>Ga0190269_10000195_pt1 | contig 32347 bp, 28 predicted proteins | sample Popmic249IS_FD_133749 | JGI IMG/M metagenome (GOLD analysis project Ga0190269, IMG submission 133749) | Populus adjacent soil microbial communities from riparian zone of Blue River, Arizona, USA - 249 IS | ecosystem: Environmental > Terrestrial > Soil > Riparian zone | place: USA: Arizona... | reverse complement strand
CGCTCGGTGACCTTATCCAGGGCCCGGTGGTGCGGCATGATCAGGTGCGCGTCGGCCGAGATCTTCAGGTTGTCGACGCTGACCCCGCGCTCGATCAGGCCGTCCATCTCGCCGATCAGCACCGCCGGGTCGACGACCACGCCGTTACCGATCACCGACGTCGTGGCCGGGGTGAGGATTCCGGACGGGATGAGGTGCAGCGCGTACTTCTCGCCGTCCGGGGTGATCACGGTGTGACCGGCGTTGTTGCCGCCTTGGTAGCGCACGACCCACTGCACTTTGTCGCCGAGGAGGTCGGTGGCCTTCCCCTTCCCCTCGTCCCCCCATTGGGCACCGACGAGCACGATCGCGGGCATACGGTCCTCCATCAACCCAGGAATGGATTACATGTAAGGCTAACCAACGTGGACGTGCTGCTTCTCGCCCCGGGTCCTGGCGTCGCCACCCGGGTACCCGTGCTGGCCTGTCGTGATGCGCTGCGCAAAGGCGCGGACGTCGAAGTGCTGGAGTTGGATTCGGACACCGACGTCGATGCCGCCGTCAAGCGCGCGTCGGTCGACGGCGCGCGTCTGGTGGTCGCCGGCGGCGACGGTCAGCTGCGCGCGGTGCTGCGGCGGATGGTCCGCCGTGCGCTGCCGCGAGGCGGCGAACGGCCCGCGGACCTGCCTGCCGACCGCACGGTGCCCGACCTGCCCCCCATCGGGGTGCTGCCTCTCGAAGCATCGGGCGACGCCGACCTCGCCGCGAAGTTGGGCCTGCCGCGCGCACCCGCGGACGTGGCCGCCGCGGTCCTGGGCGGAGCCGAGCGCCGCGTCGACCTGCTGCGCCACGACGGCGGCTCGGTGACGCTGCACGGTGCAATGCTGGGCGGCGGCGACGAGACCGGGCGGCCGGTGCCGTGGTTCGCCCGCATCGACGTCGACGACACCCTGCTCACCGACGGCACCGAGGCACTCTTGGCCTGCGCGGTCGCCAACGCCGACGGCTACGGGACGCTCACGGGCCTGCCGCTGGTCGTGACGGCAGACCCGACGGACGGCGTGCTGGAGGTCGGGCTCGCGCTACCGGCCGCGCGCCCGCGCGGCCTGTTCGGCCGCCGCCGCGCCCATGCGGAGATCGAGGTGCGGCGCGCCCGCGGACGCGCCGTGTCGTTCAACATCGTGCCGAACGACGCCGACGATGCTGGCGTCGGCGTTCCGGTCGCCGACGACGGGGTAGCCGGCACCGTGAGCAGGAAACGCACCTGGTGGATGGAGCGGGGCGCCTGGGGCGTCTACACCCGTTGACCGCGGTTATCGACCGCCGGTCGGTACCGGCAGTATGGATACTGGGCACGATGAGGGTTGTTCAGCCTTCCACAGGGCCCGGCTAGGCCCGGGCGGGAGCCCGCTGAACACCCTCACACCGCACCGGGTCCAGACAGGCAGTGCTCCGGCCAGAACGTTGGGGGTTCCAATCCGTGCAAGGCACCAGCCAGAGCAACGGTGAGGCCGAAGGACGTCCCACCTCCGGCGCCGCTGGGCCGGAGACGCAGCCCGAGGGGTCCGTCGAACGATCGCCGATCGGGTGGCCGTCGCGGGAGAAGCGCGACGCCGCCGAGGCGACGGACTCACCGACCAACGGCGCGCAGGCCGCGGACCACCTGCAGTCCGGCTCCGGATGGGTGGAGAGCCCCACCGGGAGCAACGGGCTCCTCGGCGCCGCGGCCGTGCCCGAGGTGCCGACACAGCCGGTACCCGGCGGCGGGGTACCGCCCCTGCCGGTGACGCCGGAGCAGCCGCAGTGGCCCACCGCCGAGAGCCCCGTGTCGAGTGCGGCACCGGACCCGGCACCCCAGCCGACGGTGCCCGGCGTGGCGCCGGGTGAGCAGTGGCAGCCGCCATCAGCGCAGGGTTGGCCCGGTGCGTCGGGGGAGCAGTGGCAGGCTGCGACGTCCGAGGGACCGGCGCAGGGTTGGCCGGGGCAGGCCGGCGCCGTCGACCAGCAGTGGATGGGTGACCTGCGAGGGTCTGAGACGCAGCCCGCGGCCGACGCGGAGCAGCAGTGGCCCGCGCAGTCGGCGCAGTCGGAGTGGCCGGCGCAGGGGCAGCCGCAGTGGCCGGGCCAGCAACAGCAGTGGCCCGCGCCCGAGCAGCAGTGGCCGGTGCAGCAGCAGTGGCCCGGTGTCGAGAGCCAGTGGGCTGGCCAGCAGTGGCCCGCGCAGGGCCAGCAGTGGCCGACGCCGGAGAACCAGTGGCCGGCGCAGGGCCAGCAGTGGCCCGTGCAGCAGCCCCCGCAGCAGTGGCCGACGCCCGAGCAGCAGTGGCCGGCACCGCAGCCCGGTCAGCAGGACGCTTCTCAGCAGCACGCTGCCCAGCAGCCCGGGGCTCAGCAGTGGCCGCCGCAGGATCAGCACTGGGCGGCGCAGCAGGCGTGGCCGGTGCCGGACCCGAACGCGCCGGGCGTGCCCACGGCTGGCCAGCCCGCGTATGGCCAACCCGACCCGGGTCAGCCAACGGTCGGGCAGCCGGTATCCGGTCAGCCGACCTCCTCGGCGCACCCGGTCTCCGGTCAGCCCACGTCCGGCTACCCCACCTCCGGGCATCCCACCTCTGGTCAGCCCACGTCTGGTCACCCGACGTCCGGGCACCCCACGTCCGGCTACCCCACGTCCGGGCAGCCGACGTCGGGCTACCCCACGTCGGGCTATCCCGGCTCGGGATATCCGGCGCAGTCGATGTCGGGTCATCCGGTGTCGGGCCAGCCGGGCTCCGCCGAGCAGAGCTACTACTCCGAGCACCAGGAGTACTCAGGGCAGGGCCAGCCGGGGTACGCGGACTCCGACCCGCTGACCGGGCAGCACTGGCCCACGCAGCCGATCCAGCAGCTCCCCCCACCCGAAGCCTCGCCCCAGTCGGAGTCGCCCCAGTCAGGCGTGCCCCAGTCAGGGGTGCCCCAGGTCGAGTCGCCCCAGCCGGGGCTCGGACAGCCGGTGTCGGGCTGGCCGGCGTCGCCCGCGTCGGCGCAGGCCGGCTACCCGGGTGCACCGGCCGCGGGGACGTGGAACGCCGAGTGGTCGACGCCTCTCCCGGCCGACCCACTCGGCCAGCAGCCCGGCGCGCAGACCCAGCCCGGTCAGCCCGGTCAGCCCGGCCCGTCGGGTCAGCCCGGTCAGCCCGGCCCGTCGGGTCAGCCCGGCCTGTCCGAGCAGTCGCCCCAGCCGGCCGCCGCCGATGCGCCGCCGGGGTTCCCGGACGCTCCGCCCCCGGCGCCGCACGACCTGCACCGGCCCGCGGACCACTACTCCTACCGGCCGGCGCCAGACGCCGCGGCACCGCCGGGAGACCAGCAGCCCCGGCCGCACCCGCACGCCCAACAGCCGCCCCACCCCCAGCAGCAGCCGGACTGGCGGACCGGTCCGGCCCAGCCCAGGTTCGACCAGCCGGCCGTCCCGCCGACCGCCGAGGAGTTCGCCGCCCGACGGGCACACCGCCCGCGGCCGCCGGAGCCGACGATGGGCATGCCGGCGCTGATCCGGCGCGTCACGTTCGGCACGGTGAGCCCTCAGCTGTCCAAGCGGGAGATCGAGTACCGGGACGCCGTCGCGAAGGTGCGGCGCAACTTCGGCGGGCTGCGCCAGGTGACGGTCGTCAACCCCAAGGGCGGCGCGGGCAAGACGGTCGCGGTGCTGATGACCGCGATGACGTTCGGCCAGAACCGCGGTGGCTACGTCCTGGCCTGGGACAACAACGAGACCCAGGGGACGCTCGGCATGCGGTCGCAGCAGGACTACCACGTCCACACCGTCCGCGACGTGCTGCGCGCACTGCCGAGCTTCCAGAACAGCGGCAAGGTCGGCGACCTGACGCCGTTCGTCCGGTCGCAGGGCGAGGCGATGTTCGACGTCCTCGCGTCGGACGAGTCGGCGACCGCCGGTGAGATGCTCACCGCGGACGCGTTCAAGAACATCCGCGAGGTCGTGGCGCGGTTCTACAAGCTGATCGTCGTCGACACCGGCAACAACGTCCGCGCGGCGAACTGGCAGGCGGCGATCGACGCCACCGACCAACTCGTCGTCACGATGTCGGCGCGTGGCGACTCCGCCGAGACCGCGGCGCGGATGCTGGACCACCTCGACCAGACCGGCCGGCACGAGCTGGTGCGCCGGGCGGTCACCGTGGTGGCGATGCCGGCCAGCCGCAAGGACGTCGACCTGGCGGCGATCCAGCGGCACTTCGCGGCGCGTACCCGCGCGGTGCTGCTGGCCCCGTACGAGCGGCTGCTCGACTCCGGTGAGCCGATCCGGTACGGCGAGCTCTCCTCGCGGACGCGCAACGCCTGGCTACGTATCGGCGCCGCGATCGCCGAGGGGCTCTGAGCCCCCGTCGCCACGGGACTCGGCGGCTTTCGCGGCGAGGCCGGTGAGCAGCACGTCGAGGCCGAACGCGAAGCGCTCGTCGCCGCCGCCGCTGGTCAGCGTCCTGGCCATGCCGACGATGTTCGGGAAGCGGTCGGCCGGTAGCGCGGCGAAGTACGTGGCGAGGTCCTCGAAGTACTTCGCGCTGCCGGTCTCGTCCCCGAACGCCGCCACGTAGAGGCTGCCCTCGTAGGCGTCCGCGGTGATGTAGTCGAACAGCAGCGGGCCGGCCCAGGCGACCAGCTGGTCGGGCAGACCGATCGGGCGGAGCATGCCGTACACGTGCTCGGCCAGCCGCATCGCGTTCAGGCCGGTCGGCACCCGCCCCCACAGCGCCTTGGCGGCGTCGCGGTGGGCGGAGAGGGCGGCGCGCGTGGCGTAGGCGACCGCGAGGAAGTCCTGCCGCCACTCCCCGGTCGGTTCGGGGATCCGCACCTCGCCGAGGATCCGGTCGACGACGGCGTCGATCAGTTCGTCCTTGTTCTGCACGTGTGCGTACAGCGACGCCGCGCCGGTGCCGAGTTCCTGGGCGACGCGACGCATGCTCATCGCGTCGACGCCCTCGGAATCGAGGACGCCGATTGCCGCCTCGACGATCTGCTCGTAACTGAGCGGACGCCGGGCGGGCGCGGGCTTCTTGCGCTCTCGCCAGGGCGGTACCGGCATGTCGTCCAACACTGCGCCTCCTCGTGCCTTCGAACACTGTACTTGACACGAACGGTGTTCGAGCCTAGAACCGTGTTCGGCTCGGGACGAACGTCGTTCGTCGAGGGAACACTGTTCGAAGGAGACTCAATGACCGCGTCCGCGGACGTCACACCGCACTCCGGAGCACCCACGCGACCACCGGACGACGGCTACCGCGCCGGCGGGCGCGCCGCGTGGCTCGCGCTCGCCGTCGTTCTGCTCGCCGAGGTGATGGACCTGCTCGACAGCACGATCGTCGGCGTCGCCTCCCCGGCCATCCGCGACGATCTGGGCGGTACCTACTCGTCGATCCAGTGGATCACCGCCGGCTACACGCTGACGTTCGCGGTCGGGCTGATCACCGCCGCCCGCCTCGGCGACCTCTACGGCCGCAAGCGACTGTTCGTCATCGGCGTCGTCGGTTTCACGCTCAGCTCCGCCGCCTGCGCGCTCGCCACCTCACCCGGCATGCTGATCGGCTCGCGGATGGTGCAGGGAGTGTTCGCCGCTCTGCTCATTCCGCAGGGCTTCGGCCTGATCCGGGCGGCGTTCCCGCCCGATCGGATCGGAAAAGCGTTCGCGCTGTTCGGCCCCGTGATGGGCCTCTCGGCGGTGGCCGGGCCCATCGTCGGCGGCGCGCTGGTGGACGCCGACCTGTTCGGTACCGGCTGGCGGATGATCTTCCTGATCAACGTGCCGCTCGGCCTCATCGCGCTCGTCGGTGCGCTGACCGTGCTGCGCGAGGACCGCACGCCGGGCGCCGACGGGCTCGACCCCGTCGGCACCGGGCTGGCCACCGCGGGCGCGTTCCTGCTGGTGTACCCGCTCGTCCAGGGCAACGAGCTGGGATGGCCGGCGTGGATCTTCGGCTGCCTGGCGGTCGGCGTCGCGTTGTTCGGGGTGCTCGGCCGGCACCTCGTGCGGCGTTCCCGGTCGGGACGTGCACCGCTCGTGATGCCCAGTCTGTTCGGTAAGCGCAGCTTCAGCGGTGCGCTCGTGGTGGGCCTGCTGTTCTTCGCCGCGATGACCGGGCTGATGCTCGCCCTCACGCTGTACCTGCAGATCGGCCTGGGCTACAGCCCGCTCCGCGCCGGCGTGACCATCGGGCCGTGGCCGCTCGGCATCGCGATCGGCGCCGGACTCGCGATGGGGGTGCTGGCCCCCCGCTTCGGCCGCTGGGTGATCGTCGGGTCGTCGCTGGTGATGGCCGCCGGGACCGTCGGGATCTGGGCGACGCTGCAGCTCGCCGGCTCGTCGGTGAGCAGCATCGACTTCGCACCGGCGCTGCTGGTGTCCGGGATCGGCATGGGCGGTGTGGTCTCACCCTTCTTCGACATCGCGCTCGGCGACGTCGAGGACACCGAGACCGGCTCGGCGAGCGGACTGCTCAACGCGATTCAGCAGCTCGGTGCGTCGGTCGGCGTTGCGGTGCTCACCACGGTGTTCGTGGCGCTGCTCGGTGGTGCCGCGTCCGGTGGGGTCACGTCGATCACGCCGACGCTCCGCGCCGAGCTGTCCGCGGCCGGTGTGCCGGCCGCGGCCCAGGAGGAGATCGTCGACGGCTTCGGGCAGTGCGTGCGGGCCCGGGCGACGGCGGACGACCCGGCGGCGGTCCCCGAGAGTTGCCGCGCGACGGTCGGGCCGGAGGTCGGCGCGATCCTCGCGCGCGAGGGCCGGGCCGCGAGCCGGGCGATCTTCACCGAGGCGGCGAAGAAACTGCTCCTGATCGACGCCGGGCTGCTGGTCGTGCTGGCCGGGCTGTCGTTTCTGCTGCCGCCCCGGGCTCGCTCCGACGACGGCACGCCGGAGGAGTCCACGGTGCCCGGCTCGGCATCGAGCGCCGATGGCACCCTTGGCCCGGCGTCGATATCGAAGTGAGCAACACACGATGGCGGGCGCCCTGTCGAAGGGCGCCCGCCGTCGTGTCACATCCGGTCTGCCGCTGACGGGTCGGAGTCGCGGAGGAACTGGGCGCAGCGGGCGGCCTCGTCGGACTCGCCGATCTCCAGCGCGGCGCGGGCGAGTGCGTTCAGCGCGCGGAGGAAACCCTGGTTGCCCTCGTGCGAGAACGGCACCGGGCCGTGGCCCTTCCAGCCGTTGCGGCGCAGCGCATCGAGGCCGCGGTGGTAGCCGGTGCGGGCGTAGGCGTAGGACGCGATCGCGTCGCCCTTGGCGAACGCCTGGTCAGCGAGGACGGCCCATGCGCCGCTGCTGGTCGGGTAGCGCGCGGCGACGGCGGACGGGTCTTCCTCGCCGGCTGCGGCGGCCCGGACGGCGGCCAGCTCCTCCGGGTCCTCCGGCAGGAGCGTCGCTGGCGGCTGCGGAAGCAGGTCACGGGGAAGGCTCATGGGGTTCATCCTGACGGGCTCAAGGACGTGGCGGACCGACGTACCTGCAGGTGTGGGCTGTATTACGGGAAGCAACGGAAGTACTAGCGTGCACTAACAAATCACCGGCCGGAAACCATGCCGGACGATCGGAAGAAACTCGGGGGAAACTCCCGGCGTCCGTCTCGATGCCTTTGCCGGACCCGGCACCATGGCAGGGTGGACGCGACTCCGGACGAAATAGAAACGCTGGCCGAACTACGGATCTGGCTGGACAAGCGGACGCTTGCCGGGCTGGCGATCCAGGGCCTGGACCTGACCGGGGTGCCCCTGGCCGACGTGGCGGTCGAGGACGCGCTGTTCATCGGATGCCGGCTGACGACATCGGTGGCCGCCGACTTAGTGGCTCGCGGCGCCTCGGTGGTGCCCGAGCTGGCGCACGCGCCCTACCCGACGCACCCGTCGGCGCTCTACACGGCCGCGGACCTGACCGCGGGGTTCGAGTCGGGCGGGTTCGCCGGGATGTACGACTCGCGGGTGTACGAGCACTTCGTGGCACACGGCGGGCCGTTGCCGCCGATCCGGGAGGCGCTCTCGCAGCGCCTGCACGACCACGGCATCGACAACGCGCTCGCGGACACGCTGGCGCTGTGGAAGTCGGCCGTGGACGCCGGCCCGGTGGTGGGCGTGATGGGCGGTCACGCCGAGCCGCGGGGGTCCTCGGCGTACCGATCGGCGGTGGCGCTCGGGCACGCGCTGGCCGGTGCGGGGGCGCTCGTGCTGACCGGCGGTGGCCCCGGCGTGATGGAGGCGGCGAACCTGGGGGCTTACCTGCCCGCCGGGGTGGGGACCGACGTGGTCGACGAGTTGGCGACCGCGCCGCACTTCGCCGACCACGAGCCGTTCACGGCCGTCGCGCTGGCCGTCCGGGAGCGTTACCCGGCGACGTCGCCGTGGGCCGGTGGGCTGTCGATCCCGACCTGGCTCTACGGGCACGAGCCGGCGAACCTGTTCGCGGGGCGCATCGCGAAGTACTTCTCGAACGCGATCCGGGAGGACACGATCCTGCGGGCGGCGCGCGGCGGGATCGTGTTCGCGCCGGGTAAGGCCGGCACCGTCCAGGAGGTGTTCCAGGCGGCGACGAAAGCGTTCTACGGCAGCGACGGTGAGAGCGGCCCGATGATCTTCCTGGGGCGGCGGTACTGGACGGACGTGCTGCCGGTGGAGGCGCTGCTGGGTCCGCTGCTGGCGCAGGCGCCCACCGAGCCGCCGCGGATCACGCTGACCGACGACGTCGACGAAGCGGTGGCCCTGCTGACGACCTGAGGGGGCGGGGCGGGGCGGGCGGTGCGCGGTTCGTGCCGCTATCGGGGCACGGAGTGTGCAGCGTTCAGCCGAGGACCGCTACCGCGCAGCCCTTGCGACAGGGCACCGGGCGTCCCTGCCATCCGCGGGCGCGGAGGACGGCTGCGACTTCCGCGGCGACGGCGCACGGGTTATGGCGGACGTCTAGCCAGCCATAGCGCAGCGTCATCTCCTTGCGGAGCGCGGCGGCGTTGTCCCGCCTCATGTCTCGCCATGCCGCGTCGATCTGCTGGTGGACGACGCGACCGTCCAACTCCGCAACGGTCGTGAACTTGCGGTAGTACACGTCCTGCCGGGTGTTGCCCACCGCCCGCTGGCGCTCGCCTTCGGGCAGCCGGTGGGCACGCTCGACGTCGAGGAGATAGTGGCGCTCCAGAACGGAGTGCGCTCCCCCGATGACGTCGTCCGCCGCGGCGAGCAGCTCGGAGCGCCACTTCAGATTGCGCACGCCCTGCGCGATCTCCTGAGCGCGCTGCACCGAGCCGGGGTGGCGTTGTGCGGCGCGCCCGAGGATCGCCGTGACGTCGGCCGGTCGACGGGCCCGGCCGCACAGCGCGACGACCGTCGTGGCCACCGATGTTCGTGGCGGGTCACCGGCTGCCTCGAGAGGGAGGGACGTGCGGTGCACGATCAGCCCTCTCCGCGATCGGGGCGCTCGGGTGACCGGCACCGAGACGTGCACCGGCCGGGTGACGGTGCCGGGGATCAGCTGCCACAGCACGCCTGCCGTGGTGTGGCTGAGCAGAGCGCCGGCTCCGGCGTACAACAACGCGGTCCAGCAGATCGTCATCGGCGGCATCGGGCCGGTGAACGTGACCAGGACGCCGGGCAGGGGGCGTTGCCAGCGGCCGGCGGCGACGTGCGCGACCATCCCCTTGACGGTGATGCCGCGCGCGAGCAACTGGGCGCGCGACACCGCCCCCGCTTGGCGTCGCAGCAGCAGGCCCCAATCGCTATCCATACCGCCACAGTTCTCGCCCAGCACCGGCCGCGGTAAGCCCCACTCGACGCCTGTGGACGGCCGGGGCGGAGCGCTGCACAGTTCGTGCCGCTATCGGGGCACGGAGTGTGCAGCCTTCGCCAGTTCGGCGATGCCCTCGTCGATGCGGTCGGTCGGCACGCTGGCGAAGCCGATCTTGACGGCGTTCAGTGCACGGGGCTCGCGCAGGTGGTAGGACTCGCTCGGCTCGATCAGCACCCCTCGGCTGCGCGCCGCCGCGGCCAGCACCCGGCTGTTCAGCTCCGCCGGACCGACCACCCACAGCGCCGTCCCCCCGGCCGGGAACGCGTCGCCGAACGCCGGGCGCCAGCCCAGGTGCGCCTCGACCGCCGCGACGGTTCGCCGCCACCGGTCGCGCAGGATCGTTCGGGCCCGCCGGAGTGCCCGCGCGTAGTCGCCGGACGTGATCAGCAGCGCGAGCGCCCGCTGCTGCTGGCCCGGCGCGTGCCGTACCTGGAACCGGCGTCGTTCGCGCAGCGCGGCGATCAGCCGGGCGTCGGCCACCAGGAACCCCAGGCGCAGGCCCGGGGCGAGGAACTTGGAGAAGCTGCCCAGGTAGACGACCTGGCCCCGCCGGTCGAGTGCCTTGAGGGCCGGTGTCGGACTGCCGGCGTACCGGAACTCCGCGTCGTAGTCGTCCTCGATGATCACCAGGTCGGGGGAGGCTTCCAGCAGCTGGTGCCGTCGCCCGACGGTGAGCGTCACGTTGGTCGGGTACTGGTGGCTCGGCGTCACGGCGACCGCGTCGCAGGAGGCCAGTGCGTCCGAGGGCACCGCGCCACCGCCGTCCACGTCCAGTGGCACCAGCGACGCTCCGGCGCGCACCGCGATGTGCCAGAGGTCCGGGTAGCCGGGGTCCTCCACGGCCAGGCGTTTGCCCGGCCCGAGCAGCTCGCCGGCGATCAGCGCCTGGCCCTGTTGCGAGCCGAGCGTCACCAGCACCTGCGAGGGGTCGGCGTCGATGCCGCGCGCGGGCAGGACGTGCCGGCAGAGCGCCTCGACGAGCATCGGGTCGTCGGCGTCGCCGGAGTCCGACAGGCTCGGCCAGAAGTGGGGCGGCTCCAGTGCTGCCCGCAACGCCCGCTGCCAGGCGCGCCGGGGGAACAGATCGGCCGAGGGCTGACCGCTCAGGAAGGGGTAGCGGTAGCGCTGCCAGTCCCGCGGCCGGTGCGAGATCGGCAGCTCGGCGTCGGGCGCGGGCGCGATCCGCGCGTCCCAGTCGAAGCGGCGCCCGGCCGGCGGGGGAGGCGGCTCGGCGTGCAGCTCCGCGTTGACCGCGAGTCCGGACCGGGGCATCGGCGTCACGTAGCCCTCGGCGATGAGCTCCTGGTAGGCAGTGACCACGGTGTTGCGGGAGACCCCGAGTGCGGTGGCCAGTTCTCGGGACGACGGCAACCGGCCCTCGGCCCCGACGCGCCCAGACAGGATCTCCCGCTCCAGCGCGACGCGCAGCTGCCGGTAGAGCGGCACGTCGCTGCTCCGGTCGAGCTCAACCAGCACCGTCACCCCGTCAGCCTCGCACGGACCGGCGGTACGCCGATCACGGACTGGACCCATTACGGGTGCATGAACTGGACCTTGCGACTGGTCCAGATCCGGGCGACGGTGGCGACAAGCCCACAGACAGGAGACGCCGATGCGCACCGTCCCGCATTGGATCGACGGCAAACCCGCCGAAGGCGCGGTCGACGCTGCGGCCGGTCCGGTGTACGACCCGAGCACGGGCGACCAGATCGCCACCGTGCCGTTCGCCACCGCCGGCGACGTCGACACGGCCGTCAGCGCCGCGAAAGCCGCGTTCACGACCTGGAAGCGCTCGAGCCTCGCCCAGCGCACCCGCATCCTGTTCGCGTTCCGCGAGTTGCTCGACCGCAACACCGACGAGCTGGCCCGCATCATCAGCCGCGAGCACGGCAAGACGATTCCGGACGCCAAGGGCGAGGTGGCTCGCGGCCTGGAGATCGTGGAGTTCGCGTGCGGCATCGGTGAGCACATCAAGGGTGACCAGAGCCCCAATGTGTCCACCGGCGTCGACTCGTTCTCGGTGCGCCAGCCGCTCGGCGTCGTCGCCGGCATCACGCCGTTCAACTTCCCGGTGATGGTGCCGCTGTGGATGTCGCCGATCGCGATCGCCTGCGGCAACACGTTCGTGCTCAAGCCCAGCGAGAAGGACCCGTCGGCCGGCGTCCGCCTCGCGGAACTCTGGGCCGAGGCGGGCCTGCCCGACGGCGTCTTCAACGTGGTGCACGGTGACAAGGTCGCCGTCGACGGCCTGCTGACCCACCCGGACGTCGCCGCGGTGAGCTTCGTCGGCTCGACGCCGATCGCCAAGTACATCCACGAGACCGCGACCGCCAACGGCAAGCGCGTCCAGGCGCTCGGCGGCGCGAAGAACCACATGGTCGTGCTGCCCGACGCGGACCTCGACCTGGCCGCCGACGCCGCGGTGAGCGCGGGCTACGGCGCGGCGGGCGAGCGGTGCATGGCCGTCTCGGTCGTCGTCGCCGTCGGCGCGGTCGGTGACGAACTGGTGGGCAAGATCGCCGAGCGCATCCCGGCCGTGAAGGTGGCCCCGGGTGACGACCCCACGGCGGAGATGGGCCCCCTCGTCACCGCCCAGCACCGTGACAAGGTCAAGAGTTACATCGACGCGGGTGAGGCCGCCGGTGCCACCCTGGTCGCCGACGGGCGCGAGATCGACCTGGACGGCAACGGTTACTGGGTGGGCCCGACGCTCTTCGATCAGGTCAAGACGGACATGACGATCTACACCGACGAGATCTTCGGTCCGGTTCTGAGCGTCGTCCGCGTCGAGACGTACGACGAGGCCCTGGAGCTGGTCAACAGCAACCCGTACGCGAACGGTGTCGCGCTGTTCACCTGCGACGGTGGCGTCGCGCGGCAGTTCGGGCTGGACGTGGAGGTCGGCATGGTCGGCATCAACGTGCCGATCCCGGTGCCGGTCGCCACCTACTCCTTCGGTGGCTGGCGGAACTCGCTCTTCGGTGACGTGCACATGTACGGGGCCGAAGGCGTGCGGTTCTGGACCCGGGGCAAGGTGGTCACGACGCGGTGGCCCGACCCGTCCCACCGCGGCGTCGACCTGGGGTTCCCGCAGAACAAGTGAACGCAGCCCGCAGAACGCGAAGTAAGTGGGAGTTTCGATGAGCAAAACATCTGAGCTGGATCGCCTACATGTGTTCCACTCCTGGTCGGCGCAGTCGCTGATCAAGCCGATGGTGATCGAGGGCGCCCTGGGTTCCTACGTCTGGGACCCGGAGGGCACCCGGTACCTCGACTTCACGTCGCAGCTGGTGTTCACGAACATCGGGCACCAGCACCCGAAGGTCGTCGCGGCGATCCAGGAGCAGGCGGCGAAGCTCTGCACCGTGGCACCGGCGTTCGCGAACGACGTCCGGAGCGAAGCCGCACGGTTGATCGTCGAGCGGGCGCCGGAGGGTCTGAACAAGGTCTTCTTCACCAACGGCGGCGCCGACGCCAACGAGAACGCCGTCCGGATGGCCCGGCTGCACACCGGCAGGCGGAAGGTGCTGACGACCTACCGCAGCTACCACGGCAACACCGCCACCGCGATCCAGATGACCGGCGACCCGCGGCGCTGGCCGAACGACGGCACCGCGACCGACGTCCACCACTTCTTCGGGCCCTACCTGTACCGGTCGCCGTTCTGGGCGACCACCGAAGAGGAGGAGAACGACAGGGCGCTGGCGCACCTGGAGGCGACGATCCAGCTCGAAGGACCGTCGACGATCGCGGCGATCGTGCTGGAGTCGATCCCGGGTACGGCGGGCATCCTGGTGCCGCCGGGGGCGTACCTGGCCGGTGTCCGCGAGCTGTGCGACCGGTACGGCATCGTGTTCGTCGCCGACGAGGTGATGGCGGGCTTCGGCCGTGCCGGGGAGTGGTTCGCGGTCGACCACTGGGGAGTGACGCCGGACCTGATCACGTTCGCGAAGGGCGTCAACTCCGGCTACGTGCCGCTGGGCGGCGTGATCATCTCCGACGAGATCGCCGCGACGTTCGCCGAGCGCCCGTTCCCCGGCGGACTCACCTACTCCGGGCACCCGCTGGCCGCTGCGGCCGCGGTGGCGACGATCAACGCGATGGCCGAGGAGGGCGTCGTGGAGAACGCGGCCCGCATCGGCGAGGACGTGCTCGGACCGGGTCTGCGCGCCTTGGCCGAGCGGCACCCGGTGATCGGCGAGGTCCGCGGCCTGGGCGTGTTCTGGGCGCTCGACCTGGTGAAGAACCGGGAGACCCGCGAGCCGCTCGTGCCCTACAACGCGGCAGGCGCCGACAACGCACCGATGGCCGAGCTGCTGGCCGAGAGCAAGCTCCGCGGCCTGATCCCGTTCGTCAACATGAACCGGATGCATGCCGTGCCGCCGTGCACGATCACCGACGGCGAGACCAAGGAAGGGCTGGAGATCCTCGATGAGGTCTTCGGCCTGCTCGACCGGCATTACGTCGGCTGAGCCGACCCGGCTTCGGGAGGGGTCGGTCGCACCCGCGACCGGCCCCTTCGTGCCGCCGCCGAGACTGACGCTCGGCTACGAACGAGTAACGGCGAGTTAATGAATCGGTACAAATTATCTGCAGTGGGCGTGATCTACTCAAATCGTGTCTCTGCCGCTCTTCGTGCTCGCCCTCTCAGTCGGAACCGCGATCGGAGCGGCACGCGGTAGCTGTCGCTGCGCGTCGGCCCTGGCGTTGCTGGCCCCGGTCTGGATCCTCGGGAACGGTCCGATGGAGGGCCACGTCCTCTGGACACTCGATCGCGAGCACGGCCTCACCACCGCTGACCTGCTGACGATCCCCATGGTGGTACTCGCCGCCCACCGGCTGCGCCGCAGCCACGAGGTGCGACGCTGGCTCGCCGCCCGCTCCGCCGCCCCGGCGTCGCCGCGGGTGGCACCGCACCGGGTGGCGCTGACCAGAGTGGCGCGCAGCCGGGTCGCGCTGACCCGGGTGGCGCGTGCCCGGCTGACTCCGGCCCGGCTCGGTGGGCGTCGCGTCGCGGGCGGACCACGGTCGGCGGCTCTGCTGTCCGATCGGGCGGCCACCGGCGCGATGAACCACGGCGTCTCCGCTCCGCACGGTCTGGCCGGCGGGCGTGCCGGCCGTCTCACGGGCGGCCAGCACGGCGCGGGCGCCAGCTCATCCCCCCTCCGCCGCTTATCGGTGAGCGCCTCGAGCGCGCTCCCGCGGTCGTCGCGGCGACGGCACGGGCCGATCGTGGCGACCGGTGCCGAAGCAGGAGGTCGTCCACCGGTACACCGGGTGGGGCATCGGTCGCCCGGCGGCGCCACTAGGCTCGTCGCGTGCGCGTCCTCGTAATCGGATCCGGTGCCCGCGAACATGCCCTGTGCACGGCGCTGGCAGCCGATCCTTCCGTCGAGCGTCTCGTCTGTGCCCCCGGCAACGCCGGCATCGCAGCGGTCGCCCAGATCGAGCCGGTCAAGCCGACCGACCCTTACGCCGTCGCGGCCCTCGCCCGCCAGGTGGAGGCCGACCTCGTGGTCATCGGACCGGAGGCGCCGCTGATGGCAGGCGTCGCCGACATGGTGCGCGAGGAAGGCATCCCGGTGTTCGGCCCGGACGCCGCGCCGGCCCGCATCGAAGGCTCGAAGTCGTTCGCCAAGGCCGTGATGAGCGCGGCCCGCGTCCCCACCGCCGAGTCGCGCACCTGCGACGACGCCGCGCAGGTGGAAGCGGCGCTCACCCTGTTCGGCGCGCCGTACGTCGTCAAGGCCGACGGGCTGGCCGCGGGCAAGGGCGTCGTGGTCACCGACGACCGTGCCGTGGCGCTGGCCCACGCGGCCGAGTGCGGCCGGGTCGTCGTGGAGGAGTACCTCGACGGACCCGAGGTCTCGCTGTTCGTGATCACCGACGGCACCGCGGCGGTACCGCTGCTGCCCGCGCAGGACTTCAAGCGCATCGGCGACGACGACACCGGCCCCAACACCGGGGGTATGGGGGCGTACACGCCGCTGGCCTGGCTGCCGCAGGGCTGCGTCGACGAGGTGATGAAGGAGGTCGTGCACCCGACGCTCAAGGACCTCGTGAGCCGGGGCACGCCGTTCGTCGGTGTTCTCTACGTCGGGTTGGCGATCACCTCGCTCGGCCCCCGGGTGATCGAGTTCAACGCGCGGTTCGGCGATCCGGAGACGCAGGTCGTGCTCGCGATGCTGGAGACGCCGCTGGCCGGGCTGCTGCACGCGGCCGCCACCGGCACGCTCGCCGCGCATCCGCCGCTGCAGTGGCGGGACGGGTCGGCCGTCACCGTCGTCATGGCCTCCGCGGGCTACCCGGGCACCCCGCGCATCGGCGACGTCATCACCGGAGCCGACCGGTCCGGCGTGCTGCACGCGGCCACCGAGCGCAACGACGCCGGTGAGCTCGTGACCAGCGGTGGACGCGTGCTGTCGGTCACCGCCACCGGCGCCGACCTCACCGAGGCCAGGGCCGCGGCGTACGCGACGGTCGCGGAGATCAGCTTCGCCGACGCCCAGTTCCGCACCGACATCGCCGCCAAGGCCGAGGCGGGCCAGATCACCGTCTGACGCCGCGGCGCCGACCACCCGGGCCCGCGGCGGCCGGCGCCGGCGGTCGATCACTCGGTGGCGGACGCCGCCCAGCTGCCGTCTGGGCTGACCGTGATCCGGTAGGGAAGTGCGGCACCGTCGCTGACGCTGATCAGGCACTCGTACGTGCCGCTCCCGGTCGGGCCGACGGCGTCCTCGACGCAGGTCGCGTGCGTGACCGAGCCGCCGACGGTGTTGCTCGCCTCGAGTTCCTGCTCCAGCTCGACCGTGCTCATGACGGTCGTCGTCGCGTGCAGGTATGCGGGGACGGAGACCGCGATGGCCAGGCCGAGGACGAGCGTCCAGACGGCGAAGCTACCCACGAGCGCCCCGGCGAAGACACCCCAGTACCGCCCACCGGGAAGGCCAAGCGCGCGGGCGTCGTTGGACCGGCGAGCAGCCGAGATCGCACCGAAGATCCCGAAGAACACCGTGAAGACCGCGACCGGCCACGCCTTCGGCCCGGTGAGGTGGGAGCCCCAGCTCGGGGCGGCGGAGTAGCCGTAGCCGTAACCGGGAGCGTCGAAGCTCGGCGGGCGTCCGGCGGATGCCGCCCCGCCGTACGTCGCCCCACCGTGTCCAGGCGCACCCGCATAGGGTGCCCCTGAGTAGTGGGGCCCGGCGTAGCTGCTGGGGAACGTGCCGGTGGGCGGGTACGGGGCCGTGCCACGCGTCCACGACTGCCCCGACGACTCGGTCGGGTGCTGCTCGGCGCTGGGAGCCGACTCGTCGGCGGCGGAGGTGGTCATCGCTGTTCTCCAGGTCCGGGGGCGGTCTGGTCCTGTGGTCGGCTCCGCTGGTGTTCAGACCACGCCTTTGCCGAGCCCGCTCCCTTCCCGCACCGAGGCTGCCCCTCCCGGGCCCGTCGGCTCCGCCGGTTCCCGGCTCCTCCGGCGGGGCCGGGCGAAAGCGTCAGGTGCGGGTCCGGTCGGCCGATCACAGACCCATGCGGACGTTCGGCGCGAAACACCGTGGCCGGCGGGCCGTCGTCGCCACCGCGCTGGGCCTCGCCACTCTCGCCGCCGGCGAGCCGACCCGGCCCGCGCCCGACGCCGCCGGACCCGGCTACGCACTCACCACGACGACGGCGGCCACGACGCCGGACGCCCAGCGGGCTCTCGTCCGCAATCGGGCCCTCTACACCGCGCCGGGCAGCGCGGCCGCGGTCGCACTGACGAAGACGCCACGCTCGCAGACCCGCACCCGATCGCTGCTGACCAAGATCGCCGACCAGCCGCAGGCGGTCTGGTTCGGCGACTGGCTCACCCCGGCGAAGGCACGCGCGCAGGCGACGACGCTCGTTGCTGCGGCCAAGAAGGCGAACAAGCTCCTGCCGGTCGTGCTCTACGACATCCCGTTCCGGGACTGCCACGGCTACTCCGCCGGTGGAGCGAAGAGCGACGCGGCGTACCGCGCCTGGATCGACCAGGTCGCGGCCGGGCTGTCCGGCGGCAGGGTGGTCGCCGTGCTCGAACCCGATGCGCTGCCCCACCTGGACTGCCTCACCGCGGCCCGCCAGTCGGCTCGGCTGGCGCTGCTGCGTTACGCGGTGGGCCGGCTGACCAGCCGAGCCGGGATCGCCGTCTACCTCGACGCCGGGCACAGCGCGTTCAAGCCGGCCTCCACGATGGCCGACCGGCTGGAGCGGGCAGGCGTCGACCAGGCCGCCGGGTTCGCGCTGAACGTGGCGAACTTCCGGACCGGCGCCACCGAGCTGGCCTACGGGCGGCAGGTGTCGGCCGCCGCCGACGACGCGCACTTCGTGATCGACGTCAGCCGCAACGGGAACGGGCCGTGGAGCGGCACGCAGCCCTGGTGCAATCCGCCCGGTCGGGCGCTGGGGCCCCGGCCGACCACGTCGACCGGCGACCCGCTGCTCGACGCGTCGCTCTGGGTCAAGACGATCGGGCTGTCGGACGGGGCGTGCCGGGCCGGAGCGCCGAAGGCGGGCGTGTGGTGGCAGTCCTACGCGCTCGACCTGGCGTCCCGCGCGCGCTGGTGATCCGCTAGAGAGCGGCGATCGCCCGCTTCAGGAACGCCTGCTCCGACTCGTTCTCGGTCAGTGCCAGCGCCGCTTCGTACGCCGCGGCGGCGTCGCTCTTCCGGCCGAGGCGGAGCAGCAGGTCGGCCCGGACCGCGTGGAACAGGTGGTAGCCGTCGAGCGGCAGGTCCTCGACCAGCGTCAGCGCCGCGGCGGGACCTTCCAGCTCGGCGATCGCGACCGCCCGGTTGAGCGCGACGACCGGGGTCGGCGTGAACGTGAGCAACAGGTCGTAGAGCTGCCTGATCTGCGCCCAGTCCGGTGGCGATCCGTCGGTGTGCACCGCGCTGATCGCCGCCTGCACCTGGTAGGGCCCGGGAGAGCCGCGCCGCAGACACTGCCGCACCAGCGCCTGCCCCTCGGCCACCAGCGTCGCGTCCCACCGCGACCGGTCCTGCTGGGCGATGGGCACCAGCGCGCCGTCGTCCGCCGTGCGCGCCGGGCGCCGGGACTCGGCCAGCAGCATCAGCGCCAGCAGCCCGCGCGCCTCCGGCTCGTCGGGCATCAGCTCGACGAGCAGCCGACCCAGCCGGATCGCTTCCGCGCAGAGGTCGGCCCGCACCAGCCCTTCGCCGGCGCTGGCCGCGTACCCCTCGTTGAAGACCAGGTAGATGACGGCGAGCACCGCGCGCAGGCGGTCGGGGAGGTCGGCTTCCCGGGGCACCCGGTAGGGGATCCGGGCGGCCGCGATCTTCTTCTTCGCGCGGGTGATGCGGGCGGCCATCGTGGCCTCCGGGACCAGGAACGCCCGCGCGATCTCCGCGGTGGTCAGCCCGCCGAGCAGCCGGAGTGTCAACGCGACCCGCGCGGCCGGTGCGAGGGCCGGGTGGCAGCAGGTGAACACCAGTCGGAGTCGGTCGTCCTGCACGGCACCCACCTCCTCCGGTGGCTCGGGGGCCGTGGCCAGCGCGGCCAGGGCGTGCCGGGCGTCCCGGCTCTTCTCCCGGCGTGCGCGGTCGATCGCCCGGTTGCGAGCGGTGGTGATCAACCAGCCGGCCGGGCTCGGCGGCACTCCGTCCACCGGCCACCGTGCGACCGCGGCCGCGAACGCGTCCTGAACGCACTCCTCGGCGAGGTCGATGTCACCGCAGATGCGGACCAGCACGGCTACCGCGCGGCCGTACTCCGCGCGGTAGACCGCCTCGATGTCGCTGGTCAGGACCGGTTCCAGTGGAACGGACGGACTTCGATCGGCAGGCCGATCGTCGCCGCGGTGCGGCGCCCCCACCCCAGCGCCTCGTCCAGGTCGGTGGCCTCGAGGATCGTCAGGCCGCCGACGTACTCCTTGGCTTCGATGAACGGCCCGTCGGTGAGCAGTACCTCGTCGCTGGAGAGCGAGCCGTCCGGCCGGATCCCGCCGGCCGGTCGGCACACGGTCGCGGTCTCCGGAGCCTCCAGCCCGCCGGAGAACACCCAGACGCCTGCGCTCTTCATCTCCTCTTCGAGCCTCGCGACGTTGTCCATGATCCCGGCCAACGCCGCGGGCTCCGGCGGGGTGCCACCCTCCGGCATGCACACGCTGAGCAGGTACTGCGGCATGGTGTTCCTCCGTTCTTCTCGGATGCTCGGGACGCTGACTACACGAACGGACCGGTGCCGGATCGACATCCCGGACCCGAGAATCCGCGGCGATCAGCCGCCGGTGACCCCACTGGTCGGGGTCACGGTGGCCACCAGCGCGCGGTGGTCACCGACCGGAAGAATGCGCGTGTGCAGGGACTCGACGGTGAGGCCCTGCGTGATGACGTAGTCGATCGTCCGGTCGGGGTGGCGCAGCGGGAACGTGTTGAGCCCGGCCGTCGCGCTCCAGCCGGCCGCCTCCACGGCCGGCACCACCACGGACGGCGGAAGGTTCAGGTCGCCCATCAGCAGGTGCGGCCCCGGGCGGCGCCGGAGGACGTCGATCACGGCCGCGAGCTGGATCTCGGCGAGCGCGGGCCGGAAGTCGAGGTGGGTGACGCCGACCGAGAGCGTCTCTCCGGCGGTGTGCACGTGGGCCAGGACGGCGACCCGCTGCTCGGCCCCCTCGTAGCGGGACGTCTGCGGCAGGATCACGACCTCCCGGTCGCCCAGGTCACCGTCGACGAGCAGCGCGTTGCCGTACTCGCCGCCCTCTATCTCCATCGCGGCGCCGAAGCACGACTGCATCCCGGTGTCCTCCGCCGCGAGCGCGGTGAGGTCCGTACCTCCCGAACGGGTCGTGCACCGGTCGACCTCCTGCAGCGCGATGACCGAGGCACCCAGCTCTGCGCACGCCTTGCCGAGCAGGGTCGGCTCGACCGAGCCCCCCTCGGTGCGCCCGTGCTGGATGTTGAACGTCGCGACCACTACCGAGCCCATCCGGCGGCCCCTTTCCGTGTGCCTTACTGCCGCTTACCCCGTAGCCCGGCGACACATGTTTGGTGTGCCGAGTGGGTAGCGAGGCGTTGATCCCCTTCTTTGGTTGAGAGGACGCGATGGCTCTGCCCTACCCCACGCTGCCCGGCGACGTCGACCGGGCAGTGGCCGACGACCACGCCGTCGTGCTGCGCCTGCTCGAGCACCTCGAGAGTGGAGCCGGCGATCGCCGGACGCTCGCCGATCAGCTGGTGCACCGCTTCTCGCTGCTCTCCGCAGGGATGGAGCAGGTCGTGTTCCCCGCCCTCAAGAACCACGACCGCGACGCCGCACCGCGACCGATCTCCGCGATCGTGGACGAGGCCCTCGGCGCCGAGCACGCGGCGAAGGAGCGGCTGGCCGTGCTGGAGGCGGCCGAGCCGGGCGAAGCCGAGTTCGAGCAGGCGCTGCTGCGGTTGATCGAGGGCACCCGGCTGCACGTCGCCCAGGTCGAGGGCGAGTTGCTGCCGACGCTGCGCGCGTCCGGCGCGGACGTCCACGCGCTCGGCGTCGACTACCGGGAGGCCCGGCGGCGGGCTCCCGCCCACGCGCACCCCGACGCGCCGGTGTCGCCATCGGCGTCCCGCATCGTCGCCGCGGTGACGTCGGTGATCGACGGGATCCGGGACCGGTCCTCCGGCCGGACCGACCGGCTGGCCACCGACGCGTCCGGACTGCTCGACCACGAGGCCCAGCACGTCGTCGACGCGTACGCGCGGCTCGAGCCCCGGCCGATCGACACGCTGACGGTCGAGGAGGCCCGGCAGCAGCCGACGCTGCGCGACGTCGTCTCGGTACCGGCGCTCGACCCGACCGAGCGGCGGACCGTCGCCGGTGTCCCGGTCGCGCTGTACCGGCCGACCGGCGTGGAGGCAGCTCTCCCGGTGCTGGTGTTCGCCCACGGGGGTGGCGGCGTGATCGGCCAGGCGGCGAACTCGACCGCCCAGGCGCTCTGCGAGCAGGTGGACTGCCTGGTCGTCAGCGTCGAGTACCGGCTCGCGCCGGAGCACCCGTTCCCGGCCGGTCACGACGACGTCCTGGCCGTCCTCGAGTGGGTGCTGACGAACGCGCGCGAGATCGGGGGTGACCCGGAGCGCGTGGTGGTGGCCGGCGAGTCGATGGGGGCGAACCTCGCCGCGTCGGCGGCGGCGTCCCTGGCCGGCAGTGTCCGGCCGGTAGCGCAGCTGCTGCTCACGCCGCTGACCACGGCCACTCAGGAGACGCCGTCGATGCTCGACGCCGCCGAGGCGGCGATGCTCGACCGGCCGACCCTCGACTGGTTCCTGTCGCACTTCTTCGCCGACCCGGCCGACGCACTGAACCCGCGGTTCGCGCTGCTCGAGGCGTCGCCGCAGACGCTGGCCGCGATGCCGCCGACGCACGTCGTCACGGCCGACCGGGACCCGCTGCGCGACCAGGGCGAGCTGTTCGCCGCCCGGCTGGCCGAGGCGGGTGTGCCGACCACGCTCAGCCGCTACACCGGCGTGCCGCACGCGTTCTTCGGTCTCGGCGCCGACGTACAGGCGTCGGTGCAGGCGCAGCTGGACACCGCCGAGGCGCTCCGGCCCCACCTCGGCTGACTCCGCAGCCGCAGCAGCTCGCGCGGGCAGGCTCCACCCGGGGCGTACCCGCGCCGCGCTGCGGTGGCGCTCGCCGGGTGGCGGTGGCGGGCGCAACGATCGGACCGTTGGCTGAGAAGCTGTCCGGTATGGGTGAGGTGTCGACGGTACAGGTGCCGGACGTGCTGGCCGGTCACGTGGCGGCGGGGGAGGCGCCCGGCGTGCTCGCGCTGGTCAGTCGGGGAGACGAGGTGACCGTCGACGTCGCGGGTACCGCGGACCTCGACGGTCGGGTGCCGATCCGCCGCGACACGATCTTCCGCATCGGCGCGATGACGGTACCGATGGTCGCCGCGGCCGCGCTGATGCTGGCCGAGGAGGACCGGCTCGCGCTCGACGACCCGGTGGATCTCTGGCTGCCCGAGCTGGCCTCGCGGCGGGTGATCCGTACGTTCACGGCCGATCTCGACGACACGCAGCCGGCGAAGTCGCCGATCACGCTGCGGCATCTGCTGACCAACACCTGGGGCTTCGGGCTGTTCTTCGGCGCCGGCGACGCGCCGCTGCGTCGCGCCGCGAACGAGCTGCGGGTACTCAACGGGCCGCCGATCCCGGAGAACTCCGACAGCCCGGACGAGTGGCTGCGTCGGCTCGGCACGCTGCCGCTCGTCCACCAGCCGGGCGAGGGCTGGATGTACAGCATCGGAGCGGACGTGCTGGGCATCCTGCTCGCCCGAGCGTCCGGACAGCCGTTGGAGCAGGTGTTGCAGGAGCGGGTGTTCGCCCCGCTGGGGATGGTGGATACCGGCTTCGCCGTACCGGTGGAGAAGCTCGAGCGGGTGCCGCCCGCCTACGCGCGCGATCCGCGCAGCGGAGAGCTGCACGTCTACGACCCCGGCTCGTGGGGCACCGAGTGGCGCGAGCGGCCCACGTATCCGTCGGCGGCCAGCGGACTCGTCTCGACGGTCGACGACCTGCTGGCGTTCGCGCGGATGCTGCTGCGTGGCGGCCGGGTGGGCGACGACTGGCTGCTGACCCGCCGTTCGGTGGCCGCGATGACCACCGACCAGCTCACTCCGGAGGCTCGGGCCGGTGCCCGCTTCTTCCCGGGCTTCTTCGAGCGGCACGGCTGGGGCTACGGGCTCGCGGTCACGGCCGCCGGGCGGTTCGGCTGGGACGGCGGGCTGGGCACGTCGTGCTGGGTCGATCCGCCCACCGAGACGATCGGGATCCTCATGACGCAGCGACCCGGTATGCCGCTGCAGTCCGACCTGTATCGGGACTTCTGGGATGCCGCGACGAAAGAGGCGCTGCCGAAGAACGTCTCGTAGACTCTGCCCATGACTGCGCGGCTCCGCGGCGGTGCCTCCGCGTGAGTGCGCTCTCGTCGGCACGGCGCCTCGACGCCCTGCGGCGTACCGGGCTGGGTGCCGCCGCCGATGCCCTGTTCGACCGATTCGCCGAGATGGTGCGCACGGTCCTCGACGTACCGGTGGCGCTGGTCTCCCTCGTCGGCAGCGACCGGCAGGTGTTCCCGGGCGCGTACGGGCTTCGCGCCCCCTGGGACCAGGAACGCCAGACCGCGCTGAGCCACTCGTTCTGCCAGCACGGCGTGGTCAGCGCCGAGCCGCTGGTGGTCGTCGACGCCCGGTCGGATCCGCGCGTGCAGCACAACCTGGCGATCGAGGACCTGGGTGTCGTCGGGTACGCGGGCATGCCCCTGACCGACGCCGACGGGCTGGTGCTGGGCTCGCTCTGCGCGATCGACCACGTGCCGCGGCACTGGACCGAGCGCGACCTGACGCTGCTGAACGACCTGGCCGCGGCCTGCTCCGACAGCCTCCGCCTGCGGATCGCCTCGCGGGTAGCCGCCGACGGGATCGCCCGGAGCCGGCTGCTCCTGACCGCCGCCCACGCGCTGTCGGCCACGACGACGATCAACGAGGTCGTGCAGACGGTGCACGAGCTGGTCACGGGGGTACTCGACCCGGCGTACGTCGGCGTCTCGGAGCTCGCGCCAGGGCATGCGGTCGCGCTCGCGTCCGCGCAGTTCCTGCCCGAGCATCTGGCCGAGCGGTGGAAGCAGTACAGCGAGGACGTCCGGACGCCCTCGGCGATCGCCGCCGGCACGGGCGAGGTGGTGCTGCTGCCGGACCTGGATGCGGTGGCCGCTCGGACGCCGGACGCGCTGGGCACGTTCGAGGAGATGGGCTGGCAGGCTGCCGGGAGCTGGCCGCTTCCAGGTCCGCGCGGTCCGATCGGTGCGCTGACGTTCGTCTGGAAGGAACCGTACGAGCTGGACGTCGAGCAGCAGGCGATGCTCGGCGCGCTCGCCGGGTACGTCGCGCACGCCGTCACCCGTGCCGGTGTGCTCGACGACCGGCGCATCGCTGCCGCCACGATGCAGAAGGCGCTGCTGACCGCGTTGCCGCAGCACGAGAAGGTGCGGATGGTGGCCCGCTACGCCCCGGCGCACCACGAGAACCACGTCGGCGGCGACTGGTACGACGCGATCGCCTTCGACGGGGGTCGGCTGGCGCTGGTGATCGGCGACGTCGTCGGCCACAGCGTCGAGGCGGCCGCCACGATGAGCCAGTACCGGAGCATGCTGCGGACGCTGATCGTCGACCGGCAGGAGTCACCGTCCTGGGTGCTCCGGCGGCTGGAGCGAACCTCGATCGGACTGGGCACCAGCGGGCTCGCGACCGTTCTGCTCGCCTACCTGGATCCGGGGCCCGACGGTGGCCACGTGCTCACCTGGTCGAACGCCGGGCACCCGCCGCCGACGCTGGTCCTGCCGTCGGGCGAGGTGAGCCTGTTGAGCGGCACCGATCCGCTGGTCGGCATCGGGCGGGAGCTGGTGCGCCGGGACCACTCGACGTACCTGCCGCCGAAGGCCCGGCTGCTGCTCTACACCGACGGGCTGGTGGAGAGTCGGCGGATGCCCGTCGACGACGGGATCGAGCAGCTCGGGCAGTTGCTCGGCGCGCACGTGGGCACCGAGCCCGACGCGCTGGCCGACCTGTTGATCGACACCGCCGTCGCCGAGGGCCACGACGACGTCGCGCTGCTGCTCCTCGTCACGCCGTGACGACGGGTGCCCGGGGCGGTCAGGGCTTGCGGGCCACCGCGCCGTAGACGGAGACGAGCTCGTCCGCGCGGTCGGCGGCGTAGGGCTGGGGTGCGCGCAAGAAGCTGTGGCAGCAGCACCTCGCGGTGCGCAGCCTTCAGCGTTCGGCGGTAGCCGCTCGAGCGGCTACCGGCCGCTGACATCACGCGCCGGCGATCTGGAACAGCACCAGCACGGCGAATCCAGCGGCCGCAAGTCCGAGCGTCAAGGGCACGGTCAGCTGGGGGTAGCGGTGGCACAGCAGCGCCGTGCCCACCAGCACGACGGTGACGATGATCCAGCGAATGTCGACGAACATCGGGTGCCTCCGGGGTTGGACAGTCCGCTCCATTTCGGAACGGGCTTCAACCCAGACGAGGGCCACGATCGACTTTCTAGACGGTGGCTTGTGTCAAGCCGTCTGTCAATCGCCATGACGGGTCCGCAGAACAGGTAACGATGGGAAGTTACCCCTATGAGCTGCGGAAATGATCGAGAAAAATTGTCATACGACACAATGACGATGCTGATGAGTCCTAGCGGATCGGTTCGGACTTCAGTTCGCCCAAGAGCTCGAATTCACCGCACTTAGCCGCCTCCAGGAAGTTGAGCCACTCGTCCTGGGTGAGCGCCATCGGCTCGGGACATCGCCTCCACCTCCCGCCACTGCGCCGGCAGGAAATCACCGGTCAAGTGCGACAGCGCGACGGCGCGGTCGGCGGGGAAGTCGTCGGTGCCGCCGAGCAGGTAGTCCTAGACCCGGGCCGGGTGGGGGACATCGGTGCGGAGGTCCCCCACGAGCGCATCCTGAATGGATCCGTGTCGCCGGGCTCGTTCTGTCGCAGGGCGGGTGCAGGATGGCCGGCATGACTGGAGTGGGACGCCTGGAACTGATCGCACTCGACGCGCCCGACATCGACCGGCTCGCGTCGTTCTACACCGAACTCGCGGGGTGGGAGATCGTCCGTCGCGACTCGGACTGGATCGCCACCCGCACGCCGGAGGGCAAGGAAGTCGCCTTCCAGTACGCGCCTGATCACGTCCCGCCGCAGTGGCCGGGGCAGGAACGTCCGCAGCAGATCCACCTCGACGTGCTGGTCGACGGGCATCTCGAGGCCGCGGAGCGTGCCGTCGAGCTAGGGGCCACCCGGCTCGCGGACGGGGCGACGTGGGTGACGCTCGCCGACCCCGCCGGTCATCCGTTCGACCTGTGCCAGCGGGAGGGCGTCACCGGGGCGATGGAGCTGTTCGCGGCCACGATCGACGCACCGGACGCCTCGGCGCTCGCGCGGTTCTACGCGGCGGTCACCGGCATGGAGGTCACCTACGACGGGCCCGAAGGAGCGATGATCTCGGGTGTCGGGCACCGAGACGTTCCGGCCAGCGTGATGTTCCAGCAGGTCAGCGGCTACACCCCACCGCAGTGGCCCGACCCGGCACGCCCCCAGCAGGCGCACCTCGACGTGCTGGTGGAGAACCTGGACGAGGGGGAGGCGAAGGTCGTCGAACTCGGTGCGCAGCGCCTGAACCGGGCTCCCGAGGGCTTCTTCGTCTTCGCCGACCCGGCCGGCCACCCGTTCTGCCTCACGGTGGCGAACTCATGACGCCTCCGGAGCCGCCGGTGGCGGGCAACGAGGTCGACACGCTGCTCGGCTCGCTCGAGCGGCAGCGCGCCACGCTCGCGTGGAAGTGCGGCGGGCTCGGCGCCGAAGGCATGCGCGCCACCGTGGGAGCGTCCGCGATCACGCTCGGCGGGTTGCTCAAGCACCTGGCCCTGGTCGAGGACCAGTACTTCAGCGTGCGGCTGCGCGGTGGCGACTGGCCGGCGGTCTGGGCGCCCTACGACGGCGAGGACTGGGAGTGGCGATCGGCCGCCGACGACTCGCCGGAGGAGCTGCGGGCGCTCTGGGAGGGCGCCGTCGCTCGATCGCGGGCGGCGGTCGCGGCGGCGCTCTCGGAGGGCGACGTCGGGCAGCTGACCCGGTGGACGTCGGAGAGCGGGTACCAGCCGAGCCTGCGCCGCGTGCTGATCGATCTGATCGAGGAGTACGCGCGGCACGTCGGCCACGCCGATCTGATCCGTGAGTCGGTCGACGGGCTGGTCGGAGAAGACCCACCGCGATGAGCGGCTGCCGATCGGTGCCCGCCGCGGTGTGCGGCGGGCACCGCACCGTGTCGACGAGGTAGCGGGCTGCGTCGGCGGTCGCTGCCCGGGTCGGCGCGGGTCCGGCTGTCTCACGGGGTCACGAGGGCTCCGGCGACGGCGGTTCGCCCGTCGGGGGCGCCGACGAACTCGATCGTCGTGCCGGCGCGGACGCCTTCGCCGAGCACGTCCGCGATCGCGTCGGTGACGCCGGCGGCGAGCCGGGTGAGGATGTCGGCGCCGTCCGGACGGCTGAACACCCCGTCGCGGATGCCGAACGTGACGCGCGGGGCCGGGTTCGACGCGGGCTTGCCGCCGATGCCCCAGCGTCCCGGCGGGAAGCCGTTGAGCTGGACGACGGCGTGGTCGCGCGCCCAGTCTCCGTAGACCGCGACGATAGCGTCGGTCAGGGTGGCGATGAGGGCGGCCTCCCGGCCCTCGAGATCGGTGTCGAGTGCGTCGACGAGGAGATGCGGCACGAATGTTCTCCTTTGAATGCAAAGCATCTTTGTTTGCAAAGGTATTGAGGAGGCGAGAGCGTGTCAACGGATGACGCCGTCCGCGAGCTGCTTCTCGTGATGCCGCGGATCGTCGGGCGGATCAAGCGGATCGCGCCGCCCGAGCAGCTCCGCTCGGCCGACCTGGCCCCCCGGCACCTGACGCTGCTGTCGCTGCTGCTGCTCGACGGCGCGCAGACGGTGTCCCAGCTCGCGGAGCGGCTGGAGGTGGCGCCGACGACCGTCAGCCTGATCGTCGGTGACCTGAGCCGCAAGGGTGTGCTGGTCCGGCGCGAGGACAAGACGGACCGCCGCCGCCGCATCGTCGACATCGCCGCCGACGTGCGGCCGGCGATCGCGGAGTGGCTGCAGCCGGGCGCGGCGGCGTGGCGCACGGCGTTGGAGCCGCTCAGCCCGGCTGAGCAGCGCCTCGTCGTCGATACGTTCCTGGCCTACGAGGCGGCGACCGCCGACCGCTGAAAGTCTCCGGCGTCCGAGGGAGCCGGCCTCCGGGCCAGAAGTCGTCGGCCAGGCGCGGAGCAGTTGTCGATTCCCGCGCGCCCCGCTGGTCGTTCGAGCGCAACGGTTCGAACGAAACGGAGACGACATGCCCGAGAGCTTCCACTGGGACGGCACGCTCGCGGCCGACGCTGCGACGGTCTGGGACGCGATCACCCGCCACACGGCCGGTTGGCTGTGGAACATCGAGTACGAGCCGCACCTCGGGGGAGCCGAGCGTGGCCTCACCCCCGACGGCGGCATCGTCACCGCGTGGCAGCCCGGCCGGCACTTCCGCACCAGGGCCGAGCGCGCCGACGGCTGGTTCAACGAACTCGATCTCCGGCTGGAGCCCGCCGGCGACCAGGGCACGCACCTGCACTTCACCCAGACCGCCGCAGACCTCGCCGACGACCGCGAGTACGCCCAGTGCGCCGCCCACACCGACTTCTACCTGCGGAGTCTCGACGCCTACCTGCGGTGGTTCGCCGGACGCCCGGCCCGCTGCCTGGACTTCGAGGTGCCCGGCACGTTCAGCGACGTCTGCTCCCGGGTCTTTCCTCGGGACGCCGAGATCTACTACCGGACCCTGCACTTCCTCGGCCTGCGGACCGACGACACGATCGTTCGCGTGTTCGGCCGCGACGCCTGGGGCGGGTCCGTCGGCATCTCCGTGCACCTCCTGCAGTCCGACGCTGCGCGGGCGGACGCCGTCGCGGCGGACTGGCAGGCTTGGGCCGACAGCGGGGCCACGACCGAGGCGGTGCCGGTATGAGCAAACCCCAGTACGCGGTCTTCATCTACGAGGCCGTTCCGCCGGAGGAGTTGCCGCCCGACGTCATGGACGGCCACCTCACGCTGCCCGATCGGATCGCCGCCGCCGGTGGGCGCGTCGTCGCCGGGCTGGGCTTCCAGGAGCCGTCGACGGCCACCGCGATCCGCGGTGACCTGCTGACCGACGGCCCGTTCGTGGAGACGAAGGAAGCGCTGGCCGGGGTCTACGTGCTCGAGGCGCGCGACCTCGACCACGCGCTGGAGTTGTCCCGGATGACGCCGATAGTGGTCGGCGGCGTCGAGGTGCGGCCGCTCATCGACTTCCAGGTCCTCGGGAGCTGAACACCGTCCGGCAGGCGGTCGCGGACGCGCACCGTCGCGAGTGGGCCCGGGTGCTCGCCGCGACGGTGCGGGTCACCCGCGACTTGGATCTGGCGGAGGAGAGCGTCCAGGAGGCGTACCTGGCGGCACTGAGCACCTGGGAGCGGGACGGGATCCCGGACCGTCCGGGAGCCTGGCTGACCACCGCAGCCCGGAACAAGGCCCGGAACGCCCTCACCCGTCAGCAGACGCTCCGGACCAAGCTGCCGCTACTGGTCGAGCCGCCGGCGGACCAGGAGGTGGCCGCGGTCCCGGACGACCGGCTCCGCCTGGTGTTCACCTGCTGCCACCCGGCCCTCTCACCCGAAGCGCGGATCGCGTTGACGCTGCGGCTGGTGTGCGGTGTCAGCACCGCGGACGTGGCGGCCGCCTTCCTGGTCTCCGAGCCGACGATGGCCGCCCGCATCACGCGAGCCAAGAAGAAGATCGCCGCTGCCCGGATCCCCTACCGGGTGCCGACGCCGTCCGAGCTGCCTCCCCGGCTGGACTCCGTGCTGTCGGTCGTCCACCTGCTCGCCACCACCGGGCACACCGCCCCGTCGGGCCGGACGCTGGTCCGCGAAGACCTGGCCGACCGTGCCCTCGACCTGGCCCGGATGCTGCGGGCACTGCTGCCGGACGAGCCGGAGGTCAGCGGTCTGGTCGCGCTGCTCGTCGTCCACAAGAGCCGGGAACGGACCCGTACCGACGCGGAGGGCAGCCTGGTCCGCTTGGCCGACCAGGACTGGTCGGCGTGGGACTGCGCCCTGATCGCCGAGGCCGACCGCCTGGTGGTGGCCGCGCTGAGCGCCGGCCCGCCGGGGCGGTTCGCGCTGCAGGCCGCGATCGCGGCACTGCACGCGCAGGCACCGAGCTACGAGGAGACCGACTGGCCGCAGATCCGGACGCTCTACGACGCGTTGCTGCGGGTCTGGCGGACACCGGTCGTGGCGCTGAATCGAGCGGTCGCCGTCGCAATGGTGGACGGCCCGGCGGCGGGGCTCGCCGCGCTGGAGCCCCTCGAAGCGAGCGGCGAGCTGGCGAGCTACCACTACTTGCCGGCGGCCAAGGCGGACCTGCTCCGCCGGCTCGGCCGCGACGCCGAGGCCCGCGAGGCCTACGCGCGGGCGCTGACGCTGGCCGGCAACGCCGCCGAGCGCGCGTTTCTCGAGCGCGAACTCAGCGAGACCTGATCACCCGAGCCCGCGAAGGATCTCGCGCGACTGCGTCCACAGCAGGGCTCCGCCTTCGTCGGGCAGCACGACTCGCGTCGCTCCGGGGATACGCCGGGCGAGCGTGGCGCCGTGGTCCGGCGAGTGGACCGGGCTCGTGTCACCTGCCCCGTACCAGAGGGCGACCGGCACCTCGATCTCCGCGGGGTCGAACGGCCACCGGCGCATCGAGAGCACGGTGTCCGTCACGTACCCGTCCGGGCCCTGGGCGAACGCCTCGGTCAGCGCCTGCCGGTACGCCGCCGCGAACGACGGCTCGGTGTACACCGCTCGGTCGGCGTCGCTGCTCATCGACGTCACCATCTCGGTCATCGCGTCCGGGTTCGCCAGGCCGGCGAAGGCCTCCCGGGCTGCGGCCACGTTCGTCTCGGACAACCACACCAGCTTCTCGACGTCGGGCACCAGCAGCCGGCGGACGTCCGGCGCCGCCAACTCGTCGGTGCCGGCCACGACCGCCAGCGCCGAGACGACTCCGGCGTGCGCGCAGGCCAGCCCGAACGGCGCGCCCTGGGAGTAGGCGACCGCAGCGGGACGACCCAGGCCGCGCGCGTCGGCGAAGGCGCGGACGTCGTCGGCCCAGTCGGACAGTGACCGACCCGGGTCGGGGTCGGAGGTACCCAGGCCCGGTCGGTCGATGGAGATCAGGCGTACGCCGAGCGCGTCGGGAACGCCGGTCGCCAGACCGAGCCATCGGCTGGTCGCCGCGCCCGGGAAGAGCAGGACGGGCCGACCGTCGCGCGGGCCCCACTCGCTCCACGCGAGGCGGCGTCCGCCGGGGAGCGTCTCGACGCCCAGCCGGACGGGATCTTCCATGGTCAACTCCCTGCGTTGAGTACCGGAACGCCGGTAGCGGTGACGTCGTGCAGCGCCGGATCGTCGGCGTCGACGTCGGTGACGATGCCGGCGACGTCGGCCAGCCTGAGCACCGCGAACCGGGACGCCGCCCCGATCTTCTCGGCGCTGGCGAGCACGTACGTGTCGGCCGAACGGCGGGACAGCGCGCGCTTCATCGCGGCCTCGTCGGCGTCGCCCGTGGTCAGACCGGCGGTGGCGTGCACGCCGGTGACGCCCATCAGGAACAGGTCGGCGTTGACGCCGGCGGCTGCCTCGACCGCGGCGGCGCCGCACGCTACCCCGGAGTGCTTGAAGATCCGCCCGCCGATCAAGTGGATCTCGACGGTCGGGTGGTCGACGAGCGCGGCCGCGACGATCGGGCTGTGCGTGACGACCGTCGCGGCCAGGTCGGAGGGCAGGGCACGGGCCACGGCCAGCGCGGTGGTGCCGCCGTCGAGGATCGCGGTGCTGCCCGGCGTGATCAGCGCAGCTGCGCGAGCCGCGACCCGCCCCTTGCTGTCCGGCTGCACGTTTGTGCGCGTTT
>Ga0190269_10000194_pt1 | contig 32386 bp, 29 predicted proteins | sample Popmic249IS_FD_133749 | JGI IMG/M metagenome (GOLD analysis project Ga0190269, IMG submission 133749) | Populus adjacent soil microbial communities from riparian zone of Blue River, Arizona, USA - 249 IS | ecosystem: Environmental > Terrestrial > Soil > Riparian zone | place: USA: Arizona... | reverse complement strand
GGCTCGTCGCCGAAGGAGAGCTCGCAGCCGCAGAACATCTTCGTCTTCGTCGCCAGCTGGACGTGGATCTCCAGCCCGATCACCGCCTCCAGCTCAGCCACCGGCGCCACCCACCGGACGGGCGTCGAAGCCGATCCCCTGCTCCAGCGCGTAGGCGGCCTCGAGCAGCTTCTGCTCGCTGAAGGCGGGGCTGGCGATCTGGAATCCGACCGGCAACTGCGGGCCGCCGCCGTCGGGCTCGGCGAGCCCGGCGGGGATCGAGATCGCCGGGATCCCGGCGAGGCTCATCGGCACCGTGAAGAAGTCGTTCAGGTACATCGCCAGCGGATCGTCGGTCTTCTCTCCCAGCTCGAAGGCGACCGAGGGCGCCGTCGGAGTGACGACGAAGTCGACGCTGTCGAAGGCGCCGGTGAAGTCTTCGGCGATCCGGGTGCGGACCTTCTGCGCCTGGCCGTAGTAGGCCTCGTAGTAGCCGGAGGAGAGCGCGTAGGTGCCGAGCATGATCCGCCGTTTCACCTCCGGGCCGAAGCCCTCCGAACGGGTCGTCTCGTACATCTCGATCAGATCGCCGTCGCCGCCGGCGCGCATCCCGTAGCGGACGCCGTCGTAGCGGGCAAGGTTGGAGGAGGCCTCGGCGGGGGCGATCACGTAGTAGGCGGAGATCCCGTGCTCGGCGCTCGGCAGCGAGACCTCGACGATCTCGCCGCCGAGGTCCTCGATCTTGCGTAGCGTCCCCTCGAAGACGGCCCGCACTCCGCTGTCGTAGTCGTCGCCGCGCAGCTCGGCCGGAACGCCGAAGCGCAGGCCTGAGAGATCCTCGCGGCCGGGCAGGGCGATGCCGCCGTCGATGCCGATCGAGGTCGAGTCGCAGAGGTCCTTCCCCTGGAGGATCCCCAGCAGCAGGGCGGCGTCGGAGACGGTCCGGGTCAGCGGCCCGCACTGGTCGAGCGAGGACGCGAAGGCGATCATCCCGTAGCGGGACACGGCGCCATAGGTGGGCTTGAGGCCGACGATCCCGCAGAAGGCGGCGGGCTGGCGGATCGAGCCGCCCGTGTCGGTGCCGATCGCCCAGGGGGCGAGGCCGCCGGCGACGACCGCGGCCGAGCCGCCGGATGAGCCGCCGGGGACGCGCTCGCGGTCCCACGGGTTGAGGACGGGCCCGTAGGCCGAGTTCTCGTTCGAGGAGCCCATCGCGAACTCGTCCATGTTGGTCTTGCCGAGAACGGGGGCGCCCGCGTCCAGGAGCTTGCGAACGGCGGTCGAGGTGTAGGGCGGGCGGTAGCCCTCGAGGATCCGCGAACCGGCGGTGGTCGGGACGCCCTCGGTGGTGAAGATGTCCTTGACCGCGATCGGGGCGACGCAGTCGCGCTCGACCGCGATCGCAGCGGCCTCCTCGCCGCCCTCGTCGCGCCAGAGGTAGGCGTTCAGCTCGTCGCCGGCGGCGGCCTCGCGCCAGGCGGCGGTGTACTCCTCGGCACCGAGGTCGCCGGCGACCATCGCTTCGTGCGCCTCGAGGACGGTCAGCTGCAGCAGGTCGGTCATCTATTCCGCCTGCGGCGAGGGCGCGCGGAAGGCGCCGTCCTGCGGTTCGGGCGCCGAGGCGAGGGCGACGTCACGCGGCAGGCTCGGCCGCGGCTCGTCCGCCCGCAGCACGTTCTCCAGCGCCACCACGTGCGAGGTCGGCTCCACTCCTTCAAGATCCAGGTTCCCGATCCGGTCAACGTGCTCGAGGATCCCGGAGAGCTCCCCAACCATCGTCTCCACTTCCTCGTCCGAAAGACGAAGACGAGCCAACTTCGCCACGTGCAGGACTTGCTCTCGCTCGATCACGGCGGCCGATTCTAGGCAGTCGGCCGCCAACGATCCTCGCGGGGGTGGCGCGGATTTGATGGTGGGACCAAATCGGCGACAGGACCCGCCGCGCCACCCTGGCTGGCCAGCCAGTATCTTCTTCTCCGATGCAGGGTCCCAAGGCCGAGAGATTCGTCGTCTTCAACCTGCGCCTGCTCGCCGCCACCTTCGCCGTCGTCGGCATCCTCTTCCTCACCGTCCCCAGCGGTGTCCTCGACGTCATCTCCGACATCGGCGAATGGCTCGGCAACGATCACCGCGCCCCGCACACCCAGGAGTACCTGTGGCTGGCGCTTGCCTTCGCCTACATGGTCGTGATCACCGGCATCTGCCTCGTCGCCCAAGCCGATGTCGTCCGCTACCGGCCGCTGCTGCTCGTCCTCGCCGCCGGCAAGACCGCCTCCTCGCTCGGCTCGCTTGCCTTCTTCCTGATCCAGGAAGAGGTCTTCATCTACCTGCTGAACTTCCTCGTCGACGGCTTCCTGGCGCTGCTCGCGCTCTACCTCTGGATGCTGGCAGGGCGGGTTGGCCGCCCCGCCGCCCCCGGTTGACAGCGCCCGCCAGGGCTCTCGGCCGCTGAGCAGCGCACCCTGAGCGCGATCTGCGCGGCGATGGCGCCGGGCATTGACGGGCTGCCAGCGGCGGAGCGCGAGGTCGATGTCTCCGGCCCGGTTGCCGAGTTCCTGCGCTCGCTCTCTCCCACGGTCCTGCTGCGCCTGCGGCTGGGGCTGCGCGCCTTCGAGTGGCTGCCCTTCCCATGGCGCTTCAGTCGCCTCGACTCGGAGGCGGCGGCCGAGTTCCTCTCCAAGTTGGAGCGCTCGCGCCTGGCGCTGCACCACGAGCTGCTGATGCTGGCGAAGATCCTCTCGACGCTGGGCTACGCGGTGGTGCCGGCGGTGGAGGGGCGGATCGGGACCGAGATCGGCTGCGCGCTCGCCGACGGCTCGCTGCCGGAGCCGGCCGGCACGCTCGGCGACACCCGCCCCCACGGCGAGGGCGAGGAATGCGACGTGGCGATCGTCGGCTCCGGCGCCGGCGGGGCCGTCGCGGCGGCGACCCTGGCCGAGGCGGGGCTCGACGTCCTCGTGCTCGAGGCCGGCGGCCACTACGACCGGGACAACTACCCCGCCGACCGACTGGAGGCGATCGCGACGCTCTACCGCGAAGCCGGCCTGACGATCGCCGAAGGCAGCCCGCCGATCCCGATCCCGGTCGCCAAGGCGGTCGGCGGAACCACGGTGATCAACTCCGGGACCTGCTTCCGCGCCCCCGACTCGATCCTCGAGAACTGGCGCGAGGAGTTCGGGGTCTCCTGGGCGCGCGAGCTCGACGCCGACTACGCCGAAGCCGAGGAGTTCCTGCGGGTGACCCGGCTCGACCCGGAGCGGATGGGCCGCAACGGGCAGCTGGCGATGGAGGGCGCCGAAGCGCTCGGCGCCAGCGGCGGTCCGATCCACCGCAACGCCGGCAACTGCGTCCAGTGCAGCTCCTGCCCCTTCGGCTGCGCGATCGACGCCAAGCAGGGGATGCACGTCAGCTACCTCCCCCGCGCCGTCGCCGCCGGCGCCCGGGTGCGGGCGGGAGTGGAAGCGCGGCGGGTCCTGGTCGAGGACGGCCGCGCCGTCGGCGTCGCCTGCTCGACCCGCGACGCCGGCGGACGCCAGCGCCCCTTCACCGTCCGGGCCAGGCGCGCCGTGATCGCCGCCGGTGGCGCCTTCGGCACCCCGGAGCTGCTGCTGCGCTCGGGCCTCGGTGGGCCCGAGGTCGGCCGCAACCTCCGCATCCACCCCGCCTGCTGGGTCGGCGCGCGCTACGAGGAGGAGGTGCGGGGCTGGGAGGGCGTGATGCAGAGCTACTACGTCGACCAGTGGGAGGCCCGTCACCGGATCCTGCTGGAGGCGACCTTCACGCCGCTGGCCTTCGGCGGCGCCTGGCTGGTCGGCACCGGCGCCGAGCACCAGCGCTCGATGCTCGACTTCGGCCACGTCGGCTCGATCGGCGTCCACCTCTGCGACCGCTCCCACGGCTCGGTTGGGCTCGCCAACGAAGGCGCCCTGCGGGCTCGCTACAAGCTGAACGAGGACGATGCCCGCCACGTCGTCTTCGGGATCGCCCGCGCCGCCGAAGTCCACTTCGCCGCCGGCGCCGTCGAGGTCTATCCGAACATCCCCCGCGCCGGGGTGCTGAAGCCGGGCGACCTGCCGCAGTTCGAGGCGACCCGCTTCAAGCCCTCGGAGCTGCGGCTGGAGGCATTCCACCCGATGGGAACGGCGCGGATCGCAGCGGATCCGCGCCGGGGGGTCTGCGCCGCCGACGGCTCGGTCAACGGCACCGCCGGCCTCTACGTCGCCGACGCCTCGCTCTTCCCGACCTCCGTCGGCGTCAACCCGATGATGACCATCGTCGCCTTCGCCAAGCAGGTCTCCCGCGGGATCGCTACCGGGGCGGCGGACCGCCCTGGCCGGAACTCGGCGGGGGCGGCGGAGGCGGTGGGGTAGCCGCGGGCGGCTGCTGCGACCCGGTCCCGGCGGTGCGGCCGCCGCGATCGCTGGAGAGCTGCTCGCCCAGGTCGCCGAAGGAGGTTCCTTCTTCCTGCATCGCCCGGTAGCCGCCGTAGGTGATTCCCGCGGCCGCGAGCAGCCCGAGGAAGACGCCGAGCTGGAGCCCGACGTCGACGCTGACGCCGCCCAAGCTCTAGCTGCCTCCCGGCGGATCGATGATCCGGTAGAGGATGAACAGCGCGGAGAGGCCGCCGAGGATCGCGACCGCGGCGTTGAGCGAGAAGGGGGGCTCGAAGACCGCGTCGGTCAGCCGCACCACCGCCACCCCGATCGCGACGACGATCGTCAGCAGCATCAGCAGGTCGATCCAGGTGAACCATTCCCAGGCGTTGCCGCCGAGGCTGCCGCCGATGAAGCCACCGCCCGACACCTCGACCTTGAACCAGTCGAAGAACATGAAGATGAAGAGAAGGACGGCCGATGCGCCGGCGATCTTCTCCCCCGTACTCAGCCTGTCCGCGTCCATCTCTTCCTCCTTGGAAGCTCGGGGTGGGTCGTCGCGACCCTATATCTGCATCAGGCGGAGATTCGACGCCGCTAGCCGGGTTTCCTACCCGCTGGTCGTCCTCATGCGCGCCGCCTGGAGGGTGTTGCTGAGCAGCATCGCGATCGTCATCGGGCCGACGCCGCCAGGCACGGGCGTGATCGCGGCGGCGACCTCGGCCGCGGCCCCGTAGTCGACGTCGCCGGCGAGGCCGTCCTCGAGCCGGTTCATGCCGACGTCGATCACGATCGCGCCCTCCTTCACCGCCTCTCTTCCCAGGAGCCGCGGCACTCCGACCGCGGCGACGAGGACGTCGGCGCGGCGGCAGGTCGCGTCGAGGTCGCGGGTGCGCGAGTGGCAGACCGTCACCGTCGCGTTCGCCTGCAGCAGCAGCCGTGCGACGGGCACCCCGACCAGCTTCGAGCGGCCGACGACGACCGCCTCGGCGCCCTCCAGCTCGACCCCCTCGTGGGCCAGCAGCTCCATAACACCAGCGGGGGTGCAGGGGACGAGGCCGGGGGTGCCGTGGGCAAGCAGGCCGGCGTTGACCGGGGTCAGTCCGTCGACGTCCTTCTCCGGGTTCAGCGCCTGCACGACGGCGTCCGAGTCAAGGTGGGCCGGCAGCGGCAACTGCACGAGGATGCCGTCGACCTCGTCGTCCTCGCCCAGCTCGCGAACCAGGTCGAGCAGCTCCTCCTGGCGGATCGAAGCCTCCGGCCCGTGGTGAATCGACCGCATCCCGACTTCCTCGGTCGTCCGGCGCTTGTTGCTGACGTAGATCTCCGAGGCCGGATCATCGCCGACCAGGACCGTCGCCAGGGCCGGGACGCGTCCCGCCTCCTCGACGTAGGCGGCGACGTCGACCTTGACCCGCTCGCGGACGGCGGCGGCGACGGCTTTGCCGTCGATGACCCGGGCGGCCATCGCCTCAGCGCCTCCGGATCGGAGCGTAGTCGGCCATCAGCTTGCGCTCGGTCCCGTCGCCCGAGAAGCGGACGACGACCACCCCGCCCGGCTCCACCGCGGTGACCACGCCATCGCCGAAGCTGGCGTGGACGACGTCGTCGCCGGTCTGCAGCTCCAGCGCCGGGCCGGGGTCGACCGCCTGCGCCGGGGTCACCTCGTTGGCGACCGAGGTGCTCCAGCTGGTGCCGAGGCTGCGGGCGGCGGTCGAGTGGCGCTCGGTCAGCTCGTGCGGGAGCTCGTCGACGAAGCGCGAGGGCAGGTTGTGCTCGGAGCGGCCGAAGAGGCGTCGCTCACGCGCCCAGGTCATGTAGAGGCGCTTGCGGGCACGGGTGATGCCGACGTAACAGAGGCGGCGCTCCTCTTCTTCGCCGCCCTCCTCCAGCGCCCGCATGTGGGGGAATGCCCCCTCCTCGCAGCCGACGATGAAGACCGTGTCGTACTCGAGCCCCTTCGCGTTGTGCAGAGTCATGAGCGTCACCAGCTCGCTCTCGGCGGCGAGGCCGTCCTGCTCGGTGTAGAGGGAGATCTGCTGCAGGTACTCCTCCAGCGGCGAGATCTCGCTCTCCCCCTCGCGCTCGCGCTCGATGTCGAACTCGGCGGCGCCGCCGATCAGCGTTTCCAGGTTTTCGCCCCGCCCCTCGGCCTCGATCGTTCGCTCCGCCGCCAAGGCGTCGAGATACCCGGTCTCGTGCAGAACCGCCTCCAGCAGCGTCGCCACCGGCCCTTCTTCCTCGGCCCGTTCGCGCAGCCCCGCCATCGTCTCGTAGAAGCGGGAGACCGCCTTGATCGCGGCGCCGGAGAGACCCGGCACCTCCTCGACCCGCTCGATCACCTCCCAGACCGGCTGCCCGGTGGTGTTGACGTGGGAGGCGATCCGGCCCTGGGTGGTGTTGCCGATCCCGCGCCGCGGCGAGTTGACGACGCGGCCGAAGGAGACGAGGTCGGCCGGGTTGACCAGGAAGCTGAGGTAGGCGATCGCGTCCTTGACCTCGGCCCGTTCGTAGAACTTGGTGCCGCCGATCACCTGGTAGGAGACGTCGAAGCGCTGCAGCGTGTCCTCCAGCACCCGGCTCATCGCGTTGGTCCGGTAGAAGACCGCGACCTCGGAGCGGCTGACGCCGTCCTCCTCTTCCAGCCGTTCGATCTCTCCCGCGACCCAGCGCGCCTCCTCATGCTCGTCGGTCAGCTCGTTGAGCTGGACCGGTGCGCCTCCCTCGTCCTCGGTCCACAGCTCCTTCTTCAGGCCCTCGCGGTTGCGCTCGATCACAGCGTTGGCGGCCGAGAGAATCGTCTGCGTGGAACGGTAGTTCTGCTCGAGCTTGACGGTCTCGACGTCGTCGAAGTCCTTCGCGAAGTCGAGGATGTTGCGGACGTCGGCGTGGCGGAAGCCGTAGATCGACTGCGCGTCGTCGCCGACCACCATCAGGTTCTTGTGCTCTCCCGCCAGCAGCTGCAGCAGCCGGTACTGAGCGTGGTTGGTGTCTTGGTACTCGTCGACGAGGACGTGGCGGAAGGTGCGGCGCCAACGTTCACGCACCTCTGGGACGAGCTCCATCACGTTGACGGTACGGACAAGCAGATCGTCGAAGTCCATGGCACTGGCTTCGCGCATCCGCTTCTCGTAGAGGGGGTAGACCTCAGCCACCACAGCCTCGATCCCTTCCCGCTCCACGTCGGCGGTTCCGGCATACGTGTCGGAATCGACGAGCTGGTTTTTCGCGCCGGAGATCCTCGCCGCTACCCCTCGTGGCGAGAATTGTTTGGTGTCTACCCCCAGCTCGGTAAGGCAGCGTTTCAGCATGCGCTGAGAGTCCGCCTGGTCGTAGATCGTGAAGCGCTTCGAGTAGCCGAGCTCTTCGGCGTCGACCCTCAGCATCCGCGCGCAGGCGGAGTGGAAGGTGGTCACCCACATCGCCCGCACCGAGCGGCCGACCAGCTGGCCGACCCGGTCCCGCATCTCCGCCGCCGCTTTGTTGGTGAAGGAGATCGCGAGAATCTCGCCGGGCCGCGCGGCACCGGTGGCGAGCAGGTAGGCGATCCGGTGGGTGAGTACCCGGGTCTTTCCCGAGCCGGCGCCGGCCAGGACCAGCAGCGGCCCCTCCCCATGCACTACCGCCTCGCGCTGCGGCCCGTTCAGCCCCGCCAGCAGCCGCTCGACCCGGTCGGCACCGGGCTCGGTGGGGGCGCCAGAGGCCGAGGCAGCCGCCTCAGGCTCGGCTTCGAACTGCTCCTGCAGGCTCACCAAGCGAGCATAGCCAGGGGCTCGGCGGGGGCCCTCGGCGCGCCTACTGCGCCCCTTCCAGACCCTGCTGGCAGCCTTCGAAGATTTCGGTGAGCGGCTTCGGGGATCCGCCCAAGATGATCTCTTCGGCTTCCTTCTCCGGGAGTTCGCGGATGACCTCGCTGAAGCACTTGGCGAACATGGGGTCGAGCGCGTCCTCGCCGCTCTGAAGGCTCTCGTCGAATGCGTCCGCGAGCTTGTCCTGGTCGAACTCGCTGAAGCTCTCGATTTCGTCGAGCTTCCAGCCGCCGTCAACGTCGACCAACGTCACGGCAGCCGTCTGGCCGTCGAAGCCACCGCCTGAGAAAGCGACTTCGGCGCTTGCCGAGGAACCCTCGACCTCAACCCCCGACACCTCGACCTCTTCTGCGTCGTCCTCGTCCTCCTTGGTGTTTTCTTCGCAGCTCTTGACCGCATCGGCACCCTGGCTGAGCTCGACCTGTTCGAGGAAGTTCTGCGTCGCCAGCCGCTCGCAGTCCGCGGGATCCGTGCTCGCGACGCTCCGTTCGATCACGTCTATGACCTTGTCTTCGTCGCTTTCAGATCCTCCGCAGGCGGAGAGGCCGAGACCGAGGACGAGCAGGAGGACAGGCAGGGGAAGCAAGCGCTTGATCAACGAAGGCCTTTCGGACGAGTGCCAGGGCCGCGCAAGCTACAGCAGCCGGCGGGCGCCTCAGCCGCCGGCCGAGGAACGACCGGTGCGGGGCTCGATCTTCGCCACCTCGGCGGAGGGGCCGTTGCCCCCGTCGAGCAGTGCCAACCGCGCCTCGACGTCGGCGAGCCGCTCCGATAGCGCCTTGATCGCATCGGCGATCGGGTCCGGCAGGTGGATCCAGTCGGCGTCCGGCCCTTCGACCCGCTTGCCTTCCAGCCGCACCGGGTGGCCCGGGTTGCCGACCACGGTCGCGGCCGGCGGCACGTCCTCGACGACGACGGTGTTGGCGCCAATCTTTGCCCCGTCGCCGACCGCGATCGGCCCCAGCAGCTTGGCGCCGCTGCCGACGGTGACGTTGTTGCCGAGGCTCGGGTGGCGCTTGCCGCGTTGGAAGCCGGTTCCACCCAGGGTCACCCCTTGGTAGAGGGTGACGCAGTTGCCGATCACCGCGGTCTCGCCGATCACCACCCCGGAGCCGTGGTCGATGAAGAACTCGTTGCCGATCCGGGCCGCGGGGTGTATCTCGATCCCCGTTACCGCCCGGGTCAGGTAGGCGATCGTCCGCGGCAGCAGCGGCACCCCGGCCTCGAGCAGCGCGTGGGCGGCACGGTGGGCCAGCAGCGCCTGCACCCCGGCCCAGCTGCTGAGGATCTCGAAGGTGGAGACCCCCTGGGCGGCAGGGTCGCGCTCGCGCGCCGCCTTGACGTCCGCGCGAACCTCCTTGAGCAGCCGTTTCCAGCGGTTCATGGTGAGAAGAAGGGTAGGGACATGTAGCGCTCACCCGAGTCGCAGACAATCGTCACCACCCTCTTCCCGGCCATCTCCGGGCGGCTAGCGACCTCCAGGGCCGCCCAGACGTTGGCCCCGGCGGAGATCCCCGCCAGCACCCCCTCCTCCTGCGCCACCCGCCGCGCCATCTCCAGCGCCTCCTCGTCGCCGACCGAGAGAACCTCGTCGATCACCTCGCGGTCGAGGTTCTCGGGGACGAAGCCGGCGCCGATGCCCTGGATTTTGTGCGGGCCGGGCTTGCCGCCGGAGAGGACCGGCGAGCTGGCGGGCTCGACCGCGACCACCAGCGCCTCCGGCGCCCGCTCCCGCAGCATCCGCCCGACCCCGGTGATCGTGCCGCCGGTGCCGACGCCGGCGACGAAGGCGCCGATCTCCCCATCGGTGTCGCTCCAGATCTCCTCGGCGGTGGTGCGGCGGTGGATCTCCGGGTTGGCGGGGTTGGAGAACTGCATCGGCGTGAAGCCCTTGCGCTGCTCGCGGATCTCTTCCGCCAGCGCCACGGCCTCGTTCATCCCGCCCAGCGAAGGCGTCTCCCGCACCTCGGCGCCGTAGGCGCGCAGCAGCTTGCCGCGCTCCCGGCTCATCCCCTCGGGCAGGGTGAGGATCAGCTCGTAGCCGCGGGCGGCGCAGACCATTGCCAGCGCGATCCCGGTGTTGCCGCTGGTCGGCTCGACGACCACCGACTTGCCGGGCTTGATCTGCCCCTCCGCTTCGGCAGCGTCGATCATCGCCACCCCGATCCGGTCCTTCACCGACCCGCCCGGGTTGAAGTACTCGAGCTTGACGCAGACCTCCCCCGCCGCCCCCTCCGAGAGCCGGTCGAGCAGGACCATCGGCGTATTCCCGACGACGGCCGAGGCCTCAGCTCCGATGCGCATCGGGTTAGGTGTCCAAAGAGTGGCTCATGTCAGGGACTCTAATCCGGGAAGCAAATCCAAGATGCCTCCCGACGCCTACGGAGCATCGCGATACAGCACAGCATCGGTGATGCCTCGGACCACCTCTTCGCCGGGCCATCCGAAGCGCTTAGAAAAGGCAATCAGCAGAAAGCCCATGAAAGGGATGGCGAGGGCAGGAAAGTCTTTTCGAGGGCCGGGCACCTCCCTCCAATGAATCTCGACTGCCCCAGGGGAAGGAAGCGATAGGAAGCGATCCACCACCACGAGGTCGGAGTGGACCACCGTGCTGCTTTTCCGGAAGATGGTCGTATAGAACCCCCTAAACGTGAGGATGTGCTTCGGTCCGTCGTCCGGATGGGGCCTGAATGCAGGCGAATGATTTGGCCAATACTCGTCGATCTCCAACGCCATTTTCACTAAATCGAGTGGCTTCTCGGACTCGCCTAGCTCGTTGATTTCAGAAGGCGACAGCACTTCGATTCCATATTGCAGGGCGTCGTTATGGACCTTCAGCTGCCGTCCCGCGCTCCATTTAGCCCATCGAGACAAATGCTCCTCTGGCGAGATTGCAATCCAACAGAAGATCGTGGCCAGCTCAAAAAGCACCCGCAAGAGAACCTGTACGTCGGCTTCCTGCTCAGCTTCAGCCAACAGCGTTAGCGACTCCAACAAGCTCCCGGCACGAGCCAGTACGCCGTGAGCCAAAACCGGCCAGGGCTCGGCAGCATTGAGTTCCAGTGGAAGGCGAGATTGGATGAGCTGCGCGAATTGATCAGTGGCTGCCCGTAAATCCCGGGCAGTCAGATCCTCCAAGGCTCTCCCTCGCTTCTCCGACATCATCTTTCGTATAGAAGGTTATGAGCCCCGACTGAGATCAGCGCGAGGTCGGGGAGGTCGAGGACCAAGCGGGGCGGTCATGACGAGTGCTCCCCGGTAGCGGCGCTACCGGGGATGCCGAGGAAGGGCCGCATCCGCGCCGGTCATCGGCCTCATCCGGCCCGCGATGATCGAAGGAGGGGCTCAGATGAAGTACATCCCGCTGTCGGCCTCTTCGGCCTCGCGGCGGGCGACTTCGGCGATCGTCGTCTGGCCGAAGACCTTGCGCAGGGCGGTGACGCCCTCGGCCCAGATGCCGCCGGCCTCGTCGGCCTCGTCGCCGACTTTGCCGTCGAGGACCTGGACGACGTCGAGGACGGTATCTCCTCGGCCGGTCGGGCCAGGGTGTAGCCGCCCCGCATGCCGCGGTGGCTGGTGAGGAGGCCGTTGCGGCGCAGAGTTGAGAAGAGCTGCTCGAGGAACTGCTCGGGGATGTCGCGGCGCTCGGCCAGCTCTTTGATCGGCATCGGCCGCTCCCCCGCCCTCGCGAGCTCGGCCATCGCGACCACGGCATACCTGCTCTTTGAGGTAATTGAGATCACAAGGGGGTTTCTACCGCACCCCTCGGCTGGGTAGGATCGGCCGGCGGGAGGCTTCAGTGGTCCACCAGTGCCCGCGAACGCCAACGACCGATCGGAAGCAGTTCTGAGCGAGCCCCCACACTGTCTGGTGATCGACGGTCACCCCCTCGTCCGCCTCGGCATCCGCGAGGCGCTCGACGACGGGTTCGTCGTGCACGAGACGCCGACGCGCGACGAGGCGCTCGACCTGGTCCGCGACATCGGGGATTTCGACGTCGCGATCGTCGACATGCGCTGGCGCGGCAACGGCGAGGGCAGCTCGATCTCCGGCACCGAGGCGATCCGGATGCTGCATCGCTCCAGCGCGGCGCTGGGGATCGTCGCCCACGGCGAGCGACCAGAGCGGCACCTGGCGAGCGCGGCCCTGCAGGCGGGCGCATCGGCCTACGTCGCCCGCACCGCTGGCCCGGCGGAGCTGCGGCGGGCAGTCGACGCCGCCGTCGCCCAGGAGCGGTTCATCGACCCGGCGGTGCCGCCGAAAGGCAGCCGCGGCAAGCTGACCCGCCGCCAGCGGCAGATCCTGCAGCTGCTGGCCAACGGGGAGTCGACCACCGTCGCCGCCCGCGAGCTCGACCTCAGCGAGGAGACCGTGAAGAGCCACACCAAGCACGCCCTCGCCCGCCTCGGCGCCAAGAACCGCACCCACGCGGTGGCGATCGCCGTGCGCGAGTGCCTGATCGACTAGGGAACTAGATCCAACCGCGGTCGCGAGCCATCAGCACGGCCTGGGCGCGGTCGACCGCGCCGATCTTGCCGTAGACGTTGTGGAGATGGGTGCGGATGGTCGAAACGGAGAGGTGCATTTCGCTGGCGATCTGCTTGTAGACCATCCCCTCGGAGAGGTGGCGGAGGACGTCGAGCTCGCGACTGGAGAGCGGGCAGGGCTCGCTGATCCGGGAGGCGTCCTGGAGCGGCAGCGGCAGCTCGTAGAGCATGTCGCGCAGCCCTTCGGGGCTGAGGCCGCAGCGCTCGGCGCCGGTGCGGAGCCGCTCGGGGGCGATCGCCTCGCCCTGGCAGTAGTGGGCGATCATGTCCGCGGTGGCGATCATCGCCGCCAGCCCCTCGGCGTCTTCGGCGTGATGGCGCTCGATCGCGATCGCGATCCGCGAGGGCAGGTTCCAGCGGCGGGCGAGGACGCCGCCGACGAGGGCGTGGTCGATCCCGAGCTGCTCGCGTTCCTCACGCAGCCGCTGCTCGGGGGTGCGGGAGATCGCGTCGAAGTAGACCTTGTAGCCGGGGTGCAGACGGGAGATCACGAGGCGTCCGACGTCGTGCAGCAGCGCCGCAACCGCCAGCTCGTCGCGGTCGGCCCAGCCGACCACACGGCCGAGGCGATCGGCGGCGCGCTGTGCGGCGAGGGCGTGGACGCGGAAGCGCTCGGGCTTCAGCTCCCAGCCGCCGTTGGAGTCGAAGAAGTCGAAGCTGGGAGCGGTGCCGGCGAGGGCGAGCACGCCGGCCGGCTTGAGGACGTCCAGCGCTGCCGGGATGCCGGCGATGCCACCGGCGACAAGGCCGCCGCGGTTGGCGTGGCGGAGGACGGAGATCGCCAGGGCGACGTCGCTCTCGACCGCTTCGATGATCTCGCCGACGCGGGCAGTCTCGGCGGTCGCCGCGGCGATCACGCGCTGGCGGGACTCGATCAGGACCGGGAATCGCTCCACGGCCTCGAAGGCCTCCGCGAGGCGGCTTCCAGGGGCGGCGGCGGGACGGGAACCCGGTTTGGCGGTCTCGTGCAGGGGGACCTTGCCGTTGCTTTGGGCGGCGGTGACGCTCATTGGCACCCCTCCCATCGGCAGCCAGCGCCCGGGGGTTTAGCTCAAGGACCCTTTCCGACCCCAAAATTGTGGAGCAGTCTCCGGCGGATCAGGCCGGCGAGAGGCGCCCCGCGGCGGCGCGGATCCGCTCCAGCGAGCGCTCCCTGCCCAGCGCCGAGAGCGACTCGAAGATCCCGGGGGAGATCGAGGTGCCGGTGATCGCGACCCGGATCGGCTGGTAGAGCTTGCCCGGCTTGAGGTCGAAACGGTCGAGCAGCGGCGCCAGCGCCGCCTCGATCCGCGCCGGCTCGAAGGGATCGACCGGATCCAGCGCCTCGGCCACCGCCTCCAGCACCGGCCCGGTTCCCTCCTTCATCACCTTGCCCCAGGCCTTCTCGTCGGAGACCGGCGGCTCGAAGAGGAAGTGGATCAGCGGCCAGACCTCCTCCAGGGTCTGCGCTTTCTCCTGGGCGATCTCGCAGGCGGCGCGGAGGCGCTCGTCGGCCTCGCGGCCGAGGTGGCGAGCGACCGCGGCCGTGTATTCGTCGAGCGCCATCTCGCGCATGAAGCGCCCGTTCAGCCAGCGCAGCTTCTTCTCGTCGAAGATCGCGGCGGACTTGCCGACGTCGGCGACGCGGAAGCGCTCGACCAGCTCCTGGGTAGACATCAGCGTCGTGTCGTCGTCGGTCCCCCAGCCGAGCAGCGCCAGGTAGTTGCGGACGGCGGCCGGCAGGTAGCCGGCGTCGCGCAGCTCCTGGACCGAGGCGGCACCGTGGCGCTTGGAGAGCTTCTTGCCGTCGGGGCCGTGCAGCAGCGGCAGGTGCGCGTAGCGGGGCGGCTCGTGTCCGAGCGCCTCCAGCACCAGCAGCTGCTTCGGCGTGTTCGAGAGGTGATCGTCGCCGCGGACCACCTCGGTGATCCCCATCTCGGCGTCGTCGACGGCGACCGCGAAGTTGTAGAGGACCGAGCCGTCTGCGCGGGCGATGACGAAGTCGTCGTAGCTGGCGTTGGGGAAGGCGACCGGCCCCCGGATCAGGTCGTGGACGACCGTCTCGCCCTCGTCGGGGACGCGGAGGCGGATCGCGGCGGTCTCGTCCTCGGTCGGGGTGCCGCGGTAGCCGCGCCCTGCGCCGTGCTCAGCCTTCCAGGCCTCGACGTCCTTGCCGGTGGCGTGGTCGCGGTAGGCGTGGCCTGACTCCAGCAGCCGCTGCAGGGCCTTAGCGTGGCGATCGGCGCGCTCCGCCTGGGAGACCGGCCCGATGTCCCAGTCGAGCTCGAGCCAGCGCATCGCGTCGAGGATCTGGGCGACGTTCTCCTCGGTCGAGCGCTCGCGGTCGGTGTCCTCGATTCGCAACACCAGCTCCCCCCCGTCGTGGCGGACGGCGAGCCAGTTGTAGAGTGCCGTCCTCGCTCCGCCGATGTGCAGCGCACCGGTCGGCGAAGGGGCAAACCTGAGACGGGAGTTATCGCTTGGCATGTTGATCGGAGCGCATGTTTCCACCGGCGGCGGCCTGCCGAACGCAATCGAGCGCGGCAGGGAACGGGGCTGCGAATCTATCCAGATCTTTCACCAGAGCCCGCGGATGTGGCGGCCGACGAAATACGGCCAGGCCGATTTCGAGGCTTTTCGCGAGGCGATGGACGCTTCCCCGGTCGAAGCGGTGATCATCCACGCGGTCTACCTGATCAACTGCGCGACCAAAGACAAGGAGATGCGCAAGAAGAGTCTGGCCTCGCTGACCCACGCGCTTACGATCGGGGACGGGATCGGCGCCAAGGGTGTGGTCCTGCATCCGGGATCGCAGAAAACCGACCCGCTCAAACCGTCACTGAAACGAGCCTCCAAAGTCATCGCCGAGGCGCTTAAGGAGACGGACTCCTGCCCGCTGCTGATCGAGCAGACCGCCGGCCACAAAGGGCTCCTCGCCCGTGACTTCGACCAGACCGCCGAGTTGATCGATCTAGCCGGCGGCGGCGAGCGTCTCGGCCTCTGCCTCGACTCCTGCCACCTCTTCGTCCAGGGCTACGACATCACCGACGAGGCCCACCTCGGCGCCGTCCTCGACGAAGCCGACGCCAAGGTGGGGATCGAGCGCCTCGGCGCCGTCCACGTCAACGACGCCGCCGTCCCCCTCGGCGCCCGCCTCGACCGTCACGCCAACATCGGCAAGGGCGAGATGGGCAAACGCGGCCTCTCCGCCTTCCTCTCCGAGCCCCGCTTCGAGGGCCTCCCCGCCACCCTCGAGACCCCCGGCCCGGAAAAGAAAGGCTCTTCCAAAGCCGAATTCACTCTCGCGAAGCGCCTCCGGCGCGAAGGGCTGGAAAGACGAAGCAAGTAGCGCGCCGATGAAGGAGGGTGCCGGTGTCCCTCTCCGGAATTGACCTCCCCTCCGCTTCGCTACGGGGAGAACTTGCTGCGCGGCTTCGCCGCGCAAGAGACAGATTGCATGTCGCCGAACATTCCTGCGAGGGACACCGGCACCCTCCTACGACACGCTCTGGTCGAGCGTCCTTGCGCGAGCCTGCGACAGATCGCCTATATCGCGGTCGCTCGCGGCTCGGCGATCGGCGCAGCCGATTTGGGACACACCAGGGTGTGGTCAAAGTCGGTTGCGGCGACTTCGGGGGGGACCGGTGGGGGTCCCTGGGTACTCAGCATGGAGCCGCGCCCGCAACTCCCGAGGCGTCAGCAAGTGACGAATCACGCGGCGGAGGTGCTCCCAGGGACCCCCACCGGTCCCCCCCTCACCGCCCGTTTCAGGGCAGGCGGCAAGGGCCGGCACCCCTGTGGCCGACCCTTGCTCTCCCGCCGTAAGTCTCTATTTGATGTGCAGTCCGGAGATCGCGCGGGAAATGACCAGGCGTTGGATCTCGGAGGTGCCCTCGAAGATCGTGTAGATCTTCGAGTCGCGGTGCATCCGCTCGACCGGGAACTCGCGGGTGTAGCCGTTGCCGCCGAGGATCTGGATCGCCCGCTCGGTGACCCAGACGGCGACCTCGCCGGCCTTCAGCTTCGACATCGAGCCCTCGGCGTTTTCGAATTTGTGGCCCTGGCGACCCATCCAGGCGGCGCGCCAGACGAGCAGGCGGGCGGCGTCGATCTCCAGCTTCATGTTCGCCAGGTCGAAGGCGATCGACTGGTTTTCGACGATCGGGCGGCCGAACTGTTCGCGCTCTTTGGCGTACTGGAGGGCGTACTCGTAGGCGGCGCGGGCGATCCCGAGCGCCTGCGCGCCGACCGTTGGCCGGCTCGCCTCGAAGGTCTGCATCGCCGCCTGCGATTTGGCTTTCTTGCCCTCACGGACGCGGGCCAGCCGTTCGTCGAGCTTCTCTTTGCCGCCCAGCAGGCAGGAGCCCGGGATGCGGCAGTCGTCGAGGTGGACGTCGGCGGTGTGGGAGGCGCGCAGGCCGTGCTTCTTGACCTTGGCGCCCTGCTCGCATCCCGGCGTGTTCGGCGGGATCACGAAGGCGGCGTGGCCACGCGAGCCGAGCTCCCGGTCGACCGAGGCGATCACGACGTGGACGTTGGCAATGCCGCCGTTGGTGGCCCACGCCTTCTGGCCGTTCAGCACCCACTCGTCCTTGGCTTCGTCGTATTTGGCGGTGGTGCGGATGCCGGAGACGTCGGAGCCGGCGTCGGGCTCGGAGGCGCAGAAGGCGCCGAGCTTGACGTCGTCCGCGGTGCCGTAGCACTGCGGGTTCCACTCCCCCATCTGCTCCGGGGTTCCCTGCCCGAAGATCGCTGCGACCGCGAGCGTCGTGCCCATGATCGCCATCCCGATGCCGGCGTCGCCCCAGAACAGCTCCTCGTTGGCGATCGGCAGCGTCAGGCCGGTCTCGTCGGCCCAGAACTGGCCGACGGCTTCAAAGCTGTAGAGGCCGATCTTGGCGGCCTCCTGGATCACCGGCCAGGGCGTTTCCTCGCGCTCGTCCCACTCCTCGGCGGCGGGCCGGACGACGCCCTCGGCGAAGCCGTGCACCCACTCGCGGATGTCCTTCTGATCCTGGTTGAGCTCGAGGGTGAACTTGGGTTCGCCCTCGGCGCCGGCGGTGGAGTTGGCCTCGTCGAGCAGTGCTTGCGCGTCGACGTCGGCGACGGAGGAATCAGCCATGGCGGCGAATTCTACACAGAACGATGTCGCGTCACGAAAGGGTGACGAGACCGAAACGTGCCTAAATCAGACCGTCGCGGACATCGCGCAAATCGAAGGCGCGCAGGCCCTCGGGCCCGCCGTCGCTGCAGTCGAAGAAGCGGCGGTTGACGCAGCCGTAGGACTCGCCGTCGCCTTCATAGGCCTGCTCGACCGTGAACGGGCAGTGCGGCAGCGGCTCGCCGGTCATCTTCACACCGCCGAAGCCGCCCTGCTCGAGCACCGCGCCCAGCTCCACCTCCGCCCCGTAGACCTCCTGCATGCAGCCGACGTACTGGGCGCCCGTGAGGCGGTCGACGAAGCTGTAGAGGTAGCGGCAGCCGAGCTCGACGCAGCCGCGCGGCTCGACCATCTTGTCGCAGAAGGAGCGGCACTGGCGGCACTCGCCGACCGTGGTGCGCGTAGCAGTCATCGCAAAAGCTTAGACAGGTGAGACCGCGGCTCCAAGCGGTTTCAGCGCTTAGGCCGCCAGGGCGGTCGAGCTCAGGAGATGGTCCAGCTCGGTCTGCAGGCCGCCCGACGGTTTGACCCGGTACTTCTCGCCGACCTTGAAGCGGCGGTCGCCGACGACGAGGAAGACCTCGGCGTCGCCTTTGTGGTGCTCGAAGATCGCCTTCAGTTCGTCGCAGAGGGTCTCGTTCCAGCGCGAGAGGGCGATCGGCACCTCGAACGGGCCCGCCGGCTTCGCCGCCGGCGCCAGCTTGGCGGCGCTGGCGATTTCCGCCTGGTCGGGCTCGAAGCGCTGTGCCTCCTGCACCACCAGCTTCGTCTCGCCGCGGTCTTTGTGGTCGATGCGGCCGCGGACGAGGACGATCGAGTCGGGCTGGATGATCTCGGCGCTCTCGGACTGGTCGGCCTTGAAGACGAGCATCTCGACCTGCCCCTCGACGTCGTCGAGGGTCGCGAACATCATCTGGTTGCCGCTCTTGGTGCGGATCTTCTTGCACTCGACGACGATGCCGCCGACCGTCACCCAGGCCCCGTCCGGCTTGCCGGCGAGCTGGGCCAGGCTGCAGTCGACCCGTGCCCGCAGCGCCGGCCCGACTTCGGTCAACGGGTGCGAGGAGAGGTAGGTTCCGAGCGTCTCCTTCTCCATCGCCAGCATCTCGGCGCGGTCGAACTCGGCCCCGGGGATCGGCGGGCGGTGGTGGGCACCCTGCGACTGCGTCTCTCCTCCGCCCTCTTCGCCGAAGTCGAAGATCGAGCCCTGGCCCATCTGCGCGTCCTCCTGCGCCTTCTGGCCCGCCGACTGCGCTGCCGGCAGCGTCTCCAGCATCCCTTTGCGGCTGTCGCCGGTAGAGTCGAGGGCGCCGCACTTGATCAGACATTCGATCGCCCGTTTGTTCACGGCCCTCGAATCGACCCGCTCGCAGAAGTCCCAGATCGACTCGATCGGCTTCTCCTCGCGGGCGCGGAGGATCGCCTCCACCGCCTGGTGGCCGACGTTCTTGACAGCGTCGAGGCCGAAGCGGATCGCGTTCTCGGAGACGACGAAGGAGTGGCCGGAGGAGTTGACGTCGGGCGGCAGCACGTCGATCCCCATCTCCGAGCAGCGGTTGACGAAGAAGGGCACCTTGTCTTTGGTGTTCATCACCGAGGAGATCACCGCCGCCATGTACTCGGCCGGGTAGTTGGCCTTGAGGTAGGCGGTGCGGTAGGAGATCAGCCCGTAGCAGGCGGCGTGGGACTTGTTGAAGGAGTAGTCGGCGGCGGCTTGGTTCAGCTTCCAGAGGTCCTGGGCGACGCTGGTGTCCGTTCCGGACTTGGCCAGCCCCTCCATGAATTTGTCCTTCATCGTCGCCATCAGGTCGCGCTTCTTCTTGCCGATCGCCTTGGGCAGGTCGTCCGCCTCGGCGCCCGAGAAGCCCGCCATCTGGCGGGCGATCTGCATCAACTGCTCCTGGTAGATGACGCAGCCGTGGGTCTCCCTGGTGATCGCTTCCATTCGCGGGTCCGGGTAGCGCACCGTCGAGGGGTCCTTCTTGCCTTTGGCGTAGGTGGGGATGTAGGCCATCGCGCCGGGCCGGTAGAGGGCGCCGAGGGCGACGATGTCGGCGAACTCGGTCGGCTTCACCTTGCGCAGCGCGTCGCGCATCCCCTCGGACTCGAACTGGAACACGCCGGTGGAGTCGCCGCGGGCCAGCATCTCGTAGGTCTTGGCGTCGTCGATCGGGATCTGCTCCATGTCGATCCGCTCGCCGCGGGAGCGCTCGATGATGTCGATCGCGTCCTCGATCACGTCGAGGTTCCGCAGGCCGAGGAAGTCCATCTTCAGCAGCCCGATCTCCTCGATCGGTCCCATCGAGTACTGGGTGACGATCTTGTACTGACGCTCCGGTTTGCCGGACCCGTTGCCGTTGCCGCCGGCCGGGGCGCTCTTGTCCTCGGCCAGCTGCAGGGGGACGATCTCGTGCAGCGGCCGGTCGGCGATGACGACCGCGGCGGCGTGGATCGAGTTGTTGCGGATGATCCCTTCCAGCCCTTGGGCGACGTCGATGATCTTCTTCGCGTCGGGCTCGGAGTCGTAGGTCCGTTTCAGCTCCTGCCCGGCCTTGAGGCATTCCTCGAAGGAGGGGCTGCGGCCCATGATCGGCTCCGGGATCTGCTTCGCCAGCTTGTCGCCGGTGGCGTAGTCGAAGCCGAGCACGCGAGCGGCGTCGCGGGTCGCCGCGCGCGGCGCCATCTTGCCGAAGGTGATGATCTGGGCGACCGACTCGCGGCCGTATTTCTCGCCGACGTAGCGGATCATCCGCTCGCGGCCGCGGACCGAGAAGTCGATGTCGATGTCCGGCATCGATTTGCGGCCGGGGTTGAGGAAGCGCTCGAACATCAATTCGTTCTCGAGCGGGTCGAGGTCGGTGATCCTCAGGCAGTAGGAGACGATCGAGCCGGCGGCCGAGCCGCGGCCCGGTCCGACGGCGATCCCGCTGCGCTTCGCGTAGCTGACGAAGTCCCAGACGATCAGGAAGTAGGACTCGAACCCCATCTCCTCGATCACCCCGAGCTCGAACTCGAGCCGCTCGACCGCCTCGGCCGGCGGCGGGTCGCCGTAGCGAGCGCGGAGGCCGTCCATCGCGATCCGCCGCAGCATCGCCCCCGGCTCCTCGCCGTCCTCGGTCGGATAGCGCGGCAGCAGCAGCTTGCCGAGCTCGATCTCGATGTCGCAGCGCTCGGCGATCTCCATCGTCGTCGGCACCGCGTCGGGCCACTCGGCGAAGGACTCGGCCATTTCGGCGTTGTCCTTGATGTAGAACTCGTTCGTGTCGAAGCTCATCTTCGGCATCTGCAGGGTCGACTTCGTCTGCACGCAGAGCAGGGCCGCGTGGTTGTCGAAGTCCTCGCGGCGCAGGTAGTGGACGTCGGCGGTCCCGACCAGCGGCCGCCCCAGCTCGCGGGCGAAGCGGACGATCCCCTCGTTGGCCTTGTCCTGCTCGGGGATTCCGTTCTTCTGCACCTCGAAGTAGACCTGCTCGGGGCCGAAGGCCTGGATCAGGTCATCGAGGTGGGCGCGGGCGTCGTCCTCGCGCTCTTCGACCAGGCGGCGGCAGAAACGCGACTGCAGGCAGCCGGTGAGGACGATCACGCCCTCAGCGTGCTGGGAGAGAAGCTCCATGTCGACGTTGGCCTTGCCGCGGGAGAAGCCCTCGAGGAAGCCGGCGGAGGTGAGCTTGACCAGGTTGGCGAAGCCCGTGTCGGTCTCGGCCAGCAGCGTCAGGTGGTTGCGCTCGTACCGCGTCTGCTCCTTGATCGCCCTGCGGTCGTCGACGAGGTAGGCCTCGAGCCCGGCAATCGGCTTGATCCCCTGCTTCTTGCAGGCCTTGTAGAGGTCGACGGCGCCGTTCATGACGCCGTGGTCGGTCAGCCCCAGGGCCGGCTGATCGAGCTCGGCCGCCCGCGCCGCCATCGCGTCGATCTTGCAGGCGCCGTCAAGCAGCGAGTACTCGCTGTGGGCATGGAGGTGTACGGCGGACCCGGCGCTCATCGAGATCTTCGATGATGCCAATCCGGGCAGATGTAACGGCTGGGTTTCGCCCCCTTTTGCGCGACTTCCGCGACAGTCGCGAGGGGTGTTTTCGCGGAAGGTCCGGGGTTGGGACGCGGGCTAGGCGCAGACCCAGGCACTGCCGCCGGAATCGGCCCAGATTTCGGCGGCGATCCGGTCCTGTTCGGCCTTCGGCGCGTTCTGCGGTTCGCCCTGGCCGCCGTAGAGCTCCCAGGTCGAGGGAAGGATCTGGTAGGCGCCGCCGGCCCCGCTGGAGGGGTTGAGGGCGCTGTAGTTGCCGCCGGACTCGCACATCACGATGTAGGTCGGGATCGAGTAGGGCCCGCCGAGCCAGCGGCCGACTTCTTCTTCGGCCTCGGCTTCCGATTCGGCCAGCCGCGCTTCCTGCAGCTCCTCGACCCAGGAGGAGATGTCGGATTTCAGCGTCGCCATGGCGGCTTCGCGGGCACCCCGAAGCGACTGCAGCCGCGCGGCCGCGGCCTGCGCCGCCTCGCGCACCGCGGCGATTTCCTCGCGGGCGGCTTCGAGCCGCTCGTCGTAGGCGATCGCTTCGGCCTTCAGGTCGGCGACCCCCAGCACCTGCCGGTGCACCGCCGCCCGAACCTCGGCAACGCGGTCGGCGAGGGCGCTGTCGGCTTCGGAGATCGCCCGCAGGTAGTCGCTCTGGGTGACGAAGTCCTCGTAGTCGCCGGACCCGAGGACGAGGTCGGCGGTGCTGGGCATGCCGCTCTCGTAAATCGCCACCAGGCGGTCGGCCAGCACCGCCCGTGAGCGCCGCAGCCGAGCCTTCTCCACCGCCAGCCGGTGCCGGGTCAGCTCGAGCCTGCGGGCCAGCTGCGCGGCGCGCTCGCGACCCTCGGCCAGCAGCGCGGTCAGTTCTTCCTCTTCGGCGGCGGCGTCCTCTGCTTCGGCTTCGGCGCTCGCCAGCTCAGCCGTCGTCGCCTGCAGCTGCGAGGCGAGCGAGCCGGCCTCCTCGCGGGCCGAGGCGAGCCTCGTTTCCAGCTGCTCGGCTTCGGTTGCGCCGGCCCTGCTGGCGGTGGCGACGAGGATCGCCAGCAGCGCGCAGAGGCACGCCGCGGCGCAGATCCTCAGCAGATCTCTTCGAACTCCAAACGGCCGCACAGGGGAGTGAGGCTAGCGAGCGGGTCGCGAAATCCCTGCAAGTCGACGATAACCCGCAAGCGAAGTTGCGTTTTACCCTTCCGGGACTTCGCGGGTCGCCAGGTAGGCGACGGCCGCGGCGGTGGCGACCCCTGCCACCCCGAGCGCGATCCGCGCCTCGCGCCGGTAGCGGCGGCGCAGGTAGTTGAGAGCGAACTTGACCGAGGCTCTGCCGATGCGGTTGTACATCAGCCCTCCCCCCGCTTGCGCAGCCGGTGCGCCATCCGCGACCGCAGCGACCAGAGCTCGATGAAACCGGGCGAGGCGTTCTGGTCGAAGAGGCCGCCCGACTCGGAGAAGGTCGCCAGCTCGGCGTCGTAGACGGCGTTGGGCGAGGAGCGGGTGACCACCCGCACGCCGCCCTTGAAGAGGCGGAGGCCGATCTCGCCGCTGACCTGGGCGTTGACAGCGTCCATGTAGGCATCGAGATCGCTGCGCAGCGGCTCCCACCAGAGGCCGGCGTAGACGAGGTAGCCCCACTTCTGGTCAAGTGCGGGCTTGAACTGGTTCTGGTGGATCGTCCCGACCAGCCGCTCCAGCTCCTCGTGGGCGGTGAGGACGATCGCCGCTGCCGGCACCTCGTAGATATCGCGCACCTTGAGGCCGACGATCCGGTCCTCGATGTGGTCGACGATGCCGACGCCGTGGCGGCAGCCGATCTCCGCCGCCTTTTCCAGCAGCTCGACCAAATCCAGGCGCTCGCCGTTCAGCGAGACCGGGATGCCGGCCTCGAAGCCGACCGTCACCGTCTCCGCCTCGTCGGGAGCCTCCTCGGGCCGCGTCACCAGCTGGAAGACGTCGTCCTCGGGCGCGTGGTCGAGATCCTCGATCCAGCGTCCCTCCGAGGAGCGGCCCCAGAGGTTGTCGTCGATGGAGTAGGGCGCAACCTCGGTCCCGCCCTTGACCGGGATCCCGTTCTCGCGCGCGTAGGCGATCTCCTCCTCGCGGCCCATCTCCCAGGAGCGGACCGGGGCGATCGTCTTCAGCTCCGGCGCCAGGGTGGCGACGGTGGCCTCGATCCGGACCTGGTCGTTGCCCTTGCCGGTGCAGCCGTGGGCGATCGTGTCGCAACCGCTCTGGCGCGCGTACTCGACGGCAAGCTGGGCGATCAGGGGCCGGCCGAGGGCGGTGAAGAGCGGGTAGCCGTTGCCGTAGACGGCGTTGGCCTTGATCGCCGGAGCGACGAACTCGGCGGCGAAGCGCTCGCGGGCGTCGACCACGTGGCACTCGACCGCGCCCAGCTGCTTGGCCTTCGCCTCGATCACGCCGTAGTCCTCGCCCGGCTGGCCGAGGTTGACGGTGAGGCAGACGACCTCGGCCTCGTAGTGGTCCTGGATCCACTTCAGCATCACGCTCGTGTCGAGCCCGCCGGAATAGAGCAGGAGGACGCGGTGGACGCTGGCCGGATCCGCCTCGTAGGTGGCGGTCGGCTGGAAGTGGGGCTGATCGGTGCTCACGGGGCGGGAAGTCTCGCACCTCGCTCGCGGAGAGGACTTCTAGGGGGCTTCGATGCCGCCGGAACCGCCATCTTCCCCTTCTTCGGGTTCTTCAGCGGGCGGTTCTTCTTCGTCTTCTTCTTCCGGAGCTTCTTCGTCTTCTTCGATCGCCGGTTCTTCTTCTTCGACTTCGGGCGTCGTCGGCTCCGTCGTCGTCGTGGTCGAGCTTTCGGTCGTGGTCGAGCTTTCTAGCGTCGGCAAGGTCGTGGCGTCGCCACCGCCGTCGTCGTTGCCGGCGATCACGATCACGGCGATCAGCAGGCCGACGATCACCGCCACGAGCCCGGCGACGAGGAGCCGCATGTTGCCGTGCGGCCGGCCGTCGCCCGGACCGCCGGGACCGCGGTCTTCGGGTCCCATCAGTCGCGTCGGGTCCTCGTGCATCGCCTACCGCTCCTCCGGTCCGAGAATGGCATCGAGGATCGCGTCGACGTCCTCGATCTCGAACCCGTTTCGCAACCGCTCGGCGATCTCCTCCCTGCTGCTGCCGGACACCGCCATCTGCGTTGCCAGGAGCCGGGCGCCGGGCGCATCCGCGGAGCGCTCCGACGGTTGCGCCGGTGCTGGGCCCGGGGCGTCCTCGACCGGCACCGCCCGCAGGCGCGGAGCCTCCTCGGACTCTTGCGCCTGCTGCGGCTCGGGCCGCTCCCGCCCCTCGGCGGACGGCATGTCTCCAGGGTCGATCCGCCCCCTCGCCTCTTCCAGGGTCGCCTGCAGCCGTTCGGCCTGCCGCCGCAGGGAGATCGCCTGGCCGAGCAGGGCCTCGATCATGTCGCCCAGCTCGCCGGCGCGCCCCGCGGTCATCCGCTCGGCCTCGGCCCGCGCCTGGGACAGGTACCGCCGTGCCTGCGCTTCGGCGTCGTCGATGACGCTCTCTGCGGCGCGCTCGGCCGCCTCGACGATCGCCTCCAGGCGCTCGGCCGTGTCGGCGCGGAGCGCCTTCTGGGAGCCCTGTTTCTTCGATATGTCGGTTGGCTTACCGCCGCGGCTCATGAGCTGGAGAAGCCTAGAAGCGATTCTCCGATCAGGCCGACCGCGAGGTCGACGTGGTCGGAATCGATCACCAGCGGCGGCAGCAGGCGCAGCGTGTCCGGCCGCGGCGCGTTGACGACGAGGCCGCGCCCGAGCAGGTCGGCGCCTACTGCGGCGGCGTCGATCCCCTCCTCTAGGCCGACGCCGATCATGAGCCCGCGGCCGCGGGTCTCCGCGACCCCGTCGAGCGCCTCGAGCCGCTCGCAGAGGTAGGCGCCGAGCTCGCGCACGTGCCGCAGCAGGACCGGGTCGTCGACGAGGTCGAGGACGGCGATCGCGGCGGCGGTGGCGACGGGCCCGCCGGCGAAGGTCGAGCCGTGATCGCCCGGCTCCAGCACCTCGGCGGCGGCGGGGCCGGTGATGCAGGCGCCGATCGGGTAGCCGCCGCCCAGCGCCTTGGCGCTGGTAATGACGTCCGGGCGGGCTGGCGTCTGCTCGTACGCCCAGAGAGATCCGGTGCGCCCCACCCCGGTCTGGATCTCGTCGAAGATCAGCAGCGCTCCCGCCTCGTCGCAGGCCTGGCGCGCCGCCAGCAATGCCTCGTCGGCGATCTGGAAGACGCCGGACTCGCCCTGGATCGGCTCGATCAGGACCGCGGCCGTACTCTCGCCGACCGCCTCGCGCAAGGCGCTCGCGTCGTTGCGGGGGACGGCGCGGAAGCCTGGGAGCATTGGCCCCAGCGCCTCGTTCGTCGCCAGCCCCGGCGTCGCGGCCAACGCCCCGTAGGTGCGGCCGTGGAAGTCGCTCTCGAAGCTGACGATCTCTGGCTCTGCGATGCCGCGGCGGTGTGCGTGCTTGCGGGCGATCTTGATCGCGCACTCGTTCGCCTCGGTGCCGGAGTTGGAGAAGAAGACGCGGCCGCCGAGGCTCGATTTCGCCAGCCGCTCGGCCAGCCGCGCCATCGGCTCCGTGTAGAAGAGGTTGGAGACGTGCATCAGCCGCTGGGACTGCTCCTGAACCGCCTGGACGACGTCGGGGTGGCAGTGGCCGACCGAGCAGACCGAGATCCCGCTGAGGAAGTCGAGGTAGCGCTTCCCCTCGGCGTCCCAGAGCAGCGCCCCCTCGCCGCGGACGAAGTCGACCGGCGCCCGCTTGTAGGTCCGCATCAGGTAGCGCTCCTCCAGCGCCCGCGCCTGCTCGAAGCCGATCTCGCGGGTGGCGTCGGTCACGGCGTGACCATCGTGCCGATGCCGGCGTCGGTGAAGAGCTCGAGCAGGAGGCTGTGCGGGATCCGGCCGTCGATGATGTGGGCGGACTGGGCGCCGCCGCGGATCGCGTCGGCGCAGGCCTGCAGCTTCGGGCGCATCCCTCCTTCCAGATTGGGCAGCTTCTCGTCGACCTCCCCCACCGTGGCGCGGGAGATCAGCGAGCCCTCGTCGGTTGGGTCGTCGAACCAGCCTTCGACGTCGGTGAGGAAGACCGCCTTGTGCGCCCCGATCGCGGCGGCGACCTTGCCGGCCGCCTCGTCGGCGTTGACGTTGTAGGACTGGCCGCCGCGGTCGGAGGCCGAGGAGGCGATGACCGGGATGTAGTCGGCGGCGATGTGCTTGAGGACGTCGACGTCGACCCGGTCGATCGAGCCGACGAAGCCGACCTGCTCGGCGTTGGCCACCGGCGAGACCTCGAACAGGTTCCCGTCCTCGCCGGAGAGCCCGACCGCGGCCTGCCCGTGGCGGTTCAGCCGCTGGACTATTTCGGAGTTCAACTTCCCCGCGAGGACCATCTGCGCGACCTCGACGGTCTCGGCGTCGGAGACCCGCAAACCCTCGTGGAAGCGGACCGGCAGGTCGAGCTTCTCCATGTAGCGGGTGATCTCCGGACCGCCGCCGTGGACGATCACCGGGTTGAGGCCGACGTACTTGAGTAGGACGACGTCGGTGGCGAAGGCGTCGCGCAGCTCCTCGTCGAGCATCGCCGCGCCGCCGTACTTGATCACGATCGTGCGGCCGTGGAACTCGCGGATGTAGGGAAGCGCCTCGAGGAGGGTGCCGACGCTGCCGCTGTCGTAGCGGGTGTTACTGGTGGAGCTCACGTCGTGTATTCCGCGTTCAGCCTGACGTAGTCGTAGCCGAGGTCGGAGAACCAGACGTGGGCGGCGTAGTTCCCGCGGCCGAGCCGCAGGCCGATCTCGGCCTCGGCGACGTCGGCTCCCAGCTCGGAGGCGTCGATGTTCTCGGCGCCGAGCTCCTCCAGGTCCTCGCCGACCAGGGCGGCGCCGGCCGCCTGGGCGATCCGGCCCCAGTTGGGGTCGCGGCCGAACAGCGCCGTTTTCACCAGCGGCGAGTTGGCGATCGCCCGGGCGACGCGCTCGGCCTCGGCCTGGGTCACGGCCTCGGTCACCTCGATCCGAGCGGTGCGGGCTGCGCCCTCGCCGTCGCGGACGATCTCGATCGCCAGCTGCATCAGCACCGCCTCCAGCAGGCCCTCGGGCAACGGCTGCCCGGCTTTGCCGGAGGCCTGCAGCAGGACGGTGTCGTTGGTGCTCATCTGGCCGTCGACCGTGATCCGGTTGAAGGAGGCGTCGACGGCGGCCCGCAGGCGCGCGTCGGCGTCGGGGACGACGGCGTCGGTCTGAACGAAGCAAAGCATCGTCGCCATGTTCGGCTCGATCATCCCCGCCCCCTTCGCCTGGGCGGAAAGCGTCACCCCGCCGGCGCGCAGGGTGCAGCGCTTGGGCCAGCGGTCCGTGGTCAGGATCGCGTCGGAGAAGGGCCCGCCGCCCTCTGGCGCCAGCGTCTTCGCGGCCTCGGCGATGCCGACGAGGACGGCGTCGACCGGCAGCGGCACCCCGATCGTCCCGGTCTCGGCGACGGCGACCTGCGGCTGGTCCAAGCCGAGCTGCTTGGCGGCGACGGTCGACATCGCCAGCGCGTCGGCGAACCCCTGCTCGCCGGTCTCGGCGTTGGCGTTGCCGCTGTTGACGACGGCGGCGCGGATCCCCGCCGCGTCGCAGCGGTCGCGGCAGACGCGGATCGGCGCCGCGGCGGAGGCGTTGCGGGTCAGCAGCAGGGCCGAGCTGACCTCCTCGGCGTCGCAGACGAGCAGGCCGACGTCGGTGCGGCCGCCGCCCTTGAGCCCGCAGTGGGCACCACCGGCGCGGAAGCCGGGGGCGAGCCGGGCGGGGTCGAGCTCCTCAACGCCTTCGGGAGCGTCGACCCAGCGCGAGCGGAAGAAGTGATCAGCCGGAATGCTCCGCTTCGCGTCCGCTTCCGGCGCCTTCACTTCAGGCCCTCCGTCTCGTCGAGACCCAGCAACAGGTTGAGGTTCTGCACGCCCTGGCTGGAGGCGCCCTTCCAGATGTTGTCGATCGCCGAGAAGGCCATCACCCTCCCCCGCTCCTCGACGGTGACGTAGACGTGGCACTCGTTCGTGTCGCGCACCGCGCGCAGGTTGGGCGGCCCGTCGAGGACGTGGACGAACGGCTCCTCGCCGTAGCGACGGTCGTAGAGATCGCGGATCGCCTCCTTCGAGGTCGCCTCGGCGAGCGTCGCGAAGCAGGTCGCCAGCTCGCCCTGGTCGAGCGGCAGCAGGTGCGGGACGAAGGTGACTGGCGCCGGGCTGCCGAGGGCCGCCAGCTCCTGCTCGATCTCCGGCCGGTGACGGTGGCCTTCGGTCTTGTAGGGAAAGGCGTTCTCGGTCATGTTCGAGAAGTGGACGAGGTCGTCGCTGGCACGGCCGTAGCCGGAGGTACCCTGCATCGCCGAGACGAAGACCTCCGAGAGCAGCCCCTGTTCGGCCAGCGGCGCCAGCGCCAGCACGCTCGCGGTCGGGTAGCAGCCGGGCGTCGCGACCAGCTTCGCCTCCCGCAGCTGCTCGCGGTAGAGCTCGGTGAGGCCGTAGACGCCGGTGCCGAAGAGGTCGGGCGCGCCGTGCTCGCCGTACCAGCGCTCGTAGGTCTCCCGGTCGCGCAGCCGGAAGTCGGCGGAGAGGTCGACGACGAGGATCCCCCGCTCGCGCAGCGCCGCGTCGGTCGGCGCGGCGGCGCCGTGCGGGTAGGCGACGATCGCCGCGTCGACGTCGGGCAGATCGTCGAGGTGGAGCTCGGTCAGCTCGATCGGTGCCCGGTAGCGCGGGTACAGGTCGCAGAGCCGTTTGCCGGCGTCGCTGCGCGAGGTGGCGGCGACCAGGTCCAGGCTCGGGTGGTCGTGGACGATCTGCGCCGCGAGCGCTCCGGTGAAGCCGGAGGCGCCGGCGACGAGTACGCGCTTATTCACGCAGGGTCCCCCCGATCTCGTCCAGCTTCGCCTTGATCCGCTCCCGCAGACTGCCGACCTCCTCGTCGGTGAGGGTGCGGTCGGCAGCGCGAAACTCGAGGTTCAGCGCCAGGCTCTTGCGGCCCTCGCCGACCTGCTCGCCCTCGTAGAGGTCGAATACCTCAGCCGCCTGGAGCAGCTCGCCGCCGGCGCCGAGGATCGCCTCGCGCACCTCGCTCGCCGGCGTCTCCGCCGGCACGACCACGGCCAGGTCCTGGTAGACGGCGGGGAAGGTGGTGACGTCCTCGTAGCTCTCTTCACCCAGGGTCGCGGCGGCGAGAAGCGGCGCCAGGTCGAGTTCGAAGGCGACGGCGGCGTCGAGGTCCCAGGTCTTGCATACCAGCGGGTGCACCTCTCCGAGCCAGCCGGCGGCCGCCCCTCCGACCGAGACCGTCGCCGAGCGACCCGGGTGCAGGAACGGCTCCTCGGCCGGTGCGAAGGCAAGGTCCGCCCCCAGCCCATGCGCCAGCGCTTCGGCGACGCCCTTGAGCGCGAAGAAATCGGCCGCCTCGCCGCCGCCGCGCCAGGACCGCTGCGCCAGCGACCCCACCGCGATCGCCGCCAGCCGGTGCGGCTCGGCGACCGGCGAGGGCCGGTCGCCGGCGAACTCCCCCTCCCCCTCGAGGTAGACGCGGGCGGATTCGAAGAGCGCCAGCGCGTCGGTGCCGCGGGCGGCGTTCCTCGCGGCGACGTCGAGCAGAGAGCCGAGCAGGGTCGTGCGCATCGCCGACTGCTCCTCGGAGAGCGGGTTGGCCAGCGGGACCGGGTTGGCCCGGGCGTCGTCGGCCGGGATCCGCAGGCGCCCCGCCTCTCCGGGGTCGGTGAAGCTCCAGCCGACGACCTGGTCGAAGCCGAGGTCGCGGAGCGCGTCTTCGGCCCGGCGCCTCAGGCGCTGCTCGCGGCTGAGGCCGCCGACGGCCTCGCCGGTCGCCGGCAGCGTCGTCGGCAGGTGCTCGTCGATGCCGTGGACCCGCGCCACCTCCTCGATCAGGTCGACCTCGCGGGTGACGTCGTAGTGGCGATCGGGCGGAACCGTGACCTCGAGGTCATCGCCGGCGGCCTCGACCCCGAAGCCGAGCCGCTCCAGATAGGTCTTCTGCTCATCCTGGGAGATCGCCATCCCCAGCAGGCCCTCGACCCGCGCGGCCCGCAGGGTCAGCCGCCGCGGCTCCGGCACCTCGGCGGCGACGTCGATCGTCCCCGCCACCATTTTCGCGCCGCAGAGTTCGACCAGGAGCCGCGAGGCGATCACCTGCGCCCGCAGGGCCAAATCCGGGTGCAGCTGCTTCTCGAAACGGGCCGAGGCTTCCGAGCGCAGCCCCAGCATCCGCGAGGTGCGGAGGATGTTGGTCCCGTTCCAGCAGGCGACCTCGAGCAGGACACGGGTCGTCTCGTCAGAGACCTCGGAGCGCTGGCCACCCATGATCCCGGCGACCCCCGAGGGGCCTTCGCGGTCGCAGACGAGGACGGTCTCGGCGTCGAAGGTGCGCTCGACGCCGTCGAGGGTGGTCATCTTCTCGCCCTCGCGGGCGGTGCGGACGATCAGCTCGCCGCCCGGCACCTTGTCGAGGTCGAAGGCGTGCAGCGGCTGCGCGGTCAGGAGCATCACGTAGTTGGTGATGTCGACGACGTTGTTGATCGGCCGCTGGCCGGCAGCCGTCAACCGCTGCTGCAGCCAGAGCGGCGAGGGCCCGATCGTGACGTCGGTGAAGACGCGGGCGGTGAAGCGCGGGCAGAGATTGGGGACCTCGACCGTGACCGAAGTGTAGTCGGCGGCGGACTCGCCCCCCGCGACTGGGCCGTAGCCGGTGACAGGCCCGCCCGGCGCATCTTCGATCCAGGGATCGGGGGCGAGCGGGGCGCCGCTGATCGCGTGGACCTCGCGGGCCACGCCGTGGACGCCGAAGCAGTCGCTGCGGTTCGGCGTAACCTCGATCTCCAGCACCGCCTCGCCCAGCGGCAGCACCTCGCCCAGCGGCGTCCCCGCCGAAAGATCGTCCTCCAGAACCATGATTCCCTCGTGGTCGTCGCCGACCTCGAGCTCGTCGGCGGCGAGGATCATCCCTTCCGAGGGCAGCCCCCGCAGCTTCGCCTTGCGCAGCTTCATCCCGTTCGGCATCGTCGCCCCGGGCAGCGCCACCGCCACCGTCTGGCCGGCGGCGACGTTGGGGGCGCCGCAGACGATCGGCCGCTCACCGTCGCCGGTATCGACGATGCAGGCGCTGAGCCGGTCTGCCTTCGGGTGCTTCTCGCACTTGACCACCTTGCCGACGACGAAGCCCTCGCCGGACTCCGGCCCGACGGTCTCGATCCGCTCGACCTCGGTCCCGGTCATCACCAGGCGGTCGGCCAGCGCCGCCGGCTCCATCCCGGGATCGCAGTACTCGCGCAGCCATGAGTACGGGACCCTCATGAGAACTGCTCCAGCATCCGCACGTCGTTGTCGAAGAAGCGCCGCAGGTCGGGCACACCGTGGCGCAGCATCGCCACCCGCTCGACCCCGATCCCGAAGGCGAAGCCCTGGACCTGCTCAGGGTCGTACCCGTGCGGTTCGACGAAGCCGAGGACGTTGGGGTCGACCATGCCGGCGCCG
>Ga0190269_10000193_pt1 | contig 32512 bp, 22 predicted proteins | sample Popmic249IS_FD_133749 | JGI IMG/M metagenome (GOLD analysis project Ga0190269, IMG submission 133749) | Populus adjacent soil microbial communities from riparian zone of Blue River, Arizona, USA - 249 IS | ecosystem: Environmental > Terrestrial > Soil > Riparian zone | place: USA: Arizona... | reverse complement strand
ATTCGCAAGCTGCTTCGCAAGCAGAAGAACGCCACCGTCTGGATGTCGAACGTCGAGCACATCGACGTGGAGCACAGGCGCGTCCATCTCGATGGAAATGGCTCGCTCGACTACGACTACCTGATCGTCGCCACCGGCATGACGCACCAGTACTTCGGTCACGACGCCTGGGCCAAACACGCGCCCGGACTGAAGACCGTCGGCGAAGCGCTCGAAATTCGCGGCCGCATCTTGCGCGCGTTCGAGCACGCCGAGCGGGAGCCGAGCGTCGAGGCGCGCCGCGCGTGGACCACGTTCGTCGTGATCGGAGGTGGACCGACGGGCGTGGAGCTCGCGGGCGCGCTCGCGGAGATCGCAGGCCGCACCCTCGCGCGCGACTTCCGTAGCTTCGATCCGCGCACGACGCGCGTGATCCTTGCGGAGGCCGGTCCGCGCGTGTTGCCGACGTTCAGCGAGGAGCTCTCGGCGAAGGCGCAGAAGCAGCTCGAGGCGCTCGGCATCGAGGTACGGACGGGCACACCAGTCTCCGACGTGAGCGCGGAGAGCGTGAGCATCGGCGGCGAGCGCATCGCGACCCGTACCGTCGTGTGGGCGGCGGGCCTGTCCGCGAGCCCGCTCACGCGCGAGCTCGGAGCGCCGCTCGATCGCGCGGGGCGCGTGTGCGTGGAGGATGATCTCTCGCTGCCGGGTCGGCCCGAGGTGTTCGCGGTCGGGGACCTGATCTCGAAGCAGCAGGACGACAAGCCCTTGCCCGGCGTTGCGCAGCTCGCGATGCAGAGCGGCGCGCACGCGGCGAAGAACATCGCGCTGAGCCTCCTGGAGCGCCCACGGCAGGCGTTTGCCTACGTGGACAAAGGCTCGATGGCGACCATCGGTCGCAACAAGGCGATCGCGCAGATCGGGCGCTTTCAGCTGTCCGGCATCCTGGCGTGGTGGCTGTGGCTCACCGTCCACATCCTGTTCCTCGTGGAGATCCGGCGCCGGCTGCAGGTGATGTTCGAGTGGGCATGGGCCTATGTCACGTGGCATCGCGGTTCGCGCCTGATCGTGGACGTGCCGAGCGAGAGCGGCAGCGCGCAGCCGGCAGCGGCGCGGCAGTTCGCGGCCGCGGCTCCGCCGCCGCCACCCCCGCCCCGGCGCGTGGAGTCCGCCGCCTGGCGGGCGGAGCGCGCGCGGCGCGAGAGCGACAGTACGCTGCCCGCTAAAGCGAGCTCGCAGACCATCCGCACGCGACCGACGTCTGCCTGAGCGAGGTCTCCGCAGCTGTGGGCGGCAGGCGCAGCTCACATGTCAGGCGGCGCCGTCTGAAATGTGCTGGCCTGATACTGCTGCACGCGAGGAAGCAGCAAAACCCGCCGATTGTCGGCGGGGCAATACGCGTCAATGGCCAGTTGAAGCGTTGCGGTTTGCGCCGCTCGCATGAGCGCCCCCAACTTGCGACTGTCGAGTGAGCGCCTTTGCGCGCCTGTTTCCGAGGCGTGACGCCTCGCAGCTCGCTGGCACATCGCGTGCTCTAGGCGCGGCATGTCACATGCAGCTCAGACACTTCGCCTGGCCCTTGTTCGCCCTGGTCACACACGCGGCGCCGCCGGCATACGCGCAGACCAGCCCGTTGCCGCTCACGGCAGCAAGCGCGGACGACGCCGTGGGGCGCGACGCCCCGCAGCCGCAAGCGGCAGAAGCCGCGCGCCTGCTTCAGGATGATCGTGCGCTGGCGCACTGGGTGATCGAGCACTCACCCGAGACCGCGGCCGCGCGCGCCGAGCTCGCGGGCGCGCGCGCAGCCACGCGCGGCTCGCGCCTGTTCCCGAATCCGGTCGTGGATCTGTCGGTCAGCAACTTCGCGCTCGGCGACACCAACCCGCGCGGTCTGTCTCGCGACAAGACGTTGCTGTACGGCGCAGGCGTGAGCGAGCTGGTGGAGCTCGGCAAGCGCGGGCCGCGCATCGCGGGCGCCCAGCTGCGCGAGCGCGCTGCAGTCCACCGCTTCACGGCGAGCGTGGCCGAGCGCGTGGCGCAGGCGCGGCAGGCGCTGGCGCAGCTGGTGTATGCGCGCACGCGCGCGGGCCAGCTCGATGCGTCGCTGCTCGAAGCGCGCGCGGCAGCGCAAGTCGCGAAGGGCCGGCTCGATCATCAAGCGCTGAGCGGCGTGGACTACGACCGCCTCGTCATCGATCTCTCGACCATCGAGACCGAAGCCGCACACGCGCATGCCGACGCGGAGGCCGCGCAGGCGCAGTGCACCGCGACCCTGCTCGCGCCCTGCGCCATTCAGGCGACGGATGTATCCGCGCTCGATCCGGCAGCCGGCGTGCCCGCAAACTGGCAGCCGCAGCAGTTGGGCGAGCGCGCTGACATCCGCGCCCTCACGCTCGAAGGCTCCGCCGCTGCGCGCGACGCAGAGCTCGCGAGCGCGCGCGCCATCCCCGATCTGACGTTCCGGCTAGGCTACGCGCACGACGTGTTCACCGTGTCGGGCAGCCTGTCGAACTCGCTGTCGCTCTCGGTGTCGGGGCCCATCCCGTTGTCCGATCGAGGCCAGCACGCGCGCGCCGAGGCACAGGCGCGCGCCAGCCAGTACGTGCAGCTCGCGCGCGGCAGCCTCGTGCGCGCGCAAGGCGATGTCACCGCGCTCTACACGCGCAAGCAGGCGCTCGAGGGCGCGCTCGCGCGGCTCGAGCAGGATGCGCTGCCGCGAGCGAACGGCGTGCTGGAAGCCGAGGAGCGCGGACTGCGCGAGGGCCAGCTGGACATCACGGACTTGCTGCTCGTGCGGCGCGAAGCGATCGCGCTGCGCCTGCAAACTCTAGATCTGCACTTCGAGCTGTTCACGGTCCGCAACGAGCTCCGGCAAGCGCTCGGCCTGGACGAGGCGCTCGCACAAAGGTAAGTATGTCGACTCCTCAAACCGCAGCCACCACGTCGCTGCCACCCGCCGCAAACGGTACTCGCGGAACTCGCGGCTCACGCATGTTGAGCGCGCTGCTTGCAGCCGCTGGCGGCGCCGCAGCCATCCTCGCGGCCGCGCTGTACTCCACCCAGCCGCCTGCTCCGCTGCCACCGCCGCGCGGCATCGCCGTGAGCGATCAAGCGGTGACGCTCGCGGCGAACGCTCCTCAGTGGAGCGTGCTGCGCCTCGGACAGGCCACGGCGCCGAGCGAGATCTACAGCGATCCCGTGCCGGCACGCGTGCGCATCGACGAGACCGTGGCCGCGCGCGTCGGCTCGCCGCTCGCCGGACGCGTGAACAACGTGTTCGTGGAGCTCGGGCAGAAGGTGAAGAAGGGCCAGCCGCTGTTCAGCGTGGCGAGCGGCGACCTGCCGACGTTGCGCACCGAGCTCGCGAAGGCCCGCGTGGACGTGGATCTCGCGCGCGCGCAGTACCAGCGCGTGCACGACATGGTCGCGGCGCGCTTGATGCCCGGCAAAGAAGAGCTCGCGGCCGCGGCGCAGAAGCGAGAGGCCGAGCTCGGTCAGCAGGCTGCGGAGTCCAAGCTGCAAGCGCTGCGCGTCGGCGAGACCAAGCTCGAAAACCAGTTCATCGTGACCGCGCCGCGCGACGGTGTGGTGGTCGACAAGACCGTGCTACCGGCCCAGGAGGTCGACTCGAACGCGAGCCTGATGCAGATCGCAGACGTCTCGGTGGTCTGGGTGCTCGCGGATCTGTTCGAGAGCGACGCGGCGGGCATCGCCGCGGGCACGCCCGCGCGCGTGACCCTGCCGTCGCAGCCGGGCTTCGCGATCGAGGCCACCGTCGACTCCGTGTCGGCGGTCGTCGATCCGGAGCGTCACAGCGTCCCGGTGCGCGTGAAGCTGCCGAATCCCGACGCGCGCCTGAAGCCGAACCAGTACGCCGAAATGCGCTTCCGCGTGAGCGTGCCGACCGGGACCGCGGAGGTCGCTGCGTCTTCGCTCGTCTCGGACGGAGCGACGCAATACGTGTACGTGCAGGAGCAGCCCGGAACGCTCGTGCGCCGCAAGGTGGTGACCGGCCCGGTCCGCGAGGGGCGCGTGGTGCTGATGCAAGGTGTCGCGGTCGGCGAGACCGTCGTCGAGCAGGGCGGCATCCTGCTCGACAACCAGATCGAGCTCTCCCACTGACGCGAGGAGCCTCACCATGAACGCCCTGCTCGAGCTGTCCGTCAAGACACGCCTGTTCGCGTTCCTGCTCGCAGCCGTGCTCGGCGTGTGGGGCGCGTACGCGTATTCGAACCTGACCATCGAGGCGTTTCCCGATCCCACGGACACGCAGGTGCAGGTGATCACGATCTTCGGAGGTCAGCCGACCGAGGAGGTCGAGCGCCGCGTGTCGATGCCGATCGAGCGGGAGCTGAACGGCACGCCTGGCCTGACCCGCCTGCGCAGCATCTCGATCTTTGGCCTGTCGCTCGTCACGCTGACGTTCGACGACGGCGTCGATCCGCTGGTCGCACGCCAGCAAGTCACCGAGCGCCTGAACGGGGCGACGTTGCCCGACGGCGTGCACCCTGCGCTCGGACCGCAAGCCACGCCGATCGGCGAGGTCTACCGCTACACGCTCGACAGCCAGAACACCGACCCGATGACCCTGCGCACCTTGCAGGACTGGGTCGTGCGTCCGCAGTTCCTGCAGGTGCAGGGCGTGGCCGACGTGATCTCGCTCGGCGGTCTGGTGCGCGAGATCCACGTCCAGCCCGATCCGACGCGCCTGGGCCTGCTCGGCGTGGGCCTGTCGGACGTGTTCGAGGCGCTGTCGAAGGCGAGCGCGAATGCGACGGGCGGCTACGTGCAGCGCGGCTCGGAGGCGTTCGTCATTCGCAGTCTCGGCATCCTCGACTCGATCGAGGACATCGGCCTCGTCCGCGTCGGCATGCACGGCGGCGTGCCCGTGACGATCAAAGACGTCGCGAAGGTCAGCGAAGGCTGGGCGCCGCGCCAGGGCGTGGTCACGCGCAACGCCAATGAAGATGCGGTCGAAGGCATCGTGCTGATGCGCCGCGGTCAGAACCCGTCCCTCGTGCTCGAGGGCCTGCGCGAGAAGATCGAGCACGTGAATCGGCGGATGTTGCCGCAGGGCGTGACCATCCACCCGTTCTACGATCGCACCGATCTCGTGCACACCACCTTGCACACGGTCTTCCACAACCTCCTCGAGGGCGCGCTCCTCGTGGTGCTCGTGCTCTTTGCGTTCATGCTCTCGGTGCGCGCCTCGCTGATCGTGGCCGCAGCCATCCCGCTCTCGCTCGCTGCGAGCTTCATCTACCTGCGCATGCGCGGCATGAGCGCAAACCTGCTCTCCATGGGTGCGGTCGACTTCGGCATCATTGTCGACGGCGCGGTCATCCTGGTCGAGCACCTGTACGAGAAGCTGTCCCCGCACGACGCATCGCAAGTGCACAAGCCGCTCACGCGCGCGGAGCTGGCCGCCCGCGTGATCGCGACCACCAAAGAAGTGGCCCGACCCACGTTGTTCTCGCTCTTGATCATCATTGCCGCGTATTTGCCCATTTTTTCGCTGCAGCGCGTGGAGGGCCGCATCTTTGCGCCGCTCGCGCACACGGTGGTGAGCGCGCTGCTCGGCGCGCTGCTCGTGAGCTTCACGTTGGTGCCGGCGCTCGCGTACTTCGCGCTGCGCAAGCCGCGCGTGCAGAAGGTGTCGCCGCTCTTGATCTGGGCGCAGCGCGGCTTCGACCCGATCTTGAAGTGGGCGATGCGCAATGGTCAGGCCGTGATGATCGCCGCGCTCGGCTTGTTGATCTCTGCCGTGGTGCTCGTGCCGCGCATGGGCTCGGAGTTTCTGCCGTCGCTGAACGAAGGCGCGCTCTACGTGACGTTCACCTTGCCCGACAACATCTCCATGGATCAGGCGCGCGCGCTCACGCCGCTGCTGCGCGAGCGCATCCAGAAGACGCCAGAGGTCACCGAGGTGCTGTCGCAGCTCGGGCGCCCGGAGGACGGCACCGATCCCAAGCTGCCGAACAACCTCGAGATCTTCATCAAGCTCAAGCCGCTCGCGGACTGGCGCCCGCAGATGAAGGGCCCGGACGACCTCACGCGCGAGCTGACGCAGAACCTGAGCGACGTGCCGGGCATCGACTACAACGTCTCCCAGCCCATCCGCGACAACGTCGCCGAGAACATCTCGGGCCAGCAGGGCCAGATCGCGGTGAAGATCTACGGCGACGACCTGGCGAGCCTGCGCGCTGCAGCCGAGAAGACGCGCGACGCGATCGCGGCCGTGCCCGGCGCGGCGGACGTCGCGGTGGTCAAGGCCAGCGAGTCGCCGCAAGTCGTCGTCCACCTGAACCGCGCCGCGCTGCCCCGCTACGACCTCGATATGGGCGACGTGCAGGACTACATCGAGACCAGCCTCGGCGGACACGTGGCTACAGAGCTATGGGAAGGTCAGCGCCGCTTCGACGTGACCGTGCGCCTACCGCCTGCACGCCGCTCCGACCTGTCGTCGATCCGCAACATCAAGCTGCCGCTCAAAGACGGCTCGCTCATCCCGCTTTCTGCCGTCGCCGACGTCTCGCTCGGCTCGGGCCGCGCCGCGATCACGCGCGAAAACGGCAAGCGCTACATCGGCATCCGCATGAACGTGCGCGGCCGGGACCTCGGCTCGTTCGTGGCCGAGGCCCAGAAGCAGGTGCACGCGGCCGTGACCCTGCCGTCCGGCTACGACATGACGTGGGGCGGCGAGTTCGAGAACCAACAGCGCGCGATGGCTCGCTTGCGGCTCGTCATCCCGGTCGGCCTCATCATCACGTTCCTGCTGCTGTTCTCGACCTTCGGGAAGCTGTTCGACTCGTTCATCATCATGGGGGTCGTCCCGCTCGCGCTGATCGGGGGTGTGCTCGGGCTCGCCAGCGTCGGCATGCCGCTGTCCGTCTCCGCCGCCGTCGGCTTCATCGCCTTGCTCGGGCAGGCCGTGCTCAACGGGGTATTGATCGTGTCGGCCATCAAGGTGCGGCTCGAAGCCGGCGAGCCGATCGAAGCGGCCGTGATGAACGGCACGCGCGAGCGGCTGCGCGCAGTGCTGATGACTGCGCTGCTCGCGAGCCTTGGCTTGCTTCCGGCCGCGCTCTCGCACGCCATCGGCAGCGAGACGCAGCGGCCAATCGCGGTGGTGGTCGTCGCCGGCACCGTGTCCGCGGCTGCCGTGACGCTGGTCGTGCTGCCGGTGGTGTACGCGGCGCTTTGCCGGAGTCGCGCTCGCTTCGAGGCCTGGCGCGACGCGCGCGACCACGAAGCGAGCGAAGCGACCTAGGGGCGTCCCTAAACAATGCGACCTTCGCATTTCACGTCGCGCAAACTGCTCGGTCGATTGTTTAGGCACACCCCTAAAGAAACGACCGCCAGCTCCCGAACACATTTCTCGAGGCGCGCAACGTACCCGCCCGGGACGTGAGGGTGCGCGGCAGGCAGCCGCTGTAGGTGTCATCGAGACTACGCGTTGTGCAATGCGCAGTCGCGATCTGGCTTACCCAGCCAAAGCTGCACCGCAGGTGCATGAATTTCGTGAGCAAAGGGCGGTTTCTGGACCGATCAAAGCCCGAGATGGCACTCCTCGCGTGGCGACCCTGTTCTCTGTGCAGATTCGATGCAGCCAATATTAGCTAACTGAACCAGGTTTGTATGATCTTGAAGGGTTGCGTCTTGCCCTGTGAATGTGTGAGCATCTTCTGCACTGTACTTTGCGCATCGTAAACGCCTCAACACTCCGAACCTGCGGAGTCTAGCCTGAGTTGGCCGATGCGAGACCTGCGTTCCCTTCCCCTTAGCTTCTGCACCACGACCGCGGTGAACGGCTAGCTCGTCACCCGTCATCACGGTCGCCGACGGAGGCCACTGCATGTTTCATGGACAACGACGCTCAGCGCAGACGGGATGGCAGTCGACAGCTCGCGCTGTAGCCGCGGGCCTGCTCCTGTCTGCGTGCGTCGGTACGATTGATACGCCGCGCACCTGGAGTGAGGACCCCCATGATCCGGAATCGCCCGGAACAGCGCTGCCGGTTGGCGCGACGGGCGTGTCCCCGAACAACACCGCTGTGCCCGGCGCGCCTGGATCAAATGGCGCCACGGTGCCCGGGGCTCCGGGGAAGACGTCTGCCGGCGGCAGCGCTCCCGGGACGTGCGCCGTGGGCAGCGCGCCGATGCGCCGGCTGACGCATGCCGAATACAACAACGCGGTCCGCGACCTGCTCGGAGACGTCAGCGCGCCCGCCAGCAACTTCGTGCTCGATAACCAGGTCGGCATCTTCAACAACTCGTCGAGCGCGCAGACGGTCCCGAGCGTGTTGTCCGACCAGTACATCGACACGGCCCTGGATCTCGCCGAGAGCGTCACGGACGTGAAGAAGCTCGTGGGCTGCGATCCCAAGGGCACGACGGCCAGCGCCGGCGCGACCTGTGTGCGGAACTTCGTTTCCGCCTTCGGGCGCCGCGCCTACCGCCGTCCGCTCTCCACCCAGGAGAACACGCGCCTGCTCGACCTGTACAACGCCACACGCACGGCCTCGGACGAGGCGACGGGCGTGCGCGCGGTGGTCAGCGCCGTGCTGGTGTCGCCGAACTTCTTGTTCCGCCCGGAGTTCGGCGCGACGGCTGGCCTCGGCAGCGCCAAAAAGCTCACCGGCTACGAGCAAGCCGCACGGCTGGCCTCGTTCCTGTGGGCCTCGATCCCGGATGACGCGCTGCTCGATGCGGCCGCGAACAATCAGCTGAGCACGCCGGCGCAGATCGAAGCGCAGGCGCGCCGCATGCTGGTCGATCCCAAGGCCAAGAGCGCGGTCGCCGACTTCTTCGACCAGTGGCTCGGCCTCAGCGTGCTGACCTCTGCGGTGAAGGACCCGGCGTTTTATCCCGGCTTCGACGATGAGCTGCGCGACTCGATGATCGAGGAGCGTCGCCGCTTCATTTCGTATGTGATCTGGGAAGGCGACGCCAAGCTCGAGACCTTGCTCACCGCGAGCTTCTCGTTCGTGAACGCGCCGCTCGCGAAGCTGTACGGCGCGAGCGGTGGCCCCACGGACTCGACGACCTTCCAAAAAGTGGCGCTCGATCCGCGGCAGCGAGCCGGCGTCATGACGCAGGCCGCGATGCTGGCTGCGTTCGCCAGCCCCGACGAGAGCTCGCCCGTGAAGCGCGGCAAGTGGGTGCGTGAGCGCATGCTCTGCACCGATCTGCCCGCGCCTCCCGCGGTGATCCCGCAGCTGCCAGAGCCAAAGCAAGGCGTGTCCAACCGCGAGCGCTTCGCGATGCACACGAACAATCCCGCGTGCGCCGGCTGCCACAAGCTGGTTGACGGTCTCGGCTTCGGACTCGAGAACTACGACGCCGTCGGCGCGTGGCGCACCATGGATCAAGGCGTGCCGGTGAACGCGAGCGGCGATGTCACGAGCACCGTGGACATCGACGGTCCTTTCACGGGTGGCGCCGAGCTCGCGAACACGCTCGCGAGCAGCGCTCAGGTTCGCGACTGCGCTCCGACGCAGGCGGTCCGCTTCGCTTGGGGCCGGCGTGAGACGCCGGACGACGCTTGCTCCGTAGCCGCTGTTCAGAAGGCCTTCGCGGACTCGGACGGCAATCTCAAGGAGCTCATGGTGAAGCTGACGCTCACCGACACCTTCACCAACTACCGCGTTGCGGACTGAGAGAAGAACCGGATGGACGAACGATTTCTGCTATCTCGGCGCGCCCTGCTCGGTGGTGTGGGTGCGCTCGGTCTGACGAGCATCCTTCCGCGCCGCTTCGTGCGCGCTCAGGCGGCGCCCGTTCCCACCCGCTTCGTGGTGGTGCACGTGCCCGAAGGTATGTGGCAGGGCGCGTCCCGGCCCAGCGCGAGCGGCAGCACGCTCGGCCCGATCTTCGGCGCTCTCGACCCGTTCAAGTCTCAGCTCACGGTGCTGAACAATTTGAACATGAAGTCGCGCGACAACGGCCCCGGCGGCGACGCGCACCATCGCGCGGTACCGCACATGCTCACCGGCATCGAGATGCGGGATGAGAACAACGCGGGCGGTCCCTCGATCGACCAGAAGATCGCGCAGAAGATCGGTGCGAGCTCGATGCTGCCGTCGCTGCAGCTGTCCGTGCGCATCGTGTATCAGGACACGAACTCGAAGCCGATCTGGTCCGGGCCATCGCGCGTGGTGCCGTCGCTCGGCGATCCCTGGCAGGCCTACAAGCGCATCTTCCCGGGTACCACGGCGAAGCCCATCGCGACGCCCGCGCCCAGCATGGGCACGACCGCACCGACCGCTCCCGCCGCGACCACCGTGGACCTGCGCCGCAGCGCGCTCGACCACGCGCTCGCCGAGATCTCGGACCTGCGCCCGCGGCTGTCCGCGAGTGATCGCGAGCGCCTCGACACGTACCAGGACTCACTGCGCGACCTGGAGCGCCGGCTGCAGATGCTGGCCACCACGCCGGCCCCGACCACGCCCAACGGCCCCGTGATCAGCGCGGGCAGCTGCAATCCGCCTTCGCTCGGCGCGAACGTCAACGTCGGCCAGGAAGCCAACTACCCGAAGATCGGGCAGCTGCAGATGGACCTGATGGTCGCCGCGCTGCAGTGCAACGTGACGCGCGTGATCAGCTTGCAGTGGGGCAACTCGAACGACCAGTGCTCGTATTCGTGGCTCGGCGTGAACGCCATCGGTCACGACCTCGCACACAACAACGGCAACTGCGATCCGAGCGGCGCGAAGAAGCAGAAGGTCTACGACTGGTACTCGCAGCAGTTCGCGTACCTACTCGGCAAGCTGAAGTCGATCCCCGAGGGCAACGGGACGTTGCTCGACAACACCGCGATCCTATGGGTGTCGGAGTTCGGCGAGTCGAACGGGCACAACGGCAACAACCTGCTGTGGATGCTGATGGGCAACGCCAACGGCTTCTTCAAGCAGGGCCAGGTGCTCAACTTGGGCGGCCGCTCGATCAACGACGTGCACGTGACGTTGCAAAACGCCTTCGGCATCAACGAAGGCACGTTCGGGAACTCGGCGTACTGCTCGGGCCCGATCATGAACATGCTGGCGTAGTGGGCAGCACGTTGGCCACCACCACGCGCGAGACACCAGCGTGCGTGGGCTCGGGGGCCGGCGCGCCGACCGCTGCCGCCTGCTGATCGGTGTCGGCGTCATCCTGCGGCTGAAAGCCGGCGCCGATCAGCTCCGCGTGCATGACCGCCTGCCGGCGCACACCGAGCCAGGGCTCGCCGAACCACGAGAGCACGCTGCGGCGCAGCAGGCGGCGCCAGAAGCCCTCGCGCTCCGGCGGCTCGTAATAGTGCGCGATCAGCACGCTGCCGGGCCCGGAGGCGGCTCTGATCGCCGCGAGGGTGCTGCGGAGCGCGGCATCGTCGAGGTACATGATCACGCCCTCCCAGACCCACGCCGTGGGCAGCGACGGGTCGTGACCGGCTTCGCGCAGCGCGCCTGCCAGATCGTCGCGCCGGAAGTCGACCGCGACGTAGCGGGGCTGCGCGTGCGGCGGGCCGAGCCGCGGCACGCGCGCTCGCTTGTACGCCTGGGTGGCCGGATGATCGACCTCGAACAGGCTCGCGTCGCGCAGCCCGGGCAAGCGCCACGCGCGTGTGTCGAGGCCCGCGCCGAGGATCACCACTTGGTCACGCCGCTCGCGCTCGAGCACCTGATCGATGAACGCGACGCGCAGCAAGATGCCGTCGAGGTGCGGGATCAAACGCTCGCGCCGCGCACCGCGCTTGCTCGCGATGCGCCGCGCGCGAGCCCAGAGCCAGCGCCAGATCAATCCCGAAAGCAACTGCGCGGCCGCCGCATCTCGAAACCCCGGAACACGCGTGATGCCCAGGTCCCCGAGCCCGCGCGCGTATGCCGCCATCATGGCCGTGCTACTCGCTCGCCCCTGTCTCATGGCGCTCGCATAGCACGAGTCGGCGCGCGCGTTCCGTGAGTCAGCTTACGCGCCGCCAAAGTTGCTGCGTTTAGCAGATTCACGCCGTGTCGGGCGCGTGGAGCGTCGCGCGTTCCTCGTTTTCAAGCCGCTCGCGTTGACCTATATCGCACCCATGCTCAGCACCGAACTGCCGAAGGGTCCGCGAGGAATGCCGCTGCTCGGCACCTTGCCGCGCGCGTTTCGAGATGGCTTGAAGTTCTGGATCGAGATGAACCAGAGCTACGGGCCGGTGGCGTACGCCAAGCTGGCCTGGTTCGATCTGTACATGCTCAATGAGCCGGAGCTCGTGACGAAGCTGTTCGTGGAGCATCACCGCGATGCGGTCAAAGACATGAGCCAGCTGCCGGAGCTGCTGCAGTTCTGGGGCATGGGCCTCGTGAGCCTCGACGGTGAGCCGTGGCGCGTGCGCCGCAAGCTGGCGGCGCCGTCGCTGCAGCCGAAGCGGATGTCGAGCTACGTCGACAGCATGGTGAGCGCGGCCGAGCGCGCGTGCGGTGCGTACGTGGAGGGCGAGCGGCGCGACTTCCACGAAGACAGCATGCGCATCACGTTGGAGATCGCGGCGAAGACCTTGCTCGGCTTCGACGTGGGCCCGGAGGCCGAGCGCATCGCGGAGATCATGCACACGGCGCTCGCGTATTTCACGAAGCGCATGTTTCGGCTGTCGCAGCGCTTCATCCCACCGTCGGTGCCCACGGCCGATCAGCGGGCGTTCCGGCGCGCGGTGCGCGACCTCGACGCGATCATCTACAACATGCTCGCCGACCTGCGCATGCGCGGCAGTGACGAGCAGCACCTGCTCGCGCAGCTCATGCGCGCACGCGACGAAAACGGCCGCGGTCTGAGCGATCAAGAGCTGCGCGACGAAGCGGTGACGATGCTCGTCTCCGGCCACGAGACGGCGGCGCTCACCCTGACCTTCGCCGTGTACGAGCTGGCGCGTCAGCCCGCGGTGGCTGCGCGACTGCGCGAAGAGGTCGAGCGTGTCGCGCCGGGTGGGCGCTCGCTGCGCGCAGAGGATCTGCCCCAGCTCACGTGGGCCGAGGCCATCGCGAAAGAGACGCTGCGCCTGTATCCGCCGGGTCACGCGCTCACGCGCCGCGTCGTGCAGCCGTTCGAGCTCGGCGGCTACACCATGCCGAAGGGTGCGCTCGTCGGCGTCAGCCCGTACGCGATGCAGCGCAACCCGCGCTTCTATCCCGACCCCGAGCGCTTCCATCCGCAGCGTTGGTTCGAAGGTGCGGAGAAGGCGCCGCGGGGCTGCTACATGCCGTTCGGCGACGGCCCGCGCGTCTGCGTCGGCAGCCACTTCGCGCTCGCGGAAGTGAAGCTCGTCCTGTCCACCCTGCTGCGCCAGCTCGACTTCGAGCTGGGCCCGAACTACGAGCTGAAGCTGGATCCCGGCATCACCCTGCGCCCGATCGGCGGCATGCCGGTGATCGTCCATCGCCGCCAACGGCATCACGAGTCTCTCCACCTAAACCCGTAACCGCTCTCAAAACCCCCCACTCACCCGCAACCCCAAAGGCCCTACTCCAACGCTCACCTGCGATTCCCGCCCGGGCCGCTCCCAAATAAACAACGCCACCGTCGCGACGCCGACCACCGCCGTCCCCGCGAGCGCCACGTTCGTGAGCATCTCCAGCCGCTGACCGCTGCGCTTGAGGCTCTCACTCGGCGGCCTTCCGTCCTCGCCGGCAGCGAGTCGCGCGGCGTAGGCGTCGCGCTGCTCGCTGAACGCCGCGTGCTTCTCGGCCGTGGCGATGCCGAGCCCGAGCGCTCCCGCACCGAGCGCACCGGTCACTCCGAGGGCGACCCAGCTCCACACCCGCGGCGCGCTCGGCTCCGCAGCTGAAGGCTGCAGCGCGGCCGCTGGCGCTTCGCTGCGTGCCGCTGGTGGCGGCAGCTCGGGCGCGCGCCGCTGCGGCGTCGACGCAAAGATCAGGTTCTGGTGCGTGCCATTGTCGATCTGCAGCTGGCGCGTGATCGGCTCCCGATCCTCGAGCGCCACCTCCAGGGTATGCGCGCCCGGATCGAGCATCAGCACCCCCGCCTCTGGCAGCGGCTCCGGCCTGCCGTCCACGCGCAGCTCCTTCGCGCCGTCGGGCAAGACCAGGTTCACGCGCGCCACGTCGCGGAGCGCGCGCTCCAACGTCCGCAGCACCTGCGCGCGCAGCTCCGGGGTGAGCGGGCGGCGCGGATCGCTCAGCGCGGCTTCGAGCTCCTTGATGGAGCGGGCGTAGTATCCGAGCTCGAAGTCGCACAGCGCGAGGCCCCGGAACGTGCGCGCAGTCGGCTCGATCGCGTGCGCGCGCTCGAAGGCGTCGCGCGCCGCCTGCCACTCGCCCGCGGTGAAAGCGTCGACGCCCTGCTTCAGCAGCTGTGTGTAGGCGGGGCTCTGCGGCGCGGCCGGAGGCTCCTGCGCGAGCGAGCCGGTGCTCCACAGGCAGGCACAGAGCAGGAACGGGACGACGCGAGCAAACATGCGCAGTCACGGTAGAGCGCAGCGCGCCGAGCACGCAAGCAGCGTTCAAAGCGCCCGCCCCACTCATGGGCGACCTCACCGCCCCTCGCCCACTGAGGCCGACAGCTAACGCCCCATTCTTCACGTAACGTCCACTGTTACGTGGCGTTGCGGTCGCTCGCGGCGACCTCGGAGTACACCTCCAACGTCAGCTCCGCCGTGCGCTCCCAGCTGAACGCCCGCGCGCGCTCCGGCCCACGCGCAGCCAGCTCCTCGCGCAGCCCCCTGTCCCCGGCCACGCGCACCAGCGCCTCCCGAAGCGGCTCGCTCTCGGCGGGTGGCACGGTGAGGCCCGCCCCCCCGAGCACCTCCACGATCGGCCCGATCGCGCTCGCGATCACCGGCGTCCCACACGCGATCGCCTCCAGCACCGGCAACCCGAAGCCCTCGGCGAGCGAGGGCTGCAGGAGCGCCGTGGCCGCCTGCATGAGACAGATCAGGTCCGAGCGGCTCTTCGCGCCCGCGAAGCTCACGCGGTCCGCGATGCCGAGCGCCGTCGCCTGGCGATGCAGGCCGTGGCCGGGATGCAGGCGCTGGACGAACACCAGACGCTGCTCGGGGAGCGCCGCGCGCGCGAAAGCTTCGAGCGCGTAGCTATGGCCCTTCGACGCCTGATTTTGGCCCACCACCAGAAAATACGGCGCATCGAAGCCGAGAAGCTCGGCCGCGCGAGCCTGACTCGCCGCGCGCGAGCTCGGCGGCGCAAACTCCGGATCGGCCGCAAGCGGGATCACCCGCAGCCGCTCCTTCACCTCGGGCGCCGTGCGCAAGATGCTGTCGGCGGCTGCGTGCGACACCGTGATGACGCGCTCGGCGGCAGCGATCCCGTGATGGATGCCGATCGAGAAGTAGCGCCGGCTGAACGGCAAGAGCCAGGGATTCGGCTGGCACCACTCCGGATGGTCGAGCCAGATCACGTCGTGCAACGTAACGATGCTGCGGCACGGCAGGCCATAGCCCAGCACGTTGACCGTGGCGTGAAACACGTCGTCGGGCTCGAAGCGGTCCAGCAGATACGGCCAGAGCAACGTGCCCACGCTGGCCGTGCCGCTCGCCACGCGGTGATGCGTGACGTGCGGCCGGGTGGAGATGGGCGGCGCGTCGGGTGGCACCCAGAAGCGGACGGGCTGCGTGGTGTGCTCGGCGAGACGCTCGCCGACCGCGCGGATGTACGTGCCGATGCCGCTCGGCCGGGCTCCTGCACGTCTGGCGTCGATGACGAAACGCATGCTGTGCTACGCAAGTCGCTGGGAGCGGCAGCTGTGCCGCCCCGAGGTCGCGACCCGTTTAGCACCGTCGCAGCGACGCTTCAAACGGCAGGCCGCCCCGGTGCCGGTCAGGCGACCTGCGCATTCCCGTCAGTGGAGTCTGACCGCGCGTCGGACCGGGGTGCGCGCCGGCTCTCGCTGCGATCGCGCAGCTCGACCGCGACGACCTTCGAGACGCCGGGCGTCTCCATGGTCACGCCGTACAGCACGTCCGCGGCCTCCATCGTCGTCTTGCTGTGCGAGATGACGATGAACTGAGAGCGCCCGGTCATGGCGCGAATCATCTCGCAGTAGCGGCCGATGTTCGCCTCGTCGAGCGGCGCGTCGACCTCGTCCAGCAGACAGAACGGGCTTGGCTTGAACTGGAAGATGGCGAAGATCAGCGCCACGGCCGTGAGCGCCTTCTCACCACCGCTCATCAGCTCGATCGACGTGAGCTTCTTGCCCGGCGGCATGGCGATGATGTCGATGCCGGTCTCGAGCAGGTTCTCGGTATCCGTCAGCCGCAGCTCCGCGCGGCCGCCTCCGAACATGCGCGGGAACATCTGCTGGAAGCGCGCGTTGACCTCGTCGAACGTCTCGCGGAACAGCTTGCGGCTCTCGCGGTTCATCTGCCGGATCGCTTGATCGAGCTGGCCCAGCGCCTTTTCGAGGTCGTCCTTCTGCGACACGAGGTAGTCGTAGCGCTTGCTGCGCTCCTCGTACTCGTCGATGGCCGTGAGGTTGATCTCGCCCATGCGCTCGACCACGCTCGTGAGCTCGTCGATGCGCGCCCTCAACGTGTCGTCGGGCAGCGGACGGTCGTGGTAATCGGTGAGCTCGAAGCGCACGTCGAGACGGTGCTTCTGGAACACGTTGTCGAGCAGGTGCTCGATGGCCATGCCGACCTCGCGCTCCTTGACCGTGAGGTCGCCGGCCTGCTGCATGTCGGCCTCGATCGCCGCACGTACGTCACGCAGCGCGTGCTCCTGCTCGGACACCATGGCGCGCGCGCCCTCGTATTCGCTGCGCTGCGTGCTCAGCTCCGACTGCGCGGCTTCGGACTCCGCGCTGAGCTCCGCGAACTCCGCTTTGTCGGCCTCGTTCTTCTGCTCGATTTCGCGCTGCTTGTCCGCGAGCTCCGTGAGCTCCGTCTGCAGGCGGTCGCCGCGCGCGTCCAGCTCCTCGATCGAGCGCCCGAGGCGCTCCACCACCGCGCGATCGCTCTCCAGCTTCTGCCGCGCCTGCGCTGCGCGCACGCGCAGCTCGGTTACGATGCCCGTCTGCGCCTCGATGGCCGCGCGATGTGCGCGGTGCACCTCATCCGCGCGCACGATCTCGCGATCCAGCTGGGCCTTCTGCTCGAGCGCCTCGGCGCGCTCGATGCGGCCCTGCCGCTCTTCTTCGCTCTCGCCTCCGAGCACGCCGGCGAGCTCCTCGGCCTCGTCCGTCAGCTTTTCGATGCGCGCCTGCGCGCTGCGCTCGGACTCTTCGGCACGGCGTAAATCCTTGTCGGCCTTGACGAGCGCGATCTCTTTGTCGTGCGCGTCCGAGCGCGTGGCCTCGAGCGCGGCCTGACGCTGCGCGATCGCGTTGCGCAGCGAGTTGTGGCGGCTCATGGCAGAGGTCATTTCGGCGTCGAGCCGCGCCACCTCGTCACCCAGCTCGCGCATCTCGCGCTTGACCTCGATCAGGTGAGCGCCGGCATCTTCTCCGTCGCCGCCCGAGAGCCGGCCATCGCGGTAGATCACCTGGCCGTCGCGCGTGACCAACATGCCCGGGGCGCGGCCCTGCTCGTGCAGCTCGCGCGCGACCTCCAGGCTCTCGACCACCAACACGTCGCCCAGCATGTGCTCGGCCAGCACGCTGTCGCACTGCGCCGTGCGCAGGAGGCTCAAGAGCGGCCCGATCACACCCGGCCCTTCCGGCCAGGCGGCGACGTCCGCGGGCTCTGTGTTGACCCGGGCGCCCGGGTCCCGCCGCGGAACGCTGGGGATCAACGTGGCCCGCCCGCGCTTGCCTTCGCTCAGATAGCGCACGGCATCGACACCGGTGGTCAGGTCGTCCACCACGACGTACTGCAAGCGCTCGCCGAGCGCCGCGGCCAGCGCCTTCGTCAGCTCGGGTGGGCACTCGAAGCGATCGGCCAGAAGGCCGTGCACCTTGCTCGGGCCAGCCGTCGACTTGCCGTACTGCGTCATCAGCGCGCGCACGCCCGCGCCGACGCCCTCGAAGCGCTGCTGGATCTCGTGCAGCGAGTGCAGGCGCGAGCGCTTCTGCGCCAGCTCCGAGCGCAGTCGCTCCACCGTCTCGTCGCTGTGCACGATGTCCTTGCGCAGCTGCGAGAGCTCCGACTCCAGCTCTTCCTTCGCCTTGCCCAGCTCGTGCTGACCGCTCTGCAGACCCTCGAGGCGCGCGCGCAGCTCGTCGGCCTCTTGGCGCTGCTCGCTCGCGCGCACGATGAGATCGGCGCGCTCGGCCTCCAGCTTGGACAGCCGGATCTGCTGATCCTCGCGGCGCTTCTCGAAGCCGGTCAACATGGCGTCCGCGCGCGCGATGCGGCGATCCACCTCCGCGACGCGTGCGCGCAGCTCCGACAACGCGCGCTCCGACTCCACGCCCGCCGTGCGCTTCTCTTCGAGCAGGCCCGACTCGTGCGCGAAGCGCTCCGACTCGTGCGACTCCGCGTCCACGAGCGACGCGAGCTGCGCGTGCAGCGCCTCGGACTCCGCCTGCAGCTCGGCGCGCTGCGCGACGAGGCGCGTCAGCTCGCGCTGATTCGAGTCGCTGCGCTCGCGCATCTGCGCCAGCTGGTCGCCCTGGTGCGCGATCTGACTCTCGAGCAGCTTGACCGAGTTCTCCGCAGTGAACGCGCGGTTTTGCGCGCGCTCGACGAGACCCTCGAGCGTCTGCAGCGCCGCGCGCTCGGTCTCCAGCTCGGCCTCCCGCATGCGGAGCGCCGTGCGTGCACCCTCCGCGGTGGCCACCGCGCGATCCAGCTGCGTGCGCAGCACGCCGTGCGACACGTGCAGCTCCAGGTAGCGGTGCGAGGCGACCCACAGCTCCAGATCGCGGATCTCCTCGCGGTAGCGCTTGTAGCGCTCGGCCTTCTGGGCCTGGCGCTTGAGCGAGGCGAGCGTCTTCTGGATCTCCTCGATGATGTCGCTGACGCGCAGCAGGTTCTGCTGCGTCTGCTCCATGCGGCGCTCGGCGGCCTGCTTCTTCGCCTTGAACTTCGTGATGCCCGCGGCTTCTTCGATCAGGTGGCGGCGATCCTGCGGCTTGGCCGTGACGATCACACCGATGCGGCCCTGCTCGATGATCGAATACGCGCGGCGGCCCACGCCGGTGCCGAGAAACAGGTTGGTCACGTCCAACAGGCGCACCGGCGTCTTGTTGATCATGTAGTCGCTGTTGCCGGAGCGATCCAGGCGGCGAGTGACCGCGATCTCGGAGTAGGCGTTGTACTCCTCGGGCGCCATGTGCTCGGCGTTGTCGAACGTGATCGTAACCTCGGCGAACCCGTGCGGTCCGCGCGACTCGGTGCCGTTGAAGATCACGTCTTCCATGGCGCGGCCGCGCAGGTTCTTCGCGGACTGCTCACCCATCACCCAGCGGATGGCGTCGACGACATTCGACTTGCCGCAGCCGTTCGGGCCGACGATGCAGGTCACGTCGTGGTCGAAGTGCAAGGTCATCTGATCGACGAACGACTTGAACCCGCACACTTCGAGCTTCTTGATCTTCATGGGATGGGGCCGCTCCTTCGGCGGTCGCGATCACGCAGCACGGCGCGAGCCCATGCTGGCTGGTCGCGCACGTGAATCTTGCGTAACACCCGCGGCCCGTGGCTCGCAATCCTTCGTGCCAAATCTAGTGGGGGTCGCGCACGCGATCCACAACGCCTGGGGCGGCACCTCGTGCAGGCGACGCGATCGCGTGAGCGATCTGCAGATCGTCCAGATCGTCGCGAGGCCGCGATCTCGGCCTATCTCGGTTTACTGGTGTGCGTAGTCGCAGTGGCCTTCGCCATTCCAGTGTCCCGTCGTGGTGGCGGCCTCGATCGTGTACTGCTCCAAGTTCGTGGGTACGGGCGAAAACGCGGAGCCCGGATCGTACGCGAGGTCGAGCGGCTGGCCGTCCGCGGCTTTCAGATCGCTGAGGTTGTTCTGCTTCGCCAGGTCGCTGAGCAAGAGCGGACCATCCGCCGGCGCCACCGCGGCCATGGCATCGAAGCGCAGATTGGGCTCATCCACCGCCCAGTTGTCAAAAAACAAGTGGTCGAGATGGACGGTGATCTGCGCGCTGCTTTGCGCGTTCTCGCGCACGACCACGCCGTCCGTCTCGTCCAGTCCGTTCTGGCAGCGACTGAGCTGGACCGCAAACGGAAAACCCCAGGCGATCTCCACCTCGCGCTCGCCCTTCCTCGCCGTGCCCTCGATGTAGAAGCTGTAGCCCTCGTCGCGCATGAGCGCGACGTCGGCCTGCGACGCGCCGCCCACCCTGCGCGTGCCGTCTGACGGCGGCTGGTAGCGATAGCCGACGCGATCCCAGCGCCGCGCCGGTACTTCGTCGAAGCGCCAGAGCTCGGCGTCCCCCGGATGCAGATCCGCGACGACCGAGTCGCTCTCCAGATCGGCGTCGTCGCCGCCCGCGGTCTTCAGCTCGAAGTGCGAGAGCGACACCAGCACTTTGCGAAAATCCAGGGTCCAGCCGTCGGCGAACGCGATCTCGGAGGCGCCGCTTCCCACGGGATAGCCGCTCAGGGCGGCCTCCTCGCCGCTGATCTCGATCGTGAGCGAACCGGTGCCCTGTATTTCGTTCGCGCATCCGAGGGCGAGCTGCAGGGCGCAGCCGAGCCAAATGCCGCTGTTCGAGCTCACGTACCTCATGACTTCCCCTTGTCTCCCGCTGTCACCTCGAGCTCGAAGGCCTCGGGGCTGCGCACGCCGATGACGAGCGCACGCCCCACCTGCGTGTCCGCCCCGATCTCCACGGGCTCGTCCGATGCCGGCGCCGCGAGGCGGTCGAGCTCGGCGTGGCTCAGCCACGCGGCCGGGTTCACGCGGACGTGAAGCACGGAGCCATCGTCGAGCTGACCCCTGAGACCCGTCAGGTCGATACTGCGCGCCTTCGGCGGGGCCCCGAGCACGACGCTCGCCTGGAAGCCGAAGCGGACGCCGTCGCGCTCGGCCTCACCGCGCAGAAACGCCGAGCCCCCGTGCAGCTCGCCCGCTGCGCCGCTCTGGGCCAGCTCGATCTTCAGGGCATCGATCGCGCCTGCCTCTGCAGCCACCGGCGGCAGGGGCTCCGCGTCCGAGGCCAGCAGGTCGATCAGCACCGGCTCGAGCAGCTCGGCGCGCACGCGCCGGCCGCTCTCCGGGTCGATGCCGCCGTGCGCGTGCGCCACGGACACGCCGCTCAGCCAGCGCCACGCCTGCGCTTTCACGTCCGACTCGAGCGGGGCGAACGCGTACAGGGCACTGACGCCGACGCGCGCCTCCTCCAGCTGCACGTGAAAGCCGTTCGGTAGCTCGAAGCTCGGCTCGCTCGCTCGCTCGAGCTGCCAAACGACGGACACGATCTTGCCCGGGGTCTCCGAGCTGCACGCGGCAGCTGCGAGCAGCCATACGGAAAGTAAAGACGCGTTTCGCAGCATCAGCCGGTCTCCAGGTCGTCGAGGTAGACGGTCAAGGTCAGCCACCACGTGCGGGGCGCGCCGGCGGCAAAGTGCCGCGCAGGCCGGAGCGATGGCGCGCCGCCCTGGCCCGACAGGCCGAAGCTCGACGCGTAGTTCAGCTCCACCGAGCGGTTGCGCACGTCGAACAGGTTCTCGAGGCTCACGCCCAGCTCGACGAAGCGGTAGCGGGCGCGCGCGGCCAGATCCACCTGCCAGCTCGGCTCGCCGCGCGCGCCGAGTGGCAACGGGCGCGGGCCGACCCAGCCGCCGCCTACCGCCGCCGTGAGCTGCAGAGGCTGCCCGGCCACGCGCACGCCGAAGCGCGATGCGTGATCGAGGCGCAGCACGGCGCGCGGCACGTACGGCAGCGCCTCACCGCGCCCCAGCTCGAAGATGCCCGCGCCGCGCGCGATGGCGCGCGCATCGGCCCAGGCGGCGCTCAGCATCGTGTCGTGGTGCTCGCCGATGCGGGCGCGCGCGCTGAGCGACACGCCGTAGCGATTCGATGGTCCGACCGGCACGTTGCGGCCGCGCGCGGCATCGAACAGCATGTCCTCGGCGACGCGCGTGGCGAACGCGAATGCGCGCGCCTCCAGCAGCGCCGCGGGCGTGCGGCGCGTCCAGGTCGGCCCGGTCTCGAGCGCCAGCACCCGCGCGAACGGCGCGCGCTCGCCCTCGGAGAGCGCCTCGGCATCGCTCGAGCGCACGCCCTGGCCTGCGCTGATGGTCCAGTCGAGCCCGGGCCACGCGTGCAGTACGAGGGAGCCGCGCGGCGACAGCGCCGTGCCCCAGGCGTCGCGCGCGTCGAACGGCAAGCGCGGGCCCACGCGATCTTCGCTCGGCGCCGCGCGATTTTCCGTGTGGTAGCCGAACGCGTCGACGCGCGCGCCGAAGCGCAAGCTCACGCGCCGCAGCAAGTTGAGCTCGCTGCGCGCGTAGCCGCTCAGGTGCATGAGCGTGAGCCCGCGGTCGAACAGCGTCTCGTACGGGACGCTGCTCTGACTCCGGATGCGGAAGGAGCGCGTCTCACCGCGATCGTGACGCGCCTCGATGCCCAGCTCGATGCGCTGGCGCTCGCCCCGCAGGCTCGGGGTCAACGTGTAACGGCTCATGGCGCCGAGCGTCGCGACCGCGTAGTGCTCGTCGAGCCCGTCTCCCGCCACTGACAGCAGCGAGCCGGTGAAGTTCTCGCGCATGCGCAGCTGGCGCGACATGCCGTAGACCTGCAGCTCGTAGCTGCGGCCCGGGCGCGCCCAGCTCAGCTTGCCGCTCAGCAGGTAGCGCTGGCCGGAGCCGCCCTGCTGCGGGTCGGGCGTACAGAAGAACTGGCTGTCTGCGCTGCGGCCGCAGGGCAGCCGGCGCGCCTCGACATCTGTCTCGCGCACGACCCCCGCGCTGTCGAACTGCTGGGCGTGCGCACCGGCGAGGACGGCGTAGTGCAGTGGGCCGGCGGCGCGCGCGTAGCGCAGCAGTGTCGAGCCGCTCTTGTGCGCGCGATTCGGGCCGAAGCCGTCGCCGCGCCGCAGGTCGAGGGCCGCGAACGTGCCGCTCGTGGCGTCGCTCGGCGCCCACAGCACGAGGCCGCGCTGCTCGCCGAAGCGCCCGTAGCCGAGCTGCGCGGACAGGCCACGCTCGCGCACGCCGAGCGCGTAGCGCGCGCTGCCCGCGACGGCGAAGTCCGACTGCGCGGGATCGAACACGCCCTGCTGCACGCGCAGCCGCTGCACGGTCTCCGGGATCAAGAACTGCGTGTCGGCGTAACCGTGGGCGTGGGCGTTGCTGGGCTCGTTGATGGGTATGCCGTCGACGCGCACCTCCACGTCCTGGCCCTCGCCGGCATCGAAGCCGCGCAGGAAGATGCTGCTGGTGTGGCCGATGCCGGAGTGGTTGCCGAGCACCACGCCGGGCGAGAGGCTCAAGAAGCTCTGCGCATCCGAGCGCGGCACGGCGCGCAACACGCCGAGCTCCAGGTCCAGATCCGACGCCGCCACCGGAGCGGCGGAGCCCGTGCCGCCCTTCAAGTGCGCGCGCGCCCCGTAGTCCGAAGCCGGCGCGGCATGGTCTGCAGCCATGGGCGGCGGCACCACCCGCCCGGCGCCCTGGCGACCACTCGCCGCCCCACGGGTCCCGTCAACCTCTCCCACAGGAGTCGGTCCAGCCACACCCTGCGAATCACGCGCATCCGCCGCTACGGGCGGCGCGGCTAACTGTGCGTTCGCAACGGGCAAAGCGCTCGCTGCCTCGCCAGCATCACCTGCCGGCAGCGACCGCGCGGTCTCCCGCGCTCCGTCCTCAACGGCCGCGCCATCCTCGGACCCTTCCAGCAGCGGAGCGACTTGCGCCGCCGCGCCCGACTGCGCACCATCCCCGCGCGCCACGGGCGGTGGGTCAGTCACCGGTCCGGCAGACGGGGCCTCGGAGACCTGGGCCAGCAGCGCAGGCGAGACGCTGGCCGCGCCCTCAGCAACGCTCACCCCACCGAACGCGACTCCACCGCGCGAAACCGCGCGGCGCCCATGCGCCACCGCAGACACCGGGCCGGCGCCTGCGGCTGGTGGCTGCAGGGTCACGCGGACTCGGGTGCGTGCTGGGACTGGGTGTCGGTCGCGCTGCGCGGGGCTGAAGCGCATGGTGCGCACGTGCGTCAGCGCGGCCGCCAGGATGGGGCCCTCGTCCACCGCAGCGGACAGGCGCGCCTCGAGCGGGCGGGCTGCGCGCACCTCGCCGCTCGCATTGAGCTCGACCTCCAGGAGCACCTGACCGGTCACGTCCGGTGCTGCGGTCGCCGGCCGCGCGAACGTGTAGCTCTGGCCGGGCAGCAGCTGCGGCGAGGTGATCGCCTGCGCGCCGACGCCGCTGCTCGCGGCGAGCACACAAGCGAGTGCGAGGCTCCCACCGCGCGCACTCCACCCTCCGCGCCCGCGCTTTTTCACGCCTCGCTCCACCGCACGCCTCCCCTTCACGTCGAGGTCGTAGTCAGCACGAGCTTGCCGTGCTTCACGCCCTTCATGCCGATCATGTGCTCTGCCAGATGCCGCACGTCTCTGGCTCGGCCGCGCAGCGCAGTCACTTCCAGGCAGTTCGATTCGTCGAGGTGCACGTGCAGCGACGCCAGCACTTGCTCGTGATGGTCATGGCCCGTCGCCACGAGGCGCTCTGCCAGCTCGCGCTTGTGGTGGTCGTAGACGATGGTCACCGTCGCCACGACCTCTGCCTTGCCAGACGAGACCTCCTCCTCGATCAGGCGGCTGCGGATCAAATCGCGGATCGCCTCGGAACGATTGGCCTTGCCGTCGCGCGCAACGAGCGCGTCGAATCGCTCGATCAGTTGTTTCTCGATCGCCACGCTGACTCTCTCTAGCTCTGACATACGTCCACCTCGCCCGTTCGGTTCGAACGCGCGCGCAGCGTAGGGCAAACGTCCAGAAAGTAATACTAACGGCTGCTCAACATGGGTGTCATCGCTGCGTCGATTCGCGGCCGAGCCGCGTCAGCCGACGACATGCAGAGCGCCGTGCTCGCGCGACCAGCGCGTCACCGCGGCGCGCAGCGCGCTGAGCGCCAGGCTGCCCACCAGAAATCCTACCGCGGTGTGTTTGCCCGCGTAGATTTCGGAGGGCGGCGCGCAGGGACTGCACACCACGATGCAATCCGTGCCCGTGCCTGTGGCGGGCGCCGCGCTGCGGCGCGAAGGCTCGTTCGCCTCGAGCACGGCCAACGTGCGTGCCTCTGCGATGAGACTGAGCGCCTCGACGGTCGCCTCGAAGCTGAGGGCTGCGCTCACCTGCACGACGCAGTTGATCGTGCCGCAGCTGCGCAGCGGCCCGGGCGTGTCGCCGACGCGCAGCGCGTTCGAGAGCCCCGCGGTCACCACCGCGCGCGCTCGCAAGCCCGCATGCTCGCCCGTCGCGACTTCCACCGTGTCGATGCGACGGCTGGTCAGTAAGCCCACGCCGTTCGCATCGAGCTTCTGCATGTACGTGCCGAGCAGAGCGAGCGGATCCACCCCGAGCGGCAGCTGGGCGTTCGTCACTTGCCAGATCGCGACGCTGCGCGCCTCGCAGTAGCCGCCGCGGTAGGGCGCGAACGACAGCACGCGCTGCGGCGCGCTGAAATGCACGTGCACGCGCGCGCTGTCCACGCTGACGCGGCACTCAGCGTCGGCGTAACGCAGCTCCTCGCCAGAGCTGCTCATTCAACCGCGAACGGAAACTGCACGCGGAAGCTCGGCTGCGTGAAGCGCGGGAAGCGCGCGCGCCGTACCACACCTTCCATGCAGCGGCCGCTCGCCGTGCCATGGAACGGCCCGCTGCTGAGAGCGGCGGACTCCACGCGCCCATCGTTCTGCACCACGATCGACACCGGTGCGAGACCGCTCTGCCCCTGCGCACACCCGCGGATCGCAGGCACGAGCACGCTCATCGCCTTCATCACGTCGTCGCGCGTGGGCGTGGCCGGCAGGCCCGCGGGAGCACCGGGCGCCTCGGCCTTGCGAGCCGCCGGCGTGAGCGCTTGATCCAGCATGTTGTCGATCGGCGTACCCGCGTTCTGCCGAACCACGGCGGCGGCTGCGAGCTTGGCATCCTGACTGTTCGGATCCACGGGCGGGGATGGCGGCGCGGCGGCGGCGGGCGCCGGCTTGGCTGCCTCCGGCTTCGGCGCTGGGGCTGGAGCGGGCGCAGGGGCGGCTGGCGCTGCGGGAGCGCGCGCGACCGGCGGAGGATTGAGCGCGGGACCGGCGGGCTTGGCGTCCGTCACTGGCTTCGGAGCGGCCGCGGCGGGCGTCGGGCGGGCAGGCTCCCCAGATGGCAGCGCGGCCGTGGCCGCCGAAGGCGACGTCTCCGTTCCGGGCGCCGCAGCCGCCACGGCGGGCTCCGCAGGCTCCGCAGCAGCTGCCGCAGGCTCGGCGGGCGCGGCAGCCGGCTCGGGCGCCACCGATGGCTGCGGGCCGTTCGCCGCCGTCGGCTGCAACTCCTCACGCTCCTCGGATTCCTTGGGCAGAGGCCGCGCCGCTGATGGCGGCGAAGCTTCCAGCTCCTCCAGGGCTTCCGAGGGTGGCAGGTCCGGGCTCAACACCAGGAACGCGAGCGCCGTGCAAGCGACCCCGAGCGCGAAACCGCCACCGAACATGACGCCGGGACGCGCGGACGGCCCAGCGCCAGCGCGGCGCGCCGTACGGGCAGATTTGCCGTGTTTGTCTGCTTCGAACGCCACCGTCCACTCCGAGCCTGAGAGCCAGTACGCTTCCTTAGCAGCCCGCGCGCCCGATGGAAACTCGGTTGAAGCGGCCGCGGCGAGCGAGGGCTCGGCTCACAGCTCGAGCTGCATGACCACGGCGTCTTCGCCGTTGTCCGAGTAGTAGCGCTGGCGCAGGCCTTGCTCCGAGAAGCCGAACTTCGCGTACAGAGCGCGGGCCGCCAGGTTGCTCTTGCGCACCTCCAGCGTGATCCAACGGACCCTGCGATCACGGCCCGTCTGGATCAGATCGCTGAGCAGCGCGCTCGCGTGCCCGCGCCGGCGCACGTCCGGCAACGTTGCAACGTTCATGACCTGCAGCTCGTCGGCCACGTGCCAGTAATTGGCAAAGGCGCAGACGGGCTCCGAGAGCGAGGCCCGCAGCACGCGCAGGATCGAATAGCTGCGCTTCAGCTCCTTCTCGAACTCCTCGCGCGTCCATGGCACCGGAAAGCAGACCACCGCGATCTGCTGCACGGCATCGAGGTCAGTTGCCAACATGGGCAAGATGATGGGTCGCGACATCACGGCGAAGCGTAGGCCAGGACGCGGACACGCGTGCGCGCTCGCAGCACGCGTACCCAGTGCTCGATGTTGCGCGTGAGCGCTTCTTGCTCGAGGTCGGCGCGTACCGCCGCACGCGCAGCTTCGGGTGACTCATCGACGTAGCTCGTGCCTGCGGCACGCATGCGCGCGTCGATTTCGGCGTCGGTCACCACGTTGACCCCCTCGAGATTCGCGCGCAGAAAAGCGCTGATCACCGCGCGCCGCAGCGCCATGGTCTCGAGCTCCACCTGCGACGCATCGAGCCGGGCCAACAGCCGCACCAGCACGCGCCGCCCACCGGCCTCGCGCTCGATGTTCGCGAGCTCGCGCGCGATGTCGGAAGGACGTGGCACGGCGATCTGCACGCGTTCGGCCTCGATCGCGATCAGCTGCTCGCCGATGAGCTCGTCTAGCGCGGCCTTGAGCAGCGAGCGCGGCAGCTCCGAAAACAGCGCGCGCTCACTGTCGCGCGGCAGGAGCGCGAGCCGCGCGCGCAGCTCGACGTCGCTCTGCAGGATCGGCCGCGGCGGATCGAGCGGATCCGTTCCACCCAGCACGGCGGCGAGCCCATCGATCAGCACGGCTTCACCCGTCTCCGCAGCCGATGGCGGCGGTGCGGCTGCGGCACGACCGCCGCTCAGAGCGGCAAGCACGGCCACTGCACACTGCGCGCGCAACGCGCGGCGCGGCTCATTCCTCCGGCGCTGGCTGGCTGGGCGGGTGCGACGATGCGCTGCCCTGGTTGTCGCTGGTTTCGTCATCGCCAAGCCTGTCGGGCGCCTTGGAGCGCATGCGCGGCATGGGCCGGCGCTCGCGCAGGAACTCGAGAAACTCCACCGCCATGTCAAGCTCGCGCACGGGCAGGAGCTCGACCAGCTCGCGCAAGCGCGCGCGCGCCGCGTCCGCGTGGGCGGTGCGTGTCTTGCGAGCCGGACGCGCTTTTTCCTCGCGCTCGACCGCGTCTTTGACCTCTTCGGCGCTCGGCACTTCCCACGCCTCCCGCGCCACGGACTCGAGGCTGTGTGCCTCGAGCCAGCTCTGCATGGCGGCACGCAGCCGCTCGGACCGAAACGTGAACCAGCGTTCGCGCTCCACCGGATACGCCATCAACACGTCTTTGAAGCGGCGGAACGCACCCTTGCCGTCGATCGAGCTGACCAGCTTCTGTCGCAGGTCAGGCTCTTCCACCGTCGCGATGTAGCGCTCCATCCAGCGGTACTGCTCGCGCGACGACACCGGATCGACCAACAGATAATCCGGATCGCTGGCGATGCGCGTGTGCATGGCCGGCTCGGCCACTCCGTCCACGATGCGGATCACGTCACCGCTATCTAAGTTCAAGTAGCTGTGCACCTCGGGAGCGTTGTTTTCGAACGCGTCTTCAAGCGCTTCCCAGGCGACCGGGACCTTGCGATGTGTCGCCTTCGGCTGTTCCGAGTCCGAGATCATGATTCTCCGTGGCGCGATCGTGCGCGTAAGACGGCTTGTCGCCAGCGGAACAAGTGTTGCTTCCGCTCATCTGGCGCGCGACCTGTCATGGCCGGCGCCCAAGTCTTGTCTAGTGTATGCGCTCGTTGGACGGCGGCACGATCCGGAAATACGCCCGTCGCCAGGCCCGCCAAATATGCTGCGCCGAGGGCCGTGGTCTCCACGTTGCTGGGGCGGTCCACCGGCACCTCCAGCAGGTCGCTCTGGAACTGCATCAGCAGGTTGTTCTGGGATGCCCCGCCGTCCACGCGCAGCCGGGTGATGGGGCGACCCGCGTCACTCACCATGGCGCTCGCCAGGTCGGCGATCTGGAAGGCGATGCCTTCCAGGGTGGCGCGCGCGATGTGGGCTGCGCTCGTACCGCGGGTAATCCCCGTGATCAGCCCGCGAGCCTCGGGATCCCAGTACGGCGCGCCCAGGCCGGTCAACGCAGGCACGAACACCACACCCTCGGACGTGGGCACGCGCTGCGCCAGCGCCTCGATCTCGTCCGCACGCTGGATGATGCCGAGCTGATCGCGCAGCCACTGCACCGCGCTGCCGGCCACGAACGCGCTGCCCTCGAGCGCGTAGCTCGTCTCGCGACCGATGCGCCAGGCGATCGTCGTGACGAGGCCATTCTGCGAGCGCACCGGCTTCGTGCCGGTGTTCATCAACAGGAACGCGCCGGTGCCGTACGTGCACTTGGCCTCGCCGACCTCGTAGCAGGCTTGACCGAATAGCGCGGCTTGTTGGTCGCCCGCGATGCCAGCGATGGGAATGCCGTCGGGCAGGCCGGGCACGCCGCGCGTGCGACCGTAGATCTCCGCGCAGGATCGAACCTCCGGGAGCATCGCGCGCGGCACGCGCAGCTTGGCGAGCAGCTCGTCGTCCCAGGCGCCGCGCTCGATGTCGAACAACAAGGTGCGCGATGCGTTCGTGACGTCCGTGATGTGCAGCGCGCCCCCGCTCAGACGTTGCACGAGAAAGCTGTCGACCGTGCCGAACACCCACTCGCCGCGCTCGGCCCGCGCGCGTGCGCCGTCCACGTGATCGAGCAGCCACTCCAGCTTCGTCCCGCTGAAGTACGGGTCGAGCAACAAGCCGGTGCGCTCGCGAAACAGCGGTTCGAGACCGAGCTGCTTCAGCTCCGCGCAGCGTGCGCTCGTGCGGCGATCTTGCCAGACGATCGCGCGATGCACTGCGCGACCGCTCGCGCGATCCCAGAGCAGCGTGGTCTCGCGCTGATTGGTGATGCCGATGCCAGCGCACTGCTCCGGTTGCACGGCTGCAACGCGCAGCGCTTCAGCCACCGCATCGGTGACGCTGGACCAGATCTCTTCGGGCTCGTGCTCTACGAGCCCAGGCGCAGGAAAGTACTGCGGAAACTCGCGGGAAGCGCGGCCGCGAACCACGCCGTCGTCCGACATGACGAGCACGGTCGAGCCAGTGGTGCCTTGGTCGATGGCCAGCAAGTAGCGCGGCATGGGTCTACCCCAACCTACTGCACGCACTCTCGCCGTGTAAAGGCCCGTGATTCAACGTTTTCGGTAACTGAGGCCGCTACCGGATGCGGCACGCAAACGCGCCTTATGGCGTGGGTTCGCGACACAGCTCGAGGTACGGCTTGCCGGCATCGCCGAGCGCCACATGCACGCTCTCACGTAGCTGTGCGAGCGCGTCCGAGGCGTCACCGGCGGCCTGCGCAGCATCCAGGCAAGCGAGCGCGGCGACGAAGCGCTTGCGCTCGTAAAAGCAGCGGCCGAGGTCCAGGTTGAGTGACGCTTTGTCGCCGCCGAGCGCGAGCGCGCGTCGCAGCAGGCCGATCGCCTCCCCGTAACGCCCCGTGTCCACGCGCGCGCGCCCGAGCCAGCCGAAGAGCGGGCCCGCGGCCTCGAGCTCCTGACCGAACTGGATGCCGAGGCGCAGCACGTCCTCCGCCCACTCGGATTGCTGCTTGAACATGTACGCCTGGCCCAGCAAGCCCAGCGCTTTGACGAGTCGGCTGCGCTCACCGCGCCCGAGGCCCTGTCCCTGCGGCGTGCGCAGAAACATCGACAACGGGCCGGGCCACGCGCCGAGCAGAGACACAGTCTCGTCGTAGTCGCCGCGTTTGTTCGCTTGCTCGGCGAGCGGAATACGCTTGAAGTCGATCGAGAAGGGCGCGGCCGGACGAGCGCGCGCCACCTCGGCGCGCACCGCGCCGTCGAGGATCTCGCGCAGCCCCTGCACGGAGATCTCTTCGCGCGCGTGGCCGAGGTCCACCTCGACCATGGGCACGCCGTCCTGTGCGTGCAGCGCGGCCACGTGGATGCCGAAGATCGGTGCGAGCAGCAGGTAGCGCCGCCCGATGCAGGCGCGCACGTCTTCGAGCGTGGGCTCGTCGGGTAGGACGATCGGCTCCACGTCCGGGCTCGCGAGCACGGCGCCCAGCCGCTCGCGGAACTCACTCAGCGACAGGCGCTCGCCGTCTTGGCCGTCGCCGGAGTCGAACTCGACGACCGAGCTGTCCGGCGCCTGCGGGTCATACGCGACCGCCGTGATGCGCACGCCCGCGATGAACGAGAACGCGACGAAGCGCTGGCCTAGCAGCTCGCAAAGCTGCGGGAACTCCGGGATCTCTCCGGCGAGTTGCTCGAACCAGCCATCCGTGCGGACCAGAGCAAGGTCGATGACGTCGTGCGTAGGAGAGCCCAACCCGATCCATGATAGGTCAAACGCAGCGCCACGTCAGCGCTGCGCTTGCAGACTTCGCTCGTACCACTCGATGGTGCGCGCGAGACCCACATCGAGATCCACCTGCGCACGGAAGCCGAGCCGCTCCTCCGCCTTCTTCACGTCTGGCACGCGTAGCTCGACGTCCTGGAAGTCCCAGCGCACGAACTTGATCTCCGAGCGGCTCTTGCAGGCCTGGATGACCATGCGCGCGAGGTGGTAGATGGTCACAGTGCTGCGGGGATTGCCGACATTGAACGCCTCGCCGACCGCACCTTCCTTCACCAGCGACAGCTCCACGGCGTCGACGATGTCGTCGATGTAACACCAGGCGCGGATCTGGTCGCCCTGGTTGTGGATCGTGAGCGGCTCGTTCCGCAGCGCGCGCGTCACGAAGGCATGGATCGCGCCCTCGCCCACCTGCCCGGGACCGTAGATGTTGAACGGCCGGATCGAGCACGTGGGCAGCTGGTATTGCGTGTAGTAATTGTGAGCGAGATGCTCGGTGGCGAGCTTGGAGACGGCGTAGGTCCAGCGCGCCTCACCGACGGCGCCCAGGCTCGTGACGTCGGCCTCGCGCACGCGGAACGCATACGTGCCGAATACCTCGCTCGTGGAGAAGTCGATGAAGCGACGGATCCCGCCTTCCAGATGTGCCGCTTTGAGCGCGTTCATCGTGCCCTGCAGGGACACTTCCATGGTGAGCACGGGGTTCTGCCGCACCGTGTCCACGCCCGCGATCGACGCCATGTGCACGACGTACTGCACGCCGCGCATGGCCTCGCGTACGGCGAGCTCGTCGCGCACGTCCCCCACCACGAGCTCCAGGTTCGGGTGCTTGTCGAGCCCGGACTTTTGCAGCGCGTTGCGCCGCAGATTGTCGAAGATGCGGACCTTGTTGCACTCGATCAGCCGGCGCGTGAGCGCCGTGCCGATGAAACCTGCCCCACCCGTGATGAGGATCGTGGACCCATCGATCATGATGACCTCGAATTCACAGCGGCGGTCGCGGGACCCGCTTCGCAAGCTCCGCGGCTCCCGACCTCCGAACGTGTTCACAGCGGCGGTCGCGGGACCCGCTTCGCAAGCTCCGCGGCTCCCGACCTCCGAACGTATTCACAGCGGCGGTCGCGGGACCCGCTTCGCAAGCTCCGCGGCTCCCGACCTCCGAACGTAT
>Ga0190269_10000192_pt1 | contig 32633 bp, 24 predicted proteins | sample Popmic249IS_FD_133749 | JGI IMG/M metagenome (GOLD analysis project Ga0190269, IMG submission 133749) | Populus adjacent soil microbial communities from riparian zone of Blue River, Arizona, USA - 249 IS | ecosystem: Environmental > Terrestrial > Soil > Riparian zone | place: USA: Arizona... | reverse complement strand
TTGCCGCGGGGCTTCTGACCACCGCGCTCACCGGCGCGTACGCCACCCGGCTGTGGCTGCGGACGTTCTTCGGTGAGTACCGGGGCGAGCCGGCACCGCACGATCCGCCGGCGCTGATGCGCTGGCCGGTGCTGCTGCTCGCGGTACCCGCCGCGCTCGGCGGCGTGATCGTGCTCTGGAACCTCGACACCGGCGATGGCTGGTTCGGATACGTCGCGAGCGACCAGCTCGCGCGGATCGAGCCGCAGGACGGCTTCGCGCTGCACCCGGTGCTGGCGCTCGTCGCGACCGCGCTGACGCTGCTCGGTGCCGGCGCGACCTGGTGGCGGTGGCGGCGGGCCCCCGAGTTGCCCGGCGCGCGCCTCTACGCGACCGGGTTCGGCCTGGACATGGCGCAGCGTGCGCTGGTGGTTCGACCGGTGACGGCGCTGGCCCGCTTCACCCGCGCTCTGGACGCGGGGGCCGTCGGCGGCGCGGTGGCCGGCACCGGCCGGGGCGCGCTGTTGCTCGGCCGGGCACTGGCCGGAGCCCACGGCCGGGGTCTGGGCGGCTACGTCACCACGGCGCTGGCCGGAGGAGCCCTGCTCGCCGTGCTGGCCGCGCTCACCGGAGGAGCCTGGTGAGCGCGCTGGTCGTCGCCCTGCTGGTGGTGCCTGCGCTCGGTGCTCTCGCCCTGGCGCTCTGGCCGGCCGCTGCCGAGCGCGCTGCCCAGTGGTTCGCGGTCGTGGTCACCGCTGTGCTGTTCGGGCTCGCGCTGGTGCTGCTGGGGAGCCGCACGGACGGGCCCGGCCCGTGGACCGACGTCGACGCGCCCTGGATCCCGAGCCTCGACGTCCGGCTGCGCTTCGGCGTGGACGGGATCTCGTGGCCACTGGCGTCGCTCACCGGGCTGATCTTCCTGTTGTGCGCTCTGTATTCACTCCGGCACACACCCGCTCCCGGGAACCCGCGCAAACTGTTGGCCCTGCTCCTGCTGCTGGAGTGCGGTGTATTCGGGGTGTTCACCGCGCTGGATGCCGTGGTGTTCTTTGTATTCTTCGAGGTCACGCTGCTGCCCATGTTCGCGGTGATCGCGATCTGGGGTGGGGCGGGCAGGCGGGCGGCGGCGCGGCAATTCCTGCTGTACACGCTGTTCGGCTCGGTGCTGCTGCTGATCGGCGTCATCGCCGCCACCACCGGCCGGGGCACCGCCGACCTGGTGGCCTGGGGCCGGGACGCCTCGGGGATGTCCGAGCGGGGCCAGATCGCCGTGTTCGTCGTCCTGCTCGTGGCGTTCGCGGTGAAGAGCCCGCTCTGGCCACTGCACAGCTGGCTGCCCGACGCCCACACGGAGGCTCCGACGGTCGGCTCGGTGATTCTGGCCGCCGTTCTCCTGAAGATGGGCACGTACGGGCTGATCCGGGTGGCCTTGCCCGCCGCGCCGGAGGGCGCGCGCGCCGTAGCGCCGGTGCTCGGCCTCCTGGCGGTCGCCGCCATCCTGGTGGGCGGTCTCGTCTGCCTCGCGTCCGTGGAGCTCAAGCGGCTGATCGCCTACTCCTCGGTCGGTCACATGGGGTTCGTGCTGCTCGGTATCGCCACGCTGAGCACCGCGGGGCTGCAGGCGGCGCTCTTCGGCAACATCGCGCACGGCGTCCTCACCGGCTTGCTGTTCTTCCTGGTGGGGGCCGTCAAGGACCGGTACGGCACCGGTGATCTCGATCAGCTGGGCGGGATCGCGACCGTCGCGCCGCGCCTGGCCGGCCTGCTCGGCTTCGCCGCGATCGGCAGTCTCGGGCTACCGGGCCTCGCCGGGTTCTGGGGGGAGGCGTTCGCGGTCGTCGGCTCGTTCGACAGCGCGGTCGCGCCCGGCCTGTTCCGTGCTCTCGGCGTCGGGGCGGCGCTGGGTGCGGCACTGGGCGCCGCCTACTTCCTCCGTCTGCTGCGGCGGACCACGGTCGGCCCGCTGGGCTCCGCGGTGGTTCCCGGCACGGCCCGGTTGGACGCCACCGAGGGCGCCGCGTGGGCGCCGCTGGTCGTGCTTGCGCTGGCCCTGGGCCTGGCACCGGATCTGCTGCTGTCGCTGACCGCCGCCCCGGTCGAGGCACTCGTCACGGTGATGGCGCCATGAGCGAGCGCCGGGGAGAGGTCCGGGCGGCGCGGTCGTCCGACGGGTACGACGGCTCCGACCGCTGGGAGGCGCCGTCGTGACCGTCCAGAGTGTCGACCACGCCGCGCTGGCACCGCTCTACGCGGTCGTCGCGGCCGCTGTGCTGGCCCTCCTGGTCGACCTGGTCCTCGCGCCGGGCGATCGACGTCCGGTGACCGGTCGTGCCCACCCCGTATCCGGGGCCGGGGTGCGGCCGGTGCGGTCGGCGCGGCTGCTCGGCGGTCCGGTCGAAGCGGGTGCAGGCGCAGCGGGGTCCGGTCGGCGGCGCCGTCGGTGGGCCGGTCCGGTGCTGCTCGCCGTCGGTGCGGTGGGGCCGGTGGCCGGGATCGTCGCGGCTCTGCTGGTCGGCTCCGAGCGGCGGGGCACGTTCTGCACGCCGAGCGGCACGCTGCCGGGCGGCGTCGGGGTGGGGCCGTCGTGCTCGTTCGTCGTCGACGGGGCGTCGCTGGCGGTCACCGTGCTCGGCTGCGGCCTGGCGCTGGTCGTGCTCGGGCTGTCCGTGCCGGTCGTGCGCGGCGGGGTGGTGCCGCCGGGGGAGTACGTGTTCCTCCTGCTCTGCTCGCTGGCGGGGCTGGTCGTGCTCGCGTCGGCCCGTGATCTGCTGACGCTGCTCGTGGCGGTCGAGACGCTCACGCTGCCGGTCTACGTGCTGGTCGGGCTGGTACGGCGAGCCGGGGGCGAAGCGGGCGACCCGGCCTCGGCCGAGGCCGCGGTGACGTTCTTCGTCACGTCGGTCGTCGCCACGACGCTCACGCTGCTCGGCATCGGGTTGCTCTACGGCGTCGTCGGGGCCGTCCACCTCGACCGGGTCGCCGCGGCGCTCGCCGCCCGGCCGGACGCGCGGCACCTTCCGCTGGTGGGTGCGGCCGCGCTGCTCGTCCTCGCCGGCCTCTTGTTCAAGCTGGCCGCGGTGCCGTTCCACGCCTGGGCGCCGGGCACGTACGACGGGGCGCCGCTGCCGGTGGCGGCCTGGCTGAACACCGGCTCGAAGCTCGGTGGCGCGGTCGCCGTGGTGCTCACCGTCGGCATCGCGCTGCGGCCGCTGCTGGACGGGCTCGGGCCGGTGCTCGCGGTGGTGTCGGTGGTCACGATGACGGTCGGGAACCTGGTCGCGCTGCGGCAGCACCTGCTGGTGCGGCTGCTCGCCTGGTCGGCAGTGGCCCAGACCGGGTACCTGCTGGCGCCGCTGGCCACCCTGAACACCGCCAGGGGCGACGACCTGCGAGACGCGATCGCCGGGCTGGCCGCGTTCACCGCGCTCTACCTGGTCGTCAGCGCCGGAGTGTTCGGCGCGGTCGTCGCGCTGCGCGGGGCGGCCTCCGGCGGCACGCTCGACGATCTCGCCGGGTCCGCGCGGCGGGCGCCGCTGGCCACCGCGGCGTTCGTGGTCGGGCTGGCGGGGCTGGCCGGGTTGCCACCAGGGCTCGCCGGCCTGTTCGCGAAAGTCGTCGTCGTGAAGGCCGCGCTCGACGGCTCCGCCGGGTGGCTCGCGGTGGTGATCGGGCTCAACGCGGTGATCGGGCTGGCGTACTACGCCCGCGCGGGAGTCGCCTGCTTCGCCGTTCCGGTCACCGAGCAGGCGCCGACGCGGGGTGCGCCCGGGTCCGCGCCCGATGCGGCTGCGCCCGCGCCAAGTGCGGCTGCGTCCGCGTCGGATGGGCCCGCGCCAAGTGCGGCTGCGTCCGCGTCGGATGGGCCGGCGCCAAGTGCGGCTGCGTCCGCGTCGGATGGGCCGGCGTCGGGTGCGGCTGCGTCCGCGTCGGACGGGTCGGTGGTGCTCGGGGCTGCGGCCGCCGACCCTGTGCCGGCGGCTACGGCGGTGACGCCGCTCATGGGGGGTACGGCGGTCACCGAGCTTTCGGCGGTCGGCGGCCGGACGTCGATATCGGTTGCGGTGGCCGTGACGGCGGGGTCGACGGCAACGGCGGGAATCGTGCTCGGCGCGTGGCCGCAGTGGGTACTCGATGCTGCAGAGGCTGTGGCGCACGCACTGGTATGACCGACGGTAGTCGGGTGTGAGCTGGGTTAACGTCGGGAACGTCCGGGCTGTACGTCGCGTTTTACCGATTGCCGGAGCTTCTCCACTCCGTGCTCACCGCCTGGAGGAATGGTGCACCACCACTTCAACGGGCTGAAGACTGCGCTACTGCTCGGCGTACTCAGCGGCCTCATTCTGGCCGTCGGTTACGTGTTCGGCGGGTCGACCGGACTCGTGATCGCCGCGGTCGTCGCGATCGGGATGAACGGGTTCAGCTGCTTCTACTCGGACAAGCTGGCCCTTCGTTCGATGCGCGCGTACCCGGTGAGCGAGGTCGACCAGCCCGCGCTGTACGCGATGGTGCGCGAGCTCGCGACCGTCGCCGGTCAGCCGATGCCGCGCCTCTACGTCAGCCCGACCAATCAGCCCAACGCGTTCGCGACCGGGCGCAACCCGCGGAACGCGGCGGTCGCGGTCACCGACGGAATCATGCAGATCCTGACCCCGCGTGAGCTGCGGGCGGTCATCGGGCACGAGCTGTCGCACGTCTACAACCGAGACATCCTGATCTCGTCCGTGGCCGGCGCGCTCGCGTCGATCATCACGATGATCGCCAACCTCGCGTTCTTCATCCCGCTCGGCGGCGGTGACGACGATGACGCGCCCAACCCGGCGGTCGTCCTGCTGACGCTGATCGTGGGGCCGATCGCCGCGTCACTGATCCAGCTCGCGATCAGCCGGAGCCGCGAGTTCGAGGCCGACGCCGACGGGGCGAAGCTCTCCAGCGACCCGATGGCGCTCGCCGGCGCGCTACGCAAGATCCACATGGGGACGCAGTCGCTGCCGCTGCCGCAGGAGTCGCGGCTGCTGTCGGCCAGCCACCTGATGATCGACAACCCGTTCCGGAAGAGCGGCGTGGCGAACTTGTTCAGCATGCACCCGCCGATGGAGCAGCGTGTGGCCCGCCTGGAGGAGATGGCGCGGTACATGCCGGTGCCGGGCTCCCCGACCGATTACCGCCGCTGAGACACCTGAACGCCCGCCCGGGGTGAGCCCGGGCGGGCGTTCACGTGCGCGGGGCCCGGCGGCGCGGGCGGGTTCCTGGGGTGACGCGACGGGTTCCTGGGGTTCTCCGGGCGAGAATGAGCCCGGTCAGTGCCCGCGTGACCCCGATTGGTCGCCGCGCTCGGCTCAGCGGGCCGCCTTCTGGCGCTTGCGGTAGGCGCTGACCGTGGTGCGGCTGGCACACGTCTCGGAGCAGTAGCGGCGCGAGCGGTTGCGTGACGTGTCGACGAACACGTCCGCGCAGTCCGACGCCGCGCACACCCCGATCCGGTTGCGCCCCTGCCGCACGATCACGTTCGCGAACGCCATCGATACCGCCGCGCCGAGCTGGTCGACGAGCGGCGCGTCGTCGTCGGAGTAGTGCAGGTGCATGCGTCCGTCGTGGTTCGTGGCGCGCGGCACCGGCTTGCACTGGTGCAGCAGCGCGTTGAGCCGCTCGACCGACTCCTGGTCGGTGCTCGCCGCGGCGACGTCCCGCAGACAGTGCGAGAGCTCCGCGATCTCGACGACGTCGACGGGCGTCAGCGGGGTGGCGGCCAGCTCGCTGAACCAGTCGAGGTGCGTCGCGACGAATGTTTCGCACGCCGACCGCAACTCGTCGCTGTCCGGGGTGAGCTCGGACACCGCGACGTCATCCGCCGACGCGAGGTTGGCGAGGTCCACCGCGAGCTGCACGGCGTCGGCGTTGTAAGTGTCGTATTCCATTTGGCCACCTACCGCAACTGGAGGTAGTGTCGGCTCCAGTGTAGGGGTCTAACGCCCGTTTGCCCATGACGGAGCGATTCCCCCGTTGAAGACGGAGGTTCGACGCATCATGCGCCGCTACGCAGAACTTTGGCGCCTGCCGTCGGCCCCGCTGTTGATCGTCGCCGGCATCGTCGGCCGGTTACCGGGTGGCATCGCCCCACTGGCGCTGCTCCTGTTCCTGGCCGACCGCACCGGCTCGTACGGAATCGGTGGGGTCGCGGTCGGCGTCTACGGATTGGCCACTGCGGCCGTCGCCCCGCTGCTGGGTCGCGTGGCCGACCGGCGCGGGTTCACGGCGGTCCTGGTCGGAACCGGCATCGGCTACCCGGTGGCGGTCGCCGTCCTCGTGCTGACCGCGCTGGCCGACGCACCCCCGGCCGTGCTCTTCCTCGGCGCCGCGTTCGCCGGGGCCCTCGTACCGCTGCTCAGTTCGTCGCTGCGCGCGATCTGGACGGACCTGGCCGACTCGGCGCGCGCTGCGGGCTCGGCCGAGGCCGAGTCGACGCGGCAGACCGCGTTCGCGCTCGACGCCATCGCGCTCGAGGTGGTGTGGATGACCGGACCGGTGATCGTCGCGACCGCAGTTGCGACGACGTCGGCGACCTGGGGCCCGGTGCTCGCCCTGTCCGGCGCCGGAGCCGCCGCGCTGATCGGCTCGCTGGCCGTCGCGGTGAGCCGCCCGAGCCGCCGCTGGCGCCCGCGACCGGTCGAGCCGGGTACTCCGCGACGTAACCCGTTGCGCGCCAGGGGGATGGCGCCTGCGTTGATCGCGGCGTTCGCGCTGCTGTTCGGCACCGGCGCGATCGAGGCGGCGATGGCCGGCTTCGCGGACGACCAGGGGGCCCCGGCGCTCTCCGGTGTGCTGCTCTCGGTCTGGAGCGTCGGAAGCGCGATCGGCGGGCTCTGGTTCGGAGCCCAGCGGTTCGCGGTGCCGATCGTCCGGCAGTACCGCTGGACGCTGGCCGCCTGCGCCGTCGGGTTCGCCCCGCTGGCGTTCCTCGGTAACGCGTGGCTGATCGGCCTCGTGCTGTTCCTCGGCGGCACCGCGTTCGCCCCGGCCATCACCGTGCAGAACTCGCTCATGGCCGAGCTGGCGCCGCGCGGAACGCTCACCGAGTCGTTCACCTGGCTGACGACCGTGACGTACGCGGCCGTGGCGACCGGCACCGCGATCGGCGGCGTCCTCGTCGACCGGCCGGGCGGCGTGCCCGCCGCTCTTCTCCTCGCCGCGTTCACGGCGGTGATCGCGTGGGCGATCGTCGCGTGGCCCGGCACCGGTCTGCAGACCGAGAAGCTTTCGGAGGTGTCCTCGTGAGTGCGCCGGGCGGACTGAGCCGTTACGCCGAGGTGTGGCGACTGCCCGGAGCCAAGACGCTGCTCGTCGGCAGCATCCTCGGCCGGCTCCCGATCGGCATGGCGCCGCTGCTGCTGGTGCTGCTGGTCGAGGGCGCGACCGGCTCCTATGCGGACGCGGGCATCGCCAGCGCCGCGTACGCGGTGGCCAACGCGATCGTCGGACCGGTGCTCGGGCGCATCGCCGACCGGTTCCGGCCGGCCCCGGTGCTGATCGGCACCGCGGTCGCGTGGCCGGTCGCGGCCGCCGCCGTGCTGGCCGCCACCGCGGCGGACGCGGCGGCGCCGGTGCTCTGGCTGGTCTCCGCGCTGCTCGGCGCCTGCCTGCCGCCGGTCACCGCGACCGTGCGGAGCGTCTGGGCCGAGCTGACGTCCGGACCGGAGACCAGCCGGCTGCGGGAGCCGGCGCTGGCGCTGGAGACCACCGCGTTCGAGCTGGTGTTCGTGCTCGGCCCGATGGTCGTCGGCGCGCTGGCGGTGGTCACCGAGCCGGCGGTGTCGCTGGTGACGGCGGCCGTGCTGGCGCTCGGCGGCACGCTCGCCGTGGCGATGGGCCGGGCGACCCGCAACTCGCGCCCGCAGCCCGGCCGTCCGGCCGCCCGCGGGCTGGGCCCGGCGGTGGCTCTCGGCATGCCGTTGCTGCTCGCGGTCTCTTCCGGCCTGGCGTTCGCGTTCGGCGTCGTCGGCGTCGCGATCCCCGCGTTCGCCGCGGAGAGCACCGGTGGCGACGCGGACGGGCTGGCCGGCCTGCTCCTCGGCCTGTGGGGCGTGGGTAGCGTGACCGGCGGGCTCTGGTACGGGACGCGTCAGTTCCGCCGGTCGCTGCCCACCCAGTGGGCGGTGGCGCTGGGCGCGGTTGCCGCGGGCCTGGCCACCCTGGCGCTCGTGCCCTCGGCCGGGGTGATGGCGGTGGCGTTGCTGGTCGGCGGCCTGACGCTCGCACCGGCGCTGACGGTGGAGAACGCGCTGGTGTCGCGGATCGCTCCGGCCGGCATGGTCAACGAGGCCTACACCTGGGTGGCGACCGTGGTGTTCGCCACGTCGGCGGCGGGTGCGGCGGTGGCCGGGGTGCTGGTGGAGCAACCCTCCGGCGTGGCGATCGCGTTCACGCTCGCGGCGCTGACCACCGGTGCCGGCGCGGTCGCGGCGGCGATACCCCGCAGCGCGCTGCGGCGGGTCGTCACCCGCGCGGCCTGAGACGATCGATCCGAGCGCCGACCGGCGGCAGCGCGACGCATTGCGCGGCCGGATTCGGTTATCACCGAAGGCAGGCGAAGAGCGACGGGAGGTGGACGTGCGAGCCGAGCAGGTGACGGACGCGTGCACGGAACACGGTGAGGGACCGGTCTGGGACACCGCGAGCGGGGTGCTGCGGTTCGTCGACATGCTGGCGGGCGCGGTACTCGCGTTCGATCCGGTCACCGGTCAGCTCACCCGGAGCCAGGTCGCCGATGTGGCCGCCGCTCTCCGCCCGCGTCGCTCCGGCGGCTGGGTGCTCGCCACCGAGCGCGGGTTCGCCCTCCTCGAACCGGGCGACCTCGAAAGCCCGGACGACGCGGAGCCGGTGTGGATCGAGGCGTTCACCGACGAGGCGATCCGGATGAACGACGGCGGCGCCGACCCGCAGGGCCGGTTCTACTGCGGCACCATGGCCTACCGTCAGGACCCGGGGCGCGGGACGCTCTACCGGCTCGACCCCGACCGCACCGTGCACGAGGTGCTCACCGGCCTCACCGTCTCCAACGGTCTGTCGTGGACGCCGGACGGCGCCCACGCGTACTTCGTCGACTCGCCGACCAAGCGTGTCGACGTCTTCGATTTCGACGCCGCGGCCGGGACGCTGCACGACCGGCGCCCGTTCGTCACGGTGCCGACCGGGACGCCGGACGGCCTCACGATCGACGCCGACGGCGGCGTGTGGGTCGCGCTCTACGGCGCCGGCGTCGTGCACCGCTACGACCCGTCGGGGACCCTCGACCTGGTCGTCGAAGTCCCGGTCAGCCAGACGACGTCCTGCGCTTTCGTCGACCGCGACCTGTTCGTCACCACCACCAGGGAGGGGTTGGCGGAGGGCGCCGAACCCCGGGCCGGCGCGCTCTTCCACGTGCGCCCCGGTGTCCGGGGCCTCACCCCGTTCGGGTTCGCCGGGTGACGACGGGCGGGTAAGCGTCCGCATCCCGCGATTTCGGGCAGGGTGCCCGCCGAGTCGGGACGGGTGCCTCTGTCGCCCGGGCCGGCGGGCCCAGCAGGGTGGAGATCGGCCGAGCCGCCCCAGAGGTGGCCATTCGGTTCTCCCCCGAAGGGATACCGCAATGCTCCCGCAGGTCGTCCGGGCAGAGTTCCTTCCACTGGTGGAGATCCAGTTCGCGTACCAGGACGCTCTGCTGGGCCGGCCCAACGTGGTCGGGGTGGCCCTCGGTCACAAGTACACCGGCGGCATCAACACCGGTGAGCGCGCCATCACGGTGCTGGTGCACCGGAAAGTCGACGCCCGCTACCTCGCGCCGAGCGCCTTCGTACCGCCGGAGCTCGACGGTATCCCCACCGACGTGCAGGAAGTCGGGCTCATCCGGGCCGGTGGCGGGCCGCAGCCCTGGGCCGACCGGAACAGCGCCACCGCTTCGCTCGGCGTGGGGCCGTTCCAGCTGGGGCAGCGCGTCCGCCCCGCGTTCGCCGGTGTGAGCATCGGCCACTTCAAAGGCAATCCGGGCACGTTCGGCGCCGGTTGCTTCGACGCATCGCCGCAGGCCGGCGAGCCCAGCCGCTACTACGTGCTGAGCACCAACTACGCGCTCGCCGACTGCAACGCGGCCCGCTCCGGCGATCCGATCCTGCAGCCGGCTCTCGTCGACGGCGGCCGCTACCCGGCCGACGTGATCGGTCGGCTGGTGCGCTTCGTGCCGATTCACTTCCACGACGGAGCCCGTAAACCGGTGAACTTCGTCGACGCGGCGATCGCCGAGGGCATGCACGACACCGACCGTCGCGTCTACTGGGCCGGCGAGGTGACGGCGCTCAACGCGGCACCCAACATCAACGACGCGGTACAGAAGTGGGGCCGCACCACCAACTTCACCACCGGCCACGTGCTCCACGTCAACGCGACCGTCGACGTGCACTACGACGGGGGCCGGATCGCGCGGTTCGGCCAGCAGGTCGTCACCACGGGGATGTCCGCCGGTGGCGACTCCGGCAGCCTCGTCACCGACCCGGACGAGGGCGCGGTGGGGCTCCTGTTCGCCGGCTCGGGCCGGGTCAGCGTGCTCAACAACATCGTCGCCGTGCAGTCGCTGCTGGGGGTCCGCGTCACCGACGGCTGAGCCCGTGGGCACGGGGCCGTGGGTTGACGTCGCTACGCACTGGTGATGCGGTGATTTCGCACGGTCGCTTTCGCCGACGAACGTCCGACGTCCCGGGTGGCCGGGAGAGCCGCCCGGATCGCCGGGGCAATCGTCTCTGTCGGCCGGGTCAGCGAACGCGCGATCGTGGCACGCGAACTCGGGCGTCCTGACGCCCGTGTGAGTAGCCCGCCGCCTTCAGCAGAACGCGGGCCCGAATGCTGGGGGCTGGGTGACGGAAACGAACGCGGTCGGCGGTCGTCCTCCAGGTGGGAGCCGGGATCCGAGGGGGATCCCGGCCACCACGACCGCACCCCGACCATTGACCGGTACGCGTCAGGTGTCGGGACCGCTCGCGCGCTCCTGCGGTACAACCAGCGCGACCGCTCGACATGACCGACGGAGCGCCGGCTCCGTCCACAGTGCAAAGGACATACCGTGACCACGGAGACGGTGTTCGTCATCGACGTCCAAGACCGGTTCGCTCACTTGTTCCACGGCGTGGCCGACCTGCTCGCGACCCACGAGTCGGGCCACGTCGAGCCGCCGCGCGGGCTCGACTTCTTCGACCAGGACGGGCAGCGGCTGGCGCCGGTCTTCGACGCCACGTGGCGGCTGGTCGGGCTCGTCAAGACGAACGACAAGCCCGACGCCGAGGGCGTGCAGAAGCGGCTGGCCGACGTCTTCGCGTTCCTGGCCGACTACACCAGCGCACACCCGGACCGGATCGCCGAGGACTACGGGCTGAGCGTCGACGAGGCGCTGGAGGAGCTGCCGCAGCTCACCGGCAAGTCGCTCACCGAGAGCATCGCGGTGCTGCAGGGCATCACCCACGGAGCCGGAGTCGCGGGGGAGGCGCAGAAGGACCCGGGCAACTGGTTCCACAACTTGATGCACAACCTCTGACGACTCCGCACGACGATCGGTGACCGGATGCGCATACCCTCCCAGCCCACGTTATCGCCGCGCAGCGTCGCGGGGTCGGTCGTCGTCGTCCTGGTCGTGGCCGCTGTCCTCGTCGGACAGTTCGTGGGCGCTCACGACCCGGACGCCGGTCCGGTGTGGATCAGCGTCGCGGTCGCCGTCTCGTGCACGGCGATGGGGGTACTCATTCTCGTCGCCGTACCGCGGCACCTGGTCGGCCGGCTGCTGCTCGCAGCCGGCGCCAGCGCCACCGTGGGAACGGTTGCCGTCAGCTGGACCCGGTGGGAACCGATCGCCTGGCTCAGCCAGTGGTCCTGGTGGCCGGCCTACGGGCTGCTGTTCCTCGCCCTGCTGTACTTCCCCGACGGTCGCTTACCCGGCCGTCGGTGGCGAGCCCTGGCCATCGCGCTCGGTCTGCTGACGCTGGCCGGCGCGCTGGCGCTCGCCATCGGTGCGGTCGCCGAGCCGCACACGTTGCTCAGCACCGTCGACGAGAAGCCGGCGTTCCCCCGCCTGTTCATCCGGATCTTCGCCGTGACGCTGCTGCTCACCGTGCTCGGGGCGCTCGGTGTGCTGGCCGCGCTGTGGACCCGCTGGCGGCGTGCCGACGGCGAGACCCGGCAGCAGCTGGCCTGCCTGCTCCCGGCAGTCGTGCTGCTGCTGCTCGGCTGGGGCCTCTCGTTCTTCAACCTCGACGGCGGATACGTCATCGCCGCGGTCGCGGTCCCCCTCGGCATGACGGTCGCGATCGTCCGGTACCGGTTGTACGACCTGGACCGGGTGCTCAACCGCACGCTCGTGTGGCTGCTGATGACCGCGCTGGTCGTCGTCGGCTTCGTGGCGATCGTCACCGTGCTCCGCGAGCTGATCATGCAGAACACGTCGGCCGACTCGATCTCGCTGGTGACCACCGGGCTGATCGCGATCGGCTACGCGCCGCTGCACCGCCGGGTGCAGCAGCAGGTCAACCAGCTGCTCTACGGCGACCGGCACGACCCGTACAAGGTGATCGCCGAGCTCGGCGACGTGCTGGGCCAGACCGCGGAGCCGAACGCCGTCCTTCCGCTGCTGACCGGCACGATCGCCAACTCACTGCAGGTTCCCTACGTGGCGGTGGAGGTGGAGGAGCAGCGTGGTGCCCGGCTGCTGGCCTGGTACGGCCGGGTCGGGCCGACGGTCCGGGGCTTCGACATGATCTCCCGGGGCGAGCACATCGGGCGGCTGCTCGTGTCGCCACGTACCGACGGCGGCCACTTCACTCCGCGTGAGACGCAGCTGCTCGCCGACATCGCGCTCCACGCGGGTGTGGCGGTCGAGGCCAGCCGGCTCACCCGCGACCTGCAGGAGTCGCGGGAACGGCTGGTGCGGGCGCAGGAGGAGGAGCGGCGGCGGCTGCGGCGTGACCTCCACGACGGGCTCGGCCCCAGCCTCACCGGGATGTCGATGCAGGTGCGGGCGGCGCGGAAGCTCGCAGGGCCGGGGCGGGTGCGGGACATCCTCGACGCGCTCGCCGGTGACCTGACCGCGTGCACGGCCGAGGTGCGGCAGCTCGTCGACGAGCTGCGCCCGCCGGCACTCGACCGGGGGCTGGCGGTCGCGCTGCGCGACGAGTGCCGCCGCTTCGACAGCGCGGCGCTGTCGGTGCAGCTCGACGTGCGCGACGACGTCGACCGGCTGCCTGCCGCGGTGGAGGTGGCGGCGTACCGCGTGGTGGCGGAGGCGCTGAACAACGTCGCCAGGCACGCCGGTGCGCGCAACTGCCTGGTCACGGTTCGCCGGGGGCGTGACCTGACGATCGAGATCACCGACGACGGGGTCGGCATCACCGGTCCGGTGCGGGCGGGGGTGGGGCTGGCTTCGATGCGCGACCGGGCCGGTGAGCTCGGCGGTGAGTGCGAGATCGTGGCTGCGCAGCCGCACGGAACCACGGTTCGGGTCCACTTCCCGGCGACGTCGCTGGTGCTGGTCGAGGAGCCGTCGCCGCCTCCGGTGGCGGTGACCACCGCGAACGGGGTCGCTCCCCGGCCCGCCGCGGCGGTCGTCACCGCGGCGGCCGCACGCAGCACTCCGCTCCCGCCAGCGGCGCCCGCCGGGGCGGGCGTCCGCCCGCCCTCGCCGGGGGATGCGCCGGTCGTGCCGGGCATCCGCCTGGCCACCCCCGTCGGAGCGGATGCGGTCCCGGCGTCGACCCCGGCCCGGGTCGCGCCCCCCGAGAACACACCGCCCGGTGCCGTGGCGGTGATCGGCAACGGGGCGGACGCGGCGGCGCCCTCGGGCACGCCGGTGCGCCTGTGGCCGGGCGGGCTGATCCCGTACCAGATCGCACCGGACATCGGCCCCGAGGAGCACGTCGCCGAGGCCATCGAGCACCTGCAGAGCCGCACCCGCATCCGGTTCGTGCCCCGGACGGGCGAGAACGCCGACGAGTACCCGGACTACGTCCGCTTCGTGCTCGGCGACTCGTTCGCCTCCCGAGTCGGGCGGGTCGGCGGCGAACAGCTCGTCGAGATCCTCGCCGGTGGCGAGATGGGGCGCGTGCTGCACGAACTCGTCCACACGCTCGGGCGCTGGCACGAGCACTGCCGCGCCGACCGCGACCAGTACGTCGCGATCCAGTGGCAGAACATCGCCCCGGAGTCGCGGCCGAATTTCCTGCGGCAGGACGTCGGCCCCGAGCTCGGCCCGTACGACTACGAGTCGATCATGCACTACCCCCGGGTCGCGTTCTCGATCAACGGGGAGCGCACGCTGGAGACGATCGCGCCGGTCCCGCCCGGCCTCCCGGTGGGGCAGCGGCGACGTCTCTCGGACGGCGACGTGCGGGTCATCGAGCGGCTCTACCGGGACGCCCCGGCCTCCGATGCGACCGAGCCGGTGGCCGTCCCCGCGCTCGACCCCGACATCGACTCGATCACCGGCTTCCTCCAGCTGCCCGACGACGGGCCCGGCGGCCGTGCCGCGAGCGTCGTCGTCAGCATCCGCGACACGACCACCACGGGTGGGCCGATGCGCCGGGCGGGGGTGAGCGCCTTGGCCGACGTCCCGCTGGCCGGTGGCGCCCGGATTCCGTTCCGGGTCCCGGTCGGCGACGTCGACCCGGGCGCCGTCTACACGGTCGAGGCGCACGTGGACATGGCCGGCGACGGCACCATCGCCGCCGGTGACCTGGTCACCGCGGCCGCCTGTCCGGTTCTGACCGGTGGTGCGCCGACCACGGTCGCCGTCCCGATGACGAGCGTGGTGTGATTCCGGTGAGCGCGTGGGCGTTCCAGGGAGGCACACCGGTGGACGAGCCGAAGCGGGTCCTCATCGTCGACGACCACCCGGTCGTCCGGCGTGGACTGAAAGTGATGCTGGAGGGCGAGCCCTGGGTGAGCTCGGTCGCCGAGGCGGCCAGCGTCGAAGAGGCCGTCCGCGAGGCGATCACCTGCCAGTCCGACGTCATCGCGATGGACGTCGTGCTCCCGGACGGCGACGGGGTCGACGCGACCCGGCGCATCCTCGAGGCCTGCCCGGACGCGGCGGTGCTGATGCTCACGATGGCCGACGACGACGACATCGTGGCCAAGGCGCTGAACGCCGGCGCGCGTGGCTTCCTGCTCAAGGACACCGATCCGGACATGGTGATCGATGCACTGCGGACGGTCGCCAGCGGTGGCGTCGTGCTCGGGCCTCGCGTGGGGCCGACCGTGCTCACCGCACTGCGCCGGGCGCCGGCAGTGCTCCCGCCGCCCTTCGACCAGCTGACCACCCGCGAGCTGGAGATCGTCAACCGGTTGGCGCTGGGTGACACGAACGCCCAGATCGCGCGGCAGCTCAACGTCAGCGAAAAGACCATTCGTAACCAAATGTCCGCTGTGTTCAATAAGCTGAACGTGAGCGACCGCGTGCAAGCTGCCCTTCTTGCCCGGGACGCCGGGATAGTGCGCTGAAGTTACGCAGTGTGAGCTTTCCTTGACGCGTTTCCGACCGACTTCCTCGGGGGATTCCCCAGGGACCGGAGTTCAGGCCGGCGCGGAGCGCGAGCCGATCACCACCGGAGGGGGTCGGCCGAGGAGGGCCCAGGAGGTACTCATCATGTTCGAGCTGCACTGTGGAGCCTGTGGCCAACCAGGCGCGTCCAGCGACAACCGGGCCGAAGTCCAGACGCTCACCGATCTTCACAACAGCCTGGTGCACCGGGGAAGCCCCGTGGCCGTACTTCGTCGCCGGCTGTTCAGCCGTCCCCGTGGTGTCGCCGCCTGAGATCGTCGGGCCCGCGACGCGGGTCGGGGCGGCCGCCCACGCGGCGGTGAACACCCCGGCCCACGCCACCCCGATCAGCAGCGCCGCGCGCGTGCTGCTGACCGATCCCCATCCCAGATAGACCCGATCCACGGCGAGCAGGGCCGCGACCGCCGTACCGAGCGTCCAGGCCGATCCTCGGACGAGCCGGGTCCGCTGCTTGCGGGCCACCGTCCAGGTCGCGAGGGCGACCGCGGTGGTCGAGGTCGCGTGCTGGATCGCGAACAGGTTCTCGGTGCGGGTGATGGCCTCGGCTGCGTTCAGCAGGACGGTCAGGATGATCAACGGGACCACCGCCCCACCCGAGGCCAGAACCCCCAGGGCGCTGTGCAGCCGGGGGGACCGTACCGGCCGCATCAGCACGATGGCGGCGGCCGCGGCGACCACCGCGTAGGACGGCGTCGAGAGCAGTAGCGCTTCGGCCGCGACGACCAGGCCGTTGCGCGGGTCGGGCGTGAGCAGCGCAGCCACCGGCTCGTCGAGTCGCGGCACACCCCCGGCGCGCACGGCCAGCACCACCAGCGCGGTGAGGCCACTGCCGAGCGCGGTGAGCGCCACCACGAGTCGGGCCGCGGACACGCCGGCCGGGAGCCCGCCGGCCCGCCGCCCCAGGCGACGCCCGGCGACGATGCCCACGACCACGGTGGTCGCCGCGACGAGGAGCCCGACCGATGCCTGCCCGGCCACCGTGGACACCTGCCGGTACGAGCTACCGGCGAGCTGGCCGGCGCCTACCCAGCACGTCGACCACAGAACTCCGGCGGGGACGCTGTAGCGCAGGAACGCGCCCAGTGGCATCCCGCCTGCCCCGGCCAGGCGGGGGACGACGGTCCGCGCGCCGACCACCCAGCGCGCCACGAACACCGCGCCGCCGCCGTAGCGGCCCAGCAGCCGCGCTGCCCGGTGCGTGGCGCCGTCGAGCCGGCGCCGGACGAACGTGATCCGCCACCTCGGTGCGGCGGGGGGCTCGCCGGAGGCCGAGCGGCGCCCGGCGAGATATGCACTCGTGTCGCCGACGACCACCGCGACGCCGGCCGTGAGCAGCGCGGCCGGGGTGGTGAGCACACCGTTGTCGGCGAGGAAACCCAGGGCGAGCGCGGTCGAGACGCTCGGCAGCAGGATGCCGGGGATGAAGGCGGGCTCGCCGGCGAGTACCAGCGCGGCGAGCACCATCACGAGGGGTGCGGGAAGCGCGAGTAGGGCGTCCAGCACTGTCTGCATGAGACGACCTCCGGCTCGGCCGGCGCTCTCGGCCGGACGCCGTCAGCCTCTCGTCGCCGAGCGCCCGGCACATCCGGGAGCGCCCCCGAGCAGACCCTGAGAGCCGACCCTGAGAGCCGGCCGGGAAACGTCAGCCGTGCTGCATCGCCGGAACCATCCTTCAACCGTAGGCCGTCACCTCTGGTCAGTACACGGCCACGACCGGTCGATGGTTCTGCGAAACGCGAGGTGTGGTGGCGGCGGGGCCGGCCGAGACCAAGCGCGAGCTGTGTATCCGGCGTTTGAAGATGCGTTCGCCGTCGATTGGGGCAACGATGGAGCCGTAGGTCGCGTTGGACGTCCGATCCGTGAGGATTGCGTTTGTCTCGATCTGTCGTACCACCGGGGCCCGGGTCGCACGCGACTCGGGTGCATGACGACCCGCTGTCCGGACGCCGGGCCGCGGCGGCGATCGCTGCGCTGATCGCGGCCGGCCTGCTCGTCGGAGCATCCGGCACGGCGCGGGCCGAGCCGAAGCCGGATCCGAGCAGCTCTCCGCGGGCGGCGGCACCCGACCCGGCGTCACCTCCCGCGGCGTCGTCCCCCTCTCCCTCGACGTCGACCGGATCGACGTCGGGAACCGGGGCGCCGAAGACCGTCGCTGCACGGGTGAAGCAGTTGCAGATCCAGGCGGAGGCGGTGTCCGAGCGCCTCGAAGAGGCGCGAGGTGGGCTCACGACCGCCCGCACCGACCAGGCCCGGGCCCGGGCGCGGCAGGCGACCGCCGAGGCCGAGGTGGTGGACGCGCGGGTCGCGGTCGCCGAGTGGGCCAGGAAGACCTACATGGAGTCGGCCGACCAGCCGTCGGGAGTGTCCGGCGATCCCCGGCAGCGGATGTTCGGCCACCCCGACGCGCAGACGGACTCCGCCGAGTCGCTGCTGGCCGACGCCGAGGCCGAGGTGCGGGCCGCGACCAGCGACCTGACCGCCACGACCGTGCTGGCGAACGCCGCGGCCGACCGGGTCGAGCGGCTCGACGCCGACCTCTCCCGGCGCGGTAAGGAGATCCGGACGCTGCGCGCCGGGCGAGAGCACGTGCTGGCCGCGGCGGAGAACGGGCAGCAGGCGGTGGACGCCGCGCGGGCGTCGGAGTACATCCGGGACGCCCGGGGAGCGGCCGGGAACGCGGCGCTGGCGGCGATCGAGTTCGCGCTGGCGCAGCGCGGCAAGCCGTACGTCTGGGGCGCGGAGGGGCCGGACACGTACGACTGCTCGGGTCTCGTCCAGACCGCGTTCGCGTACGCCGGGGTCTCGTTACCGCGGACGGCCCGGCCACAGTTCCGGGCCACGCAGATCGTCGACACGACCGCGTTGCTCCCCGGCGACCTGCTGTTCTTCGCCACCGACAAGTCCGACTGGGACACGATCCACCACGTCGCGATCTACCTCGGGAACGGCAAAATGCTGCACGCGCCGACGACGGGTGACGTGGTGCGGGTGGCGCCGGTGTGGTGGGAGGAGTTCTACGCGGCGACGCGCGTCGTGCCGGGGCGGACCGGGGGTGTGGTGCCGCCGAAGTCGGGTCCGGCGCCGTCGCCGGTGAAACCGCCCTCGGCCGGATCCCCGTCCCCGTCGAAATCCCCGTCCCCGTCGAAATCCCCGTCCGCATCGACATCCCCGTCCCCGTCGGGCACACCGTCGGTTTCGCCGTCCCCGTCGGGATCGCCGTCGGGGTCGCCCTCGCCGTCCGGGGTGCCGTCTCCGAGCGGGTCCGGCTCCCCGAGTACGTCGCCGTCGCCGAGCGGATCCGGCTCGCCGACCGTCTCGGGGTCGCCGACCGGGTTCGGTCCGCCCACTGCGCCTGGCTCGTCCGGCGGGCCTGGCTCGCCGAGCGGGTCGCCGACGCCGTCCACCGGTTCCGGCTCGCCCGGTTCCGTCGGGTCGAGTGTCGCCGGGGCCCCGGACCCGGAGGCCTGCGGGCCGAGCGCGTCCCCCTCGCCCTCCCCGTCGGGATCGCCCACTCCGACTCCCACCCCGACTCCCTCCGGGAGCGCGAGCCCCTCGCCCTGTCCACCGGGCTGAGGGGCCGCCGGGCGGGCAGCCACCGGACCGATCGCGCCCCGGCGGGGTGAAATGAACGGATGCTGAGCGAGCACGAGCTGGCCACGATGGCCGAGCGGCTGGTAGGGATCCGGGGCGTCGTCGGGGTGATGCTGGGTGGCAGCCGCGCCCGCGGCACCCACACCGAGTCCTCGGACGTGGACCTCGGCCTGTACTACCGGCCCCCGCTGGACGTCGATGCGCTGACCGCGCTGGCCCGGGAACTCTCCGGGCCGGGCGCGGCGGTGACGGCCCCGGGTGCCTGGGGGCCGTGGGTCGACGGTGGGGGCTGGCTGCGCGTCGCCGACACCCCGGTCGACTGGATCTACCGGCACCTCGACCGCGTCGACGCCGCCTGGCGCGATGCCCGCGATGGCCGGTTCAGCTTCCACTTCCAGGTCGGTCACCCGCTCGGCGTGCCGGACTTCGCGTACGCCGGTGAGGTGGCGCTGGGCCGGGTGCTGGCCGATCCGACCGGCGCGCTGACCCGCTTGCGGGAGGACGCAGGCCACTACCCGCCCGCGCTGCGGAGCAGGGTGATCGCGACCGCGCTGGGAGAGGCCGACTTCGCGCTCGCGATCGCGCGCAAGGGCGTCGGCCGCCGGGACACCGCGTACGTCGCCGGCTGTCTGTTCCGGGTGGCCGGGCTCTGTGCGCACGCGCTGCACGCCCACGCCGGTGCCTGGCTGATCAACGAGAAAGGCGCGGTCGACGCCGCGGCGGCGCTCTCCGGCGCGCCATCGGACTTCGCCGAGGCCGCCCACGGGGTGCTGGCGTCGCTCGGCCGGTCGGAGATCGACCTGCGTGCGGCGCTGCACAACGCCGGTCGCCTGGTCGAGGCGACGGCAGCGACCTGCCGGTACCCGCGCTGACGCCGGGCGGCTCGGGCTGCCGGGAGGGTCGCCGGGAGGGTCGCCGGGCCGCTGAGCCGGCCGGCCGCTGAGCCGCCCGGCCGCCGGCCCGCTTCACGGGCACACGGCGCCGGCGGGGTGCTCAGCGGCGGCGAAGATACTGGACGACCAGCGCGATCGTGCAGACCGCGGTGACGGCGCCGAAACCGAGGTGCGCCGCGATCCCGGCGCCGATCGCGGAGGCGACCGCGTTGCCGACGACGCCGATCGTCAGGAACACCCAGAGCAGGGAGCGGAACAGCTGCGGACGGGGCTCGGCGTGCTGCGGGGTGTGGTGGAAAGGCTTGGTCATCGTCGGCTCCTCGATCGGGTCGGGCAGTGCCTACGACGCTACGAACGTCGAGGTCCCGAGCCGAGCCCGGCAGCTGCCCGGACCAGGTACAGCAGGCTGTACTTCCCGCCGGATCGCTGCGGTGTCCGGCCGCCCACCGCCTACTGTCGTCGAGCGAGGAGGTGCTCGATGGCTACCCAGGAGACGGCGCGCTCCGGTCTGCGCCAGGCGTTCGGCCGCTCGGCGAGCCGGGGGCTGCTCGGCCTCGAGCAGCTGATCGGTGGGTTCGGCACCGCGATCGCGGCGCTGGCGTTGCTGATGATCGTCGTCGCCACGGCGGTCGCGTCGCTCGTCGGCGTCGGACTGCCTGCCGTTCCGGCCGTCGCCGGGGCGGTCCGCGCGCTGGCCAACCGGGAACGGCACCGGCTGGCGCGCTACGGCGTCGACCTGCCGGAACTGGACCCGCCGCCGCACGGCATCCGCGGAGCACTGGCCGACCTGTCGCTCCGACGGGAGCTGGGGTGGACGGCCGTGCACGCCACGATGGGCGCGGTACTCGGTCTCCTCGGCGCGCTGCTGCCGTTGTTCGCGCTGCGCGACCTGACGTTCTTCCTGTGGTGGTGGGCCGGGCCGGCCGGGTCCAGCGCCTCCTCGATCGGGGTCGGGACCGTGAACAGCACGCTCGGGGCGCTCTGGGTCTCGCTGCTGGGCCTCGGCTGGATCGCGGTCGTCGTGGGCGTCGTCCCGAACATGGCCCGGCTCCAGTCGTGGCCGGCGCGTCGGCTCCTGGTTCCGGACCCGAGCGTCGACCTCTCGATGCGCGTCGCCGAACTCACCGCGACCAGGGCGGCCGCGCTCGACGCGCACGCCGCGGAGCTGCGGCGGATCGAGCGGTCGCTGCACGACGGGAGCCAGAACCGCCTGGTGGCGGTGACGGTGCTGCTCGGCGCGGCCCGACGCTCGCTCGTCAGGGACCCGGCGCAGACCGACGAGATCCTCGAGCGCGCGCAGCGCGCGGCGGAGAGCGCGCTGGCCGAGCTGCGGGCGGTCGCGCGCAGCATCCTGCCGCCGGTGCTCGCCGACCGCGGGCTGGCCGGTGCGCTGACCGGGCTGGCCAGTGCATCGGCCGTGCCGTGCGACGCACGGATCGAGGTGGCCGGTCGCTGTGCGGCGTCGGTGGAGGCCACGGCGTACTTCGTCGTCGCCGAGGCGCTGACGAACGTGGCCAAGCACAGCGGGGCGCGCCAGGCCGAACTGACCGCCGCCCTCCGCGAGGGGCGGCTGTACCTGCAGGTCACCGACGACGGCCGCGGCGGCGCGGACGCCACCGCCGGGTCCGGCCTGGACGGTATCCGCCGTCGCGTCGAGGCTTACGACGGAAGCCTGCGACTGGAGAGTCCGGCGGGAGGCCCTACTATCCTCGCCGTGGAGCTGCCGTGCGGATCGTGATCGGTGAGGACGACGCCCTGCTGCGCGAAGGGCTCGCCCTGCTGCTGAGAGCCGAGTCGCTGGACGTGGTGGCCACCGCCGGTGACGCGGAGGAGCTGCTCGAAGCCGTCGAGACCCACCGGCCGGACGTCGCTCTGGTCGACGTCCGGATGCCTCCGACGCACACCGACGAGGGGATCAGGGCCGCGGTCGAGGCGCGGCGGCGGTACCCGAAGCTGGCGATTCTCGTGCTCTCGGCACACGTCGAGCAGGCGTTCGCCACCGAGCTGCTGGCCGGCGGCAGCACCGGCCTGGGGTACCTGCTCAAGGAGCGGGTCGGCCGGGTCGAGCAGTTCCTGGAGGCGCTGCACCGGGTCGCGGGCGGCGGGACGGCGATCGATCCCGACGTCGTCACCCAGCTGCTCGCCAGGACCAGGTCGGATCCGCGGCTGGAGCGGCTGAGCCCGCGGGAGCGGGACGTGCTCGCGCTGATGGCAGAGGGGCTGGGCAACTCCGCGATCGCCGAGCGGCTGGTCGTCACGGACGGAGCGGTGCACAAGCACATCCGCAGTATCTTCGCGAAGCTCGACCTGCCTCCGGACGACGAGAACGACCGGCGGGTCACGGCCGTCCTGCGGTACCTGGAGGACGTCCGCCGCAAGGGCTGACGCCCGGGTGGGGCCTCGCTGCGAGCGAGATCCGCAGGACCGGCCTCGGTACTGCAACAGCGGCTACTGCGCCCCCCGCGCCGGCCGCCAGAAAACCATTGTCAATGGAGGTTGTCACGCGCCCCCACGCACAAGAACTGACATCGACGCACCTCGCCCCTACCACCAAAACCGGTACGAGCCGCACATCGGACAGGAGGCTAGCGGAGAATCGCCACCTCATCCCGACTAGTGGGATCGTCCCCGGATCCGCGCCGGCGGACGATCCGCAACGAAACCAGCCGTACGCTGGGGACATGACTGCGATGGCGCCGAACCGCACGAGTCCGGACCTCCCGTTCCTGCTCGACCACACCAGCCACGTCCTGCGCACCAGGATGGCCGCGGCGCTGGGCGAGATCGGCCTGACCATCCGGATGCACTGCGTCCTCGTCCACGCCCTCGAGGAGGAGCGGACCCAGATCCAGCTCGCCGAGCTGGGGGACATGGACAAGACGACGATGGTCGTCACCGTCGACGCGCTGCAGAGCGCGGGCCTGGCCGAGCGGCGCCCGTCCAGCACCGACCGCAGGGCCCGGATCATCGCGGTCACCGAGGCGGGCGCCGAGGTCGCGCAGAAGAGCCAGGAGATCGTCGACCGTGTCCACGCCGAGGCGCTGGCCGGCCTCCCCGACGACGAGCGCGACGTTCTGCTCCGTGCCCTGAACCGCCTCGTCGAGGGTCACCTGGGGAAGCCGGTCGAGGCCCCGCGTCCGGCCCGGCGAGCGCGGCAGCGAGAGGTCTAGTACCGACACAGATTGTCTGCAACAAAACTATCCGCTACGGTCCATCCATGGATGCATCGCGGAATCGTTGGACAGCACTCGGCGTCATCGCCACCGCCCTGTTGACGAGCGTGCTCGACGGCAGCATCGTCACCGTGGCGATGCCCGCCATCCAGGCGGACCTCCACCTCTCCCCGGCCGGTCTGAGCTGGGTCGTCAACGCCTACCTGATCGCGTTCGGCAGCCTGCTGCTCCTGGCCGGGCGGCTCGGTGACCTGATCGGACGCAAACGCGTCTTCCTCGCCGGATCGGTGCTGTTCACGGCGGCCTCGGCGCTCGCCGGGGCGGCGTCCGCACCGGCGGTGCTGCTCGTGGCCCGGTTCCTGCAGGGGGTCGGCGGCGCGCTGGGCACGGCGGTCAGCCTCGGCCTTCTCGTCACCCTGTTCACCGACGCCAGGGAGCGCGCCACCGCGATCGCCGTGTTCAGCTTCACCGGTGCCGCCGGTGCCTCGATCGGCCAGGTGGTCGGCGGCGTCCTCACCGACGCGCTGAGCTGGCACTGGATCTTCTTCATCAACCTGCCGATCGGCGTCGCGGCGATCGTGGTGGCGGTGCGCGTGCTCCCCGCCGATCGCGGGCTCGGGCTCTCGGCCGGCGCCGACGTCCTCGGCGCCGCCCTCGTCACCGGCGGGCTGATGGCGGCCCTCTACTCGGTGAGCACGCTGGCCACGAGCGGCTGGAACGGATGGTCCACGGCCGCCGCGGCCGTCGCCCTGATCGGGTTCGTCGTGCGTCAGGCCACCGCGGCCGCCCCGCTCCTGCCGCTGCGGATCTTCCGGTCGCGCAACGTGTCGGTCGCCAACGGCGTGCAGGTCCTGATGGTCGGCGCGCTGTTCAGCTTCCAGATCCTCTTCGCCCTCTACCTGCAGAACGTGCTCGGGTACGACGCCACCGCGACCGGGCTGGCGCTGCTGCCGGCCGCTCTGACGATCGGCGCGGTGTCCTTGGGCGTCGCCGCTCGACTCAACTCCCGGTTCGGCGAGCGCGCCGTGCTGCTCGCCGGTCTCGTGCTGCTGATCGCGCTGCTGGGGCTGCTCACCCGCGTCCCGGTGGGGGCGGACTACGTCACCGACCTGCTGCCGCTGATGTTCCTGGCGAGCGGCTTCGGGCTCGCGCTGCCCGCCCTGACCACGCTCGGCATGTCCGATGCCGCGCCGGACGACGCCGGCCTGGCGTCCGGGCTCTTCAACACCGCGCAGCAGATCGGGATGGCGCTCGGCGTCGCGGTGCTCTCGACGCTGGCCGCGGCCCGCACCGAGGCGATGCTCGACGCGGGGCGCAGCCGCCCCGAGGCGCTGACCGGCGGATACCACCTGGCGTTCGCGGTGGGCACCGGGCTGCTGTGCGCGGCGTTCGCGCTCGCGTTCACCCTTCTGCGGCAGCCTCGCCGGACGTCGGCGACCGACACCGCGAGCAGCACTAGCCTGACGGTGTGACGGTCGAGCTGGTCCTGCTGCCCCGAGTGTCCTATCGCGGCACGGACGTCGTCGGTCCCCGGCTGCAGCACCTGCTGGCGCTGCTGGCCGGGGATCTGCGGGCCGGTCGCAGCACCGACCGGCTGATCGACGAACTCTGGCCGGACGACCAGCCCGAACACCCCACCAAGGCGCTTCAGGCGCTGGTGTTCCGGGCTCGGGCGCAGCTCGGGCCCGACCTGCTCGTGAGCACGCCGCGCGGTTACCGCCTCGCGTTGACCGAAGACCAGGTCGACGCGTCGGCGGTGCTGCGCAGAGCGTCGGACGCGGAGCGGGAAGCCCGGAAGGGCGCGCACCTGGGCGCGCTCGAGGCCGCCGACGCCGGCCTGGCTCTGTTCGGGGAGACGCCAGAGGCCACCGGTCCGCTCGGTGAACTGCGCAGGCAGCGCGACGTCACCCGGCTGACTCTGCGGCGAGCCCGCGCGCTCGCGCTCGCCCGGCTGGAGCGCTGGGCCGACGCGATCGGACCACTCACCGAGCTGGCCGCCGCCGCACCCCGTGACGAGGAACTTCTCACCGAGCTGCTGCGGGCCGAAGCCGCGACGAAGGGGCCCGCGGCGGCGCTGACCCGGTACGACGCGTACCGCCGGACGCTCCGCGACGAACTCGGCGCCGACCCCGGTGCGGAGCTCCAGGCGGCGTACCAGGAGCTGCTGCGTCCGATCGCGCCGATCTCCCACCACGGCATCCCCTACGACCCGAACCCGCTCCTCGGCCGCGACCGCGACCTCGCGGCGGTGACCGGACTGGTCCGGGCCTCCCGCGTCACGTCGATCGTCGGTCTCGGCGGGTTGGGCAAGACGCGTCTGGCGCAGGCCGTCGCCAGGGAGGCCGGCCATCGCTCGGTGTTCTTCGTTCCGCTCGCCGGCGTGGTGACCGACGGCGACGTGGTCGGGGAGGTCGCGACCGCGCTCGGGCTCGGCGGGCGGGACACCGCCGAGGACGCGCTCAAGCCGATCGTCGACACGCTCGGCGGGGCCCTGCTGGTGCTGGACAACTGCGAGCAGGTCGTGCGCGGCGTCGCCGACCTGGTGCACGACCTGGTCTCCCGGAGCCGGGACCTGAGGATCCTCGTGACCAGCCGGACGCCGCTCGGGCTCTCGTCGGAGTCGGTGTACCCGCTCGGGCCGCTGAGCCGGCACGTCGCCGAGGAGCTGTTCCGGCAGCGCGCGACCGCGGTGCGCCCCGGCGCCGACCTGCCTGCCGACGTCGTCCGGAGCATCTGCGAGCACCTCGACGGCCTGCCGCTCGCCGTCGAGCTGGCTGCCGCACGGGTGCGAATGCTCTCCGTCCACGAGATCTCCCGCCGGCTGGGGGAGCGGTTCACACTGCTCCGCGGCGGGGCGCGGGACGCGCCGGAGCGGCACCGGACGCTCTCGGCGGTGATCGACTGGAGCTGGCACCTGCTCACGCCGGACGGGCAGGCCGCGATGCGGACCCTGTCGGTCTTCCCCGGCGGGTTCACCGCGGACGCCGCCGAGTACCTGGGCATCGGCGAGGACACACTCGAGCACCTGGCCGACCAGTCGCTGCTCCAGGTCATCGACACCGACGGTGGCGTGCGCTTCCGGATGCTCGAAACCGTGCGCGAGTTCAGCGCGCTCCGGCGCGCCGGAGCCGGGGAGACCGAGCAGGCGAACGACCGGTTCCTCGACTGGGCACGGTACTTCGGGCGCACCCACCACCGCGCGCTGTTCGGCCCCGACTTCGTCGCCCGCGTCCGGCTGGTCCGATCGGAGCAGGACAATCTCGCGACGGCTCTGCGGCTCGCGGTCGAGCGTTCGGACGGCGCGACGGTCGCCGCGACCACAGCGGCGCTCGCCGGCTGGTGGGTGGTCGAATCCAACTTCTCCCGGCTGGCGACGCTCTCCGAGGATCCCGCCTGGACGCTGTCGCACTACCGGCCCACGGACGCCGCGGACATCGAGACGACCAGGTCGGCGGCGGTCCTGACGATGATCGTCGGGCTGCTGCTGTGGCCGCATCGCTCCGGGCGCTCGCTGCTCGTGCTGCGCCGCCTGCCACCCACCCGCCCCGACGACCTGATCGGCGCGAGCGACACGGTTCTCCGCAGTGCCGGCCTCGACGCGGTACGCGAGTTCCGGAACAGCGCCGAACCGCTGCTCGCCGCGATCGCCGACACGGTGCTGAGCTACGCCGCGGAGAACGCGGGCGACGCCGACGAGGCGCTGGCCGCCGCCGAGCGCGTGCTGGACGCGCTGGCCGAGCAGCAGGACGGAGCCGGCCGATGGCTCGGGGCGGCCGCGCACTCCCGAGTCGGTGAGCTGCTGCTCAACGTCGGCCGGCTCGACGCCGCTCGGCTCCACTTCGCCGCCGTGCTCTCCGTACTGGACGACCTGGGCGCCTGGCCGAGCGCTACCCGCGTGCGCTGGGCCCTGGTGTTCGCGTGCCTGCAGGAGGGCGACGTCGCCGGGGCGGAGAAGTGGCTGAGCGAGATCGAGTTCTACGACCCGGACGACCTGTTCGGGGTGCCGGGGGTCGCCGCCGGTGTGCGGGCCGAGATCCTGCTCGCGCGCGGTGACGTGGACGCCGGGCTGGCACAGTGGCGCGAGGCCGTTGCCCGGCTCCGCGACCCCCTGGTGCTGAGCATGGCCGGTATGTCGGCCTGGGCGATCGACATGCGGGCGACGGCGGTGATCGCACACGCGTTGGCGGGCCGGCCGGAGCTCTTCCCGGCGGCCGACCTGGAGTCGGTGCTGGCCGACTTCCCGCTGCCGAGCCTGCCGACCTGCGGCTCGGCGCTGATCGCACTCGCGGCCACCGACATCGTCCGGCACGGTCGTGCGGCGGCGCAAACGTCGGCCGCACTGCTCGCGCTCGGCGAGCAGTGCGGCGTCGGCAACATCTTCCTCGGGGACTCGACGATCGATCGCATCCGCGCCCTGATCGGCGACGTCCCGGTCCAGCCGGTGGACCGGGACGCTCTCCCCGCCGCGGTGGCGGCGGCGCTGCGGGCTCGCGCCCCGCTCAGCGAACCGTCGCCTTCCGGAACGAAGCCCGCGACCACAGGTAACCGACGAGCGTGAGCGCCAGGCACCAGGCGACCGCGATCCATCCGTCGTTGCCGATCGGCGTCCCGAGCAGCAGGGCCCGGATCGCGTCGATCATCACCGAGAAGGGCTGATTCGCCGCGAACCAGCGAACCGCACCGGACATCGTGTCGGTGGGGACGAACGCGCTGCTGACGAACGGCAGCAGCTGGACGAGGATCAGGAACCCGCCGGTCGACTCCACGTTCGGCGCGGCGAGACCAGCGCCGACCGACAGCCAGGCCAGCGCCAGCGACATCAGCACGACGATCCCGAGCGCGGCCAGCCAGGCGAGCACGTCCGCGTCCGACCGGAACCCCAGCGCCACCGAGACGGCGACGACCAGCGTGAGGCTGACGAGCGTCCGGACCACCGCGGCCAGCACGTGGCCGGTCAGCACCGACGACGGCGAGATCGCCATCGAGCGGAACCGCTGGATGATGCCCTCGGTCATGTCCCGGTTGACGGCCAGCGTCGTGGACTGGGCGCCGTAGGCGATCGTCATCAGCAGGATGCCGGGGACGACGAAGTCGATGTAGTCGCCGCCGTCCGGCACCGACTGCCCCAAGGCGCGGAAGACGCCGACGAACAGCAGCAGGAGCAGCACGGGTATCAGCACCGACACCAGGAGGACGCTCGGGTACCGCAGCGCGTGCCTGGTGTTGCGCCGGAACATCGTGGCGGAGTCGCTCAGGGTGTAGGTGAGGGTGCTCATCGGGAGGTCTCCTTCTCGGTGGTGACGGTGGAGGCGGCCGCGCCGGTGAGCGCGAAGAACACGTCGTCGAGGTCGGGCGTGTGCAGCGACAACTCGTCGACCTCGATCGACGCCTGCTCGAGCCGGTCGAGCAGCGCCCGCAGCGCCCGCACGTCGCCGTTGCCGGGCACGGTCAGCGCGAGGCCGTCCGGCACCGCGCCGGGCAGCACCGCCTCGGCGGCGGTCCGCGTGGCGTCGTCGGCGAAGACCAGGCGGATGTGGCCGCCGGAGACCCGCCGTTTCAGCTCGTCGGCCGTGCCGAGCGCGACCAGGTTGCCGTGGTCCAGGACCGCGATCCGGTCGGCCAGCTGGTCGGCCTCCTCCAGGTACTGCGTGGTCAGGAAGATCGTCACGCCCTCGGCGACCAGCCGCCGGATGACCTCCCACATCGTCTGGCGGCTGCGTGGGTCCAGGCCGGTCGTCGGCTCGTCCAGGAAGATGATCCGCGGGTTGCCGACGAGCGTCATCGCCAGGTCGAGCCGTCGGCGCATGCCGCCGGAGTAGGTCGAGGCCGGCTTGCCTGCGGCGTCCACCAGGTCGAACTGCTCGAGCAGTTCGTGCGCCCGACGCCGGCCGGCGGCGCGTCCGAGGTGGTTGAGGTCGGCCATCAGGATCAGGTTCTCCAGGCCGGTCAGCATGCCGTCCACCGCGGAGAACTGCCCGGTGACGCCGATCGCGCGCCGCACGGCCTCCGGGTCCTTCGCCGGGTCGGCGCCGGCGACGCGGACGCTGCCGCCGTCGGGGGTGAGCAGCGTCGAGAGGATGTGGACCATCGTGGTCTTGCCGGCTCCGTTCGGGCCCAGCAGCGCGAACGTCGTGCCGGCTTCGACCTCGAGGTCGATGCCGTCGAGGACGACGTGGTCGCCGAAGGACTTCCGGAGCCCGGTGGTGAGGATCGCTTGGGTCATGCAGGGATCGTGGCGGGGGCCGATTCCACCGCGGTTCCGCGCCGGTTCCACGCGGTTCCGCGGAGTTCCGGCGCGCCGTGCGCGGGGCACCGGTCCACTATGTACGTGGTTCGATACCCTGCGGCATGGTCGCGAGGTTGCCGCTCGACAGTCCGCTCTGGCAGGAGCTCGACGCGGGGTACTCGACGGAGCAGGCCCTGGAGTCGCTCCGCGACGTGCTGACGCACCGTCGGCTCGGACCGCCGTGGAAGGAGCTGCGCTCGGAGCTGCTGCACCAGGGCACGGTGTACGACGTCACGTCGGCCGCGATCCCGCACCTCGTCGACCTCGCGCCGGCGCTGACGCCGGAGGAGCGTGCCGAGCTCTGGACCGAGATCGGCTTCTGGGTGACCTCCGGTGCCGACTACTTCGAGCAGCCGCCGGCCGACGGCCTGCAAGAGGGCCTGACCGAAGCGATCGCGGTGGCCGAGGCCGGTGCGCTGGAGGTGTTCCGGGAGCGGTCCGGGGTCGGCGACAGCTACTTCGCGCTCGCGTGCGTCACGCTCGCCGGTCACCCCAGCGGGGGCGCGATGTGGTCGTTCCTCTCGCCCGGCGAGGGCTACGCGACGCTGACCTGCCCCGGCTGCGACGAGCAGGACGAGGTGGACGGCTTCGGCGATCCGCTCGGCCCGCCGTGCGCGCCGCCGCGGGTACCGGACCTGACCGCCGGGGCCCGGGACGTTCCCGGCTGGGCGTCGCTGGCCGACGAGATCGAGGCTGCCGAGAACCTGTTCGGCCCCGGCTGGGACGGGTTCGTCCGGGTGGCCGCCGCGGTGGCACGCGCCGGCGTCCCGGAGACCGCCCCGCCCGCGGCGGTGTGGTGCCTGGTCGCCGCGATGGTCGCCCTGCACGGCGACGTCTCATGGGCCCGCACGATCACCCGGCTCGCGGGTCACTACCGCTGCGTCAGCTGCGAGGACGTCTACTCGATCGGCGACGTGATCGCCGAGGACGGGTACGCCGAGCCGGTGGGGCCGGAGGAACTGGACGAGCTGGATTTCGCCACGGTCGCCGACGCGAACGGTTTCCAGCCGGCGCCAGGCGGCTGGCCGGCGCCCGAGACGTTGCCCGCGGTCAGCGTCCGGTGGAGCGCGCCGGGCGGTGCCGTGGACACGCTCGCCGCGGTGACGCTCGCGGACGCCCGGTCGGTGCTCTGCGGGCTCGGGCCCGCCGGGCTCCGCCGCTTCGACCTGGACACCGGCGAGCCACTGCCGGGCGACGACGCCGCTCCGCCGGTCACCGGGTCAGCCGCGGTGACCCTGGCCGACGGCCGGACGCTCGTCGTCGCCGGTGGGGACGGGCTCCACCGGTGGGACGCCGCGACCGGCCGGCCGCTGGAGGCCCGGCCCGCCGACGTCGCGATCAGAGCGGTTGCCCCGGTGGTGGTTCCACGTCCGGCCCACGGCAGGCACCCGGAGGACCCCGCCTGGCTCGCCGGGCTGCGGGACGGGCGCACGGTGCTGGTGACCGGGCACGCCGACGGCTCCGTCCAGCTGCGCGACCCGGCCACGGCCGAGCCGCTCGGCGAGCTGTACCGGACGGACGAACCGCCGGTGCACGCGCTGATCTCCGTGCCGGACGAGTCGTTCGGCGACCAGGTCGTGACGCTCTCCGGCGACCTCACCGTCGACGTGTGGAGCTCCGCCGCGGTCACCGGCCGCCGCTCGTCGATGGCGCCGCCCGCCGCGAAACTGGCCGCGATCGGTCACCGATCGCTGGCAGCGGTGGCCGGCGGGCCCCGTTCCCCGCTCCTGCTCGCCGACCGCGACGGCCGCGTCTCGGTCTGGGAGACGTTCGGCGTGCGCCTGGGTGACGCGCTGCCACCCGACCCGGCCCACCGCGACGTCGTCGGCGTCGCGGGTCTGACCACGGTGGACGGCACGCTCGTGGTGGCGACCGCGAGCGCCACCGACCCGGGGCTGCGGCTCTGGACGCCGTCGACCGGAGGGGTCGCGCTGGTGCCGCTGGCCGCCGCCCCGCGGACGCTGTGGGGAGCGGGCACCCTTCTCGTCGTCGGCACCGACACCGGAGTGGTCGCGTTCGACCTCCTCGGCAGCTGACCACCGTCGCCGTGGCGGTGACGCGGCGGCCGCCGGGCGTCGAGCCGGTGTCAGACGACCGCGGCGACCAGCACCAGGACACTGGCGGCGATCTCGACGACGCCCACCTGCTTCGGGCTGAGCGGGTACCTCGGCAGCAGCCAGGCCCGTAGCAGCAGGAGAGCGAAGACCGCGCCGGGTACCGGCCCGAGCGCGGCCCCCGCCACCGTGGCCAGCGCGGCGTAGGCGATCGACGCCCGCCGGTAGAGCCGGCTGCCGCGCTCCCGGATCATCGTCTTGACGTAGAGGACGGTGCCGACGAAGTAGAGCAGGACGACGAGGAACGCCGGAAGGACCCGGGCCGGGGACTGCCCGGCGACGACGGCCACCACGAACACCATCAGGCAGCTCTGCAGCACCGACACCAGGTCGTTGACGAGCGCGCGCTCCCGGCGCCGCACGGCGTAGCGGGCGTTGACGACGAGCAGCAGGGCGTAGACGGGCGCGAAGAACAGCACCCGCGGACAGGCCACGACGACGGTGAGCGCGAGCGCGGCGGCGATCGGCGCGTACCAGGAGAGCTGCTGGCGAAAGCGCTGCGGACGACGGGTCTTGATCGCCTGCAGGGCGAAGTAGGAGAGCAGGTAGCCGGCCAGCCACGCGCCGAGCAGCGGAAGATCGGGCCAGCGGAAGCCCGCGACGAGCACCCCGGCGAGGTAGGGGAGCAGGAGCATCGCCCAGGCCCCGTGCTGCGGCGGTACGAACTGCCTGCGGGTGGGGCGGCGAACGGCGGCCTGGGTGGTCATCGGCTCGCCTCCGGGCACAGCGGCAGCCGGACGACGCAGGCGGAGGGCGCCGCGAACGGCTCCAGCACCGCCTTCTGCCCGTCCACCCCGCGGCTCTCCAGCACGCCGGCGACCACCCCGGCGTGCAGACCGCAGATGGCGTCCGGGTTCCGCGCGACCAGCTCCAGGAACGGGCAGGTGCGCAAGTGCAGGTCGACGGTGGCGGCGCCGGGCTCGGCCGGCTGGCGCCGGGGGTCGAAGCCGAGACCGGCCAGGACCGAGGTGACCGCCCGGACCGGATCCTCGTCGGCGGGGACGTTCGCCGCGAGTTGCCGCCCCCACTCCC
>Ga0190269_10000191_pt1 | contig 32782 bp, 27 predicted proteins | sample Popmic249IS_FD_133749 | JGI IMG/M metagenome (GOLD analysis project Ga0190269, IMG submission 133749) | Populus adjacent soil microbial communities from riparian zone of Blue River, Arizona, USA - 249 IS | ecosystem: Environmental > Terrestrial > Soil > Riparian zone | place: USA: Arizona... | reverse complement strand
GGCATCCGTGAGGCAGCTACCGAGGTTTCCCAGATAAGCGATGCGCTCGGGAAGGTCGGGGCAGGGTACGCACACCGTGCTCTCGGTGTTGCACGCTGGGGTCAGCAGCGCAGAGCGGCAATCGCGGTCTTCGCCGCAACTGCGACCAGTCTGGATCCACTCGCTGGCTTCACTCGCACTGTTCACGATCAGCTGGACGATCGCAGGCGCGCCGCCGCTGCCGAGCGCGATGTTGCAACCGAAGACGCGCGGCCGACCGGGCCCCCCGTCGCTGCCGCCCGCACCAGCCATCTCGGAAGGCCGCACATCGTTCCGGATGCTGCCCGCCTCGTACACGACTGCGTCCACGGAACAAGACGAGAGCACGGCAGCGATGCCCACACAGAGCCCACGCCTTGGCTGCAGCTTGCTCACCCTCGGGTCATACCAGCCCGTTCGCGAGGTGCCAGCCGGCAGCGCACCGGGCTACGCGCGCGGCGGTCGCACGCGGGCGAAGCGCTGTTGCGAATCTTCCAGTGCGTTCACGAACGCGCGCGCATCCTGAAAGCGCGCTTGCGGCCGATCATCGAGTGCGCGCTCGAGCACCGTGTGAAAGCCACTCAGACCACGACGTCGCTCGAGCGACGGCATGAGATCGAGCGCCTCTTGCAGCGCGGTGTGGCGCGACGCGTACGCGCCGATCAGCTTGCCAGTGACCAACTCGAACCCGAGCGCCGCGAGACCGTACACATCGACACTGCGCTCACACGGGTTACCCGGTGTTTGCTCCGGCGCCATGTACGCAGGTGTTCCGCACGCGGACCGCTCGCGACCACTCGTGTGCTCGAAGAACGCGACACCAAAGTCGATCAGCTTCGCGAAGTCGTGTGCACACGGATCGAACAACACATTCGCCGGCTTGATGTCACTGTGCACGATGCCATGCGCGTGCAGATGATCGATCGCCGAGGACACCTGACGTAAGATCGGCAGCGCACGCTCCAACGGCATGGGCCCTGACGACTCGATGAACGCGTGCAGCTCGACACCGCTCACATACTCCATGAGCATGAAGTCGTGACCGCACGCGGTCTGGCCATAGTCGATCACTTGTACGATGTGCGGGTGCTGCACGCGCGAGAGCAGCTTCACCTCGTGCGCGAGTGTCTCACGTGCGATCTCGGAGCCGGGAGTCGCGAGCTTGACGGCCGCGTACGCGCCGAGCTCTGTATGCTCGACGATAAACACATGACCCATGCCACCGGACGCCGCGTGCCGCACGATCCGATGCGCGCGCCCGACCAGTGTTCCGATCATGCTCTCACGCCACGCCGGATCCCCACCCAACACGTCCGAGCCTGAGCCCGTGCGCGGCAGTGCCTCTGCTTGTGCGGAGTGGATGGCTGCCATGGTTTCCCCTACGAGCATCGCTAGACGCGCGTTCGCGCACGGTCCAATGCCGGTGGTCCGAAGTCAACATGCGACGGCTGTGCCAGGTACAGTTCGGGCACAGAATGCGAGCCTGCGCGCGCAACCCCGCCACAGGTTGTGTCCCTTGTCGCAGTCACGCCTCAAGCTCTTTTACTACAGCGATCCAACCATCACGCGGTTGCGCCCTGCGTGTTTCGCCATCGCTAAGCCGTTCTCAGCGGCGGCGAGCAACGCATCCGACTGATCGCGACAGTGGGGGCCCATGGTCGCAGCAACGCCGACGCTGACGGTGACGTGAAAGCTGCCAGTGGCGGTTGTAAATGAGTTCTCCGCCAAGCGCTTGCACGCTCGCTCTGCCACGACGAGTGACCCCTGCAAGCTCGTGGAAGGCAGCAGCATCGCGAAGGTCTCGGGGCCCACGCGCGCGAGCACATCGCTCACGCGCACGCAGCTCGACATCACCTCGGCCACGACCCCGAGCGCTTGATCGACTGCGGCTGGACCAGCCAGCTCGCCCAGCTGCTTGAAGTTATCGATCTCGAGCAGCACGAGGCCGATGTGCGTACGCGAGCGGTCCGCGCGCGCGAGGTCACGGTTGAGCGCATCGCGAAACGCACGTCTGTTAGGCAGGCCCGAAGCGGTGTCGGTGAGCGCGATGTTCGCGTATTTGTCGTCCACGCTCTTCAGCGCTTGAACGAGCTGCTCTTTCTCCGCGATCAGCGCCTCGAGCTTGGCCACCACCTCGGCGTAATTGCGGCTGAGCTCGCCCATCGCCTCGTTGGTATCGCGGAGCAGCGCGTCGAGGCTCGGCTGCGGGCCGATGTCGCGCCCGAAGCGATGCGCCGCCATGGACACCGCTTCCGGAGTCGCTTGCAGCACGTCGTCGATCACCTTCGCGGGGATGTCCAGGCTTGCAGCCGCCTCTACCAGCTGCGCCCGCGACTTGACCGCATCCCCGTTCTCAAACACGCCTGCGGCGAGCTCGGTCAGCCACGCGAGCTCGCTGAACGGCGAGGCCGTCGGCGTGCGACTGTGATGAAACAACAGAGCTTTCGAGATCTCTTCGCCCAATTGCCATGAGCGCGCCAAACGTGCGCCGAGCTTGGCGTGATCTTCCTGGCCAGCCGCGCGCTCCAGAGTCACGCGAGTGTTGGCTGCGGCGCCAGCAAAGTGCAGCGCCGCCTTGAGATCGGTGCGCGCTTTCACGAGCAGGCCGATCTCCAGCAGCATGCCCATGGTGAAGTAATCGTCGGGGTTCGGTCGCTTCAGCGCCTCGGCCAGCAGCTTCGCGATCACTGCGCGCCGCAGACAGATCGCGAGCAGCACGCCGCCGTCTGGCCCGCTCGGTGTCAGCTCCATCACACACATGCCCAGCGCCAAGTTGCGCGTCCCGCGAATCCCGAGCAGCGCCACCGCGTGCTGGACTGAAGTGACCTGGCGGGAGAGCGAGTGACCGGCGCTGTTCACATAGGAGAGCGCCCTGGCTACGAAACCGGGGTCGTTCTCGCACATCGCCGCCAGCTCCTGAACCGTGATGTTCGGTTTGGCGGCACCCTGGATGATCTGAATCGCGAGAAATGACGCTGGGAGCGGCGGAATGGACGCGCGCTGCGCGGGTAGTTGGCTCGGCATGACCCGTTCGGTTATCCAGTCTCTTAGTGCTCTGACCGAACGGATTTGACGCCGCCCCGCTTGTTCCCGACCCTGCGCGCCGCGCCCTGCGCGATCCGACGTCAAATCCGCTCGGTCAGAGCACTAGTATTCTCGATCCGTGGCGAAACGTCACGGGGGCTCTTGTACGACTATGCCTGTGTCGCGCGCGCCGCGTAGGTGCCGCGCGGAGCGGCGCGGTGGCCTCTGTTAAACTCGCGCCAACCTCAAGCGTTTCGCCGAGTCGGACGAAACAGCATCAGGAACGTATTCGTTGATTCAGGATACCCAAACACTGCCTGAGGTAAGGGTGCTCGGCGGCCGCTGGGAGCTTCAGTCTCTCCTGGCACGTGGGGGCATGGGTGTCTTGTATGTCGGTCGGCACCTGCAGACCGGACGGCGCGCCGCGATCAAAGTGATCGAGCAGGCCAGTGACGAGCTGCTCGCGCGCTTTCGCATCGAAGCCAGCGTGTGCGCGCAGATCGGTCATCCCGGCGTGGTCGATGTCTTCGACGCCGACCAAGATCCGGTGACCAAGAGCGCGTACATCGCGATGGAGCTCTTGGAGGGCTGCACCCTGCGCAAGCTCATGGACGATGCGAAGAGCACACCGGAGCAGGTGCTCGGCCACTTGATGTCCGCGCTCGAGCCGCTGGCAGCCGCACACGCCAAGGGCTTCGTGCACCGCGATCTCAAGCCCGAGAACTTGTTCGTGCTGGCCAAGCCCGAAGGTGGGATCCGGGTCAAGCTGCTCGACTTCGGCATCGTCGCGAGCCAGGCGCAGTCGCGGCTCACGCGCATCGGCATGGCCATGGGTACGCCGCACTACATGAGCCCGGAGCAGGCGATGAGCGCGCGCGAAGTCAGCCCGGCGTCTGACGTGTGGGCGATGGGCGTGATGCTCTACGAGGCGATCAAAGGAGATGTGCCGTTCGACGGAGAGACCTCGCACGCGGTGATCGTGCAAGCGCTGACCGTCCCGCACATGCCGCTCGAGCACGTGGTGCCGGGCTGCGATCCGGCGATCGCGCGGCTGATCGACCAATGCCTGGAGAAGAAGCCCGAAGACCGACCGGCCGACGCCGCTGCACTGCTTTCGTCTTTGCAGCTCTTGTTGCGCGCCAACGCGCTGCCGTCCATTCGGCCGAGCTTTCGCGTTCGCAACGTGGTGCAGAAGACGGCCGTCGCGGTGGTCCAGCAGCCGACCGCGACCGTGCGCTCGAGCGTGCGCGTGCGCAGCGTCAAGAACGCGGCCAACCTGCTCGCGGCCTCGGGTGTGGTGTGCTCGCTGTCCGCGCTCGCGCTGCCGGTCGTCGGGGCTGGCGCGCCTGTCGCGTCGATGTTCTGTGCAGCTGTTGGCGGCGGGCTGCTGTTCACTGCTTCGAAGCGCGTGAGCGCGCTCCAGCGCCTGTTGCAGACGCCGCCTGTCAACATCCAATACGTGAAGCCACCCGAGCAGAAGCCACAGGCTGCGGTCGTGCTCTCGCAGCATCCCAAGCGGCTCTTGCATCCGCTGCGTGGCCAGCCAGACGCCCCGGTGCGGATCGAGCTGTTCGCCGATCTGTCGTGCTCGATCAGCCGACGCACTTGCCAGCGCGTGCTCGCCTTGCGCGTCGAGCACCCGGAGCACATCAGCATCGTATTCAAGCCATATTGGGACCAGCATCGCGTGATGGGACCTGCGACCGGCGAGATGGTGCGCACGCTCTTCGAGCGCGAAGGCGCCGAGGTGTTCTGGGCGTTCTTCGATCGCTTCTTGCTGAACACCAAGCGCGTGACGCAAGACCTCCTCTTCGAGTACGCCTCGCAGGTGAGCTCGGACAAGCACGGCTTGCAGCGCGCGCTACGTACCGGCGCGCACAAAAAGGGCCTGCAGCAGTGTCGCGACGAGGCGCAGAGCCAGGGCGTCGAGCAGAGCCCGGCCGTGATGATGAACGGCGTGATGTTGCCGCGCGATCTGTCCGAAGATCAGCTGCGTTGGGCCTACGTCGACGCGCTCGCCAATCGCGAGCAGCGCCGCAAGGTCGAGATGGGTGAGACGCGTGTGCTCGATCCCCCGCCCAACAAGGATCTGGTCGTGCGCGGCTTGCTCGTGCGCTACCGCGGTGCCCGCAACGCGCCGCCTGCTGTCCGTCGTACACGCGAGGAAGCGCGCGAGCGTGCGCGCAAGCTGGGTGAGCGCGCGCGCGTGCAGGGCGCGGACTTCGAGAACGTGGCGCTGCGCTTCGCCGATGCCTTGATCGAGCCGGAGGATCTGCGAGAGCGCATGGCGGAGCCCGCGATCGCCGACGCGCTCAGAGGCTTACAAGTCGGCGAGATGTCGCAGCCGGTCGAGTGCGACGAGGGCTACCAAGTGCTGCAGCGCATCACTTGATGTCGAGCTGCTCGAGCAGCTCGTAGCGCACCACGGGCTTCAGGCGCTCGCGCTGTGCCTGTGCGATCGCTTCGACTTCTTTCTGGTAGCGCTCTTCGTCGTAGTGCCGACGAACCCGCACCTGCATCTCGTGAAAGCCGGGTTGACTCCCTGGCCGCAGCTCGGTGAGCTTCAGGACAGCGAACGTCCCGTCATCGAGCTTGATGACATCGCTCACCGCGCCCACTGCGGGCAGCGCGTACGCTGCGCTCACGAGCTTGGGATCGACAGTGCCGCCACCTTCGACCGCACCTTTTTTGTCGAAGCTCCCGAGCGCGCCGTCGCGCTTCTTGCTCGGCACATCGAGCCCGTGCGTCTGCACGAGCTCGCGCAGCGCCGCCTTGTCCGCCGCTTTCAGCTGCGGAAGCAGCGCACGTGCATCGGCTTCGCTCGCCACGAAGATCGCGCTCGCGCGTCGCTTCTCACGCACGGAAAAGACTTCGATGTGCTTCTCGAAGTAGGCTTGCAGCTCAGCTGGGCTCACCTGTGCGCTGCGGATCGGCGCATCGATCTCGCGCGAAAGCATGACCTTCACCGAGTTTTCGCGCGCTGACTTCTGCACCTCGGGCTTGTCGCGATAACCGCGACGCTCGGCTTCTTTCAGCTGCAGCTCGAAGCGCAGGTGACGATCGACCAGCTCACGCAAGTTGGCGGGCTCCAACGCAGTGGCTTGAATCAAGGGGCTCGAGGTTGCGATCGCGTCCTCCAGCTCGGCGACGGTGACGGCGCCCCCGTCGTACGTCACCACGGGCAGCGCGCGCCGCTCGGCATCCGATGTCTCTTCGGCCGAGGCCAAGGCGCTGAGCGCGCTCGTCGAAAGCCCGCATGTCAGCAGAGCGAGCTGACAGAACCTGTGAGATTTCCCTGCGATCACGACGCGATCCTTGGCACGTGCCCCAAGCCCATGCAAGCTGGTTGGCCACAGCAGCCAACAGCGGCACTTCTCCAACGAACAACGCCGGCTGGTCTGTGAGACCAGTCGGCGTTGTGTGCATGTCGACGGGGCTTCGTTAGTCGTTTGGCGCGCCAGCCATGATCCACGCGCGTAGCGCATCCAACTGCGCCTGCGGGATGGTGGCGCCGGTGCCATCGAGGCCGCCGGGCGGCATCTGTCCGCCGCAAGTCTGCGTGTTGGAGAGCTTCTGGTAGAGGATGCTCGTGGCCGGGTCGCCCGCGACTACGCGAGTGCCTTTGCCAGCGCACTCCACATCCATCGCCGGGATCCCGACGAGGGACGCGTGAGCAGCTGCTTTGCCGAACAAGTTCAGCTTCGCCGCGCCAGTGTCCGAGGTGTGGCAGACTTTGTCGCAGCCGTTCGCGCACAGCACGCCTTGATAGACGTTGGTGAACGTGGGGTCGGCGGTGACAGCGACGTCCTGCATGCAGTCCGCGACAGGACCTGTCGGCGGCGGCGGTGCACTGCCGCCGATCGCGAAGCCCATCAAGCCGCCCATGAGTGGCTCGCGACGGCTCTCCGAGAAGTGATAACCGTAGCCGACGAGCAGCACGCCATCGACCAAGGAGAAGCCGCCGCCGATGCCAGTGGGCGTGCGCGTCATCCAGAGCGGTGCGCCGGTTTTGCCGTCGAACGCCTTGATGTTGCCATCGGAATCACCGGTGTAGATGACGCCGTTGCCGTAGACCGAGCCGCCGTACGTTGGCGCAGTCAAGCGCGCGGTGAACACTTGATCGCCGGTCGCTTGGTCGAGCGCGAACAGCGTCGAGCTCGTCGTGCCGTTGTTGGAGCTGACGTAGATCTTGCCGTCCGCGATCGTTGCCGGCTGCAAGATGCCGCCCTGGAAGCCGGTGTCCGCGGTGAGGTTTTCAACCTCCCACACCAGCGTGCCTGTGTCGCGCTCGAAGACGTGATAGCCGGCAGGCTTGTCGCCGACGCCGACGACTTCCTTTTCGCCGATCTTGAACAGGTTCGGCGTCGCGCCGACGTCGCCGTCAGGGCCGCCTGCGAAGTTACCGGTGGTGAACGCGTCGTTCGCGGTGAACTGGTGGTGCCACTTCTTCGTGCCCGTCATGTAATCGAGCGCGAGCAGCGAGTCGCACATTTCACTGGTCGGGCGCTCGTAGTTGTTGCCCGTGCCGATGAACACCATCTTGCGCTTGAGATCCAACGCGCCGGACGACCAAACGCTGACGCCTGCGCCAGCGGGCTCAGGCGAAGTTGCGAACTGCCACATCTGCTTGCCGTCCGCGAGGCTCAGGCCGACAACCGAGCCTCGGAAGGTCGCGAGCTGCGATGCGGGCAGTGCTGTGCCGTTGTCGCGAGTGCCCGCGCCGCCGATGCCCACCACCACAACGCCGTCCTCTTCCGCGACGACAGCTGAGCTCCAGATGTATGTGTGGACGCCAGCATCCAGCTTGCTCTCCCACACCATCTGGCCAGTCATTTTGTCGACCGCGGTGACCAAACCGTTGCGGTTGGCGGCGACGACCCACTTGGATGTGACAGCCGGCGAGCCCGAGTAGCCGCCTTTGTTTGCCGAGCGATCGAGCTTCCACAGCTCAGTCGGCATCCCTTTGCCGGTGGGCATCTGGGTGGCGTGCAAGATGCCGCCCCAGTCACCCCAGTAAATGATGCCGCCGTCGACGGCAGGCGTCGATGTCACGCCCGGCGCTTTGATGTCGAACGCTGTGCCGAGCATCGCAGCGTTGCTCGCCGAGATGGTCGTCTCGGTGAGCGATGCGCGCGTGTGCTCAGGGTCTCCACCGAAGGACAGCCAAGTTCCGCGGCCTGGCACGATCACCGGGCCGTCACCGGGTACTGTGGCAGGTCCACCCCCGACTGGAGCCGCTCCGCCGCCCGCTCCCGTGGGTGGGACTGTCACGCCGGGATTGGTCGGCACAGCGCCATTGCCAGCTGCGCCCGGGACGCCCGTCGTCGTTGTGCCGCGTCCAGCCGTCGCGCCAGGTACGGCTGAGCCAGGGTTCACCGCCGTGCCGCCCGCGACTGCGCCGCCGGGAGCGACTGCGCCGGCCGGAGTCGCTGTGCCTCCCTGGACCGAGGCTGTCTCGCCACTGCAAGCGCTGAGACAGAGCAGACACAGCCTAAGATATTGACCAGCACCCAACTTCGTTTTCATCGCGCATCACCGTCATGTAGGAGCCCACGGGACTGGCTACAGTCCCCCGCACTTGCCGCTGTATTGCCTTGATGCCCTCGCCGCACTACGTCCTTCAGCATTGCGCTCACGCGGGCGTCGGTCGCTTCACTGCCTCTCAAAACGTACGCGTACATATGGCCGACCAGAGCATCTCTCCTGTGGTAGCATGCGGGGGCTTTATGGGTCATCGCCGCGCGTGGCTGTAGCGGACAATGTGATCGTGAAGTAGCAGCTCGAATCGATGTGCAGCCCATGGCGGCAACGCCCTGTGCGTCCCAACTCGCGGATGAACGCGGTGGTTTGGAACGCGGGCGTCGAGTATGGCTGACCTGTCTTGCTTTGCACGCCGCGCTCAAGATTTCTCCCGGCCCCCGGATCTCGCGCCTCGTCCACAAGTGCAAACAGGAAAGCCGCGTTGCTGTCGCGCGTCTGCATCTGCGGTAGAGGCAAAATCTCGGTCGATCCTGTGCTGCGTCCTCGCTGCTTTGACGACCGAGAGCTTCCGGGTATTACGTCAGCTTGGTTGGCAATGGAAGATCGCGCCGTGTTTTTCAACCACGAAAGCGCGCGCTGGGCTCGTGCCTGCATACGGAGCACAGACGCGATCAGCACGCGCAGATCGCGCGAAAAAAAGCCCAGGAGCCCCAGATCCCACGCAGCTAACAGCAGCGCCGGTGCTCGTGGTCGGTTGCAATTCCTACGAATCGCTCAAGCAATCCTACTTCGCATTCGTGTGCGTTGCACGAGCCAGTGTCGCAGTGGCTCGAGCGTGCGCCTTCGCATCGCGCGTTGTAAGCAATACAGTTTGGCAGACACTCAGGTGCAGGCATGAAGATACACTGCGAGTTACTCCCGCGCTTGTGCACGCTCACGATGCTCAGCCTCGCGGCGGGATCGTCGGCGATTGCTTTGGCGCATGGTGGTCCGCCCGCCGCGCTCGGCTTGCTGGCTGCGAATCCCGACGCAGAGGTCATGCTGCTGAACGAAGGGCTTGCATTGAAGCGCCCCGAGGGCTGGTCGTACCTATGTCCAAGCTTGTGGGGTGAAAGCGATCTCGCGTCGGGAAAGTTCCCGCTCGCGCGCTCCGCTGATGGCATCTCGACCTACGTGCCGGGTGGTAGCGATCTGTTCGTGTTGCGCGACGGTGAGCTCATGGCGCAGCAGCGACCGGAGTACAGCAGCAGCAGGATGATCGCGCTCGCCAATGACTCGCAGTATGTCTATGGCCTGCACATCACCACGGTCGGCGGGAACTCGATGTCGGAGGTGGTGCGGCTGAACAGCAGCGGCGATCCGAGGTTTTTTGCATCGCAGGAGTATTGGGGCTCGATCACCGCGAACGAAGACAACGTCTACATCGCCTCTGCGGGTACACAAGCGCTCACGCTTGTCACGCTCGACAAAGAAGGCAAAGAGGTCGGGCGCACGACCGCGATGCTGCCGATGACGCTCTACGAAGTGACGCTGCACGCGTTCGCTGGACGCGTGTATGCGACGGGCGCCGGTAACACGGGCTATCTCGTCGGTTACTTCGAGAACGGCACATGGACAGAGGTGTTGCAAGATCCGATGGTCGTCGTTGGCCCACAAACGAGCGCCGACGGCACGGTGTGGATCGCGATCGGCGGCGCCCTTGCGCGCTTGAAAGACAACGTGGTCGAGCCCGCAGAGGAGACGCGCTTCGTGAAGTGCTTGGAGCACTGGAACGATCGCTACTACGTGTGCCTCGACCACGACGTGCACGAGCTCACGGCGGATGGTGTCGGTGATCGGCTCTTCGAGATGCAAGGCATCTTGGAGACCGACCCCAAGATGATCACCGCAGACACGAAGGATCCGTGCGAGCAGCAGTGGTTGATCTACAAGATCGATGCGATGCGCTCGGGCTTGATGTTCAGCGACTGGCCCGAACAAGCAGCGGCAGGGGCGGGTGGCAGCGCGTCTGCGCCGATCGCTGGAGCGGGCGCTGCGGGTGCAGGCGGATCTGCAGCAGCAGGTGCTGGTCCTGCCGGCATGGCGGGACAAGCTTCTCCGCCAGAGCCCAGTGGTGGTTGCAGCGTCGCCGGGGGCCAGTCGCGCGCGCCGGTGCGCGTGTTGGCGCTGCTTTTTGCAGCCATCGGGGCGGCTTTTTGTGCACGACGCGCGTCGCGAGCGCGACGCGCCTAGCAGCCAACGGCGGCAGTGCTCGGGCCGCGCTTGAAATGCCTACGCTCACGTGCCAAGGATGGTGAGCGTGAGAAGCCTGAGCCTGTCACGAATCTGGTGTGCGCTCGCCCTGATGGGTTGGGGGGCGTCGTTGCATGTTCACGCTGCGCCCTCCGGTTCGGCGCCGCTCGACGCGATCGATGCGGCGCGCCGCGCGACCGCTGTAGCCACGTACAACGGCGGCGAAGTCACCGTCGGCGAGGTGGAAGACGCGGTCGGCATCGCGACGCCCAGCTCGCTCGAAGACATGAGCCGGATGAGCTACGTCCAGCACTTTTACCATGAGACGCTGAAGCAAGAGCTGCTCCTCGGTGAAGCGCGGCAGCGCGGCTACGCGGACATGGCATCGGTGCGGAAGCGGGTCCAAGAGCTCGCGATCGACTTGATGCTCGGCGCGCTGATCGCAGAGCCGATCAAGAGCTTCGTGCCGGGCGAAGAAGCGCTGCAGCAGTTCTTCAAGACGCGTGCTGCCGAGCTGGGCGCGCCCGAGCTGCGGCGCGTGGTGGAGCTCGTGGTCGCGACTGAAGCAGAAGCAAGAACGCTCTTGCCCACGTTCCAGGCGGCGCAAGGCACCGAGCTGCGCGAGCTTGTCCAAAAGCACAGCTTGGCGCCAACTCGCAACGACGGCGGACAGACGCGCTACTTCGACAACAAAGGCGCACTCGACGACAAGTCAGCGAGCGTCGACAGCGCCCTCGCCGCAGCAACCTACGCGCTGCCACCCGCCCTCGGATTGACCAGCAACGTGTTCGCGCTGAGCGGACCCGAGAAGCGGTTCGCGATCATCAAGCTCTTGGCAGTGCGTCCCGCCTATGATCCCAGCTACGAGCAAGCCCTACCGGTGATGAAGAAGATCCTCACCGATGAGCAGCGCGAAAGAGAACGCGCGAAGCTCGAAGAAAGCGCGCGCGCCACCTTCCAGCCCAAGGTGCGCGACGACCTCTTGAAGCTCCTGCCTACCGAGCTGGGCTCCGCTGAAGCGGAAGCGAAGTAGCTCGCTCACGCGAGCACGGGAGGAAGGCCGCTCAACGTGCGGCGCAGTGCTTCACGCAGGCCCCAGAACCCGGGCACACCCATGAGCACGGCGCTTGCGCCAGCTGCTCTCGCTGCGACCCAGTCGTCGTCTTCCGCAGTGGCAGCCGACACGAGCACGATGGGCCGACCTGACAGTGAGGGTTCCGCCCGCATCTGACGACAGCAGCTGAAGCCGTCGAGCTTGGGCATGAGCACGTCGCAGACGACTGCGTCGATTTGCATGGTGCGTGCAGTGCGGAGCGCTTCTTCCAGCGTCTCGACGGGCAGGGGCTCGAAGCCCCACTCGCGCAAGTAGAGCGTCAGGAGCTGGCGTTGCATATTGTTATCATCGAGCACCAGCACGCGCAGGCCGTCTCCACCTTTGTGCAGCTCGACCTCTGGCTCTGGCAACGCACGCGCGACGCTGTCGAGGAGCTCGCGATCGCTCACAGGCAAGTGTAAGAAGTCCGCATAGCCGATGTCGTTGTTGCGCGCATCTGTCAGATGTGACTCGAGCTGACACAACGCGATGATAGGAACAGCTTCGCCCTCGGGCAGTGCGCGCAGCTCGCGCGCGAACAAGAACGCTGTGGAGTCCGGCAGCATCAAGTCCTGGAGCACGAGCTGCGGCATGTGATGCAGCGCGAGCAGCATGGCGTTGTGTGCGTCCGCTGCTTCGATGACGTCGTAGCCCGCAGTCTCGAGCATGAGCCGCAGCCCTCTGCGGATTTGTGCCTCGTGCTCGACAACCATGATCGTGATGGGGATGTTGGCCATCGTGCGCCTCAGTGCCGCGAGTAGGGGTTCACTGCGGATGGCGCGAGCGGCAGCTCCACGCGAACGACTGCGCCGCTCGGCTTTTGATTGTGCGCGCGCATGCTGCCGGAGAGCGCGCTCACGATGCGTTGCGTCAACGATAAGCCGCGCGCCGCGTTGCTGGGCGCTGCGCTCGGCCCGGCGTTGATATGTGCGAGAATGGATTGTGTCAGGCCCGGCCCGGTGTCGCGGACCTCCAAACAAAAGGAGTCAGCGTCCAGGCGCAGCAGCTCGATCTCCAGCCTGCCGTTGGCGGGCGTGTGCTTGAGTGCGTTGGAAATCAGGTTGTACAGCACTTGTTTGAGCTTGGTGGTGTCACACACCACGTGCCCGAGACGATCGTCCACGAGCACCTGCACGGCGATGCGCCGGCGCATCGCGAGCGCTTGCAGCACCTGCATGACCTCGCGGACTGCTTGGGCAGTGTCCACAACCTCACTGCGCACCTGTAAGGTGTCCACATCGCGATCCGTAAGATCCAACACATCTTGGATCACCTGCAGCACATGTTCAGCGCCGAGATCGATCTGCTGTAAGCAGGTGCGCTGCACCTCGTCGAGCATGCCGGCTTTGCCGTCGAGCAGGTATTGCGCGAAGCCGCTTACGCCTTGGAGCGGTGCTCGCAGCTCGTGCGCCATGCTGGCGAGCAGCTCGCCTTGGAAATGCAGGGAGCGTTCGCGCAGCGCACGCTCCGACTCGCCGGAGTACGCGAGACCGGTGAGGCAGCGCGCGAGACGCGCTGGAGTGACCGGGAGCTCGAGGCCCGCCGAGCACAACGCCACGAGCTCGTGCGGCGGGATAAAGTCAGGCTCGCACACGTACACGAACGGCGCGTGTGTCGCGGACCGAAGGGCCGTTGCGAGCTGCAGCGCGTCGTTCAGCCGCACGTCGATCAGCACGAGCTCGGGGTGCAGTGCATGGCTGCGGCGCAGCGCGCTCTCGTCGTCTTGGACGATCTCGCATGCGCTTGCGCCGCGCTCACGCAAGAGCGCCGCGAGTTGTTCGGCGCCTGCGGTGATCGGCATCACGATCAGCACTCGCTCCAGGCCTTGCATGCCGCGAGCGTGACACAACGTTCGCCCAAAGAACTACGCTACACCGACCTACACCAGTTAGCGGGGAGGACGGGCGGTTGGGCTTTTGTTCTCCGCAGGCGAGACCTGTTCCACGATGGCAGCCAAGTCTTCCTCGCTGAGGTCGAACAGCTCGGCGCCTTCGCTGATCACGTTATCCACTTCTTCAGACGCTACGCTGCGCGTGTACAGCCCAGCGCGCTTCGCGAGCGCATTGGCGAGGCATACCAGGTTCACCGGGGTAGGCGTGCCGTCCAAGCTGTAGCGGTCCGAGCGTGCGATCGCGAACAACACGTCGTCCGGAAGCTGCCACGCTCTCGCCATCGCAAAACCCACCTCACGATGACAGTTGGACACAAGCTCGAGCCAGCCCTCGCGCGAGTGCCAGGCCTTTTGCTTACTCGAGGCGACGCGCTCGGCTTCCAACAAGATCGCGCCCACGACCGGCTTGCCGACGTCATGCAACAGGCCGGCGAGATAGCTCAGGTCAGGGTCGGCCTTGAGTCGGCGCGCCAGCAGCTGAGCGATCTTCGCGACGGCGATCGAGTGGTCCCACATCAGCTGGAAGGCCTGCCGGATGCCTGCATCACGCGACTCGAACACGCGTCGCGCCGACACCTCGATCAGCAATGTGTTGAGCGCGCGCTGGCCCAAGCGACCGAGCGCCTGGTCGAGCGTCTTGGCGGGCGAGCCGCTCGTGAGGTGCGCGGCGTTGGCCCGTCCCACCACCTGCGATGCGAGCAGCGGATCTTTGCCCAAGATCTCGATCAGCGCGGCGTTGCTGCAGCGCGGGTTGCGCAGCATCTCGATGCAGCGCAGAGCGGCAGTGGGCAAGCCCGGCAGCTGGAGATTGCCGGAGTTGATGCTCTCGCTGACGAATCGGGCCAGCGCGGCTGCCGCCTTGCGCGGCTTCTGCGCATCCGGAGAGATCGCGGCAGCCAGGTTCTCGTCGACGAGCGAAGATACCTGAGACAGCGTCTCTTTGACGCTGCTGAGCCCCGCGAGCGCACTGGCCATCGCGCGTAGGTCGGCAAAGCGATCACCTGGCTGCTTGGCGAGCGCGCGCAAGATCACCGTCTCTAGCAGGACAGGCAGATCCGGGACGAGCGAGCGCGGCGCGCGCGGCGCCTGCTGCGTGTGCGCGAGCACGTAGCGCATCAGGTGATGATTGGGCATCACGTACGGCAGCTCGCCGGTGAGCATGCGGTACAACACCAGCGCGAGTGAGTAGATGTCGCTCCTGTGGTCGAGCGTCTCGTCGCTCAAGCACTGCTCAGGCGACATGTACTGTGGTGTACCAACGATCGCGCCGCGTTGTGTCAGCCCGGGTTGCTCGGGATCGAGCAGCTTGGCGATGCCGAAGTCGAGCAACTTCGTGACCTCGCCGCCGCTCGGCTTTTCCGCGAGGAAGATGTTCTCCGGCTTGATGTCGCGGTGAACGATCTGTCGGTCGTGTGCAGCAGCGAGAGCGTCCGCACATTCCAGAAAGATCGGTAACGCCTCTTTCACGCTGAGCCGGTTCTGCCGTCCGAGCCGCGTCTCCAGCGTCTCGCCGCGCAGCAGCTCCAATACGACGTAAGGTCGCTCTTCGAACGTGCCACTGCCTAACACCTCGACGATGTTAGGGTGACCGATCGCGTTGATCGTGTGGGCTTCCTTGAGGAACCGGGCGGTGATCACACCGTTGGTCGCGAGCTCACCGCGCAGCATCTTGAACGCGACTTCGCGCCCGGTGCGCTCGTGGGTCGCGGAGTAGACGCAGCCGCTCGCGCCGTCGCCTATCTGCGCGGTGATCAAATACTCTGCTACGCGTGAACCAACGACGCTTTTGGACATTCAGCCGGCGTCCATACACATATTCTGCACCAGGCTTCGTAGCGCGGGAAGGGCGTGCTATGGCGCACGCAGAGCCATGCCTCCGCATCAGCCTACACTTGCGCTCACTCCGATCGGTGTCGTGCACAGCCCATGGCTCGACAAGCGCAGCGCACCGCGGCAGCCCGCCGAAGCGCGTGACGTTTGCGGACGAATCGAGCTGCACGCGGGAGCCGACTTGCAAGATGCGCTGTCCGACCTCGACGAGTGGACCCACATCTGGGTGCTGTTCTGGTTCCATCTCAACAGCTCCTGGCGCGCCAAGGTGCAGCCGCCGCGTTCGCCGAAGAAACGCGGTGTTTTCTCGACGCGGTCGCCCTATCGACCTAACCCGATCGGCATGAGCGTGCTGCGCTTGGATCGCGTGGAGGCCAACGTGCTGTACGTGCGCGACCTCGACATCGTCGATCAAACACCGGTGCTCGATCTCAAACCCTACGTTGCTTACACGGATGCGATCGGCGAAGCGTCCGGAGGCTGGCTCGCGGATCCAGCCACAGACACCGGGCCGCGCTACGCCGTGGAATTCGTGGAACGCGCTCTCGTGCAGCTGGAATGGCTGCGGCCGAGAGCGGCAGTCGATCTGGAAGCGCTCGCGACGAGTGTGCTGCGCGCCGGGCCTGCGCCGCACGCCTACCGTCGCATCCGCGTTTACGATGGTTATTCGGTCTTGGGCGTCAAGGATTTCAGGCTGCGCTTTCGCGTAGTTGGGCACACCATCCAAGTCTTCGAGATCGGCAGCGGCTACCGCGCGCGCGTGCTCGCAGATCCGCATGCCGAGCCGACGGAGCAAACACCGCTGTCAGTTCATCGCGAGTTTCTGGCGCAGTTCGGTGAAGGTTGATCGCGCGCGCCGCGTGTGCGTGCAGAAGCGTAGCGAGCTTACAGACCGACCGTTCTAGTCGCGGCAAAGCAAGTCGCGCGGGACGACATTGCAGCAAAACCGCTGTTGCGCCATCCTGCACTCTGCTGTCGATAGATTTGTCTGCTGTGAGGAGAGTGCCCCATGGACAATGAGCGAGGCCGCAAACGGCGCGAGACTGCAGCACCCGAGACAACGGACAGTGTCCCGCCGCCGAGGCGTCGTAAGGTCCGCAACGAGCTCGACCCCGAGATGTTGTGGGACAAAGAGACGGATGAAGAGGTCGATGAGTACGAGGCGGAAGACGAGGACTTCGACGGAGAGGAGAGCGAATCCTCTGACGACTACAACGGTGAGGACCTCGACGATTGGGATCACCCCATCCGGCGCCTCAAGATCAACTGATACGGAAAACAGCGCGCGCTGGGGAGCGCGTGCTGCTTTCCGAACGAACAACCCGCTTATCGACTTAGACGCGTTCCAACACTGCAGCAGCGCCCAAGCCGCCGGCGGCGCAGATGCCGAGTAGCGCCGTGCTCTTGTTCGAGCGCGCGAGCTCGTACGCCATGGTCGTAGCCATGCGTGCGCCCGTCGCAGCGAACGGGTGCCCGATCGCGACCGAGCCGCCGTAGATGTTCATCTTGTCGATGTCGACAGCACCCACGGGCTTGCTGCGGCCGAGGCGTTCTTCTGCGAATGCTTGACTGTCGAGCATCTTGAGCACGCTCAAGACCTGCGCGGCAAAGGCTTCGTGCATGTCGATGACGTCGATGTCCGAGAGCTCGTAGCCCGCTTTTGCGAGCGCGCGCGGCACAGCGATCGCCGGGCCGATCAGCAGCTGATCCGCGGGATCGACTGCGACGTACGACCAAGAACGCAGCGCAGCGAGCGGCGTGTAGCCGAGCGCGCGCGCTTTTTCTTCGCTCATCAGCACCACGGCCGCCGCGCCATCGGTGAGCGCAGTCGCGTTGCCCGCGGTGATCGTGCCCGCCTTTGCGAACACCGGCTTGAGCCGGCTCAGCTTGTCCAAGCTCGTGTCCGCGCGCACCAGCGTGTCCACATGCACAAAGCCGTTGGGCGTCTCGATCTTCGCGACCTCGTCATCGAACACGCCGGTCGCGATCGCACGCGCCGCACGCTGGTGTGAGCGCAGCGCGAGCTCGTCTTGCGCCTGGCGGCTGATCTCGTTGCGCTGCGCCATGCGCTCCGCCGACTCGCCCATCACTTCGCCCGTGGTGCGCTCAGCTACGCGCGGCTGACGCGGCAACACTTCGGACAGTGGCACGAGCTGCGCGAGGGCACCGAAGATGTCTTGCGGTGTGGCTTTGCCGCTCAAGGCGAGCGGCGCGAGCGTGCGCGTGACTTTGGTGGGGAAGGTGATGGGCGCGTTGCTCGTCGAGTCCGAACCGCCCGCGATCACGACGTCCGCATCCCCGCGCTCGATGGCGGAAGCCGCGGTGGTGATCGCTTGCAGACCCGACGCGCATGCGCGCGTGACCGTCATCGCTTCGATGCTGGTCGGCAAGCCGAGATCGAGCACGATCTCGCGCCCGATGTTCACGGACAGCGGAGGCAACACGACGCCGCCCCACACGACGGAGTCGATCTCCTTGTGCGGAAGCTCGAGCTTGCGCAGGAGCGCAGAGGTTGCCGCCGCTCCGAGCGCGATGGTGTCGAGCTCTTTGAGCTCGGTGAATGCTTTCGCGAAGGGCGTGCGCATGCCACCCACGATCACGGCACGTCGCTTGGATCCCTGTGTGCTCATCTCAGCTTCTCCTCGGTTGTTGCTTCAGGAAAACGCGCTCACGCGCCGAGCAGCGCGCCACCGCACACCCGCAGTACTTGTCCGGTCACGCCGGCCGAGCCGGGCTCTGCGAAGAACGTGATCGCACGCGCGACATCTTCGGGCTGACCGCCTTGGCCGAGCGCCGACAGACGCCGACCCGCCTCGCGCACCACCACCGGCACCGCAGCGGTCATGCGCGTTTCGATGAAACCTGGCGCCACGGCGTTGACCGTGATGCCGCGCTTCGCGACTTGGTTCGCGAGGTAACGCGTAAAGCCGATGACGCCCGCTTTCGATGCGGCGTAGTTGGTCTGGCCGGTGTTGCCCGCGATGCCCGAGATCGAGGCCAAACTGATGATGCGGCCCTGATCGCGCAGCGTGCCCTCGGCGAGCAGCGCGTCGGTGATCTTGATCAGCGCCGCGAGGTTGATGCCAAGCACCTGGTCCCACGAGCGCTCCGGCATGCGCGCGAGCGTGCGATCGCGCGTCACGCCCGCGTTGTGCACGACGATATCGACACCGCCGTGCAGCTTGTGCAGCTCGCTCGCGATGTACGCGCCAGCGGTCGGATCCGACACGTCGCACAAGATCGCCTTGCCACCGATCTCGCGCGTCACTTGGCTGAGCGGCTCGTCGTCCTCGGGACGATCGAGGCACACCACGAGCGCGCCTTCTGCCGCGAGCGTGCGCGCAGTGGCTTCACCGATGCCGCGCGCTGCGCCCGTCACCAGCGCGACGCGGTTTTGCAACGGCTGATGCCAAGGATCTTCGTCATTCCAGCCGGCGCGCGCGCTCACGTGAAAGGGCTGCGCGGTGACAAATGCCGAGGCCGGCGACAGCAAAAAGCGCAGCACCGCAGGCAAGCGCTCCTTTGCGTCGCTCGCGATGTACACGAGGTTTGCGGTGGTGCCTTTGCCGCCGAGCTCCTTTGCGAGCGAACGCGTGAAGCCATCGAGCGCCTGGCGCGCCGCACCTTCACCGAGCGTGCTCGCCTCCTCGGGCTCGCGGCCGAGCAGCACGATCCGGCCGTTGCGCGACAAGCGCGGCAAATACTTGTTGATGAACGTGTAAAGCTGCTTGAGATCCTCGGGGCTCGCGAAGCTGCTCGTGTCCAAGATCAGCGCGTGCGCGGGCTCGGCCTCGGCGGCTTCATCAGGGATCAGCAGCTTCGTCGGACGACCGTACGCTTCAGCAGCAGGCACGAACGCTTGTGCGAGCGCAGCCGAGTCGACATGCGAGGTCGCGCCAGCGCGGCTCAAGCTGCGCGAGAGCACATCGGTGAGCGGCGAAACACCCGACACCAGCACATTCTTGCCCTCCAAGAAGCGCTCCGTGCGCGCACCTTGCAAGCGCACGAGGCCTTGCGGCATGGGAATCGGCAGCTTCGCGCTCGCGACCAGCTTGCGCGCGAGAGGGTTCTTTCCGAGCTCGAGAAGTACGTCTGTCATGCGTTGTCTCCAGTCTCAAAATGGCCGGTCATGTAGGCGGGACCTTGGATCCCGTCGCCCACGTAGACTTCGCGTTGGCGAACGTACACCCCTACGGCGTGCGGTAGCACCAACGGCCGCGTGAACTTCGCCTCGAGCAGCTGCAGCTTGCGTACATCGCCGCCCAAGAGCCCACGATTCAAGCCTTCGCACGCACGCGCGAACGTGCCGAAGCCATGCAGGATGACGTTGCGAAAGCCTGACGCGCGCGCGTACGCGGGCACCCAGTGGATGGGGTTGAAGTCGCCTGTGAGCTTGGCGAAGGAGAGGCCTGCATCTGCGCGTAGCTTCGAAAAGGCAATCTCGTGACTGCCTTCGGGCACGCGCGGCTTTTCGGACTTGGTCGGCTTGCCCTTGCCGTTCTCGCTTTTGCTGCTGAGCGGCACGAATGCGTAGATCTCTGTTTCCAGCGCGTCCGGCGCGCTGTCTGTGCCTGTGATCACGCGCGTGGTGATCAGCGCGCGCTTGCCGTCGTCGTCGATCGAGGCGAGCTGCGCGCGCACGTGCAGCGCCTCTTTACGCGGCAGCTGCTTGTGCACCTGCATGCGGCAGCCTGCGTTCAGCACACGCAAGATCGGATACGGCAGCGCGGCGAGCGCGTCGGCTGCGACCGGCATCGACCACTGCGGAAAAAAGTGGGCTGGAACGATGCCTTTGTAAGCGCGTGGGTCACCGCCGACGTGTGCAACGTATTGGTCTAATAGATCATCGGGCAGCGGGGCGAACGTGCGCCGAAACTCTGGTCCTGGCGTGACGACGCCGCTGCTTCCGTTGGCGTCTTTGCGCAAGCTCTGTGTGAGCGCGCGTGCGGCTGTCTTGCCGAGCGTGGCAAGCATGGGGCCCTGTCGAAGAACGTGCCGAGAGGAGACGTGCATGGTCACTCCGAATGCAGCCGGGTCTGCTTATTGGTCTCTGTGCGCGAGCGTAGAGGTCTACGGTCGGACCTGCGAGAAACCGAGTGAGCGATCTCTACCGAACGGTCGAGAGGCTCGCTTACCATAGCGGGATCCTGGCAGCAACGGTCCGCACGAGTGTCCAATCTGCGCACATAGGCCCGGATCGGTCAGTGCGTCAGCGCGGGCTCGCGGTTGCGTCACCCTCTACCGGATGGTAGACGAAGAGAGGCCTGTTTGGGCCGATTGGACATGGACAGCTCTTCGCAGATCCGAGCGGCCGCGAGCCGGCTGTTTGCAACCCACGGCTACGAAGGCGTGTCACTCCAGTCGATCGCAGACAGCGTGGGCGTGGCGAAGCAGACGTTGCTCTACCATTATCCCTCGAAAGAGGCCTTGCGGCGCGCCGTGTTGGAGCATGTGCTGGAGCACTGGCGCCGCACGCTGCCGGCCATGCTGCAAGCTGTCACCAGTGGTCACGGCCGTTTTCAAGCGCTCACCGAAGAGCTGGTGAGCTTCTTCGACGGCGACCGCGACCGGGCGCGCCTGCTCGCTCGCGAGCTGCTCGACAACCCCAATGACACCAAGCGCCTGCTCGTGGAGAGCCTGCGACCGTGGATCTTGTTGGTTTCGGAGTATATCCGTGAAGGGCAAAAGATCGGGCTCATCCACGCGGATGTGGATCCCGAGTCGTATGTGCTTCACGTTGTCATCCTGGTGATCACCACGGTCGCGAATCTCACCACGATAGCGACGGCGCTCTCGGGCGGAGGCCAAGCCGATGCCCAAAATCGCCGCGAGACCGAGCAAAGGCATCTTGCCGAGCTTATCCGAATGACGCGTACTGCGCTGTTTGCCCGCTGATCGGTTTGAGGATTACACATGAGCAAGAACCCCATGGCCGCATCACTTGCGATGCTCAATCGTTTCTCGAGCTCGCCGATCGTGCATAAGCTTGGCTTGTACAAACCGGCCCAGCGCGTGGCGAAAAAGGCCGTAAAAGAAGGCTTTCGCACGTCGGGGCGCGTGCTGCGTCAGTTCAAGGCTGCGCAAAAGCTGCTGCGTCCCGAGCGCTACCAGAAGCTCGAGCACAAGAGCGATCTGTTCGATCTCAACTTGAGCGAAGAGCAGCAGATGGTGCGCGACATGGCGAGCCGCTTCGCGCGTGAGGTGCTGCGGCCGAATGCGGCGCGCTGTGAGGAGAGCCTCGGTCCGTCCGAGGACTACCTCACGCTCTTGAGTGAGCTCGGCTTGGGCCAGCTCGTCGTTCCGGAGAAGCTCGGAGGCACGGCGAGTCAAGCGTCGGTGCTGACCGGCGCGCTGCTCGCGGAGGATCTCGCGCACGGTGACCTCGGCTTGGCCTTGGCAGCGCTCGCGCCGCTCGGTGTCGCAAACGCGCTCGTACGCTGGGGTTCGAGCGAGCAGCAGAGTCGCTTCTTGCCGGCCTTTGCAGAAGCGCGTGCTCCCGCCGCCGCGCTCGCGATCGCAGAGCCGCGGCCGCTGTTCGATCCCAACGAGCTACGCACGCGTGCGACGATCGATGGCGATGGCTTCTTGATCCGCGGCGAGAAGTCGCTCGTGCCGCTCGGAGAGAGCGCGGAGCTCTTGCTCGTCGGCGCGAGCTTGGTTGGCAAGGGTCCGCGGATCTTCGTAGTCGAGCGCGGCGCGCAGGGGGTTCTCACCAAGCCCGATCCGGCGCTCGGCGCGCGCGGCGCGGGGCTATCGAGCATCATCTTCGACGACGTGCGCGTGCCGACCCACGCGATCCTCGGCGACCACGTGGATGTCTGTGACTTCTCGGTGTTGATCGATCTCTCGCGCATCGCGCTGTGCGCGCTCGCAGTGGGCGTCGGTCAAGCGATCCTCGACTACACGATCCAATACGCCAACGACCGCATCGCGTTCGGCGAGCCGATCTCGCATCGCCAGTCGGTCGCATTCATGATCGCGAACATCGCCATCGAAGTGGAGTCGATGCGACTTTTGACCTGGAGCGCGGCCAGCCGCGCAGAACAAGGCCTGCCGTTTCATCGCGAGGCGTATCTCGCGCGCGTGGCCTGCATCGAGAAAGGCATGGAAGTCGGCACCAACGGCGTGCAGCTGCTCGGGGGGCACGGCTACATCAAAGAGCACCCCGTCGAGCGTTGGTACCGCGATCTCATGACCATCACTTCCATGGAAGGCGGCCTCTTGGTCTAGCTTTCGCTGCCGCTCTGAGCGGCTGGAGACGCACTCATGCAACTCGAAATCCCACGCAAGCTTCAGGCACTGGTCGAGCAAGCTCACTTGGTTGCGAGCGAGGTGTTCCGGCCGATCTCACGCAAGTACGACCGCGCCGAGCACGAGTATCCGGTCGAGCTCGACATGCTGGCCTCGGTGATGGACGGCATGAACGAAGGCGACTTGGGCGGCGGCGCAGGCGCTGCGAAGCTCAAGCAAGAGCGCAAAGCGCAGGGCGGCGGCGTGCGCAACGGCACGAACATGTCGACCGTGCTCGGCCTCACCGAGCTGTGCTGGGGCGACGTCGGTCTGGCTCTCACGATTCCGCGCCAAGGGCTCGGCAATGCGGCGATCGCAGCGGTAGCGAACGAAGAGCAGAGCCTGCGCTTCAAAGGTCGCTGGGCGGCGATGGCGATCACCGAGCCGGAAGCTGGCTCGGACTCCGCGAGCATCCGCACCACGGCGCGGCTCGACGGCGATCACTACGTGATCAACGGCGAGAAGATCTTCATCACCGCCGGTGGCCGTGCGGATCTGATCGTGGTCTGGGCGACGCTCGATCCGGCGCTCGGCCGCTCCGCGATCAAGAGCTTTGTCGTGGAGAAGGGCACGCCCGGCATGCAGCTCGTCCGGCTCGATCACAAGCTCGGCATCCGTGCTTCCGACACCGCGACGATCACGTTCACCGACTGTCGCGTGCCCAAGGAGAACCTGCTCGGCAATCCGAACATCGACACCAAGCAGGGCTTTGGCGGCGTGATGCAGACGTTCGACAACACACGCCCGGTGGTGGCTGCGATGGCGCTCGGCGTGGGCCGTGCGTCGCTCGAGCGCACCCGCGAGCTTCTGCGTCAGCGCGGCATCCTGGGCGGTTATGAGCGCACGCTGTTCGGCTCCACGGCCGCGGAGGCCGAGCTGTACCGCATGGAGGCGGAGCTCGAAGCCGCGCGCCTGCTCACGCTCAAAGCCGCGTGGCTCGCCGACAACGGCATCCCCAACTCGAAGGAAGCCTCGATGTCGAAGGCCAAGGCTGGCCGCGCGGCCAACCACATTACCTTGCGTTGCTTGCAGATGTGCGCTGCCAACGGCATCACGGAGACTGAGCTCCTGGAGAAGTGGGCGCGCGACTCGAAGATCCTGGATATTTTCGAGGGCACGCAGCAAATTCAGCTGCTGATCATCGCGCGGCGCTTGTTGGGCAAGAGCTCTCAAGAGTTGCGCTGACGGCAGGCTCCGGCGTACGGTCCGGGACATGATGTATCGCCTCGAAGACCGGCAGGTCGTGGTCCATCCGAGCGCATTCGTCGCGCCGAGCGCAGACTTGATCGGCTCGGTGGTGCTCGAGGAGAACTCGAGCATTTGGTTCAACGTGGTGATCCGCGCGGACAACGAGACCATCACGATCGGGCGCGACACGAACGTGCAAGACGGCTCGGTGGTGCACACGGATACGGGCCTCCCGATGACACTCGGTCGCGGTATCACCGTGGGCCATCAGGCCATGCTGCACGGCTGTCAGATCAGCGATTACACCTTGATCGGCATGCGGGCGACCGTGCTGAATCGCGCGCGCATCGGGCGCTACTGCTTGATCGGCGCTGGCGCGTTGATCACCGAGGGCAAAGAGATCCCGGACGGCACCGTGTGGATGGGCGCTCCTGCAAAGCTCGTGCGTCAGGTGACTGACTTGGAGCGCCAGGTGCTCGAAGGCTCCGCAGCGCACTATGTTCAGAATGCACAACGCTATCTAAACGCGCTCCAGTCGCAAGCACGGTAGCTGCGGCGTGAGCTCTGCTGAACGTGCTTCGGCTGTGCAGGGCAGCGCGCCGCGCTGGCTACTTGCAGCCGGCGTGGCCATCGCGGTCGCGACTGCATTGGGCGCGGGTTTTGCGCCGTACCTACTGGTGCATCATCCATTTTGGCTGCTCGCGCTCAATCCTTGGCCGCGCCACCAGCTGTTGGTTGCGCCAGATGTTCATATCGTTCCGTTCGTGGCTGTTGTGGTTGTCAGAGGCATGCTGAGTTGTGCGGTTTCGTTCGAGATCGGCCGCTGTTACGGCACGCGCGGTGTCGCGCTGATCGAGGGCAAGTCGAGTGAATACGGCAGTGTGCTGCGTAGTATCGAGCAACTGTTCGGGCGCTTCTCCTACGCGTTCTTATTGTTTACTCCTGGTTGGTTTACGAGCGCATTGGCAGGCATGAGCGGCGTCGCACGCGCGCGGTGCCTGATTCTCAACTGTTTGGGTCTCATGGGCTGGGCGCTCGTTCATCACCGCGTTGGCGCATGGTTAGAGCCCTGGACGGCGCCGATTATTCGTTTTCTTCAAGAGCACGTGCTGATAGCAACGCTGATCTGCGTAGTGCTTGTCGCGCTTTATCAAGGTCACAGCTGGCGCAAGCGTGGCTTTCGCAAGCAACTGCAGGTGCTGAGAAAGCCAAGCGGGGACGAAACGCCTCAGTAACGTAAGCTTTGGACACGCAGTTGTTACATACGCTGTTAGGTTGCGTCAGCCTCACAGACGAACAGTGTCGCAAGCATAGTGGAAGCTGTTTACTATGCGAGTGAAACATAAGAGGTTCCCGCACGTGAGCAGACTGGCCGCCGTTGCACCGCACTGCATGCTCTCCGTTCTTGCATTCACCGGCATGAGCTGCCGCGTGTACGAATCAGAGCTGCTCGGTCGATTCGGGTCGGGACGTCAGGCTGTGAGCGCGGCGCCGACTGAGGGAGCGAGCGACCTGTCTGTGGACGCCGGTGCGCCGGTGATCGTGCCTGGTTGCGGCAACGGAACTGTGGAGGGCGTGGAGCGCTGCGATATCGCGATAGCACAAGGCCAAGAGGGCGCGTGCCCCGACGGTTGCAACATGCGCGATGGTTGTTTGGCACACGAGCTGGTCGGTCAGCGCTGCGGCGCGCGCTGTGCGCCGATCGAGATCACCGAGAGCATACCTGGTGACGGCTGCTGTCCAAGCGGAGCGACGTCGGAGACAGACTCTGATTGCTCGGCGACGTGTGGCAACGGCGTGATCGAGGCGGACGAGACTTGCGATCCGAAAGAGAGCTGCCCGACTGCAGCATCTTGCAAGACCGAAAGGGCCTGCACCGTCGCGCAGATCACTGGCTCTGCGAGCACGTGCAGCGCGCGCTGCCAGGAGTTGCCAGTTTCAGTTTGTGAGAGCGGCGATGGTTGTTGCCCGGACAGGTGCACGTCGGAAGTCGACAGCGACTGCACGAGCACGGACGAGACAGAACAGCCCAGACCCACGTCCAGCCCAGACGCTGGCACCGCTATGCCTACTACGAACGAGTGCAGCGCGATCCATTCAGGCGGGCGCTGCCACGCGTGTGATTGCACGTACTGCGCCACAGAGGTCGAGGCCTGCGAATCGATCACGGAAGAGACGCGCGGCTGTGCGCGCGTCGTCGAGTGTGCGCTCCAGAACCGTTGTCAGGGGGCGGCGTGCTTCTGTGGCGACAACCTGGCCAACTGTCAGACTCGCCCGCTCGGTCCGTGCCTCCGTGAGATTCGCGAGGTCTCTGGCAGCCGGGACTACTTGGGCGTCTGGTGGACCGCGAGCACGCCGGGAACACCGCTGGCCATCGCCATGACCCTTCTGCAGTGTCGCGCCGACCATTGCGCCGAGACGTGCGGTTTGTGAGCATGGTCTAAGCTTGCGTGAGGCTGAGCGCTTGCTATGTGCGTCTCAGCTTCACGAAACGTTCGCGGAAGACAGGAAGACTATGACGCTCGCGCACTTGGCCACTGCGATCCTCGAGACAGCCGTGATCTCCGCACCGACGGTCGTAGAAGGACTGATCGGCACGCTCACACCGCAGAAGTGCGACGACCGCTTGCAGGAGTGGTCGCGCAAGCTGCTCGAAGATGCCGAGATCAAGCTGGAGGTGACGGGCCTCGAGAACGCACCTGCCGACGAGACGTTCGTGATCATGTCGAATCACCAGTCGCTGTACGACATCCCAGTGATGTTCCAGGCGCTCCGGCGGCGCGTACGTATGGTCGCGAAAGCGGAGCTGTTCAAGATTCCGGGGTGGGGTAGGGCGATGCGCCTCGCCGGTATGGTCGAAGTCGACCGCGGTGATCGCGCACAGGCCATTCAGAGTCTTGGCGCTGCGAAGGCTGCGCTCGCACAAGGGACCAACATCTGGATCGCTCCGGAGGGCACACGTGGTCCAGGAGGGACGAGCTTGCTCCCGTTCAAGAAGGGCGGGTTCTACTTGGCGAGCGGGGCGGGTGCGCGGATCTTACCTGTGGCGATCGTGGGTACGTCGCAGGTGTTGGCTGCGCATGGTCGTAGCGTGAAGCCTGGTGTCACGGTTCGCGTGCGCGTGCAGCCGCCTATCGCGACCGTCGACTACGCCTCGAGCGAGCCGCTCATCGCAGCGGTACGCGGGGCGATTACTGAGGGCATCGCAGCCATCAGCTGAGCCCGCGCCGCTACGGTCACTTGCAATAAGGCCGCCCAGGGTGCGGCTTCTTCAACCATGCCTCGCGCTGCTTGAGAAACGCATGGACCTTCTCGTGCATCGGCCCAGCCTTCTTCTTCGCTTGCTCGGGTGTAGTCGTCCGAGCCTGCCGTGCTTTGCGCTCGGTGATCGTTTGCTGCAGTGACGCCATCAGCGGCGCGAGTCCCAGCTTGGCCAAGCTCTCTACGCGATAGGGATACACGGGCGGACTGTCCAAGCAGCCGTGCTTCATGTCCTCCGGCGTGCAGAACAAGCGAATGTGCATGTGATCGTCGTGCGGTGTTTCAGGCTGACACGTGATGTCTGCGAAGCGCTGCACCACTTTCTTCGGCGCTTTTACCCGCGCAGCTTCGTCCAGCAGCATCTGACGCACATGCTCCACGATGAAGATGCGCTGCAGGTGCACATCGGCAACTTCGATCAGCTCCGCGGCAAAACGCCAGGTGCGCTTCACGTCCAGCTTGATCGGTTGATCGTCTTTGGGATCGCGCAGGTCCTTGAAGTCCACACCTCCGCCGCTGGGATCGATCGGCACACCCACAGACCGGATCGGTTTGCCGCGCGCATCCAAGCTATAAAACAAGATGTCAGCGTCCCGCCCCGCTTGGTGTGAGCCGTGCTCGTGGATGGGCCCGCCTTCCTGGAGGCCGAGATCGTTCACCGTCAGTAAGCTCTCCGGGATCTTCTCCGAGACATTCGCTGCAGCGCGCACAATGAACTGCACGAGCTCGACGCTGCCAAAGCGCGCACCGTACGGCCGCTTCGCGTTGTGGTAGTAGCCAGGCCCTTCGTCCGGCAGAGGCACCGCGCCTTCGATCCGCCCTGACGACGGACCACCGATCGATGTGCTGTGGCTGCCCGGCAGCGCCAAGACCTCTTCCACTGTGAAGACGCGCTCGCTCTCCTGCGTTGGATCGCTCTTGGCTTCCGAGCTCACATGCGCAGCGACCTGCGGACTCACATCACTCGCAGGCTCTGGCCCTTTCGGTGCTGCAGCTGGCAGCGGCGGGCTCGCAGGCGCGTCTTTTTTCTCCGCACTGGCAGCGTTCGGCGGGGCAGCGCGCCCTTCCGGTGCAGCGTGGGCGTCAGACGAGCTACATGCGCTGACGCAGCCCAAACTGATGATCAACAGTAGACAGGCCGATCGTATTGCACGTGTTTTGATGATCAGTGACGAGTAATAGGAACGAGACGTGGGCACACGAGACACAGCGCAGTATCGTGGCACGCAACACAAGAAATCGGCAGCTCCTCTCTTTGGAGCTGTGTGTCACGGTCGGGTTTCTACCCCTCCCACAGTTGCCCAGATATCTCCCAATCTCCTGTGGACTGTGGCAGAGTTACGCGCGACTGTGGACGCGGCTTGCCACTGGTGGCAGGCGGCCTTTCGAAGGAAGTTCCGCTTTACTGCCAACTGAAAACACAGGGTGGCATTTGCGACTCCGCGCAACGCATCTGGAGGAAAGAGACGATGAATACACTACTTAAGAACAAGCTGCTCTTGCTGGCCGCCGCGGCGGGTCTTGCGGGTTTTGGCGCATGCGGTAGTTCGGAAGAAGCTCCGGCTGCTGAAGAGCCGGCTGCGGCTGAGACGTCTGGTGCGGAAGAAGCTGCCCCCGCGCCCGCTCCTGCCGAGGCCGCTCCGGCCGAAGCTCCTGCTGAGGGTGCTGCCGAAGGTGGCGAAGGCTCCTGCGGCGAAGGCTCCTGCAGCTGAGCTGATGTTGTCCTAACCGCCGTTCGTGACCAGACTCAGTCGAGTGGGTGCGAGCGAACGCGGGTCGCGATGCGAGATGCGTCGCGGAGAAAGACCAGCGTACCGGTCGACGATCGATGTCGGCCAGGTGCGCTGGTTTTTTAGTTTCTCCCGTTTTGTTGCGACCGCATGCCCGCTGCAGGCTGAGATCCGACTCGCTTTTTTCCCCTGATGGTGCACGCTTAGCACCTTGTGGCGACGCATGAACTGAAGGTGAACGGAGTGGGCATCGGTTTGCGGCAAGCGATCGCTGAGCCGCTCCTGACGTCTGCGCCCGCACCGGAGCTGCGCTTCGTCGAGCTGCATCCGGAAAACTACGTGCAGCGCGGTGGCCGCTTTCGTTCCATGCTCGAGCGCGCACGAGCGCGTTGGCCGGTGCTCACTCATGGTCTCACGTTGGGTGTCGGTGCGGTCGAGCCCTTCGACCGTCAATACGTGCAAACGCTCAGGCGCTTTCTGGCTGAGATCGATGCGCCGTGGCACAGCGAGCACCTCTGCTTCTCGAGCCCTGACGGCGTGATGCTGCACGACCTGATGCCGTTGCCGTTTCGACGCGAAGCTGTGGAAGTGGCGGTCGCGCGCATTCGCGAGCTGCGTGATGCGATCGAACGGCCAGTCGCGATCGAGAACATCAGCTACTACGCGCATCCGGGCGAAGCGGAGATGTCCGAGGAAGACTTCTTGCTCGAGGTGTTGGAGCGCGCGGACGCGAAGCTCTTGCTCGACGTCAACAACGTGTTCGTCAACTGTACGAATCACCAGACTGATCCGAAGCAGTTCATCGATCGCATGCCCCTCGGGCGCGTCGTGCAGCTGCACGTCGCGGGGCACAGCCGCCTCGACAATGGACTGATCGTCGACACCCACGGCGAGGCTGTGCGCGAGGGCGTGTATTCGTTGCTCGAGCATACGCTGGCGCGCACGGGGCCCGTGCCGGTGCTGTTGGAGCGCGACCAGAACTTTCCGAGCTTCGAAGAGCTGCGCGCGGAGCTCGGCCGCATCCACGCGATCTACGAGCGCGCGACGGGGGCCACATGGGCTTGATCGATCTGCAGCGTCAGATCTTGTCGCTGTGTTTCGACGAGGTGCCCTCGGAGGCTGCGCTCGGAGCGCTGGGTCAGCGAGATGCGTGGCTCACCTATCGCGAGATGATCCGGGATCGCTTGTTGCGCGAGCTGCGGATCGCGCTGCCGCGTACGCGCGCGCTCGTGGGCGATGGCGCTTTCCAAGCCGCGTTCGTTCATCACCTGGCGCACGAGCCGCCGCGCACCCGCTTTTTTCGCGAGGTGGTGTGCGAGTTCGTGGCGTGCGCGTTGCCGCTGTGGGCTGCGGACGCAGCGCTCCATCCGGCGAGCTGCGATCTTGCACGCTACGAGCTCGCGCTCTGGGAGGTCCGCGATCTCGCGGCACGCCCCGACGAGCCGGTGGCTGAGTTCAGCTTCGAGGGCGTGGCCGTGCTGTCGCGTGCGCTGCGTTTGCTCCCGCTCGACTACGCTGTGCGGTCGGAAGACGCGCTCGAGGCGCGACCCACGTTCTTGTGCGTACAGCGTCCCGAGGACGCCGAACGCGGCAAGGTTTGGAAGCTCACGCCGAGCACGTTTCAGCTGCTCTCGCGCCTTGCGCGCGAGGACAAGAGCGCGAGTGAGGTCATTCGCGACACGGCGCAAGCTTCGGGGGCGCGCATCGACGCGAAGTACCTCGACAGCGTATGCGAGACCTTGGCCCAGTTCTTAGAGGCCGGCATCATCCTTGGGTCGCGCTGAATGCGCCTCGCGCTGATCGCTCTGTGGCTTTGCGCGTGCGCGGCGCGACAACCCGTGCCGCCATCGCCCACGCGCGCTGCGCTCGCGTATACGGTCGCGTGGGACAGCGCAGGAAAGCGGCTCGATGTGTCGCTGTGCTTCGAAGGCCCGATGCCGCAGCGCTTGATCTACGGGACGCGCGCCGCCGTGCCGTTTCTGCGGCAGCCTGAGCGCTTGCTCCCGGGCGGCCCGCGCACGCCAGTGACCGTGCGCGACGGCGTGATGGAGCTGCCGGCGCATGCTCACGGGGGCTGTGTCTCGTACGGTGTCGACGTGCAAGCTGCGCTCGATCGTGACGCGTTGATGCTGGCGTACCCGGGTGAGCGCTCGCTGCTGTTGGCGGCGGAGCTGTTTTTGTGGCGACCACAGACACGCAGCCGAGAGCTGCAGAGCACGTTGCGCTTCGTGCTGCCGAGCGGCACGCGGGTGAGCACGCCGTGGCCTGAGCTGCATGACAGACCTCTCAGCTTTCAGCTCGACGAGAGCGCCTTTGCATTCACGGGCCACGTCGTGCTGGGCGAGCTCGAAGCACAGACCCTTCGCTTGCCAGGTGCGCGCATGCGCGTCGCGATCATGCCGGGATTTCCCGCGGAGACCACGCGCTTCTTCGCGCCGTGGCTGACACGCGCGGGTGAGGCAGCGAGCCTGCCCGGTGCACGCTTCCCCGTACCGAACCCGCAGGTCATCGTGGTGCCGACCTCGCCTTCGGCGTATCCGATCTTCTTCGGCCACACCGGACGCAGCGGCGGCGCTTCGATCGTGCTGTTTTTGCCGACGGACATCGACGAACAGCGACTGCAAACGGATTGGATCGCCGTTCACGAGTTCTCGCACCTGTGGCATCCGTTCATTCGCAGGCAAGACGCTTGGCTCTCGGAAGGCATCGCCACGTATTGGCAAGAAGTGCTGCGCGCACGCGCGGGCCAGATCAGCCGCGAGCAAGTGTGGCAGCGCTTGTACGACGGCGCCGAGCTCGGTCGGGAGGCTTCCGCATCGCTCACGGAAGAGACGCTGCGCATGCCGCACGCGCATAACTATCAGATCGTGTATTGGGCGGGCGCTGCGATCGCGCTCATGCTCGATGTTGAGCTGCGTACGCAAAGCGCGGGGCGGCTCTCGCTCGATCGGGTCTTGTCGCGCTTGCGCGAGCAGCCGGAGCTCTATGTACGCGCGCGCAGCGCACACGAGCTGTTGCAAGCGTTCGATCGCGAGGCGGGAGCGCCCGTATGTGCTGTGCTCGCCCGCCGGCACATGCACGGCGAGCTGCCGCAGCTCCACGACCTGTTCGAGCAGCTCGGTGTAGCTAGGGGTCCGGAGGGAACGACGCGGACGGCGGCGCCGTTGGCATGGGTGCGGGACGCGATCCTGGCCCCTGCAAGCGAGCTGTCACCCGCAGGTCCGTTCGCTGTCGATACCGTTGGTCGCTGACGCTACATTTTGCACGCTTGCGGCTGCGTTCGAGCTTGCGCGCTTGCTTCCCCCTACCAGCGCTGATAGCGATGACCGAGCATGCAAACACGTGGCGAAGCAGTGCGGGCGGGTGCGCTGTGCCGGCTCATTTCGAGTCTTGGAATAGTGGCATGCAGCGTCAGCTCCTTGGCCCACGCGCAGGTCGAGCCACGCGCTTGTGAGAGCGAAAACGACTGTAGTTTCAAGAAGCCGAACATCCTGCTCGTGCTCGACTACTCCAGCTCGATGACGGGTGCGGAGAACGCGCCCGCCTGGTTTCCCGCTGGCCAGACAATGACCACGCGCTGGGATGCCGAGCTCGAGGCTGCGCGCTGGATCTTGCGTTACGACCGTGGGTTCTTCGCGAATAACACGCGCATCGGCTTGAGTCGTTTTGCACACGATCCGGACCTGCAGCAGCCCGGGACGCACATCTCCACGGATCGCTCGTTTCCCCCGATCACGGACGGCT
>Ga0190269_10000190_pt1 | contig 32857 bp, 26 predicted proteins | sample Popmic249IS_FD_133749 | JGI IMG/M metagenome (GOLD analysis project Ga0190269, IMG submission 133749) | Populus adjacent soil microbial communities from riparian zone of Blue River, Arizona, USA - 249 IS | ecosystem: Environmental > Terrestrial > Soil > Riparian zone | place: USA: Arizona... | reverse complement strand
CTCGGGGGACTGGTTCAGTAGCTGGCCGCGGACCGAGGTGAACTCCTGGTGCTCGGCTCCGCCGACGGCCTCCGGGCGGAACGCGCCGACGCGGTGGCAGTTCTGGAACGCCATCGTCACGCCGAAGTGGCGCTCCAGGCCGCCGCGGATCGCGTCGCTGGCGAGCGCGCGCAGGAGCTGGCCGCGCTCGGCCTCGGTCGGGGGCGGGGTGGCGTCGTCGGCGAATACGGCGGTGCCGGCGTGCAGGTCGGCGATGACGCCGGTGATCACTGACCAGGCATAGGGCAGTGAGGTGCGGATGCACTCGACGAACTCGGCGTCGGTGGCTTCGCCGCGTTCGGCGCGTTCGAGCAGAGCGGTGGGGACGTCCAGGGACATGGGTGCTCCTTTCGAGGGGATCGGCCCGTATCGCCATCCGGGGGTGCGTGTCGGCAACGCCGGCGCTCACACCAGGGCGGACGTGCGGTTCGAAGTCGGCGGAAGTGGTGATGACGTCGGGCCTGAGCGCGGGGACCGGGGCGGACGGGGGTGCCCTCACCCGCGACGCTGCAGGTGTTCGCACGCGACCCGGACGGCGCTCTGAAAATGCATATCACATTCAGATAGCCGAAAGCGATCGATCGATCACCACACGTGTTGAGTCTTGCGGTGCCTGCCCACAGGGACAGTATTGCAAATCATTGTCATTTTCGCCCCGGCGGCCTCGTGGCCGGATTGCTGCTGCCGCCGATCCGGGCACGGCTGACGGTCGGCCGGATCACGATGGTCGGTGCGCGCCCGGCCAACCCGCGGATGCCGATGCTCACCGACACGCAGGAGCTGATGAAGGCGGCCCACTACGCGCAGCGGTGAGCGTCCGGGCTGCTACCGGCGGCGCGCTGCTCGGCCGGGTTCGCGCAGACCACCGACGAGCCGGGGCGGCGTGAACTCCACGAAGCGCGGGGCGCCACCGGCCTCGTCCGCCGTCCGGCCGTCGTCGTTGAGCCGCGCGGGCTCGGTGGCGGTGCCCCACGTCCCGCGCTCGATGCGCTGCTCGAGCGCGTGCAGGGCGGCCAGGTGCTCCCGCGGCCGGAACCGGCAGTGGCCGGCTGCGTGCACGTAGGCCTGTCGCACGCGGGGTGCGTCACCGGCCGAAGCGACCTGCTTGCGGTACCAGTTCTCCTGCTCGACGGGCACGAGGTCGTCGGCGACCGTGTGCATCGTCAGGTGTGGCACGCGCACGTTCCCGGTCACCATCGAGGTGCGGGTCAGCTTCCGGACGGCGGCCGGATCGGCCGTGACGTCCGCGTCGCGGGTGAGGGTGTCGAGGTCGGCGCGCAGGTCGAGTGCCGCGCTGCGGTAGAGCGCCCGCACCTGCTCGGCGTGGACGCTGCTGTCCAGCAGCGTCCGGTAGTTCACGCCGACGTTCCACGCGGTGTTCCCGCCCGCCGCGAGCTCGATCTGCTGGCGGCCCGTGACGTAACGCTCGATGCCGCCGGCCGTGAGCCCGCGGAATTGCTCCTGCTCCTGGCCGGCGTAGTCGCGGGGGCTGGGTGCGGTGGCGCTCTCGGAGTACCAGGTCGGCATGTTCAGCAGCGCCGATCCGAGTGCGATCCGCGCCCGCCCCTGCGGCGTGGCTTGCGCGGCGGTGACGATCGCGACGATCTGCGCGGCGACGTCGGCGGCCTGCTCCGGGCTGCGGTACCGGACGAGCGGCAACGTCCGCTCCGGAGCCAGTAACCGGGTGAGCGCGTAGAGCCCGTCGAGCTGGTAGTTGTTCAGATTGATGCCTCCGGCGACCAGGCCGCAGGTGGTCAGCACGCCGTCGATGCCGGCGCGCGGGTTCTGCGCCAGCAGCGCGCTCACCAGGCCGCCCATCGAGGTTCCCAGGGCGATCGTGCGGTCGGGCTCGGCGCGCAGCGTCGTGGTGAACGCGCGGATCGCGGCGGCCTGGTCGCCGGGCGCGGACTCCAGGGCCCAGAGCGACGGCCCGGAGTAGGACGAGCCGACCAGGGCGTACCCCTCACTCAGCAGGACTTGCCGGACCTGCTCGTTCGGTGCGTCCTGCGCCGTCCGCGATCCGTAGCCGTGGCTGAAGACGATCAGCTCGCCGTTCCACGCCTCGGGGACGTGGCCCAGCCAGGTGGCGCCGCTCGCGAGCTGACCGCGGTACTCGCCGGGCGTGATGCGCGGCGTCGGAGCCGGTGCGGCCTGAGCCGGCGTCGCGGTGACGGCGAGGAGAAGCCCGACGAGGGTTGCGGTGACCGTTCGGAGCAGCCGGTGCATCAGATCCTCCACGATGAGAACGGAAGTGCCGGGTCGGATCGAGCTCAGTGGGTGACGGTCGCGAGGTCGTGGTGCCTGCCTTCGCGGATGACGAGCACCGCAACGGCGCTGACCGTGGCCGCGCCGATGAGGAAGAGCGCTACCGGGACGATCGAACGGTTCGCTCCGGCGTAGAGCGACGCGAGGATCGCCGGGGTGAAGCCGCCGCCGAGCAGCGTGGCGAGCTGGTAGCCGAGGGAGGCGCCGGTGTAGCGGTTGCCCGTGCCGAACTGCTCGCCGATGAACGACCCCAGCGGCCCGTAGGTCAGCGCCTGGAAGGCCAGTCCGAGCACGAAGCCGAGGGTCACGAGCACCGGGCTGCCCGACCCCCAGAGTCCGAACAGGGGAAAGGCCAGCGCGGCCCAGGAGAGGATGCCGGCCAGCAGCACCGGGCGCCGGCCGAAGCGATCCGACAGCCACCCGGACGCGAGGACGGCGAAGACCGAGACGAACGACGCGATCGCGTACCCGATCAGCACCGACGGGCGGCTCGTCCCCGAACGCACGGCGTACGTCTGCGCGAAGGTCGCCATCGCGGTCTGGAAGGCGAACGACGCCCCGGCGCCGAACGTGGTGAGCAGGACCGCCTTGGGCTTGGCCAGCACCGCCCAGAGCGGCAACCGCGGGCGTTCCCGGTTCCGGTTCTCGGTCTCCGTCAGCACGCGCAGGAAGATCGGGCTCTCGGACACCGTACTGCGCACCCACAGACCGAGCGCCAGCAGCGCCGCGGAGAGCAGGAACGGGATCCGCCAGCCCCAGGAGAAGAACTGGTCGTCGGGTAGCAGCGAGAACAGCCCGAGCATCAGGCTGCCGAGGACCGCACCCGTGGGCGCACCGGCGTTGGCGAACGACGCGGCGAATCCGCGACGGCGCCCGTCCGCGTGCTCCAGGGCCATCAACGCCGCCCCGCCCCACTCACCGCCGACCGCGAGGCCCTGGGCGATCCGCAGCGTCACCAGGAGCACGCCGGCCCAGCCGCCGATCGCGGCCGCGCTGGGCACCAGTCCGATCAGGAACGACGCGACGCCCATCGCGAACATCGTGACGACGAGCATCTTCTTCCTGCCGACCCGGTCGCCGAAGTGACCGAACACCACACCGCCGAGTGGCCGGGCGAGATAGCCGGCGGCGAACGTGCCGAAGGAGAACAGCACTGCGGTCAGATCGTCGAGCTCGTCGAAGAACACCGTGGGGAAGACGATCGCCGCCGCGGTGCCGTACAGCAGGAAGTCGTAGAACTCGATCGTGCTCCCGAGATAGCTGGAGAACACCACCCGACGCAGCTCGGAGCTGTTGGCCGGTGCGGGGGCGGTAGCGCGATCCGATAGTGCACGAAGGTTCACGGCGACCCACTTCGACGAAGGCGGACGGTACCTGTGATCAGCCATCGTGCGAGCGCTCGTTGAAATTGTCAATCATTGATTTCGGCCATCAAAATGCGCCTGGGCATGTTCCGGATAGCATTCGGATGCCGTCCGAGGAACGAGCAGGAGTGCGTATGGCCGAGGCAGCCGCTGCCGACCCGCGACAGCCCCCAGAACGTCTCCTGGCGTCCGACCTCGCCGACGACATGGGGTTTCTCCTGGCCAGGGCCAGCGCGGCCACCAGCAGAGCGGCCAACGTCGCGCTGGCGCCGCTGGGACTGCGGGTGCGCTCACTGTCCGTCCTGTGGCTCGCGAGCCAGGGGCTACGCCCCACCCAGCGGGAGCTCAGCGACTTCCTCGACCTGGACCCCAGTCAGACCGTCGGACTCGTCGACGATCTCCAACAGCGCGGGCTGATCCGGCGCGAGCCCGACGAGCGGGACCGGCGTTCGCGCATCGTCGTCGCCACCCCGCAAGGCAAGCGACTACTCCGCCGGGCAGTCGCCGCAGCGCAGGCCGCGGGCGACACCAGCGCCGAGCACCTGACCGACGACGAGCGGAAGACGCTCCTCGGCCTGCTGACCCGGATCGCCTTCCCCGCGCCGGAACCCCCACCGGACGGGGCGTCGTAGCGGCGATCGGCGGGTGCCGACGCCGTCGGTGGTGGCGGGTGTTCGACGTCCGAGCGGAGTTCGACCCGGCGACCGTGGCGAAGTGTTCTGATCGAAGCGAGCAACCGGCTCACGGCGCGGAGCCGAGTATCGATGCCGTCGATACTCGGTATTGTCGTTCTCCTCTTCCCCAGACGGGGGGTGTCCCCGATAGTCGTGCCACCGATCATGACGCAGACCACCCGCGTTCGGCTCGCCCAACAGGCCTCTCGTCCCGCCCCGGAACGATGACCCGACCCACTCGACGCCACCACGCCTGAACGACGGCTCCCGAACGCTGCGCGGTCCGCACGTAGAACCTCAAGGAAGAGGGGTCATGTCCGGAAACAGCCGCTCGACCGCACCCGTCGGATTGCTGCTCGGCGCAGTACTACTCGCCTCCCTCACGATCCAGGCACCCACCGCCGCGCAGGCGTCCACCCAGCAGCCCGTCCTCGGGTCGCGGAGCGTCCCGATCCTCCGAATCGGAGGCCTAGAATTCCGCGACCTCAACCGCGACGGCAAGCTCACGCCCTACGAGGACTGGCGGCTGAGCCCGCAGCGCCGGTCGGCCGACCTGGTCGGCCGGATGGCGCTCGCGCAGAAGGCCGGCCTGCTGGTACACGGCACGCTGCCCGCGACCGGGACGGGTTACGACGCGACGAAACTCGCCACCCTCGTCGCGGACCGCCACGTGACCTCGGCCATCACCCGCCTGTCCGCCGCGCCGACGGCGGTGGCCACCGCGAACAACAGCGTCCAGGAAGTCGCGGAGAAGCAGCCGCTGGGGATCCCCGTCGTGATCTCCACCGATCCCCGGAACGGCTTCTCCGTCACCGCCGGGCAGACCGTGGCCGGCGTCGGCACGACGGCGATGCCCGACACCACCGGTTGGGCGGCCACCGGCAGTACCGCGCTGGCCCGGCAGCTGGCCGACATCGTGCGGCAGGAGTACCGCGCGGTCGGCATCACCGAGGGGCTCTCGCCCCAGGCCGATGTGGCCACCGACCCCCGGTGGACGCGGGTGAACGGGACGTTCGGATCGGACCCGCGGACCGTCAGCAGATTCGTCGAGGCGTACGTCTCGGGGCTGCAGGCCGGAGACGACGGTCCGGGCCGCACGAGCGTGGCGACGGTGACCAAGCACTGGGTCGGGTACGGCGCCCAGGAGAACGGCTACGACAGCCATTATTACTACGGTCGGTACGCGACCTTCCCCGGCGGCAACTTCGACGCCCACCTGACCGCGTTCGAGGGCGCGTTCGACGCCGGCACCTCCGGGGTGATGCCGACGTACTCGATCCTCCGCGACCTGGTCCACCAGGGGCACGCGGTCGAGCAGGTCGGCGCGGGGTTCAACAGCTACCTGCTCAAGGACCTGCTCCGCGGCCGGTACGGCTTCGACGGCGTCGTCGTGTCCGACTGGGCGATCACCGGCGACTGCCCGCAGGCCTGCAAGGACAACGAGCCGCCGGCGTTCTTCGTCGGCCCCTGGGGCGTCGGCATGCCGTGGGGCGTCGAGGACTTGACCGTGGTCCAGCGGTATGCGAAGGCGATCAACGCCGGAGTCGACCAGATCGGCGGTTCCGACGATCCCAGTCACGTCGTCCGGGCGGTCGACACCGGGCTGCTGAGCATCGGGCGCGTGGACCAGGCAGCCGAGCGCGTCCTCCGGCAGAAGTTCGAGCTGGGTCTGTTCGAGAACCCCTATGTCGACCCGGGCGCGGCCGGCAGGCTCGCCGGCAACGGCCGGTTCCGGGCCGTCGGTGACCGGGCCCAAGCGCAGTCGCTGACGCTGCTGCGCAACACGAAGAACGTTCTGCCCGCGCGCAAGCCCGGGACGGTCTACCTCTCGGGCGTGTCCGCCGCGTCGGCGACGGCGCTGGGCCTCGAGGTCACCACCGACGTGACGAAGGCGGATCTCGCGATCGTCCGACTGTCCGACCCACGGAGCGGCCCGGGCACGCTCGGTCTGGAGTTCGCCGGCACCGAGGCGGACTACCGGGCTTTCCAGAGGTCGGTGGCGGCCGGCGTGCCGACGGTGGCGGTACCCAAGCTCGACCGGCCGTACGTACTCACCGGCGTGGCCAAGAGCGCCGCGGCCGTTCTCGCCAACTACGGCGTCTCCGACCGGGTGCTGCTGGAGACGATCCTCGGCAAGCGGTCACCGGGCGGCACGCTGCCGTTCGAACTGCCCTCGTCGCAGGCCGCGGCGGACAAGCAGCTCGAGGACGTCCCCGACGATTCGGAGGCTCCGCTGTTCGGCCGGGGAGACGGACTGACCTACGGGCGGAGATGATCAATCACTGACGGTGCTCATCGGACGCCGCCGCCGCGTCGCTACTCGGTGCTCCGCGGCGGCGGCGCGGGCTCTCCGCTCCGGGGATCTCGATCCGGTGCAGTGTCTGATCCTGAGCGCTCGGACTGCTTCGCTCGGCCTGTTCGAGTGGCGTTCGGACGGCCCGCGGGCATCTACTCGGGTGCGCGATCTTCGAGGTGCTCTCGGAGCACTTCGGCGAAGGCTGCGGGGTCGTTGATGCCAGGCAGCTGCATGTAACCGAAGTGATTGCCGGGGAAGAGTGCCAGGGGCAGGCCGAGCGCATCGGCGAGTGCGTGGCCGGCGCGGTAGGGCATGGACTCGGGCTGCGCCCGGCCGGCGGCGACGACCAGTCGGTCCGCGCGTTGGCGGAGCGTGTCGAGGTCGGGGGCGTAGTCCAGGATCGGATGGATCTCGCGGAAGGGCGGGACCGGCCGTGCCGCGACGGCCTGGGCGATGATCTCCAGCAGCGGGTTCCGGGCCGGGCCCAGGGCACCGGTCGCCAGGAAGAATTCGGCGGCAGCCGGTAGTGGCCCGTCCCGGCGGTCGGTGTCAAGGACGGCGTCGAAGTCGCGGAGCAGGTCCGCGGCGTCATCGCCGTGATCGGTCAGGGTGACAGTGGCATCGGGGTCGCTGAGGATGCTTCGGCCGTTGCCGCGGCGGTCGTAAGTGACGACGGTGTAGTGCTCGGCAAGGAGGGTCATGACGTCGGCGTGGCTCTCGGTGTCGCCACCGGATCCGTGGATCAGGACGAGCGGCTGACCCGATCCTTGGACCTCGAAGTAGAGGCGTGCGCCGGCAGTATCGATGTGACCGGGCCGGGGTCGGACATCGGTGTCGTTGGGTTCGTCGCTCACGTGTCCATTCTGGTCTACCCGGGCACTCTGCGCCGCTTCGACCAAATGTATTTTCGCTGCTAGGTGCACCTCCCGCTGGGCACGGCGGAGTTGACCCGCGTCCGAATCGGACACGACGGCGTCCTGACCGAGGTCGACACCGGTGACCAGCCCGCGAAGCCCGCGCGCAGGCTCACGACCGCGCTCGCCGCGTACCGGAAGGGCGCCGCGACGCCGTCTCCGGCCGCTCCGGCAGCAGCCTGAGCCCCTGCCGGGAACGACGCCGCGCAGGTCGAACGTGCCGAACCGGTCGAGGTGTTCGGCTCCGGCGGTCGTCGTAGCGCAGTGTCCGGTGTCGGCCGAACGAGAACGTGAACCCGGCGCCGCCGTCGAGCGCCGGCAGCGCCACGGCGAGCGTGCCGGCTGCGAGGCCGGCACCTAGCGATTCCACCCAGTCGGGCTGAGGCGCCCGGCGTGGAGGAACCAGGCGACGACGACGCCGATCACGAAGAGTGGTCGCACGAGCTACCCACCCACCGTGGCGCGGGCGGTGGGATTGTCGCGGTAGTAGCGGATCGCCGCGATGAAGAATTCGCGGTTGACGAAGGCCTCGCCGAGATTGATGGAGTACCAGCCGTGGCCGATTCGCGAAACGGAACCCGATTGGTTACCGGTGCTGTTACCGTCCTCGGCGTAGGTCACGAGTGCCAGCGCACAGCCCCGGCTTGCTGGCCGGCAACCCTCCGTTCGCGGGCGGGGTGCTCCGGGTGATGACCTGGTCCGGCGCGTGGTGTGCCGGGCAAGCCGCGCCTCGGGAGATCTCTTTCTCATGCCGTCATCTCGCGATGTCACCGTGTCGTCCGATCAGCCGAACCCGCAGCCCGCGCCGGTGCAGATCCGGCAGGCGGGAGTGGACGACGCCGGTCAGGTCGCTGCCCTGCATGCCGACAGCTGGCGCCTCCACTGAGCTCTTTTCAACCTCACACGATTCCGCGGGCCGAACACCGTCCGCAGGGGTCGGTCGAAAAGAACTCACTACCGCGGCGCCTACTCCGACGCGTTTCTCGACGGTGACGTCGTCGCCGACCGTCACGCGGTCTGGACGGCGCGGTTGAGTTCACCGGGCGACGCCGAGACGATCCTCGCTGAGCGGGGCGCTCGTCTGGTGGGTTTTGCCCATGTCGCCTTCGACGAGCACCCACGGTGGGGGAGCCTGGTCGACAACCTGCACGTGGCCGACGCTCTGCGCCGGACGGGCATCGGCACGCGGCTGTTGCAGGAGGCCGGCCGCGCCGTCGCGGCGCGGGCGGACCGCAACGCGATGTATCTGTGGGTGCTGCAGCAGAACGTCTCCGCCCAGCAGTTCTATCGACGGTGCGGCGCGACCCAGGTGGAGACAGCGCCCGTCTCGCCACCCGGTGGGGACCCGGCCCGGCTCTGCGGCCAGCCACGCATGCTGCGTATGACCTGGCCGGACGTCACCACGTCCGGGCTGCTCGGTTCACGCTGACGAGCGCCGCGCGGTACCGGTCCGGCGAGCTTTGTCTTTTTCTGCCAGAGACGCGATCGGAGTGCGGTTGTCTTCCGTCAGGAGCCCACCGCGCTCGTCGGCATGGCCGGTGCTGGTGGTCACCGCGGTGTATCGCACGACCACGGCCATGGGCCCGCTGGCGATCCTCCTCACCGTGTCGGCGAGCGAGTCGTTGACCATCGCTGCATGAGCTGCTCGAGACGGTTCAGCCCTCGGATGAAGGCGGCCGGCATGATCGGGAGCAGGAACCTCGCCGCCCAGGCTCTGCCGTAGAGGTCGTTGGCGCGGCCGACCTCGTCCGGCAGCCGCCGGTACGCGTCGGTGATCAGCTCGCGGGAACGCTTCGAGTCGGAGAACTTCAACGCGACGCCGTACTCGAGCTGGCTGGCGAGGGTTTCGGGATGTCCGGGCCCGAGCACCCGGCGCTGTTCGTCCCAGACGTCGGCGAGCAGGGCTTCGGCCTGCGCGTACTCGTTGAGCTGGAGGTGCACGGAGGCGAGCACGTAGCGAGCGCGCAGCACGATCGGATGGTTCTCACCCAGTGCGGTGGCCAGGGGAGCCAGCACGGGTTCGAGGACGGCCCGGCAGCGGGCCTGCTGTCCGAGCCGGAGCAGTACGAGTCCGTGCTGAACGGCCGCCACGAGACCGGTGACGCTGTGTGGTCCGGAGTCCGAGCGGGCCACCTCGGCCAGCCGCGCCTCGGCGTGTGCCCAGCGGGCGGTGTCGGGCTTGAGCTCGAAGAAGTCCAGGGTGACGGTGGCTTCGGCGGCGATCATCTCGGCCTCCAGCGCCCGCACGTGCCCGGGGGCACCCCGTTCGCGGTACCAGCGCACGACGTCGTCGGCGAGCTTCCGGGCGTCGCGGGACGCGCCGGTCAGCAGCAGCAGCCGTGCGTACTCCAGCCTGGCGGCGTGCGACTCCTCCCCGGGCGGATCCGCGAGCAGGGGTTCGAGCAACAGACGGGCCGCTCGGAGTTGCCCGCGCGCGAGGTGGGCGCGCGCTCGCGAGACGCGGAACGTGGACCCGGGCGGGGGCGTCCAGTCGCTCCGGTCGAGGTCCGCCCAGAGCCGATCGGCATCACTGAACTCCGCGATGCCGTCCGAGGCGACCGCCAGCGCCCACCGGGCTCGCGCTCGTGAGCCGGGATCGGTGGCCAGATCCACGGCGCGTCCGGCGAACTCGCGAGCCCGTGGGTACTCACCGTTCGCGCTACCGGCGACCGCGTAGCCGATCAGATCGGGCACCGAGTCCGGATGCTCCGAAGCGACACGGTGCCAGGTGAATGCCGCGCGCGCGGCGTCGCCCACCCGTGTGTAGTGCACCGCGAGCGCGCGCTGCACGTCGCCGTGGCCGGAGTCGGCCAGTGCGGCGGCGTGCTGGGCCAGCAGGGCAGTCTCCGGCGCGTACGCCTCCACCGCCTCGGTGAGCAGGGCGGCCAGCGTCCGTGCCGCTGCGGTGCCGAGCCGCTCCGGGGGCACCGGCGGCGGACCGAGCGATGCCGCCGCGTCGACCACGAGCGGATGGATCTGCCAGGTCGGGCCGTCCTGCCGGGCGAACCCGTGCCGACGCAACTCGCGGAGTGCGTCCAAGCCGCCCACCAGCGAACCCGTGTCCGGATCGGCTTCGATGCCGGCGAACACGGCCGCCGGGACGGGGGCCGGGGCCAGCAACCCGGCTAGCGCCGCGAGTGCGAGCGCCCGGGAATCCAGTGACCTCATCGACTGCCCGATCACCGCCACGACGTCCGGCCGGCGGCTGGTGATCTGCTCCACGGCGTCGCGGTAGGAGCCGCGACCCTCGTAATCGCGCAGCTCCACCGCGACGGCGTTGAGCGCCAATGGATGGCCGCCGAGCCGGGCGATCAAGGACTCGGCGATCGGCCGGTCGGCCTCCACGATCGTCCGTTCGCGTCTGAGCAGCCGCAGCGCGTCCGCAACCGCGAGGCCACCCAACGCGACCGTGCGCCGACCCGGCAGCGCTCCGGCGCGCTGGGTGAGGAAGACCGGACGCGCGAACCGGCTCGGAAGAACGAAGTCGTCCAGTACGTCGCCGTCGAGGTCGGGAGGGAGGTCGTCGACCACCCAGAGGAACGGCTGACCACTCCGGTCGAGGTGCTCGGCCAGCAAGACGCGCAGCCGGGCCGCGTTCTCCCCGGCGATCGGCAGCCCGTCCGCGCCGGCCAGGGCCCGCACCTGCTGGTCGAAGCGCAGCCGGGCCGCGTCGACGCCGCCCGGGCCGCCGACCCGGGTCCAGTAGACCCCGCCCCGGTGAGCGGCGCCGAAGAGGTGGGCGTACGCGCGGACCAGCGAACTCTTCCCGATACCGGCCATGCCGGTCACGACGGCGACCGGGCCGCCCGGGGACGAGAACGTCAACGGTCGCTCGACGCCGGTCAGCGCGTCGTGCAGCGACCAGAGGTCGGCGAACCGGCCGACGAAACCCTGAGCGCCGGGCACGGTCGGCGGCAGCCAGCGTGGCTGCTCGAGCGGCGGACGGATCGCCGCCATCGGACCGGGTAGCCGCTCCAACCTGCGGCGGACGGCGTCTTTCAGCCGAGGGAGGTCGTCGGCGCGGAGGTACATCGAGTCGGCCACCGCGGCCGGGACGATGTGGCGCCCTCCGGGTTCGGGGTTGACCACCAGGACACGACCGGCCGGATCGCCCTCCGCCGCGCCGGCCAGCACGGCCTGGATCAACTCCCACTGGCAGGCCCACCGCGTAACGTAGGAGGCGGAGTAGACGACCACCATCAGCCGGCTGTCGGCGAGCGCCTGCGGTATGCGGTCGGAGATGGCGTCTCCGACCGGGACGGACTTGTCGAGGAAGACCGACATCTCCGGGGTGAGCAGATCCTCGATCTTCTCCGCCAGCTCCGGGTGGCCGGTCCGTGTGAAGCTGACGAATACGTCGGGCACGAGCTGAGCGTAACCGGATCGGCACACCACCGAGGGGGAGAGATGCTCGACGGCCACGTGTTGTCGTTCGGACAGCCCGGCGACGGCGGGCGGTTCAGCCATCTACGGTGGACGGTCGCGGGACGTCGCCAGGACGAGCTGGTCAACCTGATGGTGACGACGCACGAGGCGCATCACGCGGCGCTGAACTCCGGAACCGCCTGGGGCGCGCTGCTGCAGGCCACCGCGATCGCGGCGACTCTGCTCCCGGCCGAACCGAACTACGTCACCACGCTGAACGCGCTGGCCGGCCGCTGTCGAACGGTGCACGAGGCCTACGCCACCCACTGCAGCCTGGTCAGCATTCTGAACGCCGACCCGGACTCGACGCTCGACGCGCTCCTCGCGCACTTCCCGACCTACCGCACTCACTGGGGCGCGGCCGTCGCGGTCGGCCCCGGCGGGAGTCACCACCTCCTGTGGCGCCAGCTCGCGGCCGAGTCGGCACTACTCGCTTGTATGCAACCGTGCGTCCTTCGGCTGGGCGGCTCGTTGGCCGACTTTCGCCCCAGCGACATCGTGGCCGCGGACAGTCCGGACAGCCGCTACCACGTCCTGCGGAAGAACGCCGACCGCCTGTGGCAAGCCGTCGACGACGCCGGCGCCCGAGTCGTCGGCACCGCCTGGGACGACCTGACGCGGCTCGACGCACGGACGTCGGACCTGCCCGACGACCAGCTGCTGAGCCTGCGTCAGCTGTTCTTCCACGCGGCGTCCGAGCTGCTGGCCGGCCAGGGGCACCCCTCGATGACGGTCGACGAGGTCCAGCAGCACGTGGGCGGTGTGATCAACGCGCTGTCGGAGGTTCTGGGCCAGATCCCCAACCCGATGGTCGACGACTCCGAGCACCGGTTCGGACTCGCGAGCCTGTACGAACTGGAGCGCATCGAACTCCGTGCCCCGCGCCCGGTGCGTGTGCGACCGGCCCGATCCGTGGACCCCACGCTCTGGGTGAGCGGCGCGGCCCCCGACCGCCACGTCTACCTCGTCGTCCGGAGATCCGCGACGCTGCGGCGGCAGTTCGACCTGGCCGACGATCCGTGGGGGCCGGATGAGCCCGTCTGCGCCGTGCAGGCCAGCCGGGACGAGCCGGGCGGCGGACGGTCGGTCGAGCTGTATCCGCTGGCCGCCCCGGAGGAACTGACGCGGTCGGCGGCGGAGCGGGGGGTGCTGGCGAGCGTCGCCGTGTCCGCGTGCCAGGACCCGGCGTGGCACGAACGATGGCTCCCGGCGCTGAGCCGATCGACGGTCCTGACGATGCACCTGGATCAGCCGGTCCTCCCCGCCGTCGACGCCCTGGTCGAAGCCGGCCACGGGTTCTGGCACACGCTCGTGCGCGTGCGGCACGCGGACGGCTGGCAGTTCGTCTTCGCCTGCGGCATCGAGGGAGAGCCTCCGCTGATCGGCCTCTGCAGCCTGTCCGCCGGTCAGGCGTTCGCCGAGTACGCCGCGCGCCGATCCGGCCGGCCCGCCGCTCCGTACCGGGAGGTGCTGGGCACGGTGGAGCCGCACCTTCCGCTGCTCGTCGCGCATTTCGTGCTGGACGAGTCCTACCTGGAGACGGCGCTCTGAATCGGGGCAGCGGCGGACGCCGGCGCTTGGCAGGATGAGAGTCGTCCCGACAACGGTCAGGAACGTACGTGGCGAACGAGAACGCTGATCACCTGGCGCGGCTTTTCTTCGCGCCGACGGAGGACGGGAGCCGAGGGGCGTACCGCCCGGACGGCTTCGACTTACGCCTGCGCGGCGAGGAGAGCACGGTGGACCGCCTCGTTCACCACCACGAGTTCCAGCACGTTCTGCTGACTTCGACCACCGCGTGGGGCGCCGCGCTGATCGTGGCGGCCGCCGTCCCGGAGTGGGGCCCGCTCTTCGACGGCCTGCTGCACCACTGCCGGACCACGCACGAGTCGTACGCGACCTACTTGAGTCTGAGCGTTCTCGCGGCGACCCACGGGCCGGCGCGGGCCGCACTGTCGGCGTACCCCGAGTACGAACCGCTGGCCGACCGCCTGGACGCCCACCTCGCCCACGTGCCGGGGCCGCACCGCCGCTCCCTGGCCGCGACCGCGCTGGCCAGGGCGTGCATGCAGACACCGGTTCTCCAGGCCATGGTGGACGCCTGGCCGCAACCGATCACGCCGGCCGCGCTCCGCGCGAGGGACCGACCCGACGACCGGCTCCGCCGTCTGCTCAGCGAGCCGCTCGCCGCGGATCTGGTGAGAGCGGCCGACGCCGCCGTCCTCGCTCAGGGCGGATCGGACGCGCTCGACGCGGACGCAGCCATCGACGCGGCTCTCGACGACGCGTTCGACGCGGCCTGGGCGGTCTGGGAAGACGCGCTCTTCGACGGCCTCGCGCGACGACTCGCGGCCGCCGGGGCCACGGTGGTCGCCAGCAACGCGCACCTGCCGGTGGCGGCCGAACTGGTCGCGCGGGCGGGCGCGTCGGTCCCGCGCTGGGCCGTCTCCGTCGACCCTCGGCCGGACCGACCCGACAACCGCTTCGTCGCTCTCGCCCTCGCCCACTCCCGGCTCTGGCTGTCGACCTCCCGCCGCCCGGCCCGCCTGATCACGGTGGGCGTCGACGTCGAGCCGGCCGAGGTCGTGCGGGTGGGCGAGGCGACCACGCGTCTGGAAGGCCGGCCGAATCTCGTCTTCACCGTGCGCCTCCCGAGGCGGCTGCTCAACGGGTACGAGCTCCCGGACGACGAGCGGGACGCGCTGGCCGCGCTCGACGGCCCAGTCGTGGTGGCCCGGACCATCGCCGACGACGGTACCGGCACCGAGACCGACGCCGTGTGGCTCGCGCGCTTGCCGGAACCGGCCGACGCGAGCCGCGTCGCGGATGCCTGGGCGCACGTGGGCGACCTGTCGTGCTGTGTGGCCACCAGCTGCCTGGCCGATGCCGGCTGGGGCAGGCGGTGGGCTCCGGTACTCGCCCGGCTCGCTCCGATCGTCCGGCTGATCGACGTCGACGTCCGTTGGTTGGCGGGCGATTTCCGGCCTGGCCGCACCGTCCACGGTCTGTACCTCCAGCTCGGTCCCTCGGCGACCGGCGCACGCCGCGCGGTCGTGTTCCGCGCGGAGGGCACGACCGACGTGTGGCTGGCGGTCGGCGACGACGTGGGAATCGAGTTGATCACCGGGCAGGTGGCCGACCTCGGCGTCGACCTGCGGATGACCGACAACGACTGGAGTGCTGTGCTGCCGACGCTGCGGCTCGTCCTGATCGACCTGCTACGGACGGAGTCTTACGTGGATCTGCGTGCGCTGTCACGCCACGAGAGGTGACGCGGGACCATGGCCGGGATCTTCCTCTGTTACCGCAACATCCGGCGGTCGTACGCGCCGATGCTGATCGACCGCGAGCTCGTCCGCCGCTTCGGACCGGACAACGTGTTCCAGGCCGGCCGTTCCAACGCACCCGCCGTCGCGCTGGACGACGAGATCTTCCGACGCCTCGCGCGGTGCTCGGTGCTCGTCGCGCTGATCGATCCGCACTGGGTCGGAGAGGACCTCGAGAAGCTGTTCGACCCGGACGACTGGGTGCGCAAAGAGATCCAGTTCGCGATCGAGCGCGACATCGCCGTCCTGCCGCTGCTGCTCGACGGAGCGGCGATGCCGAGCCGCTCCGCGCTCCCACGGGAGATCGAGGCGCTGCAGTGGCGCATCGCCGAGCACATGACGCCGCAGACGGTGGATGCCGACCTTCCACGGCTGATCGGTGAGCTCGAGCGGCTCGCACCGGACCTGGTGCTCGCTACGCTGACCGACACCGAGCCGCCGCCGCCCTCGACGCCCGCCGCGCTGCTGCGTCCGGAGCACGCGATTCTGCCGTTCCGGCACCGACCAGAGTTGTCGCGCCTGCTCGACTGGTGTCTGGACCCGGCCGGGTCGCCGGTGCGCCTGGTGACCGGCCCGGCGGGAGCAGGCAAGACACGCTTGGGGTTGGAGCTGGCCGCGCGAGTGCGCAGTGACCGGCGCCCGGCCGGGCTGCTGTCGGAGCGGGCCGGCGTCGAGGCGCTCTCCCGGATCGACGAGATCCGACGCCCGACCCTGATCGTCCTGGATGACGCCGAGACCCGGCCGGAAGCGGTGCGCGCAGCGTTCCGCGCACTGGCCGCGGCGCCGAGCTCGCCGGTTCGGGTTCTGTTGCTCGCCCGGACGGCCGGCGAGTGGCTCGACCGGCTCCAGTACGGGGCCGAGGACGCCGTCGCGGCCTTGGCCGGCGCACTTCTGCCGATGCCGCTGCAACCGCTGACGGCGACGGACGAGGATTTCGCCGTCGCGGGCGAGAAGTTCGCCCGTCAGCTCGGCCTTGCGCAGCCGGCGCGGTCCGATTCCTGGCCGGCCGGCGCGACGCTGCTCGACGCGCAGCTCGTGGTCCTCGATCGCCTCGGGCCGTTGCCCGAATCCGCCGCGACGCCGCTCGAGCGGCTCGTCGCGTGGGAGCTCGACTACTGGCGCCGCGCAGCCGGCGCCCTCGGCGTTCCGGCGCCGGCGTCCGACCAGCTCCGGGAGCTCCTGACGGTGGTGGCGCTGTTCGGCGCGGATACCGAGCAGGAGGCCGACGACCTGCTCGGAGCCGTGCGGGCCTACCGCGGCCGCCCGGTCGGCGACATCGACGGCGGCCGGTCGCTGGCCCGCGCCGCGCTACCGGGCCCCGCACCACTCAACCGGCTCCAGCCGGACGTCGTCGGTGAGGCGCTCGTGGCCGAGTATCTCCGGCACGGACGACCGCTTGCCGAACTAGCGCCGGTGGTCAGCGACACGCAGGCGCAGCGGGCGCTGATCACCCTCGGCCGGTGCCTGGGCCGCGCACCCGACCTGAGCGACCGGATCGTCGACTTCCTCGCCGCCGCACCCGAACGGCTCCTTCCGCTGACGATGACCGCGCTGCCTGCCGTGGACCGGCCCGGGCCGCTCGTGGCCGCGCTGTCGGCCGCCGCCGAGAAGACTCCGCTGTCCTCGCTCGAGGCCCTCGTCGTCGCCCTGCCGCAACGCAGCGAGGCGCTGGCGCGGTTCGCCGTCGACGTGACCGAGCGCGCGCTGCGCGCGGCGGACGAGCCCGGCGCGGACCCGGAGCGCGTCGCGCGACTGGCCGGAGCCCTGGCGACTCGTCTGGTCCACCTCGGCGAGCGGTCCGGTGAGGCGGTCGGATTCGCCCGGCGTGCGCTGGACGTCCTGCGGACGCGACCGGGTCCGGAACGCGCGGAAGCCCACGCCGCGCTCGCCTTGGCGCTGGGCGGCGGACCGGAGGCGATCGCGGCCGGCGCCTCCGCGATCGACGAGTACGACCGGCAGGGGTCGGACGACCGCCGGATCCGAGCCGCACTCGCCACCGCGTTGTTCAACCAGGCTCGCCGGCTCGGAGACGCCGGGGAGGCCGGCCCGGCCCGGGATGCGCTCCACCGGGCCGCGGAGCTGGCGGCGGCGCTCCACGCCGAGCAGCCGACGCGCTACCGCTCGCTGCAGACCGACGTCCAGGAACTGCGGGCGCTCCTCGACGGCGACGTCGAGCTGCTCGCCGGAGACGTCCTGGAGTCCCGCCGGGCACTGGCGGCCGCGCGGCCGGACGCCTACCGGCCGGGGCTCGCCGCGACGCTGTACAACCTCGGCCGGCTCGAGCTGCCGAGAGATCCGGACGTCGCCCGAGACCGCTGGCGCGAATCGGCCGCGCTCTACGCCGCCCTGGCCACCGAGTGGCCGGGGCGCTACGACGCCGACCGCGGCCTGGTCGAGCGCGCACTCGACGAGCCACCGGACCAGTTCGCCGCGGTGCTCCGGCGCGCCGGAGTGACCGGGCCGAACCTGCGCCGCGGTGACCTGGAAGCGATCGCCGGACTCCTCGGCGTCGGCTGGGCGGACGAGTTCATCGCTCCTGCCCTCGACGTACCCGGGTTGTCCTGGGACGACGGGCGGCCTCGCCCAGACGGCTACTTCGAGATCCATGGTGCGGACTGGTCGATCGACGCGTCCGGCACGGAAACCCGTCGGCGCCTCGTCACGGTCGTCGTCTCCGCTGCACTGGTCGACGCGCTGGAGCTCGACTTCGGCATCGAGTGGGTGGCAGCCGCGGTGCCCCATCTGCTCGCGATCGACGCCGTGACCGCTGACGGCCGGGGGCTACGTATCGAGGCGCGCCGGCTCCCCGCCTCCGCCGCCCGGCCACCCGAGCTGGCCGACACCGTCCACGTCGACGACTGGGCCGGCGTCGTCGCCGCGCTCACCTCGGCGTCGGAGGAGGTGTCCTTCTCGGGCGGCGGGACCCTGATCCTGCGTCGATAATCGAGGGGCACGCGTTCATCGGGCCGAGTGCGAACGGGGTGGACGGATGGACGGGTCCACGACGATCGTCGTATTGACCGCGTTGAACCTGGAGCACGCCGCGATCCGGCGGCGGCTGACCGACCTGCGGAGGGTCGATCACTCCTCGGGCACCGTGTTCGAGATCGGCCGGGTCCCCGGCGGCACGGTGACCGTTGCCTTGGGCGTCACGGGTGAAGGCAACACGGCCGCGGCGGTGCTCGTGGAGCGGGCGATCACGGTTTTCCGGCCGCGTGCGGTGTTTTTCGTCGGTGTCGCCGGTGCCCTCCACGACGGGCTCGCGCTCGGTGACGTCGTCGTGGCGACCCGGATCTACGCGTACCACAGCGGCTCGGTGCAGCCCGATGGCTTCCGGGCGCGGCCGCGCAGCTGGGACATCCCCCACCATCTCGACCAGTTGGCCCGGTACGTGAGCCGCACCGCGGACTGGTCGCAGACGCTGCCGCCCGACCGACGCGTGCCGGTGGTGCACTTCCGGCCGGTCGCAGCCGGCGAGGTCGTGCTCAACGCCCGCGACCACCCGCTCTCGCAGCAGCTGCGGAGCACGTATGACGACGCGGCCGCGATCGAGATGGAGAGTGCCGGGGTCGCGCTGGCCGGTCACCTGAACAACGCCGCGCCGGTGCTGACCATCCGGGGGATCAGCGACCGCGCGGACGGCCGCAAATACGCTACCGACGAGGAGGGCTGGCAGCCGGTCGCCGCGGACAACGCGGCCGCGTTCGCGCTCGCGGTCGCGGCGGAAGCCTTCCGGCCGGACGACCCTCGCAGCGCCGCGGCCTCGCCCACGGTGGTCGAGCCGGCACCGAGTCAACTACCGGCGAGCAGCGGTACGTTCGTCGGACGCGCCGAGCATCTCGCCTGGCTGGACGCCACGCTGCTGCGCCACGACGGCGAGCGCCCGGTGATCGCCGTGCTGACCGGCATGGCCGGCGTCGGCAAGACCGCACTCGCCGTGCACTGGGCCCACCGGCGCGCCGAAGCGTTCCCGGACGGGCTGCTGTATGCGGACGCTCGCGGGTTCGGTCCCGAGCCGCCGATCCCGCCGCAGGAGATACTGGCCGGCTTCCTGCGGGCACTCGGGCAGTACGAGGCGGCGGAGCGGGGCGACGCGGACGAGCGCGCCGGGCGGCTCCGTACGGCGCTGACCGGCCGCCGGGTGCTGATACTCGTCGACAACGTGCACTCCGTCGAGCAGGTCCTTCCGCTGCTGCCCGGCGCGGGTGCCTCCGCGCTGGTCGCCACCAGCCGCGAGCGACTGGCCGGACTAGCGGTACGGCACGGGGCACGGACCCTGGAAGTCGACCGCCTGACGCTCGACGAGGCGGCGGAGCTGCTGCGGACCGCGGATCCCGAGGTCTCCGAAGCGCAGGTGGAGCACCTGACGCAGCACTGTGGAGGGCTGCCGCTCGCGCTGCGTATCGCGGCCGAGACGATCGGCGCGCACCCGGGTCACACGGTGGCCGACCTGATCGCGGAGCTGGACGAGGGCGACCTCGCGCTCGACGTCCTGGACACGGGCGACGATCCGCACACCGGCCTGCGCACAGTGTTCTCCTGGTCCTACCGGACGCTCGGCGCCGAGGCCGCGGCCGCGTTCCGTGCGTTGAGCCTGCATCCCGGCGCCGTGTTCGGCTTGCCTGCGGTCGCAGCGCTCTGTGGCTTACCCGAGCCCGCCGCACGGACCGTGCTGCGGATGCTCGTGAACGCCCACCTCGTCGCCGAACCCGCGGTCGGCCGCTTCGAACTGCACGATCTGCTGCGGGCCTACGCTCGCGCGCTCGGCACCGAGTTCGACGATCCGGAGAGCGCCGACCACGCGGTTCGTCGTCTGGCCGCCCAGTACCTGCACACCGCAGAACAGGCGCGGCGGCTGATCATGCCGCACCGGTACCGGATCGCGCTGGAAGGAGCACCGACAGTCGAGCGGCGCTTCAGTGACCGGACGTCTGCGCTGCGGTGGTTCGAGCGCGAGCTGCCGAACCTCCTCGAGATCGCGCGCCTGCCGCAGCCCGAGCTCGACGTGTTCCGCTGGCAGCTGGCCTACGTGCTGCGTGACTATTTCTACCTGAGCAAGCGGCTCGACGGATGGCTGGAGACGCACCGTCGTGCCGTCGCGGCCTGCGAGCGACTCGGCGATCGTCAGGCGGAAGGGATCTCCCGCAACAACTTGGGGCGGGCTCTGCTCGAGGCCGGGCAGCAGCACGAAGCGGAGGAACAGTACCGGCGGGCGTACGACGTGCTCGCGGCCGTCGGCGACGAGCAGGGGAGAACGGATGCGCTGGTGAATCTCGCGTCCATTCATCGTCAACGCGGTGAGCTGGACGAGGCACTCCGCAACCAGCGCATCGCGCTCGACTTCTACCGGCGCAGCGACCTTCCCCGGAAAGTGGGCATCACGCTGCGCGGCATCGCGCGCACCGAACTGGCGCTCGACGCTCTCCCCGATGCGGCCGCGCACGCGGAGGAAGCGCTCGCCACGTTCAGTCGGCTGGGTCTCGACCTGGACACCGCGCAGACGCTGGTGACCCTTGCCCGGATTCGTCACCGTGCCGGGCGCAGCGACCTGGCCGAAGCCGACGGGCTGCGGGCCATCGACTACAGCGCGCGGGCGGGCGCCGACTACGAGCGCGCCCGGGCGCTGTACCTCCTGGGCGAGGTCGCGGCCGGAACCGGCCGGCCTGGCGATGCGCGGGCCAGGTGGACCGAGGCTCACCTGATCTTCCGGCAGCTCGGGGCTCCGATGGCGGCGACCGTCGCCGCCGCGCTGGAGCGGCTCGACGTTTCACCGGACGTCCTCGATCAGCGCGTCGTCTGCGACGATCCGCCGGAGCAGAGTTAGCGCGGTCGCCGGGTCAGCGCCGACCTCCTTCAGGTCGGTCACCCGCCGTCCGCGGCCGAGCCGATCGACGTGCGCGAGCAGCGCCTGCCCGGCCAGTGGCGTGCACAGGCGGACGACCGGGGGGAAGTCACCGGTCGCGCACACGAAAGCGTGCGCCGATCCGGGCGTCTCTCCCAGCGGAAAGACCCCGTAGCGGAAGTCGCCACCGGCAGCCAGCAGTGCGTCGATGCTCTGGTTGAACGGCGTATCCAGCAAGAGGACGGTCTGTGCCGATCGGGTGAGGATGGTGTCCGACCACCGGCCGGCCCAGCCGGCATCGCGGGCGCTCGAGACGCTGATCGCGGCGAGGACGGGAATTCCTGGCGGAAGTGATTCCAGGTCGCCCGGTTCGTCGAGTGGGTAGAGCCGGACGGCGGCCTCGTTCGCGCGCCCGGCCTGGACGGCGACGACCGGCCGGGACCCGTCCGGCGGCCAGGGGTCGTCCAGTACGAACTGGCGTCGGACCGCGGCGGGCGGGCGGGCCACGATCAGGACATGCGGGTCCGCCGCGAAGTCCGCCGTGCGCCGGGGCCGTACGTGCGCCGGTCGCGGCTCGCGCAGCCGGAGCTGCTCGGCCTCGAACATGCCGGTGACGTCGGTGTCGAGGAGCACGGGGGCGTCGACTTCGTCGAGAGCGTCGACGAGGGGGCGGTAGGCGGCCCGGACCTCGGACGGGGTGAGCGTCGTCCGGCCGGTCTCGGCGAGGACTTCTGCCGCAGCGTCGGTGCACAGGGCATCCAGCGTGTGCCATGCGTCCTGCTCTGCTCCGCCCTCTCTCGACGTGAGGGACCGGAGCTCGGCCCACTCGTCGCCGAAACGGTCGGACGCGCGCCGCTCGACGCGGTCCCACAGGAGCTTTCGGCGTCCGCGCAGGATCTTGTACCGCGCGTTGGGCGTTTCGCGATCGCGGAGATCGTCAAGAGAAAGATCGCGCGGCCCACGCCGGAGCAGCGCGCTGAGCACGTCGCTCTGGAAGCAGGTGCGGAGCGCAGCGTGGCAGGCCACCCGGCGCCACTGGGACTCGAACGCGCCGTCCGGTCCGAGCGCGAGGGCGGTGTCGAGGTGGTCGGCGTACGCCGGGTAGCGGGACGCGAAGGTCGCCAGGTCCGGTGCGGACGTTCGCCCGACGACGTGCGCGAGGCTGGCGTGCGTGGCGAACGCTTCGTGGACCGGCGCACAGTGCTTGACGAGCGTTCTGCGCATCGCCGGTGCGTGGTCCGGCCGTGCTCCGAGGTGCACGGCCTGCAGCAGAAGGCCCCAGGCGGTGCCGGCGTTGAGCCCCGCGTGTTCCGCCTCGTGCAGGCTGACGAGAGCGGTGCCCCAGTGGTCGTCGGACAGGCCGGAGACCGTCCAGCGCGCGTTGTCGAACCGGCCGACGATGCGTGCGGGGAGCGCGAGGACGTGACGGAGCTCCCACTCGCTCACGGTTCGACGATAACCGGACCCCACCGATTCGACGCACCGAGCGCGTCACCGCGGTGTTGCCGGCAGCGGGGGAGTAGGCGGTGATCGGAGCCCGTCGGTGTCAGTGCTCGGCAGTCATGGGGGGATGCAGGGAGCCGGCAGGTCCACGCCGGTAGAGACGCGCGGGACGGCCGGCCTCGCCGCGTCGGATCTCACCGGTGGGGACGACGAAGCCCTCAGTGCTCAGCACCTTGCGCTGGAAATTCCGGGCGTCCAGGCGCACACCCCAGACGACTTCGTAGACCCGTCGCAGCTCGGAGAGGGTGAAGAGTTCCGGGCAGAACGTCGTCGCGAGCGTCGTGTACTCGAGCTTGGAGCGGGCTCGTTCCAACCCGTCGCGGATGATGTCGGCGTGGTCGAAGGCCAGCCGCCGCCCGGCCAGTTCGTGTACCGGCATCCAGTACGCACGTGCGGCGTCGGTGTCGCCGACCGGCGTCGGCAGGTTGGGAGCGAGGGCGAGGTAGGCCACCGAGACGATCCGGCCGCGCGGGTCGCGTCCGGGCTTCGCGTACGTGCGCAGCTGTTCCAGGTGGAGCGACGCGGCCGAGATCTGCGTCTCTTCGTGGAGCTCGCGGCGCGCGGCGTCGGGGAGATCTTCGTCCTCCTGGACGAAGCCGCCGGGGAGGGCGAGGGCGCCCTGGTAGGGGTCGATGCCTCGCTCGATGACCAGTAGCTGGAGCCGGTCCTGTCGCACGGTCAGTACCACCAGGTCAACGGCGATGTTAGCGATCGGCGGCTGCCACTCCTCCACGGTTCGACCTTAGTCGGCGCTCGACGGTTGACGGATGGTGCCGACCAACTTATGGTCAGTGTGACGCTAATTTAGCGTCAGGATGACAGTAACGCAACGAGGTTCTCGCCCGGTCTCAGGCGAGGGGGGAGACCGGACGAGAATCTTCGTGCGCGCTCGCGGGAGGGCACCATGACCGTGCGAAGTGTGGGCGGCAGCAACGGCACGGCCTGGGGTCTCGACCGGCGTACGGACGCCGCCGGGCGGCTCGCCGACGTGGCGGCGCTCGAGTACGGGCAGTTGAAGGAGGAGCAGCGCGCCCGGATAGCCACACGCGACAACCTGGTGTACACGTCGCTGACGGCGCAGGCCGTGCTCGCCGGAACGACTCTCACCAGCGGGCGGCCCGAGATGCTGCTGCTGATCCCGTTGGTGTGCGTGGTCCTCGGCTGGACGCGGACCGTGAACGACCTGAAGGTGACGCATATCCGGCGCTACATCGACGATGTCCTGCGTCCTCCGCTGCAAGCCTGGGCGGCGAGCCCGCACCCGGTGCTGGAGTGGGAGTCGGCCCATCGAGCGGGCAGACAGTATCGCCTGCAGAAGGCCGGGCAGGTGTTGGTCGATCTCCTTCTCTACTGCGTCCCGTCGGTCGCTGCGCCGGTGATCGCTGTCCGGCTGAGCGACTCGGACGCCACCGTGCTCGCGATAGCGGCGCCCCTGTGTCTGCTCGCACCCCTCCTCGGGCTGCTGTCGGTCGTCGCGACCGAGCGTCCCGACTGGCCACTCGCGAGGGCGTTGGGTCGCTGATCCGCGCCGGCGAACGGCGAACGGCGGTTACGACGCGAGTCCGTCGGTGATCAGCGCGAGGAGCCGCTCGCGCCGCTCGGCTGAGCGAGGTGACTGTTCCGCGGCCCATCCCACCGCGGCCACCAGCTCGAACAGGTCGACGCCGTCGAGGTCCGGTCGCACGTCACCGGCGTCCTGTGCACGCCGGAGCAGACGTTCCCCCGCCGCCCGCATGGCTGTGCACGAGAGGTGCAAGGGGGACGCCTCGTCGTGGAGCGTCGCCAGCAGCGAGGCCGGCAAGCCGTGGTACACCGTCGTTCCTCGACTGAGCTCGTCGACCCAGGCCAGCAGTGCCGCTTTCGGCGCGGCGCTCGCGAGCAAGGACTCCGCGCTCGCCGCCAGCCGGTCGAATCCCTGGCGGAGCAGGGCCTCCAGCAGGGCGTCCCGGGTCGGGAAGTGGCGGTAGAGCGTACCCAGGCCGACCCCTGCTCGCCGGGCGATGTCGCGCAGCGAGGCCTGGGTGCCCTGCTCCTCGATGACCACCCGCGCCACCGCCAGCAGCTGCTCGTAGTTGCGCTGCGCGTCGGCGCGCAGACCGCGGGCTTCGTTCACGACCGACCTCACCGTTGACAAGCGGGGCACTGCTCCGCTTAGTTAAGCGGAGCGGTGCCCCGAATATACCGAACAGAGGAGACCGCAATGGTCGAGACGATGGTCGCGATGCGGGTGCACGCGTTCGGTGGCCCCGAGGTGCTGGCCGAAGAACGGTTACCGGTGCCCGAGCCCGGACCCGGCGACGTCCTGATCCGGGTCCATGCAGCGGGGGTCAACCCGCCCGACTGGTACGCCCGCAGTGGCTTTTCGAACCTCCCCCGCGAGGTCCGACCCGTGCTGCACCTGCCCTTCACGCCGGGCTCCGACGTCTCCGGCGTCGTCGTCGCGGTCGGCGCGGGCGTCACGCAGTGGCAGCAGGGCGACGAAGTGTTCGGGTTGGTGCGCTTCCCCGGCCTGAACGACGGCGGTAGGGGCTACGCCGAGTACACCACCGCTCCGGCGGCGCACCTGGCCGGGAAGCCGGCCGGGGTCGACCACGTGCACGCGGCGGGCGTGCCGATGGCCGGGCTGACCGCGTACCAGTTCCTGTTCGACCACATCAGACTCTGCCGCGGTCGGACCGTCCTGATCAACGGCGCGGCCGGCGGCGTGGGCCACTTGCTGGTCCAGCTGGCCAAGGCCCAGCAGGCCACCGTCGTCGGCGTGGCGTCCGGCCGGCACGAGGCGTTCCTCCGCCAACTGCGCGTCGACCGATTCCTCGACTACACCACCGGCTCGGTCACCGACGACATCCACGACGTGGACCACGTGATCGACACGGTCGGGGGACCGCACGGCCACCGGTTCCTCGCCGTCGTCAAGCCCGGCGGCACCATCAGCCCGGTCTTCCTCGGCGAATACCACCGGGACGCGGCGGCCGAGCGAGGCGTCACCTTCCCCTCCGGGCAGGTGCATTCCGACGGTACTCAATTGGCCGAGCTGGCCCGAATGATCGATGACGGAACCCTGCGCGTCGGCATCGACAGCGTCTATCCACTCTCGGAGGCCGCCGCGGCGCATCGGCGTGCAGAGCAGGGACACCTCCAGGGAAAGATCGTCCTCCGCGTCGTGTAGTTCGTGAGGTCGGGAGCAAATCCCGTCGGAAGGCGCTGAGCCTTACCCCGCCTCCAGTCGGGGCAGGAGGTACGGGTCCCGCGCGGTTGCCACGCCGAACGCATGTATCGCGTGGTCACCCGGCTCGACGACGACGCGTACCTCCCACGTAGCCGAGCGGGACGTGCCGTAAACGGTGGGCGCCAGGCGACGGTGCGGCCTCCTGGCCGACGGGCACACCCCCTGGCCCGACCAGCCGGTAGCCGCACGCGTCATCGGCGGTCTGGTCGGCCCTCGGACCCCGCCGCCACCCCCGTGGATCGAGGCCGTCCCGGCGAGTGGGTCGTCGGTCTCCGCCGCTCAGGACGGGTCGATGACCCAATGGTTGGAGACGAACCGGTGGCCGTTGAAGTCGCTCTCGAAGCGCCCGAGAAGCGTGAAGCCCAGGGAGCGGCAGATGCCGTTGCTCGGCCCGTTGTCCACTCCGGGGAACGCGTTGACGCGGCCCCAGCGGCCGTCCGCGGCGGCGCGGTCGAGAACCGTGCGCACGCCCCACTTGCCGACGCCCCGGCCCTGGTGCTCCGGCAGCACCATCCAGCCCATCTCGGTGATCCGGTCGCCGTGATCGGTGTGCGACCAGAGCGTGATCTGCCCCATCGCCTCGTCGGAGTCGTCCGGGGTGACGATCTTGATCCAGCCCTCGCCCGACTCGACCGTCCGCACGTCCCGCGCGACCTTGTCCTCGATGCCCTCCCGCGGCACCGGGCCGCCGAGCTCGGCCATCATCACCGGATCGCACCGCATCCGCACGTACGCGTCGACGTCGTCCAGCCGCACATCCCGGAGCCGCATGGCAGGAACCCTAGACCCGCCTGAGCGAACCAGACCGGTCTCCCGAGAACGAGCGCGGGCCGCCGCTTCGGCGACCGCTCGGACCGGTCAACGGCGCACCCGATAGCGCAGGTGCAGCACCCGGTTGCCCTGGATCACCACGTCGGGATCCTCCAGCAGGTGCTGGGCGTCGACCGACCCGAAGTAGCGCTTGCCGGAGCCGAGCACGACGGGTACGACGTCCATGCGCACCTCGTCGATCAGGCCCGCGGCGAGCACCTGGCCACCGACGTCTCCGGCGGCGACCTCGACCGTCCGGTCACCCGCGAGTTCCTGCGCTTCGGCCACGGCTGCCTCGATGCCGTCGACGAAGTGGAACGGCGCCGCGGGGTCCCAGCCGTCCGGCGCGGGCCGGTGCGTCACGACGACGACGTGGTCGACTCCGCTCGGAGGCTTCCCGTCCCAGCCGTCGGTCAGGTCGAAGACGTGGCGGCCGGCGATCGTCGCCCCGATCTGGTCCCAGTACGACCGGGTGTAGTCGTAGGACGCTCGGGACACCTTCACTACGCCACTGTCGTCCAGCGGGACGTCACCGCTGAGCAACCAGTCGAACAGCGGCCCGGGCTGGTCGTTCCGGTCCGCGATGAAGCCGTCCACCGACACCGAGCTGTACATGACCACCGTGCCCACGCGGCTCTCCTCTGCTTCGGGGTTGCCCCGAACGTAGCGTGGCGTGAGCTGCCGCTCTTGTAGGAAATCAATCGGCGGGCAGCGGCCAGCCGTCCAGCGCGTGGCCGGGATGTTCGCGCAGGAACCGCCGCCGGACTTCGACGTACCGGGTCGGCGTGAGCCCGGTGAACGCTCGGAACTCGTGGCCGAAGTGGGCCTGGTCGAAGTAGCCCGCGTCGTGGGCGAGTTGGCCCCAGTCGATCGGTTCGGCGGGGTCGATCGCGAACACGGTGGCGGTGAAGCGGTACGTGCGGGCCAGCCGCTTCGGTGTGACGCCGACGAGTTGCTTGAACCGCTGCGCCAGATGGGTGCTGCTGACACCGGCCGCCACGCTCAGGTCGCCGATCGCCGCAGCTCCGCTGGTCGCCGCGATGACGCTGCTCGCATGGCGGACCAGCCCCAAGCCGGCGCTCTCGCCCAGCCGTCGCATCAGCTCCTGCTCGAGCAGCGTCAGCATGGCGTGCGGTCCGTCCGCGGTGGCCAGCCGGTCCCGCAGCTGCGCAGTCGCGGCCCGGCCCCACACCTGCTCCAGCGTCACCGGCCGGTCACACAGTTCGGCCGCGGGCATCGGCAGGAACGGCGCCAGCCCCCACGGCTTGACGTGCGCGCCGACGGACCGGGTTCCGAGTGGGTAGCCGAACTCCCACGCGCGGGTGGGCATGGTGACCACGCAGCCGTCGGCGTACTCCGCCGTCTCGACGTCGGTGCCGCCGCGGATGCCGAACGGCGCCCCGAGGTTGACGACGAGCAGCGCCGTCGGCGCGGGCGGCAGCGTCAATCGGGCGTACGGCGGCGCGCCTTCGAGGTAGTACAGGTCGTCGATCAGCCCGTCCAGCGGCGGTCGCGGCACTCTGGACACGTACTCCACGCCCACAGCATCGCCGACGCCCCGCCGGCATCGCGCGCCGGCCGACCCTACTAGCCTGCCTCCCGTGGAGCTCCGCCCGGTACGCGAGGCCTACTCGTCGAAGTCGCAGCAGTACATCGACCTGTTCGATGGGGACTGGGGCGTGCACGAGGTCGACGCCGCATTCATCCGACGTCACCTTCTCGGGGTGCAGGGCCCGGTGCTCGACCTCGGCTGCGGCCCCGGGTACTGGACGGCCTACCTGCACCGGCTCGGCGTCCGGGCGACGGGCGTGGACGTGGTGCCGGAGTTCATCGACCACGCGCGCGCGAGCCATCCCGGCCCGGAGTTCCGGCTGGGCTCGATGACCGACCTGGACGCCCGGGAACACGCCGCAGCGGGCATTCTCAGCTGGTACTCCACGATCCACGTTCCCCCGGCGCAGCTGGGCGCCGTGCTCGCGGAGTTCCGCCGCCTCCTGGCGCCGTCCGGCACGCTCGTCCTCGGGTTCTTCGAGACCCAGGATGACGTCGGCCCGTTCGACCATGCTGTTGCCGTGGCATACCACTGGCCGAGCGATCTGTTGATCCGGCTCCTGGCCGAGGCCGGGTTCGCCGAAGTGGAGCGTCTCCAGCGGCAGGTGGCCGATCGCCCGGACCGGCGCTACGCCGCCGTCGCCGTGCGCGCGGTCTGACTCCACGGCACCGCCGTCGGGTCGCCCGCTCACCGAACCTTCTCGGCCGGCCGGCGGCGAGTACGGCAAATATAGCCCTGTTTCCCCATGTGTTAAGTAGGATATGGCCTCATGTTCTCAGTGGAACGGGGCGAGCCTCGGGAGAGCGCGCGTCGCGCGGCGAGTTCGGGGCTGGTGCTGCGTGCTGTGCTAGACGAGGGGCCGCTGGCTCGCAGCCACATCGCGCGCATCACCGGGCTGTCTCCGGCGTCGGTGACCGACCACTGTTACGCGCTGCTCGGCAGCGGCTTGCTGACCGAGGCGCGGCCCCGTCACGGCCGCAAGGCGATGGGGCGCCCCACCATCCCGCTGGATCTCAACATCGACGTCGGTGTGGTCGGCGGCGTTCACTACGCCGCCGAACACGCGACCGTCGCACTGGTCGACCTGCGGGGAACGGTGCGCGCGGAGCGATTGGTCCGCCACGGCGACGCGGACGCCGCAACCATCGTCCTGCGCAGCGCGGATGCGCTCCTGGATCTCCTCCACCGCGAGGCACCCGCGCTGTCGATGCCGTTGCTGGGCGTCGGCGCGGCCAGCGGTGGCTGGGTCGACCCCGATCGCGGTCTGATCGTGGAGCACGACGTGCTCGGCTGGAGCCGGGTTCCGGTCGCGGCGCTGCTGGGCGACCGGCTCGGTGTCCCGGTCCGGGTCGACTCGCACGTGAGGACGCTGCTGCGGGCCGAGCAACTCTTCGGACGCCGTGAGTCGCGGGCCGGTGCGCTCGGCCTGTTCGTCGGCAACCTCGTCGATGCGGGGTTCGCGCTCGGGGAGCGGCCCCACCACGGCGCCGGATCCCGGGCCGGCGCCGTCGCCCACCGCGCGGTGCCGGGCAGCACCGTTCCGTGCGGTTGCGGTCGGACCGGATGCCTGCAAGCGACCGTCTCGGAGTGGCGTCTGGTCGCCAGGGCGCGCGAGCTCGGCATCATCGACCGGGTACCCGAGCCGGGCCCCGCGGGGGGACCGGCCATCTTCGACCTCCTCGACGTGCTGCGAGCCGGCGACCCCGTGGCGCGCAGCCTGTTCGTGGAGCGTGCCGAGCTGGTCGGGCAGGCGGTGGCACCGTTGATCGACCTGTTCAGTCCGGACCTCGTTCTCATCATCGAGCCGGGCATCAGCTATCTGCCGGAGTGCCGCAGCGCCCTGCATCGCCAGATCGCGCTGCACAGCGTCACGCTGACCGACCCGTCCCCGATCGTCGTCGCATCAAGCTTCATGGATCACGTGCTCGCGACCGCCGGCGCTACCGCGTTCCTCGACGCGCTCTACCGCGACCCGCTCGGCGCGGTGCCGACGTCGCGCGCGTCGTGACACAGCTCGCGGCCGCGGACTAATTTCAGCGCCGCCGTAAATAGACACGGGTTTCGGGCTCCGGCGAAGATCAGTAGCGGGACGCATCCTCCCGGCCATCTCCACTCCGCGCGGCTCCCGACGGTGTCCCGTACTCATAAACCTACTTTCCCGATCGACAAAGGAGGCAATGCGATGACCGCAGCGACCACCGACCTGGACGTCCGTAAGATCACCGCCCGCATCGGGGCGGAGGTCAGGGGTCTCCGCCTCGACGCTGACCTCGACGCAGCGACCGTGGCGAGCATCCGCGCCGCGCTGAACGAGCACAAAGCGCTGGTCTTCAAGGACGTCACCCTCGATGACGAGGCACAGCAGCGTTTCGTCCGGTACTTCGGTGAGCTGACCACCGCCCATCCGACCGTGCCGGCCGAGCCGGGCGCGCCGCACGTGCTTCCGGTGGACAGCGAGCAGGGGCGCGCCAACCACTGGCACACCGACGTGACGTTCGTGCTCAACCCGCCCCAGCTGAGCACTCTGCGCAGCATCGTGCTGCCGCCCTACGGCGGTGAAACCCTCATCGCCAACTCGGCCGCGGCCTACCGCGATCTGCCCGAGCCGCTGCGTGCGTTCGCCGACACGCTGGCCGCGGTGCACACCAACGACTACGACTACGCGGTCGCGCCGGAGACGCTCGACGACGAGGCGCGCAGCCGCCGCGATCAGTTCACGTCGATCAAGTACGAAACCGTGCACCCGGTCGTCCGCGTGCACCCGATCACCGGCGAGCGGGGCCTGTTCATCGGCGGCTTCGCCCAGCGAATCGTGGGCCTTTCGGCTCCCGAGTCGCGACAGGTCCTGAACCTGCTGCAGGCCTACGTGACGCGCCCGGAGAACGTGCTGCGGCACCGCTGGTCCCCCGACGAGCTGGTCCTGTTCGACAACCGCATCACCCAGCACTACGCGATCGACAACTACGACGGCCTGCCCCGCCGGCTCAACCGGGTCACCGCCGCCGGGGACGTCCCGGTCGGGGTCGACGGCCGGACCAGTTACTCGCTCCAGGGCGATGCGTCGCACTACACGCCCGTCGCAGCGGTCGCGGCCTGACCGCCCGGCCGAAGGAGACGTCCGTCATGCCTGATCTCTTCCAGACCGGGTTGTCACGCCGCCACTTCTTCGGGCTGCTCGGCGGTGCGGCCGCCGCGGTGAGCCTGGCTGCGTGCTCCGGTACCGACAGCGCCACCGCAGGCGGCCTGAAGTCCACCGACCCGCTGCCGACGGCCATCCCCGCCGGCACCTCGCTGGCCATCGCCTCCGGCCAGCAGAAGCAGGAGCTGACCTTCCGGTACGCCGGACTGGAGTCCAAGCTGCCGTTCAAGGTGTCGTCGTGGCCGAACTTGAGCGCCGGCCCGGACGTCATCAACGCTTTCCGTGCGCGCTCCGTCGACGTCGCCCAGAACGCCGGGATCCCCCCGATCCAGGCCCACTTCCAGGGCATCGGGGCGCGGATCGTCGCGGTCAACCTCTCCCGAAGGCCTATCTACGCCTTCGTCACCAAGCCGCACAGCGACGTCACCTCGGTCGCCGGCTTCCGGGGCAAGAAGCTCGCCTTCTCCCAGGGCCAGGCGCAAGGCGTCGTGCTGCTGCGAGCGCTCAAGCAGGCCGGCCTGGACTACCGGAAGAACAAGGACGTCGAGCTCATCCCGCTGACCAGCAACCAGTTCCTACCGGCGCTGCAGTCGGGCCAGGTCGACGTCGCACCGCTGTACTTCGGTCAGATCCCGACCTACCTGGACAAGTACGAGAAGGACGGGGCCAAGATCATCGACACCGACGTGATCGACCGGCTGGACGTTCTCTGGTCACCCGACGACGTCCTGTCCCGACCGGACAAGGTCGCCGCGATCAAGGCGTACGTGCCGCTGTGGGCACAGGGTCTGGTCTGGGTCTACGAGCACCCGGAACAGTGGATCGACGGCTACTGGGTCAAGAGCCAGAAGCTGACCCCGAAGCAGGGCACGGACGTGGTCGCGCTGACCAGCAAGCCGCTGCTGCCCCCGACCTGGGACGAGGCGCTGGTCTGGGAGCAGCAGACCGTCGACCTGCTCGCCGAAGGCGGCTTCGTGAAGTCGTTCGACGCGTCGGTACTGTTCGACCGCCGCTTCGAGGGCCTGACCGCCGCGGCCGTGCCCGCGAGCTATCGGAGCTGACCGATGAACTCTTCGCACCCTCGGCTGGCGGCGCAGGTCGAACCCCGTCCGGAGGGGTCGGCCGAAACCTCGACGCTCTCGCCCACCGCCACGATCCCGCCGCAGGCAGCAGAATCCTCACCGGCCGCGACGCGACCGAAGCGGCGGCGGCTCAGCGTCCGGAAGAGCCTCCCCGGTGCCCGGATCCTGGGGCCGCTCGTGATCGTCGGCATCTGGGCCGTCGCGTCGGCGACGGATCAGCTGGATCCGCGCACGCTACCCGCACCGTGGACGGTCGTCCGGACCGGCTGGGAACTGTGGACCGTAGGGACGCTCGGCGAGGACATCCTGACCTCCCTCGGGCGCGCGGTGAAAGGCTTCCTGCTCGGGCTGAGCATCGGCGTCGCGCTGGCGCTGCTGGCCGGCCTGTCGCGGATCG
>Ga0190269_10000189_pt1 | contig 32899 bp, 36 predicted proteins | sample Popmic249IS_FD_133749 | JGI IMG/M metagenome (GOLD analysis project Ga0190269, IMG submission 133749) | Populus adjacent soil microbial communities from riparian zone of Blue River, Arizona, USA - 249 IS | ecosystem: Environmental > Terrestrial > Soil > Riparian zone | place: USA: Arizona... | reverse complement strand
TCGACGTCCCCGTCCAGGCCGCCGTCGGCTCGAACATCCTCGCCCGCGAGACCGTCAAGGCGCTGCGTAAGGACGTCACCGCGAAGCTCTACGGCGGCGACGTGACCCGCAAGAACAAGCTGCTGAAGAAGCAGAAAGCGGGCAAGAAACGGATGAAGTCGGTGGGCCGGGTCGAAGTGCCGCAGGAGGCGTTCCTGGCGGTGCTGGAGATCGACGAGTAGCCCGCTGGCCAGGCGGCCAGTTAGAGTGCCCGGCCATGCCGCTTAAGACTGATGCAGTTGGAAAGGAATGGCCCGGGTCCACGTACCAGGTGGGGCGGGAGAAGATCAAGGAGTACGCGAACGCGCTCGGGATCGACAACCCGGTCCACTTTGACGTCGAGGCGGCCCGCGCCGCCGGCTTCCGCGACGTCGTCGCGCCGCCGATGTTCGCCGTCGTCTACAGCAGCCCGGCCGTGGCGCCGGCGATCCTCGACCCTGAGGTGGAGCTCAACTTCGCGGCGATGGTCCACGGCGGCCAGGCCTTCGAGTGGGACGAGCCCGCCTGCTCAGGCGACGAGATCACGACCAGCACCAAGTGCCTCTCGATCGAGGAGAAGGACGGCAAGGGCTTCTACGTGTTCGAGACCAACAGCGTCAACCAGGACGGGGCCCAGGTCGCCCGCGGCACCTGGACGCTGATCGTCAGGGGGGTATAGGAGATGAGCAACTTCAATGCAGGCGACGGGATCCCGGAGCTGCGCGTCACCCCGGACAAGTACCTGCCGCACCGCTACGCCGGCGCCTCGGGCGACTTCAACCCGATCCACATCGACGACGAGTTCGCCAAGGCCGTCGGGCTGCCGCGCAACATCCTCCACGGCCTCTACTCGATGGGGCTGGTGGCGAATGCCAACGCCGCCCTGGCCGACGGCAACCCGCGGGCGCTGAAGCGGCTTTCGGTGCAGATGCGGGGGATGGGGGTGCCCGAGCAGGAGATCGTCGTCACCGGCACCGTCAAGTCGAGCGACGGGAACCGGGTCGTGGTCGACACGGTCGCGGCGCAGGGCGAGACGACGCTGATCAAGAACGCCGAGGCCGAGCTGGAGCTGTAAAACGGTAGGGAGGGGGCGGGGGACCTCCCTCCAGACACATCTCGCTATGGCTCGATGTTGAGTGTCTGGAGGAGGTCCCCCGCCCCCTCCGATGACACGCTGTGTGATTCCTAAGATGTAGAGATGCTGAGCGAGCGCCAGGAGTTGATTCTTCGATTGGTGGTCGAGGCCCACCAGGGTTCGGCACGGCCGGTGCCCTCAAAGGAGGTGGCGGAGCGGCCGGAGGTGGAGTGGGGGCCTTCAACCGTGCGGGCGGAGCTGGCGGCGCTGGAGGCCGCGGGATATCTGACGCACCCGCACACCTCCGCGGGGCGGGTGCCTACCGATGCGGGCTACCGCCACTATGTCGACCTGATGGTGCAGGCGGGACCGACGGCGCCGGCGGCCAACGTCGAGCTGGGGCTGACGCGGCTGCGCCGTGAGGTTGACGAGGCGATGCGGGAGACGACGACGGCACTGGCCCGGGTCACCGACCTGGTGGCGATGGCGACGGCGCCGCAGGCGAGCCTGACGGCGACTATCCACCGGGTCGAGGTCCTGCGCCTGCAGCCGAACAAAGTCGTCGTGATCGCGATCGCCTCGACCGGCGACGTCACCCGCCGCGTCTACGTCTTCGAGAGGCCGGTTGACAGCGGTCTCGTCGAGTGGGCCTCCAGCTACCTCAACGAGCGGCTCTCGGGTCTGGGAGTCGGGGCGCGGATGATCGCCTCGCGACTCGCCGACCCGGAGCTGAGCGGGGTCGAGGCCGACTTCATCGCCACCCTCGGCCGCACCTTCACCGACCTCGTCGCCGAGGAAGGCGGGGAGCTCTACCTGGAGGGGACCTCGCGCCTGCTCTCCGACGCCCACCTATCCGATCTGCCGCGGGCCGACGAGCTGATGACGGCGCTGGAGCGGCGGGCCGACGTGCTGCGGATGCTGCGCTCGACGCTCGAGGAGCGCTCGGTCTTCTTCTGGATCGGCGGCGAGAACCCGCAGCCAGAGCTGCGCTCGGTCAGCGTGATCGGCGCCAACTACGGCCTCGGCCACCGCAACCTCGGGGCCGTCGGCGTCGTCGGGCCGCTGCGCATGGACTACGCGACCGCGATCGCCTCGGTCCGTCACGCCGCCCGCGAGCTCTCCCGCTACTTCGAGACCGTCTACTCCGACTAGGCCATGCCCCGCGACTACTACGAGGTCCTCGGCGTCAGCCGGGAGGCGAGCGGGACGGAGATCAAGAAGTCGTTCCGGCGGCTGGCGCGGGAGCTGCACCCCGACGTCAACCAGGAACCCGACGCGGAGGAGCGGTTCAAGGAGGCGGCCGAGGCCTACGAGGTTCTCTCCGACGCCGAGCGGCGCCGCACCTACGACGCCTACGGGCACGAGGGTTTGCGCTCCGGCGGCTTCGACCCAGGCGCCGGCTTCGGCTCGATCGACGACATCCTCCAGGCCTTCTTCGGCGGCGGCGGCGGTTTCGGCTTCGGCGGCCGCCGCGGCCCGGCCGGCGGCGGCGACATCGCGGTCGCGGTCGAGGTCGAGCTGGCCGAGGTGGCGACCGGCGTGCGGCGCGAGATCACCTACGACGCCATCGCTCCCTGCGAGCACTGCCACGGCAACGGCGCCGAGCCCGGGACGCCGATCACGACCTGCGAGCGCTGCGGCGGCGCCGGCGAGCTGCGGCAGGTGGCGCGGACGCCGTTCGGGCAGATGGTCCGCGCCACCGCCTGCGACGCCTGCGGCGGCGCCGGCAAGATCCCGCAGCAGCCGTGCGAGACCTGCGGCGGCGGCGGCCGCACCCGACAGAGCCGCACCAGCGCGATCGAGGTTCCGGCCGGGATCGAAGACGGCCAGCGGATGCGGATCACCGGCGCCGGCCACGCCGGCGAGGCGGGCGCTCCCCCCGGCGACCTCTATGTCGAGGTCGGCGTCGCCGAGGACGAGCGCTTCGAGCGCGACGGCTCCGACCTGATCAGCACCGTCTCGATCCCGGCGACCGAGGCGATGCTGGGGACGACGGTGACGGTGGCGACGCTGGAGGGCGAGGAGGAGATCGAGGTCGAGGCCGGCACCCAGCCCGGGACCGAAAAGGTCCTACGCGGCCTCGGGCTGCCGCGCCTCAACGGCCGCCGTCGCGGCAGCCAGCGGGTGATCCTCGACGTCTTCGTCCCTACCAACCTCAATGCCGAGCAGCGCGAGATAGCCGAGCGCCTCGACGAGAGCCTCGAGGACGACAACCTCGCCCCGCGGCACGGCGGCGGGCTCTTCTCCCGCGTCCGCCGGGCCTTCGGTTGATGCGGTGATCCGGCTCGCGGTTCGCTGCGCGCCGGAGCAGGCGGAGCTCGTCCTCGCCGAGTTGACCGTCCTCGCCCCCAACGGGGTCGAGGAGGAGCGCGGCCCCGGCTACGTCGAGTACGCGATCTACGGCGGCGAGGGAGAGCTGCCGGAGCTGGGCGACCTCGATGCCGGAGTCGCCGGCGGGCGGGTCGAGGTCACTTCGTCGGAGATCCCCGACGACTGGGCCGATCGCTGGCGCGACTTCCACAAGCCGCTGCTGGTCGCCGAGCGGCTCTGGCTGCGGCCCTCCTGGGAGCCGGCACGGGAGGGGACGGTCGACGTCGTCGTCGATCCCGGCCAGGCCTTCGGCACCGGCGCCCACCCGACCACCCGTCTCTGCCTCGAGTTCCTCTGCGAGCTGGAGCCAGGGGGCGAGCTCGTGGACCTCGGAACCGGCTCGGGGGTCCTCGCCATCTCGGCCGCCAAGCTTGGGTGGAACCCGGTCCGGGGCTATGACCACGAGCCGGCGGCGATCGAGGCCGCGGCGGAAAACGCTGCCGCGAACGACACCCGGCTCGAGCTGGAGCGCGCCAACCTGAGGGAACAGCTGCCCGAACTGGCGCCCACCGTCGTGGCGAACATGACCGCGCCTATCCTCTTGGCCGTAGCCGAGCTGATGAGGGGGCTCGGGCGGGAGCCGGCTCCCGAGACGATCGTCTGCTCCGGGTTGCTGCCGGGCGAGGTGGACGCGGTGAGCGCCGCGTTCGGATCTTCGGGCCTGACCGAGGAGGACCGCCGGCATGACGGCGACTGGGCCGCCGTCATGCTCCGTCGCAGCTGAGCTATAGGGTTCCCGCAATGCCGCTCGCCTCGCTCGTCAGCGCCGACTACAAGATCGCGCTGTTCCTGCACATCCTGGCGGTAGTTCTCGCCTTCGGACCGACCTTCGGTTACGGGATCCTCTTCTCGGTGCTGCCGGACCATCCGCGGGCGACGCCGACCGTGATCGCCGGAGTCCAGAAGATCGATCGCTACCTGGTCAGCCCCGGGCTGGTCGTGGTCCTGCTGGCCGGCATCTACCTGACGATCGCCAGCGACGATGCCTGGGACGGCAGCGAGGCGTTCATCACGGTCGGCTTCATTGCGATCATCGCCCTCTTCGGCCTCCAGCATGGGTTCTTCCGACCGCAGACGGCGAAGGCGAGGGCGCTTGCGGAACGTGACCTGAAAGCGGGAGACACCCTCAGCGAGGAGTTCGAAGCGGTCTCGCAGAGGCTGGGTACCGTCGGCCCGATCGCCGGCCTGATCGTGGTCATCGCGATCTTCTTCATGTCGTACAAGCCGTTCATGTGATCGATCGTCCGGTCGGGATGTTCGATTCGGGCGTCGGCGGCCTCACGGTCCTCCACGAGTGCCTCGTCTCGCTGCCGCAGGAGGACTTCGTCTACCTCGGCGACACCGCGATGTTCCCCTACGGGGACAAGGACCCGGAAGCGCTGCGGGGTCGGATCCGCCGCATCTCCGAGATGTTGCTGGACCGGCGCCAAGCTGCTCGTGATCGCCTGCAACACTGCGACGTCGGTCGGCGCCGAGGTGACCCGCGAAGTCGCCGCGGAGCGCGGGGTGGAGGTCGTGCCGGTGGTCGAGCCCCAGGCCGAGATCGCGGCTGCGATCACCGTCAACGCGCGGGTCGGGGTGCTGGCGACGCCGAACACCGTAGCGAGCGGCGCCTACCGGCGGGCGCTGGAGGCGGTCGGGCGCGGTCTCGACGTGATCGAGGTGGCGGCCCCCGACCTCGCCTCGTTCATCCAGGACGGGGCGCTTTTCGACGAGGACACGATGGCGATGGCCCGCACCTACTGCCGGCCCCTGATCGAGGCCGAGGTCGACACCCTGATCCTCGGCTGCACCCACTACCCCCTGGTGGCGCCGATGCTGCAGCGGATCCTCGGCCGCGACGTGCGCCTGGTCAGCGGCGGCCACGCGGTCGCAGCGGCGGTGCAGCGAACGCTCGAGGGGTCCGCCCTGAGCCGCGAGCCGCGCGGCGAGGGCAGCTACGAGTTCCTCTGCACCGGCGACTGCGACGCCTTCCACGCGATCGGCACCCGCTTCTTGCAGATGCCCCTCGGCGAAGTCGAGCGGGTCGAGATCTGAGTTTTTTCGCTGAAGTCGGCGCAGAATCGTCACGCTCTGCGCGCTACGCGTGCGCCAAGAGCCGGCAGGCTCCGTACATGCCCGCTTCGAGGTCTAGCAATACCGTATATACTCACCCTATGGCCAAGGTGATGATCTCCATTCCAGACGACCTGCTCGGTCGCCTCGACCTCCGCGCGAAGCAATTGGGCGAGAGCCGCAGCGGGCTCCTGCAGCGCCTTGCCGAGCGCGAGCTGGAGGACGGGGAGCGAGGCCAGCGCAGAGAGGTGGAGCGGCTGATGGGGGAGATCGAAGGCACCTTCACCGACGACGAACCCCGCGTCGACATCGCGCAGCTGATCCGCGAAGACCGGGACTCGCGTTGACCCTCCTGATCGATGCGAGCGTGTGGAGTCAGCTGGCCGCGCCGGGGGACCGCACTCACCATCAGGCGAGGGGTCTCCTGGTCGATTCGAGGGCAACGCTTGCCGCGCTCGACCTGACTCTGTACGAGGTGGCGAATGCGGTGGGGGTGAAGATGGGGCAGCCAAGGCGGGCTCAGCGGTTATCCGAGCTGGTCGAGGTGCGATGTGCCGACCGGCTCGTCCGGGTCGACTCTGACCTTGTCGCCGCCGCCGTCGAGGTCGCCGCCGAGCACTCTCTTACCGCCTACGACGCCACCTACGTGGCGGCGGCCCGCAGGAACGGCTGGCAGCTCGTCAGCCTCGACATGCGCGACCTCGTCTCGCGGGGCCTCGCCGTCACCCCCGACGCCGCCCTTTACCCTTAAGGCGATGGCGGTTCTCGAACAGGTCCAGGACGACGTCAGGTCGGCGATGAAAGCGCGCGACCGCGAGCGCGCGGGCGCCCTGCGGCTGATCGTCGACGTGCTGCAGCAGGACGCGAAGCTGGGCAAGGGCGACGAGGTCGCGGTCCTGCAGCGCGAGCGCAAGAAGCGGGTCGAGGCCGCGGAGGCCTACGAGAAGGCGGGGCGGACCGAGCAGGCGGGCGCCGAGCGCTTCGAGGCGGAGCTGATCGAGGCCTACCTGCCTCAGCAGCTCTCCGACGAGGAGCTGGGCGAGCTGGTCGAGGCGGCGATCGCCGAGACCGGCGCTGGCGAGCAGCGCCAGATGGGCCAGGTGATGTCGGCGCTGATGCCGAAGCTCGGCGGCCGCGCCGACGGCAAGCGGGTCAGCGCCGCGGTCCGAGAGAAGCTGGGTTCCTAGCCTTGGCCCGCCGCCAGCTGACTCTCGACAACAGCGTCGCCGCCGAGCTGGCCGGATCCGAGGATGGCGTGCTCCGCGCCCTGCGGGGGAAGCTGGAGGCGGACCTGCACCTGCGCGGCAACGTGCTGACGCTGGAGGGAGAGCCCGACGACGTCGCCGCCGCCGCGGTGGTCGTCGACGAGATGGTCGAGCTGATCGAGCAGGGGCACGACGTCGCCCCCGGGACGATCGAAGCGGTGACCGGCGCCCTCGACGCCGACGAGAGCCCGGCGGAGATCCTCGAGGACGTCGTCTGGCGCCATCGGAACACCAAGGTCGCCCCGAAGACGCTGAACCAGAAGCGCTACGTCGACTCGATCCGCCGCCACACGATCACCTTCGGGATCGGCCCCGCCGGCACCGGCAAGACCTTCCTCGCGGTGGCGATGGCGGCGGCGGCTCTGACCGAACGCAAGGTGCAGCGGATCATCCTCACCCGCCCCGCGGTCGAGGCCGGCGAGCGCCTCGGCTTCCTCCCCGGCGACATCCAGGCCAAGGTCGACCCCTACCTGCGACCGCTCTTCGACGCCCTCTTCGACATGCTCGACCCTGACCGGGTCAACGGCTACTTCGAGCGCAACGTGATCGAGGTGGCGCCGCTGGCCTTCATGCGCGGTCGCACCCTCAACGACTCCTTCGTGATCCTCGACGAGGCTCAGAACACGAGCCCGGAGCAGATGAAGATGTTCCTCACCCGTCTCGGCTTCAACTCGCGGATGGTGGTGACCGGCGACATCACCCAGATCGACCTGCCGACCGATCAGCGCTCGGGCCTGATCGCGGTCAGCGACATCCTCAGCGACGTCCAGGACATCTCCTTCGTCCGTTTCGGCGGCGAGGACGTCGTCCGCCACAAGCTGGTGCAGCGGATCGTCGCCGCCTACGACGAGCATGGTTCGCGCGAGCGCGGCGCCCGCGCCGAACACGGGCCGACGCCGCGTTCGTGAGCGCCGATCTCGCCGACGTTCCGCCAGATCTGCGCGACGCCGTCGCCGCGGCGCTGCGGGCGGCCGGCGTCGAGGAGGGTCACCTCGCGGTCGAGATCGTGGGCGCCGAGCGGATCCGCGATCTGAACCGCGAGCACCGCGGGAAGGATAGGCCGACCGACGTCCTCGCCTTCCCGATCGACGAACTCGACCCGGTCGCCGGCCCACGGGAGCTCGGCGACGTCGCGATCTGCCCCGAGCACTGCTCCGACGTGACCGAGGCCGCGGTCCACGGCGTCCTCCACCTCTGCGGCCATGACCACGAGAGCGACGACGGCGAGATGCTGGCCCTGCAGGCCAGGGTGCTCGCGGGCCTGCGATGACCCGCTCCGGCTTCGTCGGGCTCGCCGGTCGCCCCAACGTCGGCAAGTCGACCCTGGTCAACGCGATCGTCGGCTCCCACGTTGCGATCGTCTCGAGTCGCCCGCAGACGACCCGCCGCGCGATCCGTGGTGTCGCCACCGACCTCGAGGCCGAGCGGCAGCTGGTGCTGGTCGACCTGCCGGGGGTGCAGCGCCCGCGTGACGTCCTCACCGAGCGGATGCAGGGGCGGGTCGAGCGCGAACTTGCCGAATCCGACGTCGTCCTCTTCGTCGTCAACGGCGAGGAGGGAGTGGGGCCGGGGGATCGCTTCATCGTCCGGGCGCTGCTCGGCGCCGGCGCCGACCTGCCGGTGATCTGCGCTGTCAACAAGGCCGACCGTCTCGGCCCCAACGAGATGGTCCCGGTGCTGGCCCAGATCGGCGAGCTGGACGGTGTCGACGAGGTCTTCCCGATCAGCGCCAAGACGGGGGAGGGCATCCAGCCCCTGCTCGAGCGCCTCGGTGAGCTGATCCCCGAGGGTCCCTACATGTACCCGCCGGAGGACAGTAGCGACCAGTCGAGTGAGCTGCTGCTGGCCGAGCTGATCCGCGAGCAGGTGCTGAACCGGACTCGGCAGGAGGTCCCCCACTCGGTCGAGGTCAAAGTGCTGGAGGTGGAGCCGCGAGAGGACGAGATCGTCACCGTCGTCGCGGAGATCTGGGTGGAGACCGAGTCCCAGAAGGGCATCCTGATCGGACGCGGCGGCAAGAAGATCGGCGAGATCGGCCCCGCCGCCCGCCGCTCCCTGGAGCGCGAGCTCGGTTCCCAGGTCCACCTCGACCTCACCGTCCGCGTCCGCCGCAACTGGCGCCGAGACGAAGACATGCTCGACCGACTCGGCATCGAGTAGCGACGCGGCGTTTACGATTCCCCGGATGTTTCCCGAAATCGAGTTCGATCAGCAGGGGCTGGTCCCGTGCGTCGTCCAGGACTTCGCCTCCGGCGAGGTGCTGATGCTCGCCTACATGAGCTCGCGCTCGCTGGAAATGACGCTCGAGACCGGCGATCTGCATTTCTACAGCCGTTCCCGCGACGAACTCTGGAAGAAGGGGGAAACGTCGGGCAACCTGATGCACCTGCGCCAGCTCCGCTACGACTGCGACGGCGACTCGCTGGTGGCGTTGGTCGACCCGGCTGGGCCGGCCTGTCACACCGGCGAGCGCAGCTGCTTCTACCGTGAGGTGCTGGGCTCCGCTTCGCCGCGCAAGGACGCGCCGGCGGCCGACGGCGAGCCCTTTCCCGTCACCTTCGAAGCGCTTCCGGCGCTGGAGCGGACGATCCGCCACCGCGCCCTTCAACGTCCCGACGGCAGCTACACCGTGAAGCTCCTGGACGACCGCGCCCTGATCGGCGAGAAGGTCGAGGAGGAGGCGGAGGAGGTGGTTCGCGCCGGCCGCGAAGAGAGCGACGAGCGGGTGGCCGAAGAGGCCGCCGACCTGCTCTACCACCTGAGCGTCCTCCTGGCCTCGCGCGGGGTCTCGCAGGCGAAGGTGATGGAAGTGCTGAATGCACGTAGCGGCTGACTCCGAGATCCGCCTCGAGCCGAGCCTCGAGGAGGCGCGGGAGCTGGCGCGCAAGGGCAACGTGGTGCCGGTGCGCGCCCGCCTCGTCGACGATTGCGAGACCCCCGTCTCCGCCTTCCTCAAGCTGCGCGCGGGGGAGCCGGAGGGGGCGCCCTGCTTCCTGCTGGAGTCGGCCGAGCAGGGCCAGGTCGGCCGCTACTCCTTCGTCGGCCTGCGCCCGCGGGCGCTGCTGCGCTGGGGCGATGGCGTCCTCTCGGAGTGGAGCGGGGAGGAGACGAACCCCGGTGCCGCCCCGTCGAAGTCGGACCCGGCCCCCGATCCCTACGCGGCCGTGGCGGAGCGGCTGAGCCGGTACCGGCCGGCGCCGGTGCCCGGGCTGCCGCCTTTCGCCGGCGGCGCCGTCGGCTTCTTCGCCTACGACCTGGTGCGGACCGTGGAGCCGCTGGGCGAGCCGAACCCGGACCCCCTCGGCCTGCCGGACATGGCCCTGATGGTTACTGACGCGATGCTGGTCTTCGACCACCTGCGTCACGAGCTGACGATTCTCGCCTGCGCCTTCGTCGAGGAGGACGGCGGGGTCGAGCAGGCCTACGAGCGCGCGGCGGCGACAATCGCAGAGATGCGGGAACGCCTGCGCGGCGCCGTTCCGGTTCCCGAGCGACCCTCGATCGTTGCGTCTCCAGAGTTCGTTTCCAACATGAAGCGCGAGGAGTTCGAAGCGATGGTCAGCCGGATCATCGAGTACGTCCACGCCGGCGATGCTTTCCAGGTCGTTCCCTCGCAACGCTTTTCGGCGCCCGCTCCCGTCGAGGCCTTCTCGGTCTACCGCGGCCTGCGTGCCGTCAACCCCTCGCCCTACATGTACTTCCTCGAGTTCGGGGACTTTCAGATCGCCGGCGCCTCGCCCGAGCCGCTGGTCACGGTCGAAGGGCGACGGGTCTCGAGCCGCCCGATTGCCGGAACCTCGCCGCGCGGCGACAGCGAGGACGACGATCGACGCCTCGCCGAGCGCTTGATCAACGATCCGAAGGAGAGGGCCGAGCACGTGATGCTGGTCGACCTCGGCCGCAATGACCTCGGTCGGGTCTGCGAGTACGGGAGCGTCAAGGTCGACGAGCTGATGGTCGTCGAGACCTACTCCCACGTCCTTCATATCGTCAGCCAGGTGTCCGGCAGGCTGAAAGAGGGCGTGACGGCCATGGACGTGATGCGTTCCTGCCTACCGGTGGGCACCCTCTCGGGCGCCCCGAAGGTGCGTGCGATGCAGATCATCGACGAGCTCGAGCCGGTCAAGCGCGGGGGGTATGGCGGCGCCGTCGGCTACCTATCCTGGAACGGCGACCTCGATACCGCGATCCACATCCGCACCGTCGTCGTCAAGGACGGCCAGCTGCACGTGCAGGCCGGCGGCGGCACGGTCGCCGACGCCCAGCCCGCCTACGAGTTCACCGAGTCAGTGAACAAGGCGCGCGCGGTCTTCCGCGCCGTCGAGGTCGCCTGCGAACAGCCGGACTGGAGCTAGCGATGCGGGTGCTTGTGATCGACAATTACGACTCCTTCACCTACAACCTCGTCCAGTACCTGGGCGAGCTCGGGGCCGAGGTCGAAGTCGTCCGCAACGACAAGGCGACCGTCGCCGAGCTGCTTGAGCGCGAGCCGGACCGACTCGTCGTCTCGCCGGGCCCCTGTACGCCGGCGGAGGCGGGGATCTCCAGCGAGGCGATCAAGGCCTTTGGCGAAGCCGGCACTCCTGTCCTCGGCGTCTGCCTCGGCCACCAGGCGATGGTCGAGGCCTTCGGCGGCAAGGTCGTCCAGGGGGAGCCGATCCACGGCAAGGACGGCGAGGTCGAGCACGACGGGAAGAGCATCTACGCAGGGCTGCCGAGCCCGATGGTCGCCGGCCGCTACCACTCGCTCGTCGCCGACCCCGAGCTGCCGGAGGAGCTGGAGCTGACCGCGAGCTTGGGCGAGGTCGTGATGGGCGCGCGGCACAAGTCGCTGCCGATCGAGGGCGTCCAGTTTCACCCCGAGTCGGTCCTAACCCCGCAGGGAAAGCACCTTCTGGCGAACTTCATCGGAGAGGGGGAAGCCGATGCCTAACGACGTCGTCAGTCGCGCGATCGACGCGGTCTGCGCCGGCGACCACCTGACCGCCGACCACGCTTCTGCGGTCCTCGCCGAGATCATGGAGGGGCGGGCCGACCCGGTGCAGACGGGCGCCTTCCTGATTGCCCTGCGGGCGAAGGGGGAGACGGTGCCGGAGCTGGTCGGGCTGGCGCGGACGATGCGGGGCCTGGCGGCACCGGTGCAGACCCGCCGCGACGACCTCGTCGACACCTGCGGCACCGGCGGCGGTCCCTCGACCTTCAACGTCTCGACCACCGCGGCGCTGGTCGCCGCCGGGGCCGGTGCCGCGGTCGCCAAGCACGGCAACCGCTCGAACACCAGCAAGTGCGGCTCGGCCGACTTGCTGGAGGCGCTCGGGGTCAACCTCGAGATCGAGCCAGAGCAGGTCGGACGTTGCATCGACGAGGTCGGTTTCGGGTTCATGTTCGCCCCCAGGCACCACGTGGCGATGGCGCACGTCATCCCCGCCCGCCAAGCGCTCGGGGTGCGGACGATCTTCAACTTCCTCGGGCCGCTGACCAACCCCGCCGGGGCCAACCGCCAGCTCCTCGGCGTCGCCGACCGCCATTACCAGGAGACGATCGCCGAGGCGCTGATCGGGCTCGGCACCGAACGGGCACTGGTCGTCGCCGCCGGGGACGGCCTCGACGAGCTCTCGCTCGCCTCGCCGACCCGGGTGATCGAGGTCGCCGAGGGCCGCACCTCGGAGTGGTTCGTCGAGCCGGGTCAGCTCGGCCTGGCGCCGGCTGGGCTGGAGCGGGTGGCCGGGGGCACCCCGGAGGAGAACGCCGCCGTCACCCGGCGGGTCCTGGCCGGCGAGGCGGGGCCCCACCGCGACCTCGTCCTCCTCAACGCCGCCGCCGCCCTCTACATAGGGGGGCTCGCCGCCGACCTCGAGCAGGGGGCGGCAAAAGCAGCCGAGGCGATGGACTCCGGGGCGGCAGCGGACGTGCTGGAGCGCCTGATCGCGGCAACGGCCGCCCCCGCCGTCTAGGCTCTGGTGCCTCAAGTGGGAATGATGGAGCAGCTCATCGCCGGGGCCCGCGAGGGGGTGGACGCGCGTCGTCGCGACCTCCCTCAGGCCGAGCTCATAAAGCGCCTCTCGGTCCGGGGAGAGGACCGCCCCTTCAACGAGGCGTTGGCCCGGCCCGGCATCTCGCTGATCGCCGAGTTCAAGCGCCGCTCTCCCAGCGCTGGCCAGCTCGCCGGCGAACAGGTCGACGTCGCCTCCCAGGTGGCCGCGTACGAGCGCGGCGGCGCTGCCGCGCTCTCGGTTCTGACCGACGAGCCGCACTTTGGCGGCTCGCTCGCGGACCTGCGCGCCGCCCGCGCCGCCTGCGGCCTGCCGATCATCCGCAAGGACTTTCTTGTCGACCCCTACCAGCTCTACGAGGCCGCCGTGAACGGCGCCGACGCGGTGCTGCTGATCGTCGCCGCCCTCGGCGACCGCGAGCTGCAGGCGCTGTACCAGGAGGCGCGTTCGATCGACCTCGACTGCCTGGTCGAGGTTCACGACGGGGAGGAGCTGGAGCGGGCGCTCGAGGCCGGTGCCGAGGTGATCGGGATCAACAATCGCAACCTCGACGACATGAGCGTCGACATCGCCACCACCTACGAGCTGATGCCGAACGTCCCGGCCGGCAAGACGGTGGTCGCCGAGAGCGGCATCACCGGGCGGGCGGAGCTGGAGGAGCTCGATCGGGTCGGGGTCGACGCGGTCCTGATCGGCGGCGCCCTGATGGCCGCTCCGGACCCCGAGGCCAAGGTGCGGGATCTGACCGGGACCGACGAGAGCACCCGCGAACACCTCGTTTAGGAAAAATTTCGAGAGCATTTAGGACCGGCCCAAATCAAGTCGTCATCCTGTTGCCTATGTCCAAGCTCAACCAGAAACTTCGCAGTCCTTTTGGCTCTGCTCTCCTCGGGGGCCTGGTCGTGGCCGTCCTTGGCTGGATCGCGATCGCAGCCGGATTGGTTCAGTCGGACGGCGGTACGACGACCACCGTGGCGGCGCCGATCACGGCGCCCGTCGACAGCAAGTCCGCGGATGACCCCGCCAACGTCGTCAACCAGATCTACAAGACCGACGGCGAAGGGGTCGCCTTCATCGCATCCCAGATCGAATCGACCGAAGCCGAAAGCCTCAACCCGTTCGGCGAACCCGAACCCGAACCCGGCGGCGCCGCCACCGGCTCGGGCTTCGTGATCGACGACGAGGGCCACATCCTCACCAACAACCACGTCGTCGAAGGCGCCAGCAAGGTGACGGTGAAACTCGGAGATTCCGAAGAGACCTACGACGCCGAGGTGGTCGGGACCGATCCGGGCACCGACGTCGCCCTACTGAAGGTCGACGCCCCCGCCAACGAAATCCACCCGCTAAGGCTCGGCCGTTCCGCCGATATGGAAGTCGGCGATCCGGTGGTGGCCATCGGGAACCCGTTCGGGCTCGACCGCACCGTGACCAGCGGAATCGTCTCCGCCCTGCAGCGCCAGATCCAGGCGCCGAACGGCTTCTCGATCTCGCATGTGATCCAGACCGACGCCGCGATCAACCCCGGCAACTCAGGCGGGCCGCTGATCAACAGCGCAGGTGAAGTGATCGGGATCAACGCTCAGATCGCCACCGGGGGCGGGGGCGGCAACGTCGGCATCGGCTTCGCGATCCCGATCGACACCGTCCGTGCCGACCTCGAGCAGCTGAAGACGAAGGGCGAAGTGGAACACGCCTTCATTGGGGTCAGCGGCGGCACCATCACCAGCGAACTGGCAAAGGCGATCAACCTGCCGGTCGACGAAGGCGTGATCGTCCAGTCCGTCGTCAAGGACGGGCCGGCCGACGAGGCCGGGATCGAAGCCGGGGGGACCTCGGCGACGATCAATGGCGAAGAAGTACGGCTCGGCGGCGACATCATCACCGAGGTCGACGGGAAGAAGCTGAAGAGCATGGAACAGCTCGTCGAAATCATCCAGGGGCACAAGCCCGGGGACGAGCTGGAGCTGACGATCGTTCGCGACGGTGACGAAAAGAACGTGGACGTCACTCTTGGGAGCCAGCCGGAGAACAACAGCGGCGGCTAGCCGTTCGGAGGGGGTTGGGGTCGTCCTTCGCGTACGCTGGAGGTTGTGCGGGTCAAGTTCTGCGGGATCACCAATCTCGATGACGCGGCGGAGGCTGTGCGGCTCGGTGCGTGGGCAATCGGGTTGATTCACTTTCATGGCAGCCCTAGGGATGTCGATCGGGCTGTGGCGGCTGAGATTGCCGCGGCTTTCAAGCGGAAGTGCGAGGTCGTTGGGGTTTTCGTCAATCCGACGCTGGACGAGGTGGCGCGGGCGGTGGAGGACGAGGGGTTGACGATGGTGCAGTTGAACGGGGCCGAGGGGGCCTCCTTCTGCGCCGAGGTGAAACGGCGGACTGGGTTGAAGGTGGCGAAGGCCGTTCACGTCGCCAGCGCCGCCGACATCCACGCCGCCGAGGCTTTTCGCACCGACTTCCACCTCTTCGACCGGCGCGGGAAAGGGTCGTGGGGCGGCACCGGCGAGAGCTTCGACTGGGAGCTGCTGCGCGGCCATCGCTCCGAGGTGCCGGCGATCCTGGCCGGCGGGTTGCGCCCGGAGAACGTCGCCCACGCGATCGACGTCACCCGGCCCTACGCGGTCGACGTCGCCAGCGGCGTCGAGCGGGAGCCGGGGCTCAAGGACCACGCGGCGATGGAGGCCTTCTTCGAGGCCGCGAACCCGGTCGGCGCCAGCGCATGAGCGCGATCGAGGAGAGGTTCGGCCCCTACGGGGGCCGCTACGTGCCGGAGACCCTGATCCCGGCCCTCGACGAGCTCAGCGCCGCCTGGACGGAGGCGCGTGAGGACGAGGAGTTCATGGACCGGCTGCGGCAGCTGCGGCGCGACTTCATTGGCCGCCCGACGCCGCTCTACCTGGCCCAGCGGCTCTCCGATCGGGTCGGCTCGCGGGTCTACCTCAAGCGCGAGGACCTCGCCCACACCGGCGCCCACAAGATCAACAACGCCGTCGGCCAGGCGCTGCTCGCCGTCCGGATGGGCAAGCCCCGAGTGATCGCCGAGACCGGGGCAGGCCAGCACGGGGTCGCGACCGCCACCGCCTGCGCTCTGCTGGGGCTCGAATGCGTCGTCTACATGGGCACCGAGGACATCCGGCGCCAGGCGCCCAACGTCGAGCGGATGAAGCTGCTGGGGGCCGAGGTGGCGCCGGTCGAGGCGGGGGCGAGGACGCTGAAGGAGGCGGTCAGCGCCGCGATCCGCGACTGGGTCGCCAACGTCGCCACCACCCACTACGTGATCGGCTCCGCCGTCGGGCCCGCACCCTATCCGGCGCTGGTCCGCGACCTGCAGCGGGTGATCGGCGAGGAGGCGCGCGAGCAGGCGCTGGCAGCCGAGGGCTCGCTGCCCGCCCGGGTGATCGCCTGCGTCGGCGGCGGCTCCAACGCGATCGGGATCTTCACCCCCTTCGTCGGCGACGCCGAGGTGGCATTGGTCGGCGTCGAGGCGGCGGGCGAGGGGCTCGATACCCAGCGGCACGGCGCCTCGCTGCAGGGCGGCGTCAAGGGCGTCCTGCACGGCTCGCTCTCATCGGTGATCGCCGACGAGGAGGGGCAGATCCTCGAGGCGCACTCGATCTCGGCCGGCCTCGATTACCCCGGCGTCGGCCCCGAGCACGCGCAGCTGCGCGACAGCGGCAGGGCGAGCTACGTCGCCGTTACCGACGACCAGGCGCTCGGCGCCTTCCAGGAGCTGGCACGGCTGGAGGGGATCATCCCGGCCCTGGAGTCCTCCCACGCGCTCGCCTGGCTGGCGGACAACCCGCTCGAGGGCGAGGGCTTCGACGTCCTCTGCCTCTCCGGCCGCGGCGACAAGGACATGGCGGAGGCCACTGCTCGTTTGAAACCGCCGAGTGAGGTCCTGCCGTGAGCGTTGAGCGGGAGGGCCGGGGGGGTCTCGCCGGACAACAGCGGGGAGGGTCCGGCGAGACCCCCCCGGCCCTCCCGGATCGGGACGGGGAGGAGCGCATCGCGGCGGCTTTTGCTCTCGCGCGAGAGGGTGGGCGGGCGGCGCTGATGCCTTACATGATGGCCGGGTATCCCGACCGGGAGACCGGGCTGGCCGTTGCCGAGGCCTATGTGGATGCCGGGGCCGAGCTGATCGAGCTCGGGGTGCCGTTCTCCGATCCCCTCGCCGACGGTCCGACGATCCACGCGGCGGCGACCAAGGCGCTTGAAGCGGGGGCTACGCTGTCGACCGCGCTCGAGGTCTGCCGGGCGATAGGCGAGCGCGTCCCGGTCGTCTTCATGGCTTACGCCAACATGGTCCTCGCCCATGGGGGCTCGAGCCAGTTCGCCGAGCTGGCGCGGGCGGCGGGGGCCGCTGGGGCGATCGTCCCCGATCTGCCGCTGGAGGAGGCGGGTGAGGTGCGCGAGAGCTTCGCCGCCGAGGGGCTGGCGCTGGTGCCCCTGCTGGCGCCGACGACCCCGGCCGAGCGCCGCCGGCGGATCTGCGCGGCGGCCAGCGGCTTCGTCTACGTCGTCTCCACCGTCGGCACCACCGGCGAGCGGGCGGAGATCCCGGCGGCGCTGACCGAGCTGGTGGAGGCGACGAAGGCCGATGCCGAGGTGCCGGTCGCCGTCGGCTTCGGGATCGGCACGCCCGAGCAGGCGGCGCAGGTCGGGGGCATCGCCGACGGGGTGATCATCGGCAGCCGCCTCGTCCGTGCCGCCGGCGAGGGCGAGTCGCCCGAAGGAGCCGCGGACGCGGTGGCCTCGTTTCTCGGCCAAGCTCGCGACGCGCTTGCTGCCGGATCGATCCAATAGGATGCCGCGCGATATGGGAATGGTCGTAACCCTCTTCCTGGCGATCGCCGCGATGGTGGTCGGCTACGCCGTCTTCGGACAGGGCGGCGGCGTCGCCGGCATGGTCTTCTTTGCCGTGCTCCTGATCGGAGCCGCGATCCGCACCCTGCAGCCCCAGAAGACCGACGCCTAGCTCTAGGCGCGAGTCGCGACTGCCATCCGGTCGAACTACCGCGTGCTTGCTCGCAAGGCGAGCTTCTAAGCTCAGGGCATGCGGATCGGAGTCCTTACCGGCGGCGGCGACTGCCCCGGCCTCAACGCGGTCATCCGCGCGGTCGTGCGCAAGGGGGTGGCGGTCTACGGACACGAGTTCGTCGGCTACCGCGACGGCTGGCGGGGGCCCCTGGAGGCGGACAGCCGCCCGCTCGGGGTGCCCGAGGTGCGGGGGATCCTGCCGCGTGGGGGAACGATCCTCGGTTCCTCGCGCACCAATCCCTTCGCGGACGCAGACGGGCCGAGCCGGGTCGCGGAGAACCTCGAGGCCGCCGGCATCGACGGGCTGATCGCGATCGGCGGCGAGGACACGCTCGGCGCTGCCGCGCGGCTCCACGCCGAGCACGGGATTCCGATCGTCGGGGTTCCGAAGACGATCGACAACGACCTCGGCGCCACCGACTACACCTTCGGCTTCGACACCGCCGTCAACGTCGCGATGGAGGCGATCGACCGTCTCCACACCACCGCCGACAGCCACCACCGGGTCCTCATCGTCGAGGTGATGGGTCGCCACGCAGGCTGGATCGCCTTCCACGCCGGTCTCGCCGGCGGCGCCAACGTGATCCTGATCCCGGAGCGGAGGTTCGACGTCGAGAAGGTCTGCGAGCTGGTGGGCCGCCGCTTCGCCAGCCAGTTCGCCCCGATCATCGTCGTCGCCGAGGGGGCCGAGCCAACGGGGGGGATTCCCGACCGGGATCAAGCCCCCACCGACGCCTTCGGGCACGTCCGCCTCGGCGGAATCGGCCACTGGCTCGAGGGTGAGATCGAGCGGCGGACCGGAAAAGAGGCACGGGCAACCGTACTCGGCCACGTCCAGCGCGGCGGCACCCCGACGGCTTTCGACCGGGTGCTTGCCACCCGCTTCGGTTTGCACGCGATCGATGCCGTCCAGGCCGGCCGCTGGGGGACGATGGCGGCGCTCCGCGGCACCGAGATCGAGCTGGTCGAGCTGTCCGAGGCGACCGCGGAGCTGAAGACGCTGCCGCCGTCGATGTACGAGGAGGCTGAGGTCTTCTTTGGTTAGGCGGAGCCAGCGGGGCCTGATGCTTCTCCTGGTCGCCGGGCTCCTCGCGACGGCAAGCGGCTGCGGCGAAGAGGGCGCGGCGGCCGGGGCTGTCGTGCGCATATACGTCAGCGCGCCGCTGCGGGGGCCGGAAGCGGGGGAGGGACGGCGGCTCTGCGGCGAAGCGCGTGAGCAGGCGAGGCAGGGGAAGGGCGGCGAAGGCCACGAGCTGCGGGTCGTCTGCCTCGACGCTGCGGGCGGCGGGAACGGCTGGTCGCTGGCCCAGGTGGGCGCCAACGCGCGGCGGGCGACGGAGGACTCGACGACGGTCGCCTACGTCGTCGAGCCGGACCCGGCGGCGCGCAAGCAATCCCGCCCGATCGTCGAAGCGGCCGGAATCGCCGAGCTCGGCGGGGAGTCAGGGCGCGACGCGGTGGCGAGGGTAGTGAGGGCGATGGAAGAAGGCGACGCGAGCCAGCCGCGGGACGCCGTCCTCGACGCCTTCGGCCGCTGATGTGTGCGGCGGGGCCGCGGGTCTCGGTCGTGGTCCCGACCCGGGGACGGCCGGAGTCGCTGCGGAAGTGCGTGGCGGCGCTGGAGGCGCAGACGCAGCCGGTGGAGATCGTCGTGGTCGAGGACACCGGGGGCCGGGGGCCGGCGTGGGCGCGGAACGAGGGAGTGGGACGGGCACGGGGGGAGGTCGTCTGCTTCACCGACGACGACTGCGTGCCGTCGCCGGGGTGGGTGGAGGCGCTGACGGTGTCGATCCAGAGCGGGGTTGAGCAGGTGACCACTGGTCCTGTCCTTGTGGGCAGGGGAGCGACGGCCGCCGACCGTGCCTGGGAGGCGATCGTCGGCTACCTGCAGCAACAGGCGACGGCGCCGGGAACTGCTTCCCCGGGCTTCGCGGTCACCGCCAACGTCGCCGCAGGCCGCGAGCTGCTCGAACGGTTGCCCTTCGACGAGTCTTTCCCGGCCGCCGCCGGCGAGGACCGCGATTGGGGTGAGCGCGCGGCGCGTCTCGGGGCCCAGCCCCACTTCGTCACCGGGGCCGTGGTCGTGCACCAGAGCGGGCTTACGGTTCGCGGCTTCCTGCGCCAGCAGTACCGCTACGGCAGGGGAGGCGCTCAGTATCGCCAGCGTTCTGCCGATCGCCGGTTCGGCTCGCTTGCCTTCTACGCCGGGTTGGCCCGCCGCGGCTTTGCCGCCGGACTCGGGCCAGGGCTCTTGGTCGCCGCCGCCCAGGCGGCAACGCTTGCCGGGGTCGTCGCGGCGAGGTAGGCGTCGATTCGTCCTCGCGGAATCGTAGGGTCGGCCCCGTGACGGCAGCCCTCGACGCTTCGGTGATCATCAGCCTCGCCAGTGCCGCGACGGCGGTGACCGCCCTCGGCCTGACGATCTATCAGCAGATCTGGCGCAACCCCAGGCTGACGTTGGCGCTCGCTCTCGACCCCGGCCACGGCGATTTGGTCACGCTCGAGCCGGTGATCGCGCAGGGGGAGACGGCCGAGGTGCGGGAGCGGGACACGACCGAGCACTGGGCCCGGCTTCGGGTTCGCAACGCCAAGCGCAAGCACTCCGCCCGGAGGGTCGAGGTCCTCTACATAGGCCGGCGCAGCAACGGCGAGCTGTGCATCGACCCCCGGCCGCTTCGCTTCACCGCGACGAGCGAGAACCCGAACCACTCCGACATCCTCGCGATGGGGGCCGACAAGCCGGCCCTGAAGGCGACCGTTCCCCCGGGTGTCTTTCGCCACGTCGACTTCCTCGCCGCCTCGATTTCGCCGTCGGTGATGACGAGGGTGAGGGGGAAGCCTCGGCTGGCCGTCTGGCCCGGGCCGGGGATAGACCTCGAGGAGGGCTCGCACGAGATCTACCTCGCGGTCGCCGCGGTCGACACCGATGCCGTCTTCTACCGGATTGGCGTGACCATCTCGCACGGCTGGAGCGACGATCCGAGCGAGTGGTGGAGCTCGAACGTCGTGTTCTCCCCGCTCGAACGGCTCACCGCTCGCGAGCGGGAGAGCCTCCTCGGCTAGCGCTCGATCAGGGGCTCGCCGCCGAGGCCATCTAGCGGCAAGTCGCAATGAGCGGCGACCGTGGCGGGGATGTCGGTGACGCGGGCGGTGCGGGTGAGGTCGCGGGCGCGGCCCGTGCGGGGGGCGAGGATCGCCCAGGCGTCGCCGTCGGTGTGGTTGCCGGTGCGGCCGCTGCCGTAGCCCTGGCGGCGGACGCTGCCGAAGCGGGGCGAGTGGACGGCGGGAAGGACGACGGAGGAGGTCGGACGCCAGCGGACGACGAGGTCCGGCAGGCGGTCGGCCGCGCTTCCTTCCCAGCGCTCGGCGACATCGTCCACGGCGACGACGGCCGGCTCGCCGTCGGGGTCGCGAAAATCGAGCAGGCCCTCGCGGATCCGCTCGGTCAGCTCCGCAGCCTCGGTCTCGTCGACGATGCCGTCGCGCTCCCGGCCTCGCCGGTTGAAGCTGACGTATCCCTGGTTGTCGGCGGGGTGGGCGAAGGCGCGGGTGCTCGACCAGTCGACGCCGCGCAGCTCCAGCCGCGCCGTCAGCTCCAGCGCCAGGCGGTCGGGCATCGCAGCGGCGATCCGCGAGCGCAGCCGTCCGGAGAGCGCGGCGCGCAGGCGCCAGATCGCACCCGAGTCGGAGTCATCGCCGCCTTCTTCGGCTCCTTCGCCGAGGACGGCGCTCAGCATCCCGGGCAGGAGATCGGCGCGGCTGGTGTTCTCGTCCATGCCGAGGACGGAGCAGACGATCACGTCGCACTCGTCGGGGAGCGCTTCGAGAACGCGGCCGAGCTGGGCATCGACCTCCTCGTAGACCTCGGCGAGGGTGGAGTCGAGTCGCGCCCGCTCCTGCGTTGCGATCGCGGTCTCGTCTATGTACGGCGGGACCTCCCAGAGCCGGTGGCCGGCCAGGTGCGGCGCCGCGAAGACGATCCAGGCGAGGTCGAAGGAGCGCGCCCGCAGGCGTTCGACCGCGAGGTCGGCGACCCGGCGCGGCGCCTGCAGGAAGCGTTCGCGCAGCCGGCGCAGCTCGCGCGGGGCCTGCGCGCCGAAGACCTCGGTCACGTCCGGCGGCCGACCGTGGCGGCGCCTGACCCCGCGGTCGCCCCCCTCGGGGACAGACCAGCGCTCGAGCACGACCCGCTCCCGCATCCCCCAGCCGCAGACGAGCTCGCCCTGCGCATCGTGCGGACGATGGCACTCGTAGGGATCGATCGCAAGGGTGCTACGGCCGGCGCCGCCGAGCCGGTCCCAGATCGGCGGCGGAGCCTCGAAGCTGGCCGCCAGCCGTACGCGCTGGTCCCCCGCGGCCCATTGGAAGGGGTAGTAGAGCCCGTGCTCGCCGACCTCGACCCCGCGGTAGAGGTCTTGGTAGGCGCTGGCGGGGAAATGCGCCGCGGGGGTCTCAAGCTCGAGGCGCGTTCCCTGCCGGCGCAGATCCGCCAGGTTCGGCAGCCGGCCTTCGCCTTCCAGGCGCGCGAGCAGCGAGGCGCTGGCGGCATCGAACTGGATCACGGCGATCATCTCGCCGCTCCCGCGAGCGGCGCCACAGTCACCTCGGCGCCGTCGAGCGCGGCCGAGCGGCGCGCGGCCTCCACGACCGCCATCGTTGCGATGCCGTCTTGGGCGGTTGCGAGGGGGCGGTGGGGGTGTCCCCGCTGGAGAAAAGATTGGGGAGGCTCCACCGGGGACACCCCCACCGCCCCGGCCGCCTCAAGTTGACGTTGGAGGGACAGGATCAGGGGGTCGGGTCGCCCTATGAGAGAGGAGAGCCGGGTGCGGAGACCGCCCCAGGAGGACCTCGCGAGCAGCTTTCCGGCGCGGTCGCGGACGGCGACGACCTCGCGGTGACCGCGATCGGTGGCACAGGCGATGCGGGCGCGGCCGCGGGCCAGCTCCAGCTCCAGGCACGCCCGCTCGGGTGCGATCCGCGCCTGGCGGACGGCGATCGGCGCGGCGCCGCTGAGGTGGCAGGCGAGGTCGATCAGGTGCAGGCCGGCGTCGAGCAGCGCCTCGTCGTCGGCCTGGTGCGCGCCCCAGTCGCCGCGGCGGAAGCGCAGCTCGAGTTCGAGCTCGACCCAGCCTTCGGCCGGGATCGCGCCGCGCAGCTCGTGGCCCTGCAGGAAACGGCGGTTGAAGGCCACCCAGGGCTGCGGGTCCAGCGCCACCAGCCGCTGCGCCCTGTCGAGGTCCGGGGCCGGGGGCTTCTCGACCAGCGAGCGGACGCCGGCCGCCGCCGCCGCTTCGGCGAGGGCGACGTGGTGGGCGGCGGGGGCGGCGACGACGAGCAGGTCGATCGGCACCGCGGCCAGCAGCTCGGCGGCGCCGGCGAAGGCGGGCGCGTCGCCGCCCCCACCACGCCCCCAGAGCTCCGCGCACTGCCGCCGGCGCTCGGCGTCGGGATCGGCGAAGCCGGCGATCGCGATCCCCTCGGCGCCCAGGACGGCCGGGACGTAGCCGCGCTCGGCGATGCGGCCGCAACCGGCGATCCCCAGCCTCATCGCCTCTCCTCGGCGACGTGGAGGAGGAGGGCGGCGGGAACCGAGGCGGCGGCGCTCAGCTGGTGCAGCTGGTGCAGGACGATTCCGGCGGCGAGCAGCCTCGGGCCGCCGCGGCGGGCGAGCAGCGCGTAGAGGTCCCGATCGAGAGCGAGGTTGGCGAGCAGTGCCGCCGCTGCAGCCCGCGGGCGGCGGGCGAGGAGGGAGCCGAGCAGGGCGACGCTGGACGCGGCGCTCAGTCGTCGGCGCCAGTCGAGGTTGAGGGCGGTGCTGTCCGATCCCTCGTGCAGCAGCAGGCGCGCCCACGGAACGCCGCGGCGGCTGAAGTCGGTGCGGACCATGCTCAGCGCGGTCCAGCGCTTGAGGTGGCGACCGTGGATCCGAGGGTCGAGGAGGATGCGGGATCCGTTCCGGCGCAGTCGCATCCCCAGCTCGATGTCCTCGACGCTGGCCTGCGGGTAGCGATTCTCGTCAAAGCCGCCGGCGGCTTTGAAGGCATCCCGCCGCACCGCGCCGAGGCCGGCCCAGAACGTCTCGGCTTCTCCCGCGGCGCCGGCGTGGACGTGGTGGTGGAGGAGGTTCCGGTAGCGCGAAGCGAGGCGGGGATCGCCGGGGTCGTCGTCGTAGGCGCCGAAAACCGAGGCAAGCTCGGGATCCTCTTCGAAGTGCTGGGCAATCCGAGCCAGTGCCCCGGCGTCGACCTCGACGTCGGAGTCGACGAAGACGAGCACGTCGGCGGTCGTCTCCTCGCTGCCGAGGTTGCGCGCGGCCGCGGGTCCTGAGCCGTTGGGCTCCCGCTGGACCATCAGCTCGTCGGGAGGGCGATCCCCCGCCTCGAGCGCCGCAAGGCATCGATTCAAGGTCGGCGGATCGTCGGTCGCGGGGACGACGACGGCGAGGGTGGGGGCCGGCATTAGGGATACCTAATAGCATCTCCGCACTCGATGACGGCGCCCGCCTCCAGACCGGAATCCGCGCCTGTCGCCGTGCTCGGAGCCGGTCCCGCCGGCCTTACCGCCGCCTATCGCCTGGTCCAGCGCCGCGTTCCCGTCGTCGTCTTCGAGGCCGGCGAGGAGGTTGGGGGCCTGGCTCGGACCGTCGTCCGCGACGGCTACCGCTTCGACCTCGGCGGCCACCGCTTCTTCACCAAGAGCGAGGAGGTCGAGGCGCTCTGGGAGGAGCTGCTGGGGCCGGAGCTGCTGGTGCGGCCGCGGCTCTCGCGGATCTACTGGCGCGGACGCTTCATCGAGTACCCGCTGCGGCCGGCCGACGTCTTCGCCAAGGTCGGCCCGTTGGAGCTGGCCCGCAGCCTCGCCTCCTACGCCCGCGCTCGTCTCGGCCGCCGCGGCGAGGCGGAGACCTACGAGGAGTGGGTCAGCGCCCGCTTCGGCCGCCGCCTCTTCGAGCTCTTCTTCAAGACCTACACGGAAAAGGTCTGGGGGGTGGGGACGGACGAGCTGCGGGCCGAGTGGGCGGCGCAGCGGATTTCGGACCTCTCGGTGGCCTCGGCGCTGCGGGCGGCTCTGCCGGGGGGCGGGGATACACCGAAGAGCCTGATCGAGCAGTTCCGCTACCCGCGACTGGGCCCGGGGCAGATGTGGGAGGAGATGGCACGGCGGATCGAGGACGGCGGCGGCGAGATCCGCCTCGGCGCCGCAGTCGAAGGCCTAGAGCACGAGGGCGGGCGCGTGACCGCAGTCCGCGCCGGCGGCGAGCGGGTCGAGGTCGGCGCCGCGATCTCCTCGATCCCCCTGCGGACCACCGTCGGCGCCGCCGAGCCCGCGCCCCCGGGCGAGGTCACGCGCGCCGCCGCCGGCCTGCGCTACCGCGACTTCCTCACGGTGGCGCTGCCGATCGACGGCGAGCCGCCCTTCCCGGATAACTGGGTCTACGTCCACGACCCGCGGGCGCGGGTCGGCCGGATCCAGAACTTCCGCGCCTGGAGCCCCTGGATGACCCCCGACCCGCGCCGCTCCTGCCTCGGGCTCGAGTACTTCTGCTTCGAAGGCGACGATCTCTGGTGCAGCGACGACGAGGAGCTGGTCGCGCTGGGCCGGCGCGAGGTCGCCGCGCTGGGGCTGGTCGACCCCGATCGCGTCGCCGGCGGACACGTCGTCCGTGTCCCCAAGGCCTACCCGGTCTACGACGCTGAGTACGCCGCCCGGGTCGAGCGGATCCGCGGCTGGCTCGACGGCTTCTCCAACCTGCAGCAGATCGGCCGCAACGGCCTCCACAGGTACAACAATTCCGATCACTCGATGCTGACGGCGATGCGGGCGGTGGAGAACCTCTGCGACGGCGCCGAGCACGACGTCTGGGCGGTCAACGCGGACAGCGTCTACCACGAGCGCGACGAGGCGGCGGAGCAGCCGTACCGGGCGGCGCCGGAGACGCCGGCTATGGGGCGGGCTTTGGCGGAGCTGGACTAGTCGGGCAGGGGAGACGGGTAGCGCGCCAAGTGCCGGCATGGGCGATGACGTTGCCCTGGGGGATGGCTTTGGTCGAGAGGGCGACGCCGTAGAGGGGTTTGCGGCGGACGGGGACGGCGGAGATCGGTTCTTCGAGCTTCCAGGCGGTGGCCGTCTGGGGGCGGACCTGGGTCTGCTTGACGGTGCCGCTGCAGGCGAGCAATGCGTTTGGTCCGGTCTTGTCTACGAGGTCGAAGAGGTGGCTGAGGGAGCTCGTCTGCCGCTCGACCACGTCGAGGTCTCCGGGAACCTGCGCGGCGCGCCAGGCGAAGCCCGCGAGCGCGAGCACAAGTGCGGACACCGCGAGGCCTCTCAGCGCCCACCCTGCGGCGGCGCGGGCGAGACCGACGCTGCCGAGGACGGCGACGACGGCGGTGGCAGGCGCGAGGAAGCGGGGGAGACCGGCGAAACCGGCGATGGCCATCAGGGCGACGAGTAGAACCCAGGCGGCGGCACCAACGAGGAGGATCGCCAGGGTGCGGTCCCCGCGGGGCGATTTTGCAAACCATTGGTTGACAAAGTCGCCCCCCGAGAGCAGGAGCGCCACGCCGATCCAGCACGCCGCGAGGGGGGCGGCTATCGCTCGTCCCAAGACCGCGAACCCGTCGAGCGGCTCGAGGCCGCCGGCGCGGGCGGTTTCGCCTCCCTCGAGCGGATTGCCGGCGCCGAGGAGGTCGGGGACGAACCAGGCGATCGGGATCAGGACCGCGACCGCGGTCGCCGCCGCGCGCAGACGCGGCCGCCCTCGGCTCGCGAAGTAGATCCAGAGCGCCAGGAACGGCCAGCATTCGGGGCGCAGCAGCGCCGCCGCCGCTCCCAGGCCGAGCACCCACCCGGGACGCTCGTCGAGCGCGGCCCAGATCGCCCCCAGCACCAGCGCCACCAGCAGCGGCTCCGAGAGGCCGCCGGTGAACTGGCGCAGCGGCGGCGTGAAGGAGTCGGCCGTCAGCGCCACCGAGCCGGCCGCCACGGCGGCGGCGACCCAGCGCCAGCGGCCCGTCTCCTCGCCGCTCAGCCGCGCCGCCAACAGGCCCGCCAGCAGCGGCGCGCAGATCCAGCCCGTGCGGGCGACCAGCAGCCAGGCGTCCGGCGATGCCTCCCCCAGCAACGACAGCGGCGCGTCGATCAGGACCGGCAGCGGCTTCCAGGAGGGGCCACCGGCCGTATCCAGGTCGCCGTGGGCCAGTTCCCTGCCCCAGACCAGCCACGCCCAGGGGTCGTAGACCGGGAAGTAGGGGAGGGCGAGCGAGACGGCTGCGAGGAAAAGCGCCGCCCCCACCGCCAGCGCCGGAGCGCGCCGCAGGCTCACCGGCTGGGTCAGGACGGCGCCGCGCCCTGCTCGCTCAGCAGGTAGACCGGAATCGCGGCGACCGCGAGCAGGACCAGAGCGGGGATCGCGCTCGCCTCGTAGAAGCCGTAGGTCGTCTGCGTCCAGATGTCGGTGGCGAGGGTTTTGAACCCGATCGGCGAGAGGATCAGGGTCACCGTCAACTCCTTCATCGCGTGCAGGAAGACGAGCGCGGCGCCGGCCATCATCCCGCCGCGGGCGAGCGGGATCGTGATCGTGCGGAAGACCTCGGCCGGGCCGCGCCCCATCCCGCGCGCCGCCTCTTCGATCCGCGGCGAGAGCTGGACCAGCGAGCTGCCGATCGGGCCGATCGCCAGCGGCAGGTAGTGGATCGTGATCGCGAAGACCAGCAGCGCGATCGTCTGGTAGAGCGCCGGCACCGCCCGGGTCGAGAAGAAGACCAGGCCGAGGGCGACGAGGATTCCCGGCAGCGCGTAGCCGCCGTGGGCGAGCCGCTCGACCAGGCGCGTCGTCCGCGACGGGTAGCGGACCGCCAGCGCCGCGACGACGAGGGCCGCCACCGCCCCCAGCACCGCGGCCCAGACCGCGATCAGCAGCGAGTTGCCGCCCAGCGCCGCGATCGTGTTCAGCGAGGTGCTGCCGGTGGAGATCCCTTTCGAGGCCCAGTAGATCAGCACCCCGACCGGGAGCACGAAGGCCACCAGCACGATCAGCGAGCAGAAGGCGAGCGCCGGCCAGCGCCAGCGGCCGAGCCGGTAGGGCTGGGTCGGGCGCAGCGCCCCGGGGCCAAGCCGGTGCACCGCCCGGGCGCCGCGCACGCGCGAGCTCGCCAGCAGCAGGACCAGCATCGCGACGACGAGGACGGCGCCGAGCGCCGCCGCCGCCACCCGGTCGAAGCTCGACTGATAGGCGAGGTAGATCTCGGCGGTGAAGGAGTTGAAGCGGAGGATCGAGACGGCGCCGAAGTCGCTGATCGTGAACAGGGCGACGAGAAGCGAGCCGGCGGCGAGCACCGGCCACAGCTGGGGCAGCACCACCGTGCGGAAGACTTCGAGCGGGCTGCGGCCCATCGCCCGCGCCGCGTCCTCGAGCTGGGGGTCGATCCGCCGCAGCGTCGCCCGCAGCGGGATCAGCGCCAGCGGATAGGTGAAGAGCGTAAGCACCGCCCAGGCGCCGGTGAAGCCGTAGATCGAGGGCAGCCGGTCGACCCCGAGCGCTTCCTGCAGCAGCCCGTTCGGGCCCAGCGCCGCGACCAGCAGGTAGGCGCCGACGTAGCTGGGGATCACCAGCGGCAGCGTGCAGAGAACGGTCCAGAGGCGGCGGCCGGGGAGGTCGGTGCGCACCGTCAGCCAGCCGATCGGCAGCGCGATCGCGACCGAGGCGACGACCACGGCCGCGGTCAGCGCCGTCGTGCGCAGCAGCGTCTCCAGCGCCCGCGAGGAGAGGGCGGTTTCCATCGCCGCCGAGAAGTCCCCGGCGATGACGACGACGAGGTAGGCGGCGGGGAGGACGGCGGCGACGCCGATCACGGCGCCGAGGGCGAGCAGGCCGAGCGGCGCCCGGCGCGCTGCCGGCACCTACAGCGCCCCGCTTTCTTTCATCAGTTCGATCGTCCCCTGCAGCTCCTTGAGGTCGACCAGGCTGGAGTCGGAGACGGGGATCTTCGCGATCGGCACGCTCAGCGAGGGGTCGGGCTCGACCCCCTTGGCCAGCGGGTACTCCTTCGAGCTCGAGGTGAAGAACGCCTGGCTCTGCTTCGCGAGCAGGGAGCGGACGAAGGCGAAGGCTTCCGGCTTACGGTCTCTCGCTTCGAGCACGCCGACGCTGGTCAGCAGCATCAGCGAGCCGAGCCCGCCGGGCGGGAAGTAGACGGCGACGGGGTAGTCGGCACCTTCTTCGCCGATCGCCTGGGCGACGTAGTAGTGGTTGATCAGGCCGACGTCGATTTCGCCTTTGGCGATCGCGTCGCGGATCGTCACGTTGTCGGGGAAGGCAACGGCGCCGTTGTCGACCATCCCACCCAACCACTCTCGGGCTCGTTCGTCGCCGTACTTGGCGCGCAGGGCGGTCACGTACTCCTGCATGCTCGAGGAAGCCGGGCTCCATCCGACCCGGCCCTTCCACTTCGGGTCGGTCAGCCCGAAGGGGGAGGGCGGCAGTTCCGCCTGCTTGACGACGTCGCGGTTGTAGGCGACGACCCGGGCGCGGCCGGTGACGCCGACCCAGCGCCCTTCCGGGTCGCGGTACTGCGCCGGCACCCGGTCGAGGATGTCCTGCGGCAGCTCCGCCAGCAGCCCTGCTTCGGCGACGGCGGCGATCGCCCCCGGCTCCTGGGCGAAGAAAACGTCGGCGGGGGAGGCGTCGCCCTCCTCGACAAGGGTCGCGGCGAGGTCGGCGGTTTCGGCGAAGCGAACCTCGACGTCGCGGTCGGCCTGCTCCTCGTACATGTCGACGGCTGGGCCGATCGCGGCCGGGATCCGGCCCGAGTAGAGCGTGATCCCCTCGGCTTCGGGCTCGTTGGAGCCGCCGCCGCTGTCTTCGGTGCTGAAGCCGCAGCCGGCGGCGACGAGCGCGGCGAAGACGAGGCAGGCGGCCGCGAGCAAGCGGCGTTGTGGGGTGGGGAGGATCACAGAGGCGGCAGTTAGGTTGCCCTAATCTTATGGATTCCGCTGCTTATGGAGCACGAAGAGCCCAATCCGATCCCCGGCCTGCGCCTGCGCGGCCTGCGCAAGAGCTTCGGCGAGGTCGTCGCCGTCGACGGCCTCGACCTCGACGTCCCCGAGGGCTCGACCTGCGCCCTGCTCGGCCCTAGCGGCTGCGGCAAGACGACGACGCTGCGGCTGATCGCCGGCCTCGAGCGCGCCGAGGGGGGCACGATCGAGATCGGCGGCGAGGTCGTCAGCGGCGGCGGTCGCACGGTCCCGGCCGAGCGCCGCCGCATCGGCATGGTCTTCCAGGACTACGCGCTCTTCCCCCACATGGACGTCGCCGCCAACGTCGGCTATGCGCTGGGCCGGCGACCCGACCGCGTCAGGGTCGAGGCGGCGCTGGAGACGGTCGGCCTCGGCGGCCTCGGCAAGCGCAACCCGCACGAGCTATCGGGCGGTCAGCAGCAGCGGGTGGCGCTGGCGCGGGCGCTGGTCGCCGAGCCGCAGGCGCTGCTCCTCGACGAGCCCTTCTCCAACCTCGACGCCGGCCTCCGCGCGCGGGTGCGCGAAGAGGTGCGCGAGATCCTCGCCGAGCAGAAGCTGACCTCGGTCTTCGTCACCCACGACCAGGAGGAGGCGCTCAGCGTCGCCGACGTGGTCGCCGTCGTCAACGAGGGCAAGGTCGAGCAGGTCGGCACGCCGGAGGACGTCTACTCGAGGCCCACGACCCGCTGGGTCGCGAGCTTCCTCGGCGAGATCGAGGTCCTGCCCGGGAGGGCCGCCAACGGGACGATCCAGTGTGAGCTGGGGCCGCTGCCGAACCGCGAGGGCCTCAGCGGCGAGGTCGACGTCCTGGTGCGGCCGGAGTCGCTGGCGATCGGGACGATCGAGCCGCCCGACCGCCGCAGCCAGAAGGCAACGGTGCTCTCGCGCAGCTTCTTCGGCCACGACCAGCTGGTCGAGCTGCAGCTCCCCTCGGGCAGCGTCGTCAAGGTGCGCCGGCTCGGCTTCCCCGCCTGGCACCCGGGCGACCGAGTCAATATCTGGATCGAGGGCCCGGTCGACGTGCTGGGGCGGGACTCCTAGGGGTCAGGTGGGGGAGGGGTCGGGACCCCCTCGCCAGACACATCTCGCTATGGCTCGATGTTGAGTGTCTGGAGAGGGGGTCCCGACCCCTCCTGCGACAGTTAGAGGAGGTCCCGCAGGGCAGCGTCTAGTTTGGGATGGCTGAACTGGTAGCCGAGTTCCTGGGTGCGCTTCGGGATCACCCGTTGGCCGCCGCGCAGGACTTTTCCGAACTCTTTGCCGAATTTGAAGTCGAGGACGAGGCCGGGAACGGGCATCACCGCGGGCGGTTCAGAGCGCGGCCCAAGGCCTTGGAGAAGTCCTTGTTGGTGGCGGGATTGGGTGAGGAGGCGTTGATCGTGCCGCTGACGTTCTCGTTGTCGAGGGCCCAGAGGAGGATCCCGAGCTCGTCGTCGAGGTGGATCCAGGAGAGGTACTGCTCGCCGCCGGCGAGCGGGCCGCCGACGCCGAGCTTGAACGGCGTCAGCATCTCCTTCAGCATCCCACCGCGCTTCGTCAGCACCTGCCCGGTGCGGACGACGACGAGGCGGACGTCGCTGGAGTCGAGCTCGTGGGCGGCTGCCTCCCAGGCGACGACGACTTCGCTGTCGAAGCTCGACCCCGGTCCGTCGTCCTCGACCACCTCCTCGGCGCCGCGGTCGCCGTAGTAGCCGACCGCCGACTGGCTGACCAGGACCTTCGGCGGGCTCTCGAGCGCGGCGATCGTCTGCACGAGGTTGTGCGTGCCCTGACGGCGGCTCTCCATGATCCGCTCCTTCGACTCCGCGGTCCATTTCTGGTCGATCCGCTCGCCCAGCAGATGGACGACGCCGTCGATGCCCTCGAAGGCGGCCGGGTCCGGCCGTTCCAGGGTCGGCTCCCACTTCCGCCAGAGGACGCGCGGGTTGGCTTCGCGGGCGCGGCCCGGTTCGCGGGTCAGGCCGACGACGTGGTCGCCGCGGGCGAAAAGTGCGTCACACAGTGCCTGGCCGATCGTGCCGCTGGCGCCGGTGACGAGGACCCGCACCTAGGCCCCGTCCACCGCGGCGAAGGTCCCGGTCTCCTCGTTGAGCCGGGCGATGCCGTCGCGCTTGGCCTCCTCGACCACAGCCTCGGCGACCTTCGGCGCCACCTCGCGATTGAAGACGCTGGGGATGATGTAGTCCTCGGCGAGGTCCTCCTCGGAGACCGCCATCGCGATCCCCTGGGCGGCGGCCAGCTTCATCTCCTCGGTGATCGAGGGGGCGCCGGCGTCCAGCGCGCCGCGGAAGATGCCGGGGAAGGCGAGCACGTTGTTGATCTGGTTCGGGAAGTCCGAACGCCCGGTGGCCATGATCCGCACGTATGGCGCCGCCTCCTCGGGCATCACCTCGGGCGTCGGGTTTGCCATCGCGAAGACGATCGCGTCGTCGTTCATCTTGCCGAGGGACTCCGGCTGGATGATCCCGGGACCGGAGAGGCCGACAAAGATGTCCATGCCCTCGATTACGTCGTCGGGTTGACCCTGGATCACGTCCGGGTTCGTCGTCTCGGCGTACCAGCGCTTGGCCTCGTTCATCTCGCCGGATTCGTAGTCCTCGCGCCTGGTCGAGACCGCGCCCTTGCGGTCGCAGCCGACGATCTGGGTGATGCCGGAGGCGAGCATCATCTTCGTCACCGCTACCCCGGCGGCGCCGAGCCCTACCACCAGCACCCGCAGCTGCTCGATCGGTTTGCCGGTGATTTTCAGCGCGTTGAAGAGGGCCGCCATCGTCACCACCGCGGTGCCGTGCTGGTCGTCGTGGAAGACCGGAATGTCGATGCTCTCCTTCAGCCGGTCCTCGATCTCGAAGCAGCGCGGGGCGGAGATGTCCTCGAGGTTGATGCCACCGAAGGTGGGGGCCATCAGCTCGACGGCGCGGACGATCTCGTCGGCGTCCTGGGTGTCGAGGCAGATCGGGAAGGCGTCGACCCCGGCGAACTCTTTGAAGAGCATGCACTTGCCCTCCATCACCGGCATCGCCGCCTCGGGGCCGATGTTGCCGAGGCCGAGCACGGCGCTGCCGTCG
>Ga0190269_10000188_pt1 | contig 32926 bp, 30 predicted proteins | sample Popmic249IS_FD_133749 | JGI IMG/M metagenome (GOLD analysis project Ga0190269, IMG submission 133749) | Populus adjacent soil microbial communities from riparian zone of Blue River, Arizona, USA - 249 IS | ecosystem: Environmental > Terrestrial > Soil > Riparian zone | place: USA: Arizona... | reverse complement strand
GACGGTCGCGACCTTCGGCGGCCTCGACCTGGTGGTGAACAACGCGGCCGCGTTCGACACCACGCCGACCAGCCGGATCACCATGAAGCGCTACGACCTGCTGCAGGCGGTCAACGCGCGGGGGAGTTTCCTGGTGAGCCGCACCGCGTTGCCGCACCTGGAGAAGTCGCCGGCCGCGCACATCCTCTCGATCTCCCCGCCGCTCACCCTCGATCCGCGGTGGACGGGGGCACACCTGGCCTACACGGCGTCGAAGTACGCGGTCAGCCTGATGACCCTCGGACTGGCCGCCGAACTCCGGGACTCCGGCATCGCCGCGAACTCGCTCTGGCCGAGCACGGCCGTGGCCACCGAAGGCATCCGGGTGGTACTGGGCGAGGAGGTCGCCGCCAGGCAGGCCCGCCGGGTCGAGGTGATGTCCGACGCCGCGCTCGCCATCGTCCGCCAGGATCCGCGCGAGTACACCGGCCGGCTGGTCACCGACGCCGACGTGCTCAGCGCGGAGGGTGTCGACCTCTCGCGGTACCGCCTCGGCGAGGACGAGAGCCAGTTGCAGCCGAGCTTCTTTCTGCCCGAGGGGGCCCACGGATGAGCGCACCGACCACCACCGCGGCCGCGCTGGCCCACGCCGCCCTGCACTGCAACCTCAACACGGTCGACCTCGCCGCGTCCGAGACGTTCTACACCGAGGCGCTCGGCATCCGGGCGCGGATGCGGTCGGTCAGTACGAGTACGGACGGGACGCCGATGGGGCTCGGCCCCGATACGGCCAGCACCACCGTCTTCCTCTACGACCACCGCGGTCCCCGGGCCGCACCGGCACTCGAGGTGGTGGGGTGGGAACGCCCGGCCACGGTGCCGGCCGAGACCGCACCGCGGGGATTCGTCGCGGTGGGCTACCGGGTCGACGCGCTACCGGCCGCGGCCGACCGGCTGCGCAGAGCGGGAGCGCCGGTCGAGGAGCTACCCCCGGTGACCGTGCGCGGCTCACTGCGGAAGGCGCTGCGGACGGCCGACCCGGACGGTGTGACGGTGGAAGTGGTGGAGGTCGCCGCCCCCGACGACCCGGCAGCGGCGCTCTCCCACCTCCGGGTGTACTGCACCGATCTGGAGCGCTCGGCGCGGTGGTACGAAGGGATCGGCTTCGCGATCAGCGGCACCGGTGCGGGCTCGGCGGCGCTCGTGCTCCCCGAGGACCCGACCTTCTCCCTCGAACTCGTCGAGCATCCGGCTGCCCCGCAGACCGATCGCACCGCCAACAGTCAGGGCCTCTACCGGATCGCGCTCGCCGTCGAGGACGTGCGGAGCGCGCACGCCGTGGTCGCCGGGACCGGCGGCGACCTGCCCGACCCCGTGTTCATCCCGATGCCCGATACGCCGACCGGGGGGTTCACCGTGCTGTTCCTCGCCGATCCGGACGGTGCCGTCGTGGAGCTGGTGGAGCGTCCGCGGTCGGCGGTGCGGCGTCCGAAGGTGCCGGTATGAGCGCACTCACCGACGAACAGCGTGAACTCCGGAGCATGGTTCGCGCGCTGCTCGAGAAGCAGTCCCCGGAATCCGCGGTGCGCGCGTCCATGGAGACTCCCCGCGGCTCCGACCCCCGGCTCTGGTCGTCGTTCGCCGAGGTGGGGCTGCTCGGACTCGCCGTACCCGAGGCTTACGGCGGCGGCGGTGCCGGTTGGACGGAGCAGGGCCTGGTGTTCGAGGAACTGGGCCGGTCGCTGGCGTGTGCGCCCTACCTGTCCACGGTCGGGCTGGCGATACCCGCCCTCCTGGCGAGTGGTGACGACGCCGCAATCGATCGCTGGCTGCCGAGCCTGGCGGCCGGTGACCGGACCGCGACGCTGGTCCTCGGCGAGGAGTCCGGACGCTGCACGACGTCGGGCGGGGCGCTCACCGGGGTCGTCACCGAGCGCGGCTGGCAGGTGAACGGCGTCGCCGAGCACGTCCTCGACGGTGCGACCGCCGACCTACTCCTCGTCCTCGCCGCGTCCGGTCGCGGTCCGGTGCTTCTCGCGGTCGAGGCGGCCGGCCGGGACGTTCGGCGTACCCCGGTCGTCACGTCGGACCGGACCAGGCGGATCGCCGACGTGCGGCTGCTGGCCGCCGCGGCCCGGCCCGTCGGCGACGTCGGCCGTGGCGCCGACATCGCCGCGGCGGCCCTGCGGTACGGCCGGACAGCTCTCGCGTGCGAGCAGGTGGGTGGGGCGGCCCGCTGCCTCGAGCTCGCCGTGGACCACGCCAGGACCCGGGTGCAGTTCGGCCGGCCGATCGGGTCCTTCCAGGCGGTCAAGCACGAGTGCGCGGACATGCTGGTCGCGGTCGAGTCGGCGCGGTCGGCGGCCTGGGCGGCGATCCGCGCGGCCGGATCGGACGAGCTGCCGCTGGCCGCCGCGATCGCGGCCGCGGTCTGCGCCGAGGCCTATCAGCACTGCGCGTCCGCTCTCGTCCAGGTTGCCGGCGGTATCGGCTACACCTGGGAGCACCCGGCGCACCTGCACGTCAAACGGTCCCGCGGCTCGGCGGTGCTGCTCGGCACCCCCCGGCAGCACCGTCGGCTCGTCGCCGACCTGGCTGCGATCCCCGCTGCTCGAGTTCCGGAAGGAAGTTCCCGATGACCACACAGGTGCCCCTCGCCGAGGGGCTGTTCACCTGGCCCGCGGAGGACCCCGCGTTGATCGGCGGGCTGGCCTCCGACGGCTCCTTCGTCTTCCCCTACCGGCAGTACAAGCTGGTCGGCGGGGTACGGGAAGAGCTCGAGCGCGTCGAGCTGCCCCGGCGCGGCACGCTCTGGACGTTCACCACCCAGCGCTTCCGGCCACCGGCGCCCCCGTACGCGGGCGCCGACGACGCCCACTCCTTCCAGCCGTTCGCGGTCGGGTACGTCGAGCTGCCCGGCGCGCTGCGCGTCGAGGCGCGGCTGACCGAGTCCGACCCCGCGAAGCTGCGGATCGGGCAGGAGATGGAGCTGCGGATCGTGCCGTTCGGCACCGATGCCGACGGCAACGAGACGGTCCTGTACGCGTTCGCCCCGGTCTCGGAGGAGGCTCCCCATGGCACCGAGTGACGTCGCCATCATCGGCGTCGGGCTGCACCCGTTCGGCCGCTACCCGGGCAAGTCCGCGCTTCAGATGGGCGAGGACGCGGTCATCGAGGCACTCGGCGACGCCGGGGTGGAGTGGCCGGCGGTCCAGGCGCTCTACGCCGGCAGCATGGAGGTGAAGAACCCGGAGGCGATCGTCGGGCTGCTCGGGCTCACCGGCGTCCCCGGCCGTGCGGTCTTCACCGGCTGCGCGACCGGCGCCACCTCGCTGGCGATGGCCGCGAACGCGATCCGGCTCGGCGACGCCGACATCGCGATCGCGATCGGCCTGGACAAGCACCAGCGCGGTGCGTTCTCCGACCATCCCTCGGTCTCCGGGCTGCCGGACTGGTACGGGGAGGCCGGGCTGTTCCTCACCACGCACTTCTTCGGGATGAAGATCAACCGCTACATGCACGACCACGGCATCCCCGCCGAGACCCTGGCGCAGGTTTCGGAGAAGGCGTTCGCCAACGGGGCGAAGAACCCGAACGCCTGGCGACGCAAGCCGCTCTCGGCCGACGAGGTGCTGGCCTCTCCGGTGCTCAACTACCCGCTGACCCAGTACATGTACTGCGGCCCGGACGAGGGCGCGGCGGCGGCCGTCGTCTGCCGGGCGGACATCGCGCACCGGTACACGTCCCAGCCGGTCTACCTGCGTGCCAGCACCTTGCGTAGCCGCCGGGAAGGTGCGTTCGAGCTGCTCAGTCCGTCGTTACCGCTGGCGACGGCGGACAGCGTCACCGTCGACGCGTCCCGTGAGGCCTACGAGCAGGCCGGTATCGGCCCGGAGGACGTCGACATCGTCCAGCTGCAGGACACCGACGCCGGCTCGGAGGTCATCCACATGGCGGAGAACGGATTCTGCGCCGACGGCGAGCAGGTGGCGCTGCTCGCGTCCGGTGAGACCCGGATCGGTGGGCGTCTGCCCATCAATACCGACGGCGGACTGCTCGTCAACGGTGAGCCGGTCGGGGCGTCCGGCCTGCGTCAGGTGTACGAGCTGGTCAACCAGTTGCGCGGCCGGGCGGGCGACCGGCAGGTCGAGGGTGCCCAAGTCGGTTACGCCCAGCTCTACGGTGCGCCGGGTACCGCCGCCGTGACGATCTTGTCCACATGACCTTCCGGGACGAGGTCCGGGCGTGGTTGGCGGACGCGCCACGCCCGGCCGGCCTCCACGACTACGGGCCGACGCCCACCGCGGCCGACGTGGCGGCGGGACGGGCGTGGCAGGCGAGCCTCGCCGAGGCCGGGTACGCCTGCCTGCACTGGCCGACGCGCTGGGGCGGACGGGCCGCGAGCGTCGCCGACCAGGCCGCGTTCGCCGAGGAGGCGGCCCGGGCGGACGTGCCCCGGCAGCTCAACATCGTCGGGCCCGATCTGGTCGGGCCGGTGCTGATGACGTTCGGCACGGCCGCGCAGCAGGCCGCCTACCTGCCGCGGATCCGCACCGGCCAGGACATGTGGTGCCAGCTGTTCAGTGAGCCCGAGGCCGGTTCCGACCTCGCCTCGGTCCGGACACGCGCTTCCCGCACGGACACCGGCTGGGTCGTCGACGGGCAGAAGGTGTGGACCAGCGGCGGCGCGGACGCCGAGTACGGGCTGCTGCTGGCCCGCACCGGTGGTCCGGGCCACCGCGGGCTGTCGGTGTTCGTCGTGCCGATGGACGCGCCCGGCGTGGTCGTCCGACCGCTGCTGCAGATGGACAACGAAAGCAAGTTCAACGAGGTCTTCCTCACCGGCGTCGCGCTGCCCGCCGACGCGCTGGTCGGTGAGGAGGGCGGTGGCTGGGCGGTGGCTACCGCGACGCTCGGCCGGGAACGGCTCTCGCTCGGCGCCAACGCGGTCGGCATGTTCCGGTCGCTGGACGACCTGGTGGAGTCGGCCGCCGCCCGTGGCCGGTTCGACGAGCAACTGCGGGACGAGGTCACCGCGCTCTGGATCCGGGTCTGGCTGCTGCGCGCCACCTGGGAGCGCGCGATCGCGTCCGGGGAGGAGCCCGGTGCGCCGGCGTTCTCGGTACTGAAGCTGCTCAGCTCGGAGACCCAGCGGGACATCGGCGACCTCGGCATCGAGGCGCTGGGGTTGGACGCACTCCGGTCGGAGGACGAGGAGCCACTCGTCCAGCGAATGCTCGTCGGCCATGCGCAGACGATCCTCGGCGGAACCAGTGAGATCCAGCGCAACATCCTGGCCGAGCGCGTCCTCGGGCTGCCGCGGGACCCGTACCGGGCACCGACGTGACCGTGGACGCCGAAGGGCTGGCCCGGCTGATCGGGCCGGGCGCGCGGGTCGCGGTGGGCGACGGGCTCGGCGCACCCCGGTCGGCCTACGCGGCTCTCAGCGCCGCGGCGCGCGCGGCGGGCGGCGTCCGGCTCATCCTGGGGTGGGTCCCGGTCGCCGAGCCCGACCTGGACCTCACCGCGTTCGTCGACGTGCGCGCGGTCATGTCCGGGTGGGGCCTGCGGCGTCCGATCGAGGCCGGGCTGGTCCGCTCCCTGCCGGTCCGGCTCTCTGCCGTCCCGGCCCTGCTGGCCGGTCCGCTCCGGCCCGACGTCCTGGTCGCCACGGTGGTACCCCGGGCGGGCGGGGGCTACGGCTTCGGTACCGAGGTCTCGTGGCAGTGCGCTGCGGTGGACGCGGGCGCCGTCGTCGCCGGTGTGATCGCCCGCGGTTCTCCCTCCGCCGACGCCGGCCCGCCGCTGCCGTTCGACCGCCTGGTGCTGGTGGGGGAGTCCGCGCTACCCCCGCGAACGTTGCGTGCCACTCCGCCCGGCCCGGAGCACCGGGCGATCGCCGAGCGCGTCGCCGGGTTCCTGCCGGAGGGCGCTCGGCTCCAGATCGGACCGGGTGCGCTCGGCGTCGCCGTGCTCGACGCCGTTCGAACTCCGGTGCGGATCGACTCCGGGCTGCTCCCGGACGCCGTCGTCGATCTCGACGATCGTGGCCTGCTGACCGGCGCGCCCGTCGCCACCTACCTCGCCGGTGGGTCGGAACTGCTCGACTGGGCCGATGGCCGGCCGATCCTGCACCGGATCGAGTACACGCACGACGTCGGCCGACTCTCGTCCGGCGCGCCGTTCGTCGCGGTCAACACCGCCCTGGAAGTGGACGTCCAAGGGCAGGTGAACGTCGAAGCGCTGCCCGGCGCCGCGGTGGGTGGCATCGGGGGACACCCCGACTACGCGGTCGCGGCGACCCGCTCGGTCGGTGGGCTGAGTATCGTCGCGCTGCCGCGCCTGTATCGGGGTCGTCCGACGCTCGTGTCCGCCCTGTCCGCTCCGGTGAGCACGCCAGGACATGACGTGGACGTCCTGATCACCGAAGACGGGGCGGTCGACCTCCGCGGCCTGGACCGCGGCGAGCGCGCCACCGCGATCAAGGCTCTCTGGGAGTCGTAGCACGGCACGCCGATCCGCGGTGCCCGTCTCCTCCCGATCAGACGAGTCCCTGCGATTCTCCGCCTGCGGCGGACCGAATAGTAAACCTAGATGACTATCTAGGTGCTGGAGTTCAGCGATTGCCCGCAAGAAGAAAGTAATCTAAGTCAGCCTATTGACGGGCGTTTGCCGCCAGCACCACACTACGGAACCCAGCGCGTCCGGCACCGGAGCACCACCTGGGTTGGGGGTGCGCCGGGCACCGGCGGCCCGCGCGTCGGGCCCGACACTCCATGGTTGACGCCATCGCGCGAGTCCTGATGGGAGGAGACGGCGGACCGAACGAGCTCATCCCACCCGAGCCGGTCTTCGACAAGGAGTAGCAACGATGACAGTGAAGTCCTCATCGCGAATCCACCACCGAAAATGCGCGACAGGTGTCATGGCGAGCGTCTTGACCGTGGCTACGGTCGGGGCCGCGGTCGCAACCGCGCCAGGGGCCGCGAGCGCGGCCACCAACGCCGAGCTGCGGTCCGCCGCGCCGCCCTCGGCAGCCAGCCCCACGGTGACCGGTCCGGTCACCGGTGGCAACGGCAAACCAGAACTCTCGGCGACCAGCTTCGACCTCAGCACGGTCGGGTACACGCAGTCGGAGTACTTCCTCAGTGGTTCCGCTACGGCCTATCGGGCAGAAGGGACGCTCGGTCCGGACGGAAAGTGGACGGCCGTGCCCAGGTCCCAGGCGCCCTACACCACCCGGATCGTGGTGTACCGGCCGGCCGACGCGAAGAAGTTCAACGGCACCGTGGTGGTGGAGTGGCTCAACGTCTCCGCCGGGCGTGACGTCGCGCCGGATTGGCTCATGGCGCACAACGAGCTGATCCGGAAGGGCTACGCCTGGGTCGGGGTGTCGGCGCAGTCCGTCGGCCAGGCCGCTACGAAGAAGGCCGACCCGGCCCGGTACGAGAAGCTGACCCATCCCGGTGACAGCTACTCCTACGACATCTTCTCCCAGACCGGTCAGGCCGTCTGGAAGTCGCCGGGCACGATCCTTTCCGGTCTCGAGCCCCGCAAGGTCCTCGGCGCCGGCGAGTCACAGTCGGCGATCCGGCTGACGACGTACGTGAACGCGGTCCATCCGCTGGTCAACGTGTTCAGCGGCTATCTCATCCACAGCCGGGCCGGCACCGCAGGGCCGCTCTCGCAGCTACCGGAGGGCGAGGCCACTCCGATGCCATCGGTGGCCCGGACCCGGAACGACCTGTCCGTTCCGGTGCTGACCTTGCAGACCGAGACGGATGTGTCCCCCAGCGGTCTCGCATACCTCGATTCCCGCCAGGACGACACGGACCGGTTCCGCCTGTGGGAGGTTGCCGGCACCGCCCACGCCGACACGTACACCCTCAACGTCGGCCCGACCGACATCGGCGACGGCAAGGGCAGCGTGGCGCTGTTCAACACCATGCGCAACCCACCCACCGGAGCCGGGCCCGATCTCACCTGTGGCAAGCCGGTCAACTCCGGTCAGCAGCACTACGTGCTCGAGGCGGCGTTCGCCGGCCTGAACCGGTGGGTCGTCAGCGGCCAGGCGCCACCCAAGGCACCGCGCCTGCAGATCGTCGACAAGGCCTTCGTGCTGGACGCGAACGGCAACGCCAAGGGCGGCATCCGCACTCCATCGGTCGACACACCGGTGGCGACCTTGTCCGGCCTCGGTCAACCGGTCGGAGGCTCGCCGTTCTGCAGGCTGTTCGGCACCACGGTGCCGCTGACAGCGGCGCAGTTGACGGCCCTCTACCCGACGCACCAGGCCTTCGTGGCGGCCTGGACGAGCTCGACGGTCAAGGCGGTCAACGCGGGCTTCATCCTGCCCGCGGACGCGGCGCCGATCATCGCTGCCGCCAGCACCTCCAGGGTCCCGAACTGATGCGGGTGGCCTGAGCTCGAGTAGCTCGAAATTCGAGGCGATCGCAGCAGGGCTCCCCGCGGCGCACGCCGCGGGGAGCCCTGCTGCGCAGCCGCCCATCCGTGGGTAGCGAGCGGGCCGCCGTCAGGGCACTCCGGGAGTCCTGGCTTCCGGAGTGTCAGCGCAGCGGTGGTCCCCAGGACGTGGTGGCGCGAAGCGCTGCCTTGTCGACCTTGCCGCCGGGATTGCGGGGGAGCGGTTCACCGCGGACCGCGACGTACTGCGGCACCTTGAAGTCGGCGAGCCCATCCCTCGCGTACGCGACCAGCTCGGCCGGATCCACCGGGAGGCCCGGCCTCGGCACCACGACCGCGCCGACCTTCTGCCCCATCATGGAGTCGGGTACTCCGACGACGGCGACCTCGGCGATACCCGGAAACGCCGCGAGCACGTTCTCCACTTCGACGCTGTAGACGTTCTCGCCGCCGCGGTTGATCAGATCGGTGCGGCGGTCGAGGATGCGGACGCGTCCGGCGTCGTCGATCCGGACCAGGTCGCCGGTGTGCAGCCAGCCGTCGTCGTCGAGGGCGGCCGCGGTCGCCTCCGGCCGGCGCCAGTAACCGCTCATGACCTGGGGGCCGCGCACCAGCAGCTGTCCGGTACCGGCGCCGGCGTCCGGCCCGGAGAGCGCCAGCTCGGTGGCCGCGACGGCGGTGCCGACCGAGTCGGCGTGGGTGAGGACGTCGTCGTGGTCGAGGCCGGTGACGCAGGCGGCCTCGGTCAGCCCGTACCCGGGCGCGAGCCGTGCGGCCGGGAACGCATCGAGGATCGCGGCCACCTGGGAGGGTGGCGTCGGCGCGGCGCCGTAGCTGACGCGGCGGACGCCCGCGGTGTCCAGCCGTGCGAAATCCGGGTGGTGAAGTGCCTGCCAATACATCGCGGGCACGCCGTTGAGGATGTCGATCCGCTCGTCCCGGATCGCGCCCAGCCAGGCGCCGACCTCGAAGGCCGGGAGGATCACCACCGCGCCGCCCGCGGCCAGAGCCGGGGTCCACTGCATGCCGCAGGCGAGAATGTGGAACAGCGGCGCCGCGACCAGGTTGCGGGTCGGCTCGTCCGGCTCCAGCAGCAGGGCCTTCCGGCACTGCTCGGCCGCCGAGAGCAGCGCCCGGTGGGAGAGCATCGCGCCCTTCGGGCGGCCGGTGGTTCCGCTGGTGTAGAACAGCGCGCCGAGTGCTTCGGCGTCCGAACCGGAACGATCGGTCGGACGCCCGTCGGGCAGCGCGTCGTCGATCACCGCGGAGGCCCCGGAGTCGGCCACGATGTAGGCGACCTCGGGGGGTGCCAGCCGGGTGTTGACCGGAACCGGGACGGCGCCGGCCAGGGTGGCGCCGAGGAACGCGAGGCACCAGTCGGCGCCGTTGGGCAGCCGGATCGCGACCCGGTCGCCCGGTGCGACGCCCGCCTCGGCCAGGCCACCGGCCACCCGGGCCGCGGCCTGCCACAGCTGCGCGTAGGTCAGCCGCCTGCCCGTGCGCAGATCGACGATCGCCTCCGCCAGGGGTACCCGGTCGACGGTGGCTCCGAGCAGGGCTCCCAGACTCGGCGCCAGCCCTCGGACGACCAGATCGGCGGTCATACGCCCACCGCCCGCAGCAACCGTTCGTGGTAGTCCGCCGGCCCGCCGAACAGCAGCTGGGACGCTTTGGCGCGCCGGTAATAGAGGTGCGCCGGGTGCTCCCAGGTGAAGCCGATCCCGCCGTGCACCTGGATGTTCTCCGCGGCGGCGAAAAGGTACGCCTCGGAGCAGACGAGGTGCGCGGTCGCGGCAGCCACCGGGAGGCGGGCCCCCTCGTCGGCGGCTTCAGCCGCGTCGAGCGCGGCGGCGTCGGCGAGCCGTACCCGGGTGAACATGTCCGCGCACTTGTGCTTGACGGCTTGGAACGAGCCGATCGCCCGGCCGAACTGCACCCGCTCGCGCGCGTAGCTCGCGCTGGCCTCCAGGCAGGCGCGTGCGCCACCGACCTGCTCGGCGGCGAGCGCCGCGGTGCCGAGGTCCACGACTCGCGCCACGACCGGCTCGGCGCCGCCGGCCGGGCCCACCAGCCGGGCCGGCGCGGCCTCGCACCGCACCGCGGCCAGCGGACGAGTGCCGTCCAGCGTCCGCAGTGGGGTCCGGACCAGTCCCGGGGCGTCGCTGGGCACCGCGAACAGCGACGGGCCGTCCGGGGTGTTCGCCACCACGAGCAGCAGGTCGGCGGTCGCGCCGTCGAGCACCAGCGAAATTTCTCCGGAGACCGTCCACGCGCCCGCAGCCCGCTCACCGGTCAACTTCGGGGCGCCCCAGTGCTCGCTGACCGCGAACGTGGCGGTGCGCGTGCCGGCGGCGATGCCCGGCAGGTAGTCCGCCATCGCGTCCGCGTCGCCGGCGGCCACCAGGGCGGAGGCCGCGAGCACGACGGTCGCGAAGAACGGGCTGGGGGTCAGCGCCCGTCCGAGTTCCTCCAGGACCGCGTGGAGCTCGATGAATCCGTAGCCGTCGCCGCCGTAGGCGGCGGGCAGTGCCAGCGAGACCAGGCCGAGGCCGGTGGAGAGTCCGGCCCAGACGTCCGGGTCGTACACGCCGGAGTCGATCACCCGCCGCACGGCCTGCTCGTCGCTGCGCTCGGAGAGGAACTGGCGCAGCGTGGCGCGCAGCTCGTCACGTTCGGCCGTCGTGGTGGTGACCCGGGCGTTGGTGAGTGCCGTCACGACCCACCCCCCGAGCGGCGCAGCTCACGGAACGGCGACGTCGAGTCGATGCCGGGCTCCTTGGGCAGCCCGAGCACCCGCTCGGCCAGGATGTTCTTCATGATCTCCTCGGTACCGCCCAGGATCCGGAGCGCCGGGGTGGACAGCAGCAGCTCGGTCCAGGAGTAGGCGCCCCAGGCTCCGGTGTCGGCGATCAGCTTCGGCCCGAGCACCTCGGCGGCGAAGTGCGCGCCGCGGGTCAGGTTCTGCGCGTACAGCAGCTTCGAGACCGACGCCTCCGGGCCGGGCTGCTCGCCGGAGCGCACCTTCCGGATCGCCTGCCGGTTCAGGGCGTCGGTGGCGGCCTGGTCGGCGTAGAGCCTCGCCAGCTCGCGCCGGGTCGCCGGGTCGTCGCGGCGGCCGTTCTGGTCGAGCAGCGCGGTCAGGAACGGCAGCGACACCGCCCGGCCGGCCGGGCCGACGCCCTCGCCGCCGACGGTGGCGCGCTCGTTCATCAACGTGGTCAGCGCCGTGCGCCACCCCGCGTCGACCGGGCCGAGCCGGTGGTCGTCGGGCACCCGGACGTCGGTGAGGAAGACCTCGTTGAAGTCGGCGCCGCCGGTCATCTGGCGCAGCGGGCGTACCTCGACGCCGGGCGCGGTCATGTCGACGAGGAACGCGGTGATGCCCCGGTGCTTCGGCGCGTCCGGGTTGGTGCGGCAGAGCGCCATGCCGATCTGGGCGTGCTGGGCGATCGACGTCCAGACCTTCTGCCCGGTCAGCACCCACTCGTCGCCGTCGCGCACCGCACGCGTGGACAGGCTGGCCAGGTCGGACCCGGCGCCCGGCTCGCTGAACAGCTGGCAGGCGATGACGTCGCCGGAGTACATCGCCGGGAGGTAGCGCGCCTTCACCTCCGGCTCGGCGTGCGCGAGGATCGTCGGCCCGATCATGCCCAGGCCGATCACCGCGAGCACGCCGGTGTCCGGCACGTCGTACTCCGCCTCGATGCCGTCGTAGACCAGGTCGTGCAGCGTCGAGAGCTCCCGGCCGCCGTACTCGGCCGGTCCGCTGATCCAGCCGAAGCCGGCCTCGTAGCGCCGGCGCTGCCAGGCCCGTGCGGCGTCGACCTTGGCCTTGTCGACGTCCGGCGGGTCGGTGCTGAAGTAGGCGATCCGGTCCTCGCCCGTACCCCACTCGATCGTGCCGGTCGACGGTCGGCGTGCGGCGTTCGCGTCGAGGAACGCCCGCACTTCCGCACTGAACGCGTCCAGGTCGGTCATGAGGCCGCCTCCGAAGTGAGGAGGTGGCCGGGGTATTCGGTCATTGGTCAGCCTCCACTGCCACCACGGGATCCAGGTCGGCACCGGCCAGCAGCGCGGTTCCGAGTTCGTCGGTCAACGACCGGTGCCCGCCGAGCAGCGCGTCGAGCGCGGCTGCCCGGGTGACGTACCGGTGCACGGGTCCCTCGGCGGTCAACCCCATCGCGCCGAAGACCTGCACCACGGCGCGTAGCGTCACGGCCTGGGCCTGGCCCGCGGCCCGCTTCGCGAGGGCCGCCGACCAGCTCGTGCGGTCGGCTTCCGCGGCGCCGAGCGTGGACCGGGCGGCCTCGATCGCGACGTAGGACTCGGCGAGCCGGTGGCGGACGGCCTGGAAGGATCCGATCGGTCGCCCGTACTGTTCCCGGTCCGTGGTGTGTGCCACGGCCAGTGCCAGCGCCGTGTCGCTGATCCCGATGAGTTCGGCGGCCAGCGCCCGCCGTCCGGCCGCGACCGCGTCCGCCCACACCGTGCCCGGCCGGGCGGCGTCCGGCTCGGGGGGTAGCGGGAAGTCGCGCACGAGGAGCCACCGAGAGCCGCGGTCGAAGCCCTCGACCGGTACCGCGGCCCGCGCCACCTCGTCCGCCGCCACGACCAGCGGGGTGAATCCGTGGCCGGTCGTCGCCGGCAGGACCACTTCGTCGATCTGCCGCAGCGGAGCGAGCAGGACCGCCCGGGGCAGGATCACGTCCGTGGACCGGAGGGCAGAGCCGTCGCCGGGGTGCGGGTAGAGCAGGGCGCGCCTTCCCGACGCGGGCGGAAGCACCGCCGCGAGCTCGGCGAGCAGTACGTCGTCGAGTAAGCGGGACCGGGCCAGGACGCGTCCGTGCTCGGTGAAGAGCAGGCGCGTCGCGGTGACCGGGTCGGCGGCACGCACCTCTGCCCAGCCCAGTTCGGCCAGCGCGGCTTCCGGCTCATCCGGCGTGGCGCTGAGAAGGGCGTGGAGCGAGAGGATGAGCTGCCCGGCGGTCTCGTGGTCGAGCCGGTCGCCGACGCCGGACGTACTCATGCGCCACGCTCCCGCGGCAGGCCCAGGACGTGATCGGCGAGGATGGTGCGCTGCACCTCGGCGGAGCCGCCCATGATCGTGGCCGCGCGGCTGTACCACCAGTCCGCCCGCCAGCTGTCGGCGGCCGGGTCGTCGCCGAGGAGGAATCCGGTTGCGGGGAGGTCGCGGGCCAAGTCGTGCAGCCCGGTCTCGACCTGCGCGAGCAGGACCTTGTCGACGCTGGCCTCCGGGCCGACCGGCTCGCCGGCCGCGAGGCGCCGCACGGTGGCGGCGCTCCGGGCGCGGAGCGCCACCAGGTCGGCGTAACAGGCCCCGAACCGGCTCGCCGCTCCGTCGGGTAACCGATGGCCGGTGAGCTGCCCCCGGAGTTCACGGAGCCGGCGGAGCGCGGTCGCCGCGGACAACCAGGCGTACATCGCGCGCTCGAACTGGAGCAGGTACATCGCCACCGCCCAGCCCTTGCCCTCGGCGCCGATCAGCCGGTCGGCCGGCACGGCCACGTCGTCGAAGAAGAGTTCTGCCAGCTCGTTCCGATCGCTGGCCAGCGCGATCGGCCGGCGGGTCACGCCGGGGGAGTCGACGTCGATCAGCAGCATGGTCAGGCCGCGGTGCCGCTCGGCGGCGGTGCCGGTCCGTACCAGGCAGACCAGCCGGGTGGCGGTCGCTCCGTGCGAGGTCCAGATCTTCTGGCCGTTGACGCGGTAGCCGTCGCCGTCACGGGTGGCCCGGGTGCGGAGGCTCGCGAGGTCGCTTCCGGCGTCCGGCTCGGAGAACCCCTGTCCCCACCATTCCTCGCCACGCAGATACCGCGGGAGATACGCGGCCGCCAGGTCCGGAGCGAAGTGCACCAGCGGTGGCCCGAGTGTCTCCAGCAGCGAATACTGCTCGGGCACCGGCAGGTCGGCCGCGGACAGCGCGTCGTAGAACACGGCGCGGTGCCGCTCGTCACCGCCCAGACCGCCGGCCTCGACCGGCCAACCGTACCGGCTCCACCCTGCTCGGAACAGCTCCCCGATCAGCTGTGCGTGCTCGGCGACCCGATCCTCTGTCGTCGCGTGGTCGAGGCCGCGCCACCGATCGAGGACCGACGACGAACTCAGATAGTCCCGCAGTCCGGCGTGGTAGCCCTCGAGGTCCAGCGTCGCCTCGCTCGGGGGCGCGGTCATGCTCCGGCGCCTGTCGCCCGCGCCCGCGACTTCTCCAGGAACGAGGTCACGATCGCCCGGTGCTCCGCGGTGTCGAAGGACTGGTACTCCTCGGCCAGGGCGTACTCGATCACGCCGGCGACCGCCCGCTTCAGGTGCATGTTCAGCGCACGCTTGGTGCTCTGGACAGCCTGCGGAGGGAGTTTCGCGAGCTTGGTGGCCACCGCGAGCGCGGCGTCGACTGCTTCCCCGTCCGGCACGACCCGGTTGGCCAGCCCGAGCGCGACGGCCTGGTCGGCCGGGATGCGCTCCCCGGTGAGCAGGTACTCCTTGGCTCGGAGCATGCCCATCAGCAGCGGCCAGGCCGGTGCGCCGCCGTCCGCGGCGGTGAGGCCCACTCCGACGTGCGGATCGGCGATGTAGGCGCTCTCGGCGATCAGCACGATGTCGCTGCAGCACGCCAGGCTGCAGCCCAGGCCCACCGCGGGGCCGTTGATCGCGGCGACGATCGGGAGCGGGAAGTCGAGCATCTCGGCGACCAGCCGCCCGGCGTCGTCGATCTCCTGCCGGCGCGCGACCGTGTCGTCCCACAGGTCGACGAAGTGCTGCAGGTCGCCGCCGGCGCTGAAGGCCCGGCCGGCGCCGGTGAGCACGACCGCGCGCGCGTCCGGATCGGCCGCGAGATGGCGCCACACGCCGATGAGTGCCGTGTGCAGCGCCTCGTTGGTCGCGTTCAGCGCTTCCGGCCGGTTGAGCGTCACCACTCGAACAGGGCCTCGCGACTCGACCAGCAGCTCCGGTCCGAACGGATCGCTCATCAACGTCTCCTTGTCATGGCCGTCACGAACAGCAGGACGGCCGCAGTCGCAGGTCGAGGCCGGTTCGGCAATCACATGCTCGCAGTCATCCCACAAGTCTTTGACGAAACTGTCAAGTTCTCCTAGGGTCGGCTCGAGCCGGGTTCGGCTGTCCTGTCGCCGACGGGCGGGCACCGGGGTACTGGAGGCGTACGGATGCAGTTACTCGACGGCCGGGTAGCGATCGTCACCGGCGGCGGTCGGGGGATCGGGCGGGCGCACTGCCTCGAGCTGGCCGCGCACGGCGCGATCGTCGTGGTCAACGACCTGGGGGTCGGGGTCAACGGTGAAGCAGGCACCGAGTCGCCGGCGGACGAGGTGGTCGCGGAGATCGTCGAGAAGGGCGGCACGGCGGTCGCCGACGGCTCCTCGGTCACCGACTGGGATGCCGTGGCGGGACTGGTGGCCCGGACCGTCGAACGGTTCGGGCGGCTGGACGGCGTGGTCAACAACGCGGGCATCCTGCGGGACGCGACGATCACCTCGCTCACCGAACGCGACTGGGACGCGGTGCTCGACGTCCACCTGAAGGGGACGCTCGCGCTCACCAGGCACGCCTGCGACCACTGGCGGTCGGAGTTCAAGGCCGGCCGGCCGGTCCAGGGACGGATCGTGAACACGACGTCCGGCACGGGCCTGGCCGGCAACGTGGGACAGGCGGCGTACGGGGCGGCCAAGGCCGCGATCGCGAACCTGACGCTCACCACCGCGATGGAAGCGACTCGCTACGGCGTCACCGCCAACGCGATCTCCCCGGTGGCGGCGACCCGGATGACGGCCGGAACCGGACTGGCCGACTCCGGTGACGGCGGGTTCGACCGGTTCGACCCGGCCAATTCCTCGCCGGTCGTGGCGTGGCTGCTCTCGGCGGCGTCCGGCTGGCTGACCGGCCGCATCCTCCGGGTGGACGGCAACGCGGTGCTGCCGGTCGAGCCGTGGACCGTCCGGCCCGGCCACACCGGACGGCCGGGGCAACGAGTGGACGCCGCGGAGCTGGACGCCGCGATGCGTGTGGTGCTGGGCATTACGCCCGCCGGTCTGGCCGGACTGCGGCTCCGGTGAGCGTCCGTCTCGAAGTTGAGGAGCGCCGATGAGGCAGCTGAGTGCGGTGGGAACCTATCTTCCGCCCTGGGGAACCGAGCGGGCCCGGTCACTCGGCCGGGACGAGGACGCGGTGACGATGAGCGTCGCCGCCGGACGTGCCGCGCTCGGCGGACCGGGTGCCCCGGTGCGACGAGTGGTCCTGGTCAGCCGTGATCTGCCGCTGCTGGAAGGAGGCAACGGCGCCGCGCTGCTGGCCGGGCTGGGGCTGGGCGGCGACGTGGCGGTGGTCGAGCAGATCGGCGGCGCGCCGGCCGCGCTGGACGCGGTGGCCACCGCGGAGCGCGGCACTCTGGTGGTCGCGGCGGACGAGGCTCCGGCCGGTGCCGCCGCTGTTCTCGTCGGCGAGGCCGGACCGGCGATCACCGCGGTGAGCCAGGTGCTGCGCAGCATGCCGGTGCGTGCCCGCGGCCGGGACGGGCTGGTGCGGGACTACGCCGATCCGCGCCTGGAGCGGGAGCGCGGCGCCGGGGTCGCGATCGACCAGCTGGAGCTGCCGGCCAGACCCGTCGCGGTGGCCGGCCTGCCCGCACGGCAGGCCGCGGCGCTGACCGAGGACCGCCCACCGGTTCTCCCGACGTCGGGCGCCAGCTCGAGCCTCTTCGCCCTGGCCTCCTTGCGCGGGCCGGGCCTGGTGCTCGCGGTCGAGCAGGGCAGCGCGACCGCGGTGTCGGTCGACGGGATCCCACCGACGGTGCGCCGCGACGAGCGGGGTCCGCAACCGGAGGAAGCGCGGGCCGTTACGCCGGGACCGGAGATCGGGATCTCGCTGGCCGCCTACGAACGGGCCTTCGAGCCGAAGCTGCGCTGGGAGGCGGCCTGCTGCACCGAGTGCGGGACGCTGGCGTTCCCGCCCCGGTATCGCTGCCTGGGGTGCGGCGCGGAGGGCCGGTGGACCACCGCGTCGTTGCCCCGCACCGGCGAGGTCTACACCGCGGTGACCGTGCACGTCCCGGTACCGGGTCTGGCCACGCCCTACTCGCTCGCGATCGTCGAGCTCGACCAGGTCGGCGTGCGGGCGCTGGTGCCGGTCACCGGGGCGCCCGCCGGTACCGCCGCGATCGGTGACCGGGGACGGCTGGTGTTCCGCCGGATGGCGGTCCGGACCGGCATCCCGGACTACGGCTACGCGCTGCTGCCGGACTCGGTGGCGGCCGGTGAAGAGACGGCCGACGACGCGAGGGGGAGTTCCCGATGAGGCGAGTGGCCGTAGCCGGTGCCGGGATGACGGCCTTCGGCGAGCACTTCGGACTCGGTATCAAGGACCTGTTACCGATGGCGCTGTCGGAGATGGCGGCCACCGTCGACAAGGGCCTGGACCGGGACGACATCCAAGCGGCCTGGTTCGGTGAGCTGACGACGAGCGACGGGTTCCCGTCCGGAATCCTGGCCGACTCGTGCGGCCTGCTCGACATCCCGGTGACCCGGGTGGAGAACGCGTGCGCGACGGGGAACGATGCGGTCCGGAACGCGACCTACGCGGTCGGCTCCGGCGCGGTGGACGTCGCGCTCGTGATCGGCGCGGACAAGGTCCGGGAGTCGTCCTCGCGCGGGACGTTCTGGGAGTGGGCGGCGTTGACCCGGGACATGGCCTGGGATTACCCGCTGGGCCTGGTCGCGCCGGCGAACTTCGCGCTGCACGTGGCCCGGTACCTGCACGAGTCGCCGGCCACCCGGGAGCACCTGGCGATGGTGGCGGTGAAGAACCACCGGCACGCGCTGAGCAACCCGAAGGCGCAGCTGCGGTTCGAGATCACCGTCGAGCAGGCGCTGGCCGCGCCGATGGTGGTCGCGCCGTTCGGTCTCTACGACTGCACGCCGCAGAGCGACGGTGCGGCGGCCCTCCTCCTCGTCGCCGAGGACGTCGTCGATCGCTATACCGATCGGCCGGTCTGGGTGCGTGGCGTAGGACTGGGCCTCGACCGGGTGATGCACCAGCACAAGGCCGACATGACGACGTTCCCGCCGACGGTGAAAGCGGCGCGGGCGGCGTACGCGATGGCCGGGCTCGGCCCCGACGACATCGACGTGGCCGAGGTCCACGACTGCTTCACCGGCGTCGAACTGATCTCGTACGAGGACCTGGGCTTCGCCGAGCGGTTCGGCGCCTACAAGCTGATCGAGAACGGCGTGACCAGCGTCGGGGGAGCGAAGCCGGTCAACCCCAGCGGAGGTCTGAAGGCGAAGGGACATCCGCCGGGCGCGACCGGCGTGGCGCAGTGCGTGGAGCTGTTCGAGCAGCTCCGCGGTGAGTCGCACAACCAGGTCGACGGCGCCCGGAACGCGCTCGCGCACAACATCGGCGGCCCGACCGCCGTCTCCGCGATCACCGTGCTCTCGGCCGATCGGGGCTGACCGATGAGCGCCCGACGTGAGGACAGGCATCGATGCGTACGCCTCTGAGCATGCGACCGACCGGATGGTTCCAGATCGGCTGGTCGCGCACCGTTCCCCCGGACGGCGTGATCCCGCTCCGCTACTTCGGGCAGGATCTCGTGGCCTGGCGCGACCGGGCCGGCACGGTGCACGTGATGGACGCCTATTGCCAGCACCTCGGCGCGAACCTCGCCTACGGCGGAGTCGTCACCGAGGCAGGAATCCAGTGTCCGTTCCACGGGTGGACATGGGGCGCTGACGGCCGCAACGTCTCGATTCCCTACCAGGAGCGACCGAACAAGGCTCGGCGGATCCGGTCCTGGCCGGTGGTCGAGCGGGACGAAGTGTTGTTCCTCTGGCACGACGCGCTCGGACGTCCGCCCTATTTCGAGGTCCCTGACTTCCGGACGGGAATCAGCGACCACCTCGCGGATCTGACGTTCCAGCCGGCGCTTCCCGATGGCACGTCGCACTTCCCGGGTCTCCAGGTGCATCCGCAGTTCGTGGTGGAGAACGCGGTCGATCTCCACCACTTCCGGTTCGTGCACGGAACCTCGATGAGTCCGGTCCTCCTTCAGGAGGAGGTGGGCGAGCACACCTGGCACACGGTGGCCGGGTTCGGTCGCCGGTGGGCCGAAGGCGTCGACCGGCCCGATGACCGGCGAGGCACGATAACGATCCACTGGGTGGGCGTCGGCTTCGCCTACAACGCCGAACAGACCGCCGAAGGCTGGCGCGTCGTGCTGATCTCCACCACGCCCGTTGACGACGACACCACCGAGATGTTCGGCACCTACTGGTTGGAGGACGACCCGGACAGCACGCCGGCGGACCGCGAGCGCCGGCTGGCGGAGATCAAGGTGGCGCTGCCGCAGGACTTGGAGATCTGGAACCACCAGATCTATCTGGACCCGCCTGCCCTCGCCACCTCCGAAGGTGCCGGATTCCGCAGGCTCCGTCGTTGGACGGCCCGGTTCTATCCCGACGCCGCACCGGCGGCCGCAGCCCAGGGGCCCTTGCCACCGCCTTCTGACGACACCGTCAAATCCATCATTCGTTCTCGATAGCGGAGGGCAGCACCCGTGACACAGTTCACCGACGCGCCGATCTTCGACGCGGATCAGCACATGTACGAGACCCCGGACGCGTTGACCAGGTACCTGCCGGAGAAGTACCGGCGGGCGGTGCAGTTCGTCGAGGTCGGCGGACGGACCAAGATCGCGATCCTGAGCCGGATCACCGAGTACATCCCGAACCCGACGTTCGAGCGGGTCGCCGCACCGGGCGCCTACGAGAAGTTCTTCTCCGGCCAGAACACCGAGGGGAAATCGCTGCGCGAGCTGGGCGGCAAGGGCATCGACGCGCTCCCGGCGTTCCGCGGCCCGGAGCCGCGGATCGCGGTGATGGACGAGCAGGGCGTCGACGAGGCGCTGTGCTACCCGACCCTGGCGAACCTGGTGGAGCACTCCGCGGCCGAGGACCCCGACCTGGTCGTCGCGATGATCCACGCGCTGAACCGGTGGATGCTCGAGACGTGGGGGTACACCCACGCGAACCGGCTCTACATGACGCCGGTGATCACCTGTGCCCTGGTCGACGAGGCTCGCCGCGAGCTGCAGTACGTGCTGGAGAACGGCGCGAAGGCGGTGCTGATCAAGCCGGCTCCGGTGAAGGGCTACAAGGGCTGGCGCTCGCCGGCGCTGCCGGAGTTCGATCCGTTCTGGGCCGACGTCGAGGCGGCCGGCATTCCGGTGGTGCTGCACGCCAGCCAGCCGCCGCTGGACGGGTACATCAACCAGTGGGAGCCGCCGGAGACCAACAACTTCACCGAGATGAGCGCGTTCCGCTGGGTGGCCCTCGGCCACCGGGAGATCGCCGACATGCTCACCAGCCTGATCTGCCACGGCACGCTGACGCGATTCCCCAGGCTCCGGATCGCCAGCGTCGAGAACGGCAGCGCCTGGATCAAGCCGCTCTTCGACGACTTCGAGGCCACGTACGGCAAGATGCCGCAGGCGTTCATGGAGCACCCGATCGAGGTGTTCCGCCGCAACATCTGGGTCAGCCCGTTCTGGGAGGGCTCGGTCGAGGACGTCGTGCAGACCGTCGGGTGGGACCGCGTGCTGTTCGGATCGGACTACCCGCACCCGGAAGGCCTCACCGAGCCCCGCGGCTACTACCGCTACGCCGAGGGGATGAGCGAGAAGCGCACCCGGGACTTCATGGGCGACAACGCACGGCGCCTGCTGGGCCTTCCGGTCCGCAACCCGGCCGAGGCGCCGATCCCGGCTTGACGTTGACGATTGTGTCAACTCAGCTCTAGGGTCGGCATGCCGGACAGCCGGCTGGTTTCACACCGAGGTGACCACGGAGGTCCTGTGCTTCCCTATGCGCGTCCGGAGCAGCGCCTGCTGCCCGCCCCGACCGCCGAGTCCCGTGCGTTCTGGACCGGCGGCGAGCAGGGTGACCTGTTGATCCATCGCTGCCGGTCCTGCGGGCACTGGTTCCACCCCCCGGCGCCGGTCTGCTTCCGGTGCCGGAGCCTCGACGTCGGCCCCGAGCCCGCGTCCGGCCGGGGACGGATCGCCGCGTTCACCGTGAACAGGCAGCCGTGGATCCCCGCGTTCCCGCCGCCCTACCTGGTCGCAATGGTCGAGATCGCCGAGGAGCCGGACGTCCGGCTGGTGAGCAACGTGGTGGATCTGCCGCTGGAAGAGGCGGCGGTCGGGCTGGAGGTCGCGGTGTTCTTCGAGCAGTGGGACGACATCTGGATCCCGCTCTTCCGGCCGGTGGCAAGCGGCTCGGCCGGGAGCGGACGATGAGTCGCGGCGGCCCGTTCCAGGGTCGCGCGGTGCTCACCGGCGCCGGCAAGTCGCAGGTCGGCCGGCGGCTCGGGCGTACCGGCCTGGAGCTGACGATCGAGGCGTCGCTCCGGGCGATCGCGGACGCCGGGCTGACCCCGGACGACATCGACGGGGTGGCCAGCTACCCGGGCCCGGGCGTCCCGGACCGCGGCTTCTCCGGTGCCTCGGTGCACGAGCTGCGGGGCGCGCTCGGTCTGCGGAGCCGCTGGTACCTGAGCAGCATGGAGACCGCGGGGCAGATCGGCCCGGCGATCGAGGCGTGCATGGCGGTGGCGCTCGGGCTCGCCGACCACGTCCTGGTCTTCCGCTCGGTCTGGGAATCGACCGCCCAGGCCACGGGCGGCCGCGCGTCGGTCCTGTTCGGCGACGGGGAGCTCCCGCCGCACCTGGAGTGGACCGGCCCGTTCGGCGCGGTGTCGGCCGCGAACTGGCTGGCGATGCCGGCCCAGCGGTACATGCACGACCACGGCCTGACCCGCGAGCAGCTGGGCTGGATCGCGCTCAACGCCAGGCGGAACGCGGCTCTCAACCCGGACGCCGTCTACCGCACGCCGCTGACGATGGACGAGTACCTGGCCGCGCGGATGATCTCCGAGCCGCTGTGTCTCTACGACTGCGACGTGCCGTGCGACGGTGCGACCGCGGTCATCGTGTCCCGGCGGGAAGCCGCCACGGGGCTGCCCCGCGATCCGCTCACGGTGGAATCGGTCGGCACCGGCATGTTCGAGCGGGCCACCTGGGACCAGCGCACGGACCTCACCACGATGGCCGCCCACGACGCCGCGGCCACGCTGTGGGAGCGGACCACGCTGCGGCCGGCCGACGTCGACGTGGCCCAGCTCTACGACGGCATGAGTTTCCTGACGGTGATGTGGCTGGAGGCGCTGGGGTTCTGCGATCACGGCAAGGTCGGTCCGTTCGTCGAGGGCGGTGAGCGGATCGCGCTGGACGGTTCGCTCCCGCTGAACACCAGCGGCGGCCAGCTCTCCGGTGGGCGCCTGCACGGCATGGGGTTCCTGCACGAGGCGTGTGTCCAGCTGTGGCAGGAGGGTGGCGACCGGCAGGCCGGCCGTCCGCGGGTGGCCGCGGTCGCTGCCGGCGGGGGTCCGGTGGCCGGCGCGATGCTCCTCAGCCGGTACTGAGTCCGATTACTCCTCCAGGAGGCCAACGATGGCTGCCGAACCTACTGTCGTCCCCACCGACTCGAGATCCGGCGGCTGGACCGCCTCCGACGCCGCGCGGGCGTGGCCGTGGTTGCTGACCGCGTCCACGTTCACCGGCCTGGTGGACGCCAGGGCCGCCGCCACCCCGGACGCGCCACTGCTGTTCGAGGCCGACGGCACGACCGTGAGCTGCGCGGAGTTCGCGGATCGATCGCGTCGGGTCGCCGCCGCGCTGGCCGCCGAGGGCATCGGGCCGGGCACCCGGGTGGCCTGGCAGCTGCCGACCCGGATCAGCACGTTCCTGGTGATGGTCGCGCTTCGCCGCCTCGGCGCGGTGCAGGCGCCGATCATCCCGCTGTACCGCGAGCGCGAGGTGGCGGCGGCGCTGGCCGGTAGCGCGGCCGACGTGTTCCTCGTCCCGGGGGTCTGGCGGAGCACGGACTACGCCGCGCTGGCCGGGCAAGTAGCCGCGGCCGGCGGCCCTGCCCCGCGCACTCTCGTGATCGGGGCCGACGCGCCGGAGTCGGACCCGGCGGACCGGGAGCAACCGGCGGACCCGGACGACGTCGCCTGGATCTACTTCACCTCCGGGTCGACGGGTGCGCCGAAGGGCGCCCAGCACACGGATACGACGCTGCTCTCGACCGGTCTGGGCTTCGCCGGCCACGGGGAACTCGGCCGGACCCCCGGTGACGTCGCGGGGATGGGCTTTCCGATCGCGCACGTCGGCGGCGTCGAGTACCTGATCGCCCTGTTGGCCGGTGGATTCCCCGCACTGCTCCTGGAGGCGTTCGTCCCGGCCGAGGCGGTGCCGCTGTTCCGCCGGTTCGGGGTGACGACCACCGGTGGTGCGCCACCGTTCTACAGTGCCCTGGTCGCGATGGGCCGCGCGCAGCCGGGGGAACCGGTCCTGCCGGCCTTGCGGACGTTGAAGGGCGGTGGCGCGCCCTGTCCTCCCGCTCTGTTCGGTGACGTCCGGGACGTGCTGGGCGCGGTGCTCGCGCACGACTACGGGATGACCGAGGTGCCGATGATCGCCGTCGGCCGGCCCAGCGATCCGGCGGACGTGCTGGCCGCGACCGACGGGACCGTGCTTCCCAGCAACCGGGTCCGGCTGGTCGACGCGGACGGGACACCGGTGCCGGCGGGAGAGGTCGGCGAAGTGCAGGTGAGCGGCGCGGGCGTCTGCCGCGGCTACACGGATCCGGCGGAGACCGCCGCCGCGTTCACGGCAGACGGGTGGTTCCGGACCGGGGACCTCGGACGGTTCCACCCGGCCGGGCCGATCGAGGTCGTCGGCCGCGTCAAGGACCTCATCATCCGCAACGCCGAGAACATCGCCCCCCAGGAGATCGAGCAGGTGCTCGCCGGCCACCCCGCGGTGGCCGAGGTCGCGGTGATCGGCTTACCGGACGCCGTCCGCGGCGAACGGGTCTGCGCGGTGGTCGCGCCGGTCGCCGGGCAGCCCGCCCCGGACCTTCCGACGCTCAACGCGTGGCTGCTGGCGGCGGGGCTGATGAAACAGAAGCTGCCCGAGCAGCTCGAGATCGTCGACGCGTTGCCGCGCACCGGCCTCGCCAAGGTCGCCAAGTCCGAGCTGCGGCGCCGGCTCTCCGCCTGACCGGGCCGGGTCCACCCGCCTGGCCCGGGCTCCGCGCGGCCCTGGTCAGGCGGGTGGCCGGCTGTTCAGTGTGCTGACGATGGTCGTCGCCAGCGTGCGGATCATGTCGTTCTCGTCCACCGGCAGCTTCTGGGCGCGGCAGTAGTACCAGGAGCGGTCGAGCATCGCGTTGACGGCCAGCCCCAAGGCCTCCGGAGCGTCCGTGGGCACGCTCTGCCGGGCGCGCAGCGCCATCCCGATCATCCACGCGACCCGCATCTGCAGCCGGGCCGTGTTGGTCCGGAACTCCTCGTCCTCGGGTGCCGACTGGGCCGAGGACAAGATGAACGCGCCGTGGACGTCCATGAAGTCGAAGTACTGCCGCACCCAGGCGGCCACCTCCGGGACGCCGCACGCCTGCGGAAGCTTCTCCAGCTCCCCGACCACGCGCAGGATGTCGTGGAAGGACTGCTCGCCGAGGACGGTGAAGACCTCCCGCTTGTCGCGGAAGTACGTGTAGAAACCCGCGCGGGAGATGCCGCACGCGTCGGTGATGTTGTTGATCCGGGTGCCGCCGTAACCCTTGTCGAGGAACAGCTTGCGAGTCGCCTCGAGGATTGCGGTACGAGTGCGGGCGGCGCGTTCCCCCAGTGTCGCTTCGTCCGCGGTGAGGACATTGCCTGCGGAGCTCGAACCCCCGTCGGCGGTTTCCCGGTTTTCGTCGGACAGCGGCGCGTCGATGGTGCCCTCCACGGCGGATGACCTGGTACCGCCGATGGGGCGGACACTCTATTCGACGCCCTGTTGACAACTAGGTCAAATCGAGGTGCCTCAACTGATGGCGTCCGCGGCCTTCAGCGCGGCGATCTGCTCCCAGTCGTAGCCCAGCTCCAGCAGGATCTCCTCGGTGTGCTGCCCGTGCTCCGGCGCCGGGGTCAGCGTCGGCGCCTGCTCGTCGAACTGCACCGGGTTGGCGGCGAGTGCGAACGTCGCACCGTTGCCGTTCGTCAGCTGCGGGAGGTACCCGTTCGCGACGACCTGCGGGTCGTCGTGGAGTTCCGGCGCGGTGCGGAAGACGTCCCAGACACCCTCGAAATCGGCGAGCGCTTTCTCCCAGTGGGCGAGCGGCTGGGCGCCGAACGTCGCACGCAGCTCCGCGACGCAGGCCGCGCGGTTCGCGAACCGGACCCGGACGTCGGCGAACCGCTCGTCGTCGATGAGGTCGGCGCGGCCGAGCCGCTGACAGACGTCGGCCCAGAACCGGTCGGCCTGCAGCACGACCAGGGCGATGTACCGGTCGTCGCTGGTCCGGTAGATGCTGGCCAGCGGGTTGGGCATCTCGGCCAGGTCGTACTTCGGGATCGGCGCGCCGGTGACGCCGGCGCCGACGATGTCCGGGGAGAGCTGCCAGACCGCGGCGCCGAGCAGGGACACGTCCACGAGTGAGGTCTCGCCGGTGCGCTGCCGCCGGAACAGCGCCGCCGCGATCCCGCCGGCGATCGCGAAGCCGGCGTAGACGTCGCCGAACGCCGGCCGCTGGATCGGCGGATAGCCACCTTCGCGGGCGATGAACGAGTCGCCCAGCCCGCCACGTGCCCAGTAGGCGGCCAGGTCGAACCCGCCCCGATCGGCCTGCGGCCCGCGGGTGCCGTACCCGTGTCCGCGGGCGTAGATGATGTCGGGGTTGTGGGCGCGGATGTCGTCGACGTCCACTCCCGACCGCTCGCGTGAACCCGGTAAGAGGTTCGTGATGAACACGTCGGCCTGCGCGGCGAGCTTGTAGAGCACCTCGCGGCCCTGTTCGGTGCCGATGTCGAGGCCGAGGCTCCGTTTGCCCCGGTTGGGTTGCTCGATGAAGTGGTTGACCGCGCTCGAGCCGGTGACGATTCCGGAGCTGATCAGTCCGCGCTGGGGGTCGCCGGTCACCGGGTGCTCGATCTTGATCACGTCCGCACCCCAGTCGGCGAGCACCGCGCCCGCGGATGGGACGAACGTCCACGCGGCGAGTTCGAGAACTCGTACGCCCTCCAGGATCGTCTGCTTCATGCCGTCTCCGCCTCTCTGCGTACGGTCGATTGGCGGTTCAGCCTAGGGACGCCGGATGCACTTGACAATAGTGTCGACTGACGTTGCCAAACGGATGTTGACGCGGGATGGGGCTGCTGGCTACCGTGATGACAGTTTCGTCAAATTGATCGGAGAGGCATGCGTAATGCGGTTGCCCACCCGTCCGATCACGGACGATCCGGTGTTGCCGACGAACCCCTGCCTGCTCTGCGGCGCGAGGTACGCGCGTTCCTGAGCTCCGCCGACTTCACGCCCCGCTGCGACAGCTGGATGCGTGGCTTCGATCGGGCGTTCACCACCTCGGTCGCGGCTCAGGGCTGGATCGGGATGACGTGGCCGCGAGAGTACGGCGGCGGCGGACGGTCGAACCTGGCCCGGCTCGCGGTCACCGAGGAATTGTTGCGCGCCGGGGCGCCGGTGGCGGCGCACTGGACGGCGGACCGGCAGATCGGTCCGGTGATCCTCCGCCACGGCACCGAGCACTTGCGGCAGGAGTTCCTTCCGGCGATCTGCCGCGGCGAGGTCGTGGTCTGCCTCGGGCTCAGCGAGACCGAAGCCGGGTCCGACCTCGCGGCCGTCCGTACTCGAGCAGTTCCGGTGCCGGGAGGCTGGTCGATCACCGGTGCCAAGATCTGGACCACCACCGCCCACCTGGCCACCCATGCCTACGTGCTGGCCCGCACCGGACCGGCCGAACCGCGGCACGAGGGGCTGACCGAATTCCTGGTCGACATCGACACACCCGGGATCACGGTCCGGCCGATCCTCGATCTCGTGGGCGAGCACCACTTCAACGAGGTGTTCCTCGACGAGGTGTTCGTGCCCGCGGAACGGGTGCTGGGCACGGTCGGTGCCGGCTGGACGCAGGTCACCGACCAGCTCGCGTACGAGCGCGGTGGGCCGGAACGCTACCTGAGCACCTACCCGCTACTGGCCGCGCTGGTCGCCGCTGTTCGCGACCGGCCGGACCGGGCCGCGACCGAGCGGCTCGGCGTGCTGGCCGGTCGGCTCGCCGGGCTGCGCGCGCTCTCGGCCGCCCTGGCCGGGGCGATCGACGCCGGCCGCGCCCCGACGCGGGAGGCCGCGGCGCTCAAGATCCTCGGTACGCAGTTCGAGAAAGACGTCGTCGAAGCGGGCCGGTACGTCCTCGACGCGACCGGAGCGCTGGAGGATCCCGCCATCGGCGGGTTGCTGGCCGACGCGGTCGCCGCTGTTCCGGCCGGCTCCATCCGCGGCGGAGCCACCGACGTGCTCCGCACCGTCCTGGGCCGCGCCGAACGTGCAGGAGGCACCCGATGACCCGTGCCGGAGAAATCCGATGATGACGTCCTACCGCCCCGAGCTGCGCGAGGTCGTGGACGACGTCCTCGCACCACATTTCGGTAGCGGGACGCAGCCGGACACGCTGTGGGCGACCGTCCGCGAACTCGGCTGGCCCCTCGTCGGGGTTCCCGAGACCGCCGGCGGCTCGGGGGGCGGGCTGGCCGACGCCGCGGAGATCGCCGCCGGTATCGGGCGGCACGCCTGCGCGCTGCCCCTTCTCGGCACCGGAGTCGCCGGGTGGACGCTCGCTCACCTCGGCCGGCGGGCCGAGGTCGTCCAGGACGGCGCAGCGGTGGCCGTGGCCGCTGCCGATCGGCTCACCGTCCGCTCGGCGAGGCACGGATGGGAACTCACCGGCTCGGTACCCGCCGTCTCCTGGGTTCCGGGAGCGCCGTTGCTACTACTGGCGGTCGTCGAGGTGGACACCGTCCCACGCACTGCCGTCACGCTGCTGGATGCCGATCTGGTTCGCGCCTCGGTCGCTGACGGACAGGATCTGGCCGGGGCGCCGTCCGGCCGCCTCCTCCTCGACCGGGTGCCGGTCGAGGACCTGATGCTCGGTCCCGCCGCGCTGGCTCGTGCGGTGGACGACCGTGCCGCGGTCCTGCGGGCCGCGGCGATCGGTGGTGCGCTCGAACGGGCCTGCGCGCTGCTCACCGAGCACGTCACCGTCCGGCACCAGTTCGGCCGGCCGCTGCGCGCCTTCCAGTCCGTGGCGCACCGAGCCGCGGACGCCGCGATGGAGTGCGACCTGGCGCTGGCCACCGTGGCCGCGGCGATCATCACCGCGGACGGCCCGAGCGTCGCGGCCCTGTCGGCGACCGCCGCGGCCGCGCGCGCCGTGACGGCCCGGGCCGCGGGTGTCGTCGCCGAGATCGCCCACCAGCTGCACGGCGCGCTCGGCATCACCCAGGAACACCCGCTCCACTTGGTCACTCGCCGGTTGTGGGCCTGGCGGGACCAGGAAGGGAGCCAGCGCCACTGGGAGCGCCGCGTGGGAAGCGCCACCTTGCCGGGCGAGGACGACGTCGCGCTCTGGGCCCTGACGGCTGCGAGCGCGGGATGATCCGGGTCGGGATCGTCGGTATCGGCTGGGGCGCGCGCGTGCAGGCGCCGGCGTTCCAGGCGGTGCCGGGTTACGAGCTCGTCGGGCTCTGCGCACGGAGGCCCGAGCGGCTGGCGAAGGCGGCAGGCAAGCTCGGGGTGGACGACGTCTCGACCGACTGGCGGTCGTTCGTGGAGCGCGACGATCTGGACCTGATCTCGGTCGCGACGCCGACCGGATCGCACCGGGAGATCACGCTCGCCGCACTGGCCGCCGGTAAGGCCGTGTTGTGCGAGAAGCCCCTCGCGCTGGACCTGGACGGCGCGGAGGAGCTGGTCGGGGCAGCCGCCGCGAGCGGCCGGCCGGCGGCGTGCTGCTTCGAGAGCCGCTGGCTGCCGGATCGCCTGGCCGTGTGGGACGCCGTCCGCGGCGGTTACCTCGGGACGCCGTACTACGCCCAGATCAACCGGAGCGCTTCGTACTGGCATCCGAGCCACCCGGCCCAAGCGCCCTGGATGTACGACCGCGACCAGGGCGGCGGTTACCTGGCCGGGATGCTCGTGCACGATCTCGACCTGATCTGCACGCTGCTCGGTGATCCGGTCGCGGTCTGCGCCGACGTCCGGACCACGCTGCCGCAGCGGACGCTGCCCGACGGCGCGGTCCTGAGCGTGACCGCCGACGACACCGCGGCGCTGCTGCTGCGGCTGGCCTCCGGAGCACTCGCGGTCCTGAGCGTCTCGGTGATGGGTGCGCACGCCGACCACGTCGGACTGGAGCTGTTCGGCAGCGACGGCACGATCGTCGGCGAGGGCACGATCCGTGGCGCGGAGCTTCGGGCCGCCCGCACCGACGACCCGGGGCTCGTTCGGCTGCCCCTGTCCGACCGGGTCCCGCCCGGCGACGCGGTGCTACCGAGCGGCCTGGCCGGGTCCGCCATCCGGGCGACGGCGCTGATGCTCGCCGACTGGTTGCCGGCGTTCGACGGTCGACCGACCGACGTTCCGACGTTCGCGGACGGGGCACGGGCGATCGCGGTCGTCGAGGCCGCACGGCGCTCTGCCGAGGGCGCCGGCTGGGTCTCACTCCCATGATGGATGACGAGAGTCTCGGAGGATCCGCGATGACGGAGGCACGCAACGACGCGGTCGACGGTCCGGCCGACGATGTTCCCCCGGTCGAGCGTCCGGAGGACGACGACCACGACCTGCTGACGTTCGGCGAAGCCGGCGCCCGGCTGGAGATCGAGATCAGGGCCGTACGCCGCGCGATCGCCGACCTCGAGAGTGCCGAGGCCGTCGACGAGGCCGCGCTCGCCGCCGCCAGGGCCCGGCTGGCCGCCCTCGAGGAAGGACGGCAGCGCAACCGGGCCCAGACGATCAACGACGAGAACTTCGAGCACTTCTTCGGTTACGCGGGCAAGGCCCGACGCAATACCGGATGACGTGCGACGTCACGCGGCGCGCGGCTCTTTGCCCGCCGCTTCCGCGATGACCCGGAACACCTCGAGGTTCTCGACGATCCGGCCGGGAGCCAGCTGCGGGCCGTAACGCACGATCAGCCCGGTGATGCCGCAATCGAGCCAGGGCGCCACCCGCCTCCGGATCCGGTCGAGCGGGCCGACCAGCCAGCCGTCGTCGATGTACTCGTCGGGGACCGCGGTCAGCGCTGATCCGGCCACCACCGGTCAGATGATCGAGCGTCTGGAAGGCCATGGCCGCAGCCGCCGGTGGCCGCCCGGTGATCCCCGCGATACGGGTGCCCAGCTTCAGCGAGCGTGTCCGCGCGGCGAGGTAACCGAGCGGGTGAGGCTGTCGGAGCCGTATCCCTCCGCGGTGAAGACCGCGTCGTAGCCCCACTCCTCGGACTTCGTGATCCGCTCCATCGGCACCTCGAAGCGGCGGTCCTGCCATCGGATCTCGGTGGCGAGCTCGATCATCCTGTTCGCCTCAGCTTCAGCTCATGGCGATGCGGATGGTCTTGACCTGCTGGAACTCACGTAATCCCTCCAGGCCGCCGGCCCGGCCGACGCCGCTCTGCTTGTAACCGCCGTAGGGGCCCTGGGGGACGATGTCCGAGATCTGGTTGACCCAGATGGTGCCGGCCTCGACTGCTCGGGCTACCCGGTGCGCACGTTGGAGGTTGGTCGTGTAGACGTAGCCGACCAGGCCGAACGTGGTGTCGTTGGCGATCCGAAGCGCTTCCTCCTCGCCCCGGAAACGCATCACCGAGACCACCGGGCCGAACGTCTCGGTCCGGGCGAGCGGACTGTCGTTGGAAACATCGGCGAACACCGTGGGGGAGATGTAGAAGCCGTCGGTGAGGTCACCGCCGAGACGGGGACCGATCCGTTCGCCGCCGGTCAGCAACTCGCCCATCCGCTGGTCGACCGCCTCCTCGATGACCCCGGTGATGCGGTCGAACGCTCCGCGGCTGACGACGGGCCCGACGACCGTGTCCGCGGCGAACGGGTCACCGACTTTCGCCGACTCCACCACGCCCACCAGCCGGTTGACGAACTCGTCGTAGACGGTGTCCTCCACCAGGATCCGGCTTCCGCATGCACAGCTCTGTCCGCTCTGGCCGATCGGGCCGGAGAACGCGGCGAGTTGTGCGGCTTGGTCGAGATCGGCGTCGGCGAACACGAGGGCTGCGGACTTACCGCCCAACTCCGTCGCGACCGGCGTGAGGTTCTCCGCGGCGGCGCGGGTGATGGTGCGAGCGGTGTGCCCGCCTCCGGTGAAGTGGATCTTGCGGACACCGGGGTGGCGCACCAGGGCGTCACCGCCCTCCGGACCGCTGGGGATGACGTTGACCAGCCCGGGTGGCAGTCCGGCCTCCAGACAGAGCTCACCGAACCGCAGTGCGCCGAGCGGGGCCAGCTCCGGCGGCTTGAGCACGACCGCGTTCCCCGCGGCGAGGGCGGGCGCGACGGCCATCCCGATGACGAACAGGGGGCCGTTCCACGGAATGATGACGCCGACCACGCCGTACGGCTCGTGTTCGATCAAGTTCACGTCCGGCAGGCCGGACACCGGTGTGCTCTGCCCGACGGACTTGTCGACCCACCCGGCGTAGTAGCGCAGGAACCGAACCAGCTGCGCGGGGTGCACCGGACTGGCCATCAGCGGGACGGCGTAGTCGTGGATGTTGATCCGGGTGAGTTCCTCGGAGTGTTGTTCGACCAGGTCGGCCACGCGGAGCAGCAGGTCACGGCGGCGGTCGACGGTCAGGCTGATCCACTCCCGCTGCGCCTTCCACGCGCTGGTGACCGCCCGGTCCACCTCGATCGCCCCGGCCATCGCCACGGAGGCATTGACGCGTCCGGTACCGGCGAAGACGTGGTCGTACGTCCCGCCCGAGGTGTCTTTCACCCACTCGTCACCGATGAGCATCGCTCCGGACGGCAGGACATTCGTTGTCGCTGTCATGGTGGCCTCCCTGAGGCAAGGGGGTGGTACGAGGCTCAGCGGACGGTGAAGCCGGCGTCGACGGGGAGGGACACCCCGGTGAGGTATTTGGCTTGGTCGGAGACGAGGAACGCGACCGCGTCGGAGATGTCCTCGGGTTGGAGGATGTCGACGGGGAGCGCGTTCTGCATCGCGCTGATCGTGTTGTCTCCGCCGGCCGCGGCGGCGGCCATCATCTGTTCCATCGCGGGGTTCATGGTCATGCCGGAGGCGACCCCGGTGGGGTGGACGATGTTGACCCGGATCGAGTACTGCGCCAGCGCTGCGGCCAGCTGCTTGGTGATGCCCAGCAGGCCCGATTTCGAGGCGGTGTAGGCGAGTGCCCCGCTGGTGTCCGCGGCGGTCGGCCGGGTGGCCGCGGTGGAGCCGGTGAAGACGATCACGCCGCCGCGGCCGCCGGCGATCAGGTGCGGGATCGCCGCGTGAGCGACGTGGAAGCCACCGGTGAGATTGACCTCCAGCGTGTCCCTCCAGATCTGGGCGGGG
>Ga0190269_10000187_pt1 | contig 32931 bp, 31 predicted proteins | sample Popmic249IS_FD_133749 | JGI IMG/M metagenome (GOLD analysis project Ga0190269, IMG submission 133749) | Populus adjacent soil microbial communities from riparian zone of Blue River, Arizona, USA - 249 IS | ecosystem: Environmental > Terrestrial > Soil > Riparian zone | place: USA: Arizona... | reverse complement strand
GGTCGCGAAGCCGTTGACGTAGTGCCCCAGCTTGCCACCGCGATCGGTGCCGTAATACTGGAACGCCTCCTCCAGCGGCATGGCCACGTCGCCGCTCTTGCCGACCGCTGGGATGTGCTCGGCCACGCCGCTCGCCTGCCATGCCTCACGCGCAGCGCGCGCCTTGGCCAGCGCGGGTTCGTAACCGTCGCCCATCCAGATGCGCTGCTGCGCCACGTCGTGATAAAAGCCCGCGACCGCGCCGAACGCGCGCAGGCGTGAGTCCTTCGCGACCGCGCCTGCCATGTAGCCCGCGCCCGCGCACACGCCGACGGCCACCAAACGCTGCGCGTCCACGTCTGAACGCGCGGCGAGATACGACGCGGCGTTCATCACGTCTGCGATCTTGGCCGGCGGGCTCTCGTATTGCCGTGGCTCGCCTGCGCTTTCGCCGAAGGTGCGCGGGTCGAACGACAGGGCCGCCCAGCCACGCGCCGCGAGCGCACGCGCGTAGCTGCCCGTGGCTTGCTCTTTCACCGACGTCAGGGGCCCGAGCAAGATCACCGTTCCGACCGCGCGTTCGCGCTCGGGCATGTGGAGATCCCCCACGATCGTTGCACCTTCGGACTCGAATTCCACGCGCATGGTCATGCTCCCTTCACAAGCGTCCACAGCGCGACAGCATCGTGCCGCGCGTCGCGCTTGGCCAATCGTACTTCGGCATGGCTCGATTCACCCGACGAATGGGGAGACCTTGCGCGCGCTCGCGGCGATTCGATCACGCAGCCACGTCGCGCCCGGATCGCGCTCCGCGCGGCGGTGCCAAACCAGGTGGACGCCGAAAGACTCGAGCGGCAGCGGTGGCTTCGCGATCCGCAGCCCTGAGGTATCCACCGCTTCGAGCACGCGCCGCGGCACGGTCAACACCAGGTCGGTGCGTGCCACGATCGCAGGCGCGACCAGAAAGTGCGGCACCCGCAACGCGATTCGGCGCTGCATGCCCTGCGCCTGTAGCGCGAAGTCCACCACGCCTGGCCCGTACCCCGGGCTCGCAACCAGCAGATGATCGAGCTCGACGTACCGCGTCAAAGTGAGCCGCCCGCGCGTGGGATGCTGCTTGCGTACCACGCACACGAAGCCCTCACGGAACAGCTCCTTGGAGACGAGCGGCGCCTCCACGCGTCCGCCCGTGGTGAGCACAGCTTCGAGCTCTGCTCGCGCCAGCTCCCCGGCCGGCAGGCCCGCGCGCTCGTACACGTCGAGGCGCACGTCCGGCGACTCGCGCCGCATGCTCGCGATCAGCTCGGGCAAGAGCACCGCCGCGTAATAGTCGCTCGCCGCGATGCGAAAGTTGCGACGGCTGGTGCCGGGATCGAAGTGCCGCCGGCCGAGCAACATGCTCTCGATCTCGCTGACCAAGCGTCGCACGGTCGGCATGAGCTCCTGCCCCAGCTCGGTCTTGCGCATGTTGCGCCCTTCGCGCACCAGCAGCTCGTCGTTCAACAGGTCCCGCAGGCGCGCGAGCGCATGGCTCATCGCCGGTTGGCTGATGCCGATGCGCTGCCCGGCCAGGGTGACGCTCTCTTCGTGCAGCAAGGCGTCGAGCGCGACGAGCAAGTTCAGGTCGAGCGCCGCGAGGTTCGGGTCCGGCATCGGGGAGCTCGAGCGTTACGCCTCGTACAGCAGCTGGCCGTCCTGCGCGCGGTGACCCGCGGCGCGGCCTTGCAGGCGCAGATGCTCGAGGTGAGCGTAGGTCTCGCTCTCGGCCATGATGCCCCACGCGCGTTGGGAGAACAGGGCCTGCGAATAGTCGCGGACGTTGCTCGGTTTGCCGAAGCCCTGGGCGATCGTGACGAGCTTGTCGAGGCGCTCGCGGTGGTGGCGTTTGATCGCTTCCACGCGGAACTCGAGATCATCGAACGGGTCGCCGTGCGCGGGCAGACAGCGGGTCACACCTCGCAGCCCGAGCATGCGATCGAGCGAATCGAAGAAGGCCTGCAGCGGATCCGGCAGCCCGTTCAGGCCGGAGATGTGCGGCGTGATCGAGGGCAACACGTGATCGCCTGCGAGCAGCGTGCCCGCCTCGCGATCGAAGAAGCAGATGTGATCGCTGGTGTGGCCGGGGCTGTGCACGACGCCGAACGCGCGACCAGCGAGCTGCAGCAGGTCGCCGTCGCGCACCACGTGCGTGATCGGCGGCACGAACCCGTGCGGCGCGGCTTTGCGCATGCGCTCCCAGTTCCGGCGATCGCGATCCCGTTGCGTCGGGGCGTCACCGCCCCACGGAATGCGCATGCTGGTGGGGATGGCGACGGGCGCGCTCGGCAGCACGGCGCGCGGCGCCAGATGCTCGACGGACACTTCCATGTGCGCGAGCTGGGGTCGCTCACCAAACACGCTGAACTCCTCGTGCGCGATCACACGCGCGCCGGACGCTGCGTGCAGACGAGCGGCGCCGCCGAAGTGATCCGGGTGGGAGTGTGTCACTAGCACTGTGTGCACATGACGTAACTCCAGGTCGGCCTGACGCAGCCGTTCTTGCACGACCAGCCAGCTGGCCTCGTCTGGCAAGCCCGGATCGACGAGGGTCGCGCCTTGCGCGTCTCGCAGACAGTACATGTTCACGTGACGCAAGCCCGGGATCTCGATCGGGAGCTGCATGCGCAGAACTCCGGGTGCCACCTCTTCGACGTCGGTCCGTGCTGGCTGCTGTTCCTGTTTGATCATGTGAGCGGTGCGATCCTCGTCGCAGCATACCCCACGTCAGGGGAGCTGAGTGCCAACGGATAGCACTTCCCCGGTGGGGTAGGACGAAAGATCTGATGCGCTGGCGCTCACATCGCTCGCATAGTAGAACACGTTTCACTCTGGGCATGAGCGGAGACTGCGCACAGGCACGCACTCACATTCGCGGGGCGCGCAGCTCGGTGCTTGACCAGCAGAACGTGTTTCAGTACCCCAGTGGTGTTAGGCAGTGACTGCTTCCATGAACCAAGAACGCAGAGATCGAATCATCGACGTGGCGATCGACCTGGCGGAAGCCGGCGGTTACGAGAACGTGAGGCAGCGTGACGTGGCAGATCAAGCCGGCATCGCGCTGGGCACGCTGTACAAGAGCTTCATCAGCAAGGAGCACATCCTTTCGGCCGCGATCGAGCGTGAGGCGGATGAGCTCGAGCGTCGCATCAAGGCCAAACCGCCCGCAGGCGAGACGGCGACGGAGCGCTTGCAGGCGCTGTTTCGCATCGTCACGCGCGCGATGTGCCACAAGCCCAAGTACGCGCGTGCGGTGATCCGCGCCATGGCATCCGGGCAGCCGGAGGTCGCTTCGCACGTGACGGCGTACCAGGGGCGCATGAACGCGATCATCTCGTCGGCCATGCAAACCGCCTCCGCTGATACGGACAGTCGCGTGGCGATGCTCTCCATGTTGCTGCAGCAGATCTGGTTCGCGTCGCTCGTGGGCTGGTCGGCAGGCATCCTGAGCCAGGCCGAGCTGAACACGCACATGGACCAAGCCATCGAGCTGGTGCTCGCAAGCCCAAAGGCGCGAGCTCCCCGCCCGGGCCAAGCGAAACACGTTTCGATTTGAGTGAGACACGTGTCAGCCTCACACCTCGCTCGAGGTAGGGCTGGCGATCCTTCAGCCTTTAAGCGCCGCGCAGAATCATCCCAGAGTTTGCGGCTCGAGACTCCCGGCACGCGCCCCCGGCCGGCATTTTTGCGCGATGTGGATCGGCAGCGCCTGGCCCCGGGGCCCGGTGCACATGAGTGCCTGTCGACGACCTACTTGTATTGCTTCCGGTAAAAACACCAGGCAAAATGACGGCGATGTTTACACGCCGCCTCGAGCTACCCGAACGCTCGTCCTTCTCTCTTGGGGCCGCGCGCAACCGGCAAGAGCACGTGGCTCCGCGGATGTTTGTCGGATCGCGCGGCAACAAAGCGATCGGCATCGAAGCGAAAGCGACCGAGCGCTGGCGTCCTGAAGACGGGCGGGCGCTTCGCACCGCCCTCTCGGAGAAGCTCATCCAAAAGGCCTTCGCCGTGTACCTCGGCAACACGACGCAGCTCGATGATGGCATCCAGGTACTTCCTATCGCAGCGTTTGCCCGCGCGTTGGCGAACGGGGATATCTTGTAGCGGCCTGCAGCCGGCACTGCTGCGACCCAACGTGTTGGACGCCGCCCCGCAGCAACCCGGGATGCGGCGGAGCTGTGTTGGCTCATGGAACGTTGCGGAAGAGGTAGTCGACATCGCCGCTGGGTCCGGCGCGAACGTCAAGTACGGACTCTTGTCGCTACTGCGGGATCGGCGCGCCATACACCTCGTGAGCTCTGAACTTGGTGCAGCGCGCGGGGTTACGCGCGACCCGAGCCGCTCGCGCGTGACTGCGTGCTCGCTGGCGAGGCGCTGCGCTCGCCAGCGGCGTGCTCCCATCGATCACCACGCCGGCGGTTCGGCGCAGGGTTGGCCGTCTTCGATGGTGTGCGCGATGGCGCTGCCGGCCTTAGCCTGGATCACGAAATACAGCAGCGGGCCGTCGCCCGTATTGCGCCAGCCGCGCTTGCCTTCGGGTGCCACGCGCACGGCACTGCCCGGGCCGACTGGAAAGCGCTCGCCGTCGACGAGGAACTCGCCCTGGCCCGAGACGAACAGGTAGAGCTCCTCGTTCTCGCGGTGCGTGTGCAGGAACGGCATGGCAGCGGACGGCGGCAGGCTGTTGACGGAGACTTCCATGCCGGTGAGGCCGAGCGGCTGACCCAGGAAGAACTTGCCGCGCACAGGGCGCGGGAACTTGGGATGTGCGTACTCGAGGCGCGACCAGTTGGACGCGTCTCCGGCCTCGAAGCGTGCGTAGTGGCTCATGTCTATTTTCCTCCCCGTGCAAGCCCATCACTTGCAGTTTGCAAGTCGTTGCTTAGCTGCTTCACTTGCAAGTTGCAAGTGTTTCGGCGATAGTTCGTGCGATGTCAGACGCGCGGCGCTCCACCTGCCCGATGGCGTGTACGCTCGATCTGGTGGGTGACCGCTGGACCTTGCTCGTGCTGCGCGACCTGTTCCTCGGTAAACAGCACTTCGACGAGCTGCTCGAAAGCGACGAGCGCATCGCGACCAACGTGCTCACCGAGCGGCTCAAGCGTCTGCAGTCCGCGGGCATGATCAGCGTCGAGGTCTGCGCGGAAAACCGCCGGCGCAAGCGCTACGAGCTCACACCCCTCGGTCGCAGCTTCGCGCCAGTCATCGCCACGATCGCCCTCTGGGGCCTCAAACACATTCCAGGCACGGTGGCCTCGGAGGCGGTCCGCGAAGCCATGGAACGAGAGCTAAACGTTCGCAAACGCAAATGAGATCCGCCGCTGGGAGCGGCGAGCGCGCCCGCGTGGATCTCGCGTGCGCAACCAGCCGGCGTTACCATGACATGACCGCATGAAGCGCTCGACTGCAAGCAAGTCCACACCTGTCGCGCTGTCCCTGCTGCTCGCCCTGTCTTTGGCGCAGGCATGCGATGGCCCGGAGGAGGGTCGCCCACAAGCGGCGATCAAAGACGCCGGCCCGACGCCCGCGCAAGACGCCGGCGTTGGCCTCGACGCGACCCCGGACGGCGCACACATCGTCGATGGGGCCCCGGACGCCGCAAGCCCGGCCGACGCGGGGCCGCCCGACGCAGGGCGCTGCGAACGGGTGCGCGTGCCGATGTGGCCCGGCTTCGAGCCAGGCGTTGCCACGCTCGCCGCGCACGTCTCGCTGGAGCAGCTGTGTACCGTCGCGTATTGCCCGCCGACGCTCGCCGACCTGACGGTCGGTCTGCAATGTGGTCCCTGGGTCGAGCCGGAGCCGGATGGCGGCTGCTACCCGGACGGCTGGGCGCGGCGTGAGGGCTGCGGCAAGGTCCAGTTCGACACGTACATCTGTAGCTGGCCGCGCAGCCTCACGTTCGACGCTGCGAGCGGCGCCCTGATCGGGGCGGCCCAGCTCGATGACATCGGCTCTCCGCTGACGGGAACCGCGTGCAACGATGCGGCGTACGTGGGAGGCACGCTGCTCGAAGGCTGCGCGAACGAAGTACGCAGCTGGTGCCAGCGCAAGCGCTGAGCCCCGACTGAATGTGCTGCCCACCTGCCCAATTCGTGATGCGCGCACGTCACTGCCGCACACATCCGAGCACCCTGAGGTTGCACCGCATGCGGGCTGACCCTACTCACCCCGCCGTGCCTCGCATGCAACTGGTCGAGCTCGAGGACCTACCCTGGTTTCCGCGCATCCTGCGCGATGGGGGCACGGCGTTTCTCGAGTTTGCGGAGCGCAGCTCCGGGCATGGGCGCATGCTGGTGCCGCCATTGGTCCGCGCGCTCGAGGCCACGGGGCAGACGCACATCGTCGACCTGTGCTCGGGCGGAGGTGGCCCCGCAGCGACGGTCGCTGACGAGCTGGCGAAGCTCGGGCGGGATGTGACAGTCACACTGACCGATCGCTATCCGAACGCGCATGCGTTCGAGCATGCAGCCAAGAGCGGCGCCGGCAAGGTCACGGGCCGCCTCGAGCCCGTGGACGCGACGCACGTCCCAGCCGACCTGCGCGGCGTGCGCACGGTGTTCAACGCCTTTCACCACTTTCCCCCGGAGCTCGCGCGCAAGATCCTCGCCGACGCGGTCGCGCAGCGCCAGCCCATCGGCGTATTCGAGGTAGTGAGCCGCGAGCTGCCGATGCTGCTCGGCTTACTGCTCACGCCTCTCACGGTCACGCTCTCGATGCCACTGTGGCGGCCGTTTCGCTGGCCCTGGGTGCTCTGGACTTGGGCGATCCCAGTGATGCAGCTCTTCGTGCTGTGGGACGGCCTCGTCTCCTGGCTGCGCATCTACAGCGAAGCCGAGCTGCGCGCGCTCGTCGCGGACATCCCCACGCCGGGAGACTGGGTCTGGGACATCGGTCGCATCAAGCTCAGCAACGCGCCCCTGCACGGCACCTACCTGGTCGGCTATCCGAAGCGCAGCTGAATCACGTTCTGCGTGAAGCGCCCCAGCTGCGAGCCGAGTCAGTAGAGCAGGCTCACGTGCAGACCACCGCCGAGGATCGTGCCCTGCGAGCTGAAGCCGGGCCAGCCTGGATTGTTGGTCTGCAGTCCGTTCGCCTCCGGGATCGGCTCCGAGCGGCTGTTGATCGCGCCGTCCAGCCACTCGTCGACCACCAGCTGTGAGTAAGACTGTCCCGCGTAAGGGGGCTTCGTCGGATCAATCTTGGTCTGTGAGCGTTGCGGCAAGATATGGAGCTGACCGACCAGCCCGACGCGCAGCGACAGCTTCTCGGCGATCGGGAACTTGTAGCTGACACTTCCGGCCAACCCGTAACGATCGTTATCCACATAGTTCGTGCGACCCGTCTGCAGCGGCACGGGCGTGGGCTCGTACATGGCATCGATGCCACCCGTGAGCCGCCCGTCGTAGACGTAGCGCACGCCGAGCGCGATCGAGAGGGTGTTGATCCAACCGTAGCCTTGCAGGGGTCGCTGTGACTGACGATTCACGTAGTCAGACCACAACGCGTACGTGCCCGTCGCGACGGCGCCCAGCCGGTGCGTGGCCTGGCGCAAGAAGTCGTATTGCACGCCCAACCCGAGCTTCCACGGTTCCCAGGCCAACGTGGCCGTGCGATCCGCGCTCTGCAGATCGCCGTTCGGCAGAAACGTGCTGAACTTCGTCGCGACTTCCATCTGTTGGGGAGTGTGCACGATCAAGCTGACATCGAGGCCGTCGAGCGGCGTCACGTTGGCGCTCAAGATCGGAGCGACGCCGGTGGCCACTTTGATCTTGGTCCCGAGCTGCAACGTCTCGGGGATCATGCTGCTGTTGCCCACGTACACGCCAGCGTCCGCGGAGTTCGTGAGGCTCAACGTCACCCCAACCCCCAGCGACAGCCAGGGCGTCACTTGACTGCTGGCGCCGAATGCCATGGCCATGGCAGTCAGGCGATCCGAATACAGCTCCGGATGCAGACTGTTCGAAAAGAACTGTTCGCGTTCATCCACGAAGAACGAATTGCCCTGGATGAACGCGTCGAGCGGGACCATGCCGTAGATGCCGAGCGTCAGCCAGCGCTCCACCACCTGCGTGACCAAACCAAACATCTGGTACACACGCGTGTTCCCGCTGCTGCCCGCGCCCTGGCGCGGTCTAGCTGGCAGCCTGCTGACACAGCGCCCGCCCTGCATCGGATCGCAGCCGTTTTGCAGCCACTCGGTGGGCAACGACGGGAAACGACCTTGAAACTGATTCAGCGCGAGAGTCGGCACATCGACGGCCGGGCTGCGCGCGAACAGCGTCATCTGGACGGCGTCGTTCAGCACGAACCAGCCGAGCTGCAGCCCCGTGTCCGCACGCGACAATCGCGCCGGGTTGAAGTACGCGGCGGACGCGTCTGCGCCGGTCGCGCGCGCGTTCAGCCCTCCACTGCCGAGCGCAGACCCGGTGAGCTCGAAAGGCGGCGAGGCGTGCGCGAGGCTACCCACCGTGAGCAGTCCGCTCACGGCCACGATCCACGCAACCGCAGCCGATCTCACTCGAGGGTCCCCGCCGGCAGCGCATCCTGGATCGCGAAGCAGGTGTCGACCTCACTGGCTTTCACGATCGCGCTCACCCGCGGATCGGAGGCGTCGCGCCCCAGGAAGCGCAGAATGAGCGCGTGTTTGGCGCCGGCCCGCGGCGTGCTGCCCGAAACGAGCGGCCCGCTCGCGGGATCGAGGACGACCTCCTCATTGTCGAAGTCCGCGCGGATGCGTAGATCCTTGGTCCATGTGTCACTCGCCGCAATCTCGTAGCCCGGCTCGGTAAACCAGCGCGACCAGTCGCGCTGCACGGAGTTGCGAACGCCCATGATGATCCCCGTGACCTGAAACGCGATCCCGAGCTTCCCGTCTCCATCCGTATCGAGCGCGCCGTCGGTCGCGCTCCGCGTCGGCAACGGTTTCGATCTGGACAAGTCCGCGGCGCTGTCCGCTGCATCGCGAGCCTCGTTCGGAATGAACTTCTGCTCCTCCGCGCCGCGGATGCTCCAGAACCGCGCAGCCTCGAAGCTGCACTTGTCAGCTTGCTTCAGCGCCGTGATCTTGCGACCGACCTGGACGTTGTGGGCGAGCGAGCCCATCACGGTGGCGCGCGAGGTCGTGACCGTGACAGTGCCTCGCACCTCGATGCCACAATCGAAGTGTTTGACGACCTCGACCGCGGTTCCGGTGTGCTTCAGCTCGAGGTAGTACCAGTTGTTACTGGTCTGGGGCAGGCTGAGCGCCTCACTGACTGTCATCTGTTTGGCGATCCAGATGCCAGTGAAGTCACAGTCAGGATCAGCCGCGCCGACTGCTGCACCCACGCTGCCGGAGCTGCCCGCGCCGCCTGAGCTGCCGCCCGAGCCGGCTTCTGCCGGGGCGCCGGCGCCTCCACTCGAACCTGCCGTGCCACTGATCCCGGCTGTGGGGTTGCTCACAGCGCCGCTGCCCGCGCTACCCCCGCTGCCGCCACTGGCCCCGCTCGAAGGCGCGGCGACCATCCCTGAGCTCCCAGCGCCCCCCGCAAGAGTCGCTGCTGCGGACGCTCCAGCCGTGGTGCCGCCGATAGCGGCAGGGGCGCTCACGCCGGGCGCGCGACCGCCCGTCGGCGCAGCAGGCGGCGCAGCATCACCGGAGGCATCGAGCGTGGCCTGCATCTTCGCGCCCATGCCCGCGGTGGCATCCGGCTGAAGCACAATGTCATTTGCGCGCTGGCAGCCCGTGCTGAGAGCAACCGCGAGTACCCACCACCATCTGCGTTGAGTCACATCCACAGCCGCACCTCCGTCGAGGACAGCACAAGCGCGGCCCAGAATCTACCGCGCATCCATCCAATGGAACGTGTTCTGTTTCGAAAGTCCCCAGCAGCCCAGCTTGCTTACATATTCATTGCGAAAGTTAGCGTTCGCTCTCGAGCAACGGAACTGACTGACGCGCTGTCACACTGACAAGGCGCTGCGACGCAGGTCGGCGCGCGCGTCCCCAAGTGCGGAAAGCTACGGGCCACGTAGCATCGTCATGACGTACCACGACGCGCAGCATCGTGATCGTGTTATGCCGCGCGCTCGCACGCTTGTCACACAGTCCGTGTGCTTGACGCTGACAGTAGAACATGTTCCATCTCGTGCGGCTGCTGCCCGTCGGTTGCGCTTGCTTGCGCCACGGGGAGCAGTGCACGACGCAAGGGGAGACCCCATGCCTCACCCACGCACGGCCGCGCTGTCGTTGTTGCTAGTCACATCGTTACTGTCTGCATGCAGCTTGAGCCGCCTGGCAGCGGATCAAGCCGGAGGCATCGCAGCCAGCAGCGCGGGCTACATGCGCGGCTTCTGGGATTACGAGATCGCGCGTCACGGCACCGCGAGCGCCATCATGCAGCTCGAAGCCATGCACTCGATCAGCCCGCAAAACGAGGCGCTGGCACTCGCGCTGGTCGCGACCTACGTCGGCCACGCGTTCGGCTGGGTGGAGCTCGACATGGAGCGCGCGCGCGTCGAGCGCCGCTTCGAGAAGGCCACACGGCTGCGCCAGCGCGCCGAGCTGATCTACCGGCGCGCGCGGGACCTGGCGCTCGCGACCATGCGCGCGCGGGACGCGGGCATCGACGACGCGCTGACCGGTGACCCGCAGGGCATGCGCGACTATCTCGCGCGCCACTACCCGGATCGCGAGGATCTCGCGCCGGTGTTCTGGACGGCGTCCAGCTGGGGCTCGATGTTCGCCCAGACGGACGCGCTGGATGCCACCGTCGATCTGCCCTTGATCCGCGTCATGGTCGAGCACGTGATCGCGCGCGATCCCGGCTACGAGTCCGCGACGGGCCTCGTGTTTCTGGGTGGCTTGTACGCACAGACGCCGCCGGACTTCGGTGGTGATCTCACCAAGGCCAAGGCCTACTTCGAGCGGGCCTTGCAGCTCACCGGCCGCAAGTCTCACGTGGTACAGCTCAACTACGCCAAGCTGTACGCGCTCACCACGAACGACCAGGCGCTGTTCGAGGCGCTCATGTCCGAGATCCTCGAGCCGAAAGATCACGGAAACGACGTGCGGCTGAGCAACAAGATCGCACGCATGCATGCAGAGCTGTTGTCGCAGACACAATCTCACGCGCCCATCACGTTGCCAATGAGGTAAGTCATGCTCGGACGCTTGGTTCGCTGTGGAGCTGTACTCGCGCTCACGCTGTCGCTCGTCTTGATTCCGTGTGCCGCGCCACGCCTGCGCGCCTCGGAGATGAAGCTGATCCGCGTCGCGACGCTCGCGCCCAAGAACTCGCCGTTCTTGCGCTCCTTCGAGGAGCTCGATCAAACGATCCGCCAGCTGAGCGGCGGCGCGATCGGCTTTCAGATGTACAGCAGCGGAGTCGCGGGTGACGAGGTCGCGGTCGTGCGCAAGATGCGCGTGGGCCAGCTGGATGCGGGCATGGTGACGTCCGAGGGGCTCGGCCTGATGGTGCCCGAGGTCAACGTGCTGCGCGCGCCGGGTGTGATCTCGACATACGCGCAGCTCGAGCCGGTGACGCGCGAGCTCTTGCCGGAGTTCGAGGCCGTGTTCGAGCAGAAGGGCTTCAAGCTGATCTCGTGGGGCGAGGCGGGCGAATATCGCTACTTCTCGCGCGAGAAAATCCAGCACCCGAACGACATCAAGCGCATGCGGCCCTGGCTCTGGCCCCAGAGCCCCGTGATGCAAGAGATGTGGCGCGCGATCGGCGCGACGCCCGTGCCGCTCGGGCTGCCGGAGGTGTACGGTGCGCTGCAGACGCGCATGATCGACGTCGTGGAGAGCACCTCACTGCAATACGTCGCGCTGCAGTGGCAGACAACCGGGCTCAAGCACGTCACGAAGGATCCGAGTGGCGTGCTGATGGGCGCCTGGGTGATGAACAAGTCGGTCTTCGACAGTCTGACCCCCGAGGTGCGGGAGAAGATGGTCAGCCTGGCGCGCATCAACAGCGTGCGCGAGAGCGCGCACAACCGCGAGATCGATTCCGCATCGCTGCGCCGGCTCCTGGACCGCAAGTACGTGATGACCGACTATTCGCCGGCCGGCAAACTAAGCTTCGATCAGATCCGCGCAGACGTCCGCAAGCGCCTCGTGAACCGCGTGTACCCCGAGGCCATGTTGAACCGAGTGATGCAGCTCGCGCAGAAGAAGTGAGGGGAGCATGACTATCAGCATCCGTACACAATCGCTCCGCACCGATCCGTACGTGTTCGAGGTCGATACCGCGGGTGAGCCGGATCGCCCGCTGGTGCTGCTGCTGCACGGCTTTCCGCAGACGCGCTACGCGTACAGGCACCAGCTGCCGGCCCTCGCGCAGGCGGGCTATTTCGCCGTCGCGCCGGACCAACGCGGGTATTCCACCGGTGCGCGGCCTGCAAATGTGGAGGACTACGCCGCGCGGCACCTGATCACGGACGCGCTGGCGATCGCGAGCGCGTGTGGCGCCGATCGCTTTCACCTCGTGGGGCACGACTGGGGTGGTCAGCTGGCCTGGCTGATCGCGGCGCAGCATCCGCAACGCGTCGCGAGCTTGAGCGTGCTGTCGCGCCCGCATCCGGCCGCGTTCCTGAGCGCACTTCAGCACGATCCTGCACAGGCCGAGCGCTCCAAGCATCACCGCGCCTTCGACGACCCGCAGACCGCGACGCGCCTCCTCGAGAACGACGCCGCGCGCCTGCACCGCATGTTCGCGAACCAGGGCGTGGCGCGGCCGGATGCGGAAGTTTACGCGCGCAAGCTGAGCGAGCCCGGAGCGCTCGAGGCCGCGCTGCACTGGTACCGCGCCGCTCGCAGCGGCGGCAGCATGCTTCCACTGCCTCCGATCCACAGCCCCACGTTGTACGTCTGGGGCGACGCCGATGCCACCGTGGGCCGCAGCGCCGCGCAGGGCACGGCCCAGCACGTCGCAGGCCCCTATCGCTTCGAGGTGATCCCGCGCGCGGGCCACTTCCTCACCGATCAGGTCCCACAGCGCGTGAGCGAGCTGCTCGTGCAGCACATTCGCACCGCCTGAGCCGCACGCGCTATGCTGCGCCGGATGTCCACCTTACCCACGCCGGATAGCTTGATCTTCGACCTCGACGGTACGCTCTGGGACACCTGCGCCAGCTGCGCGCTGGCCTGGAACACGGTGCTGCAGCGCCACGCGATCGCATTCCGCGAGATCACGACCGATGACGTGCGCCGGGTCACCGGCAAGCCGCACGACGCGTGCATCCGCGAGACCTTCGTGGGTCTCTCCGAGGCGCAGCTCGAGCTGCTCAGCCGCGAGACTGCGCACGAGGACAACCTCGCCATCGAGCGTCACGGCGGCGAGCTGTTCGAGGGCGTCGCCGACGGAGTTCGCGCGCTCTCGGAGCGCTACCCGTTGTTCATCGTGAGCAATTGCCAGGCCGGCTACATCGAGCTCTTTCTGCGCTGGAGCGGGCTGACCGCGCACTTTCGCGACTTCGAGTGCTGGGGCAACACCGGGCGCTCCAAGCCGGAGAACCTGCGCGAGCTGATCGCGCGCAACGCGCTCGAGCGGCCGTGGTTCATCGGTGACGCTTCCGGCGACATGGAAGCGGCGGAGGCGTGCCGCGTGCCGTTCGTCCACGCGACGTACGGTTATGGCCAGGTGCCGCGCGCTGAGCTTCGCGTGCGCGAGTTCGCCGATCTGCAGCGTGCGCTCACGCCCGGCGCCTGACAGTCAGGGGACACAATCAGCCCGCATCGCCGGTGCCGGCGTCCGCCGGGGGCGGGGGCACCTTCTCTCCCAATGTTACGTAGCCCGCGACGGCACCTTCGGGCTCCACCTCGATGACGGCCTGCGCCGTGGCCAGGTTGCTCGCGCCCTGCTTCGCCACCACGCTCACCTGGGCCTGCCCCTCGGTGTACGCACTCGGCAGCTTGATGCGCTCGTAGAAGCTGGACTTCGAGACGGCGCCACCGTCGACTGGCATCGTGGGCACGCTCAGAGTGGCCCCGACCGCAGTTTGACCTGCCTGGCTGATCGTGACCTCCAGGCTGGTCGCGGCCCGCGCGGTATCCTGCAGCGAGACGTTGAGCGACACGATGGTGTCCTCCTCGGCGCAGCCCGCACAGCACAGCCCGGCGAGCAGTAATGAACGGGACAGAACCCTATGAGCAGCCTGAGATGGACGGGACATGGCGCGCCATCCTATCGACCGCGCCAACCCTTACAAGTGTCACACGCGCAGATTCGATCGAACTGACTATCTTTTGAGATTTCCGTTCCGGCTTGCTGCGAAGCGTGCCACCAATGTGCCGCAGCCCCCGTTGTCCTCGATCCGGGCTTGGGAGCTCATGTGCACGTGCAGACCCGCAGCCGTGAGCTGCTGGTAGGCCGCTTCGTAGCGGGCGCGCGCCGTGCGCCGGTAGTCACTGCTAGCGACCTCGTTGTAGGCATACAAGTGGACGCGCAAGCCGAGCGGTCGCACGCGCTCCGCGAATGCGGCGAGCTCCTCCGGCGCATCGTTTCGATCCGCGCACAACAGGTAGGCGAGCGCAGTCTTCTTGCGCCGCCGTTGCGTCATGCGTGGCACCTCACGCGTGAGCAGCTCCATCAGGTCTGCGAGGCTCGGCCCGCGCGGCACCATGCGCGCGCGCACCGGCTCGGTGCCGGCGTGCACCGACAGGGTCAGCCCGTTGTGCGGCGCGTGCAGCCACTCGGAGAGGCGCGGCAGCGGCCCGCCCGAGGTCGTCAGGCTCATCCCGATACGCTCCGCTCGACAGTGGTCCAGCAACGCTCGCACCGCAGCGTGGTTGTGCAGCGGCTCACCGACGCCGGAGACCGTGACGCGCGCGAGCTGCGAGCCGAGCGCGCGCACGGCCTCGATTTGCCCGATGAGCTCCTGCAGAGTGAGCGGTCGCATGAGGCCACGGCTGCCGCTCGCACAGAAAGGGCAGCCGACCGCACAGCCGACCTGGCTGGAGATGCACAACGTGTCCCCGCGGTACAACACGCACTCCACGCGCGCTGCATCCACGAGCTCCACGATGAAGCGCTGATTGAGCTCGCCCTGCCCCACTGGCTGCAAGGTCACGGCTGCGGCTGGCTCGGCAGCGCTCGGGGTGACCAGCGGCAGCGACATGGTGGACACGGGCCGGGCATCGTGCCGTGGGCGGCCGCCCGGCGCAACACGCTGGGCGGGGCCGCGCATTGCTGTTACAAGCCCCGGCATGCGCAGCTTCACCCTGCTCTCGATCGCCGTCCTCGGCCTCTCGCCCATCGCTTGCAGCAAGCCGAGCGAAGACAAAGCCGCACCGGTCACGGCCGAACCCAGCGCGCCGGCCGCACCGGCCGCACCCGCTGCACCGGCGACGACGCCTGCCGCGCCGAGCGGCGCGTCCGGCACGACGGCAGGCGGGCTGCGTTTCACCGCTCCGAAGCCGTTCGTCTCGCGCGCGCCGAAGAGCTCCATGCGCGCAGCCGAGTTCGGCATCGAGGCGGACGCGCAGAGCGAGCTCGCTGTCTTCTACTTCGGTGCAGATCAAGGCGGCGGCGTGGACGCGAACATCTCGCGCTGGATCGGCCAGTTCAAGACGGCGGACGGCAGCGATCCCCAAGCCAAGCGCGGCGAGCGCAGCGCCCACGGCATCCCCGTCTCGACGGTCGAGACGACAGGTACGTACAACGGGGGCATGGCCGGACCCGGCGCGCCGCCACCAGCTGCAATCCCCGAGGCCATGCTGCTGGGCGCCATCGCCAAGGGTCCGCAGGGCTCAGTGTTCTTCAAGCTCGTGGGCCCGCGCGCCAGCGTCGAGGCGGCCCGCCCGGCCTTCGACCAGCTGATCGAGTCGCTCGAGCCCACCCGCTGACGGCGCCGCGAACGCAGCTGCACGGTTGCGGCTGTCCTCAAGATTGGGGATAGCCGTCGCGGCCATTTTGTGTCTTTGATGTGACAGCGTTTGCGGGGCGAAGGTAGAAGACGGTGACGGTCGAGCGATCGGACCACGAGCCCCCTGCATCCCGAAATCGACCCGAGCGACCCGAGGGCTCGCCGCTCGCGGCGGCAGGCCCATTGCGCCCCAGCGCCGCGGCGCGCGAGACAATCAGCAACAATCCAGACGTAGACACACAAATGTCACGTGCTGTACTGGGTCTTGCTGTGACTCCCTTCGAACGTTGGCGCGCGCTTCTGGTCTGGCTGCTGTGCGCCGGCCTCGCGGCGCTCTACCTGTGCCTGCCCGAAGGCGACGATCCTGCGACCCTGTTGCGCTCGAAGCCGAGCGGCGCCGCGACGGAACAGCGGCTCAGCATCCTCGCCGTCTCGCCCAACGATCCTGTGCCGGGCAGTCTCCTCGCGATCGAGTACGCGCAGGGCGAGGCCACGGGTACGCCCGAGGTCTGGATGGGCAAGACGCAGCTGCGCGTGCTGGCGCAGCGACCGGGATCGCTCGTCGCGCAGCTGCCGGACGAGCCGGCCCGCGGCACGGTCAAGCTGCGCCTCGTCAAGGGCGGCGAGCGCAGCAAGACGCACGAGCTGCAGATCAAACCGATCAACTGGCAGAAGCTGCTGCGCAACGCAGCCGGCGGGCTCGCGCTGCTGATGCTCGGGGTGCAGGTGCTGGCGCGCGGCGCACGCGCGGTCCTGAGCGTGGCGAACGCGCAGCGGATGGCGGCATGGACGCGCTCGCGTCCTCTGATGCTCGGCGCGGGCGCGCTGCTCGGCGCGAGCATCCAGTCGACCACGCTCGCCGCGGGGCTGCTCGCGGGCGCCGCGGGCTCGCGCGTGCTCTCGGTTCCCGCTGCGGCGTGTCTGTTCGTGGGCGCGCAGCTGGGAGCGGCACTCGCGCCCTGGTGGCTCGGCAGCATCACCGAACCGCGCTCGGGCCTCATCGCGATCGCGCTCGCCGGCCTCGCGCTCGGCTTGCTGCGCGATCGGCGCGACCGCGCCGTGGCGCGCCTGCTGCTCGGTGCGGGTCTCGTCGCGTTCGGCGTGCAGGTGCTGCGCCCGGGCATCGAGCCGTTCGCATCGCATCCGTTGTTGCTCGACAGCCTCGATCGGCTGAGCCCGGATGGCGCTTGGGGTGACGCAGCCACCGCCTTGCTCGGCGCGCTGTTGGTCGCCGTGTTTCAGGGGCCCTCGCCCGTGCTCGCGCTGGCGCTCGGCGTCGCGGAGACCACGGGCCACGCGAACCTGCGTACGACCCTGGTGCTGCTCGCCGGCTCGGGGCTGGGCGCGAGCCTCGGTGCGCTCGTGGCGTGGGCCGTGGGCACGCGCTGCAGGCGCCTCGCGCAGGTGAGCTTGCTGGCGGGAGCGTGCAGCTCACTCGTCGCGCTCGTGGGCCTGGACGCGTGCGCGTGGCTCGCCGCGCGCCTCAGCGAGCTCGTGCCGCACGTGGGGCTGCGCTTGGGCAAACACGTGCTGCCGGACGCGAGCTGGCACATCTCCGTGGCCTTCGGGCTCTCGCAGCTGCTAGCTGCAAGCGTCGTCGTGCCGCTCCTACCGCACCTGCCCCGTGCGCTGAATGCGCTGCTGCGCCGGCTGCCACCGGCCGGCGCGCGCGCTGAAATGCCGGTCGTGAGCGGTCTTTCGGCCACGCTCGAAGCGCAGGCGCGCGCACTGCCGGAGATCTTCGAGCTCGCCGTGCACGGCGTGCGCGCGCGCGGCCGGGCGGCAGAGCTCGCGCTGCGCACGGCGCGCGAAGGCCTGCTCGAGCTGCTGTCGGGCCCCATCGCGAGCCTCCCGAAGCACGAGAGCACGGCCACGCTCGCGCGCTTCGCGCTCGCGAGTGTCCAGCTCTCGCGCGCGCTCGAAGACGCGCTGCGCGCGGCCGAGCACCTGACCGAGAGCCGCATCGTGGAGAGCGATCGCGACGGTGGCGCGCAGCCGCTCCCGGTCTGCAGCGAGCAGTCCCTGCGCGAGATGCATCGCTTGCTGGGCGAGGGCATCGAGAGCCTGCGCCAACAGCTCGCGCATCGCAGCCGCGTGGATGCAGACGACAGTCGCGCGCGCGAGATCGAGATGAACCACCTGGAAGCCGAGGCGCGCCGCACGCTGCTCGACTCGATGAAGGCGGGGCGCCCCTTGCCAGAGAGCCTCGAGCTGCTGGCGCTGAGCAACGCCTACGAGATCGCAGGCAACCAATTGTTCCGCATGGCAGGCATCCTGGAGCAGGGCCCGCTGCCCGCGCTCGAGCCCAGCTCGCAGACCCAGCTCGATCTGACGCCGGCCCGCGAGCCCTGATGTGTCTACTGGCCGAGCGCGCGCGCGTGGTGCTGCAGATGCTCCTCCATGAACGTTGCCACGAAGTAGTAGCTGTGATCGTAGCCCACGCGGCGGCGTAGCTCGAGAGGCTGCGACACGGCGGCACAGGCCGCCTCCAGTAGCTGCGGCCGCAGCTCGCGGTCGAGGAACGCATCCTTGTCGCCCTGATCGACGAGCAGCGTACCGGCGAAATGCCCGCGCTTCAGCAGCTCCAGCGTGTCGTACGCGGCCCACGTGCTCTGATCTTCACCGAGATAGCGCGAAAACGCCTTCTGCCCCCACGGAACCTGGCTCGGCGCGACGATCGGCGCAAACGCCGAGACGCTCTTGTATTCTCCCGGCAAACCGAGCGCGATGCTCAGCGCGCCGTGGCCGCCCATGGAGTGTCCGAAGATCCCGCGCTGCCCTACGGCGATCGGGAAGCTGGACTCGACCAGCTCGCGCAGCTCGCGCGTGACGTACGTCCGCATGCGATACGCCGCAGACCACGGCGCCTGCGTCGCGTCGAGATAAAAGCCCGCGCCCTGGCCGAAGTCCCAGTCGGTGTCGTCGCCGGGGAAACGCGCGCTGCGCGGGCTGGTGTCGCACGTCACGAGCGCGAGGCCCAGCTCTGCCGCTCTACGCTGCGCGCCGGCTTTGATCACGAACGTCTCCTCGGTGCACGTGAGCCCCGCCAGGTAGTACAGCACGGGCACGCGCCGGCCGGCCAGCGCAGCCGGCGGCAGGTACACGGCGAAGCGCATCTTGCCTCCGCAGCTCGCGCTGTCGTGCTCGTAGAAGCCCTGCACGCCTTCGAAGCAGCGCTGCTCGCTGCGCGTGGTGTAGTCGGCCATCAAAACTCCACCACGCTACGGATGGACTTGCCCTCGTGCATCAGGTCGAACGCTTCGTTGATGCGCGCGAGCGGCAGCTTGTGCGTGATCAAGGGGTCGATCTCGATCTTGCCTTGCATGTACCAGTCCACGATCTTCGGCACGTCCGTGCGCCCGCGCGCGCCGCCGAACGCCGAGCCTTTCCACACGCGTCCGGTCACGAGCTGGAACGGCCGCGTCGCGATCTCCTGGCCCGCGCCCGCGACGCCGATGATCACGCTCACGCCCCAGCCGCGGTGGCAGCACTCGAGCGCCTGGCGCATCAGCTTGACGTTACCCACACACTCGAAGCTGTAGTCGGCGCCGCCGCCCGTCAGCTCCACGAGGTGCGCCACGAGATCGCCGCCCAGCTCGCTGGGATTGACGAAGTGCGTCATGCCGAACTTGCGCGCCATGGCCTCGCGCGCAGGGTTGATGTCCACGCCCACGATCATGTCCGCACCGGCGAGACGCGCGCCCTGGATGACGTTCAGCCCGATCCCGCCGAGCCCGAACACGACCACGTTCGCGCCCGGCTCCACCTTCGCGGTGTAGATCACGGCGCCGATGCCCGTGGTGACGCCGCAGCCGATGTAACAGATCTTGTCGAACGGAGCGTCGCTGCGGACCTTGGCGAGCGCGATCTCCGGCAGCACTGTGTGCTGGGCGAACGTCGAGCAGCCCATGTAGTGATGGATGGTGGTCTTGCCGATGGAAAAGCGGCTGGTACCGTCCGGCATCAAGCCCTTGCCCTGCGTCGCGCGGATCGCGGTGCACAGGTTGGTCTTGCGACTCAAGCACGACTTACACTGCCGGCACTCGGGTGTGTACAGCGGGATGACGTGATCGCCCTTCTTCAAGGTGCTGACGCCCGGCCCCACGTCCACCACCACGCCGGCGCCCTCGTGCCCGAAGATCGCTGGAAACAAGCCCTCCGGGTCGGCGCCCGAGCGTGTGAACTCGTCCGTGTGGCACACGCCCGTGGCCTTGATCTCGACCAGCACCTCGCCGGCCTTCGGGCCCGCGAGCTCCACGTCCTCGATCACCAGCGGTTTTCCGGCTTCGTACGCAACGGCGGCTTTGGTTTTCATGCGGGCTGTTATACCAGCCCGTAGCGGCGCCGAACATCTCAGCTTGACGCGCCGAGCTGCAGCGCGGGCTGCCACAGCCACTGACTGCGCTCGAGCGCCAGCCCGATGCCAAGCAAAAACAGTGCGAGGTGCGTGCCCTGCAAGACTGGCGTAAACAGCGCGGGGCGCGCGCGCAGGCGTGACAGCACGGGCAGGAGCAGCGCGAGCACCGCGAGCTGTCCGAGTTCGACGCCCAGGTTGAAGAGCGCGAGCGCGGACAGCGCGCTATCACTCGGCACGCCGACCTCCTCCAGCGCGCCGGCGAAACCGAAGCCGTGCACGAAGCCGAAGAGCAGCGCGATGCCGACGCCGCGCCCCCTCGGCAAGCGCAGGCGTTGCGCTAACGCGACGTACGCGATGGACAGCGCGATCAACACCTCCACGCTGCGTGAGTCCGGCACGACGAGCTCGAGCACACACGCGGCGAGGCTGATGGAGTGCGCCGCGGTGAACGCCGTGACCGAGCCGAGGAGCGCGCGCGGCGAGGCTGCGAGCAGGCTTAGACCGAGCAGAAACGCCAGGTGGTCGTAGCCGATGAGCACGTGCGTGATGCCGAGGCCCAGGTACTCGGGCAGGCTGGGCAGTGGCTCATCGAATGCGGGATCGTGGGCGCGAGCGAGGCCGGCCGCGAGCCAGACGAGCGCGCACAGTGCGGTTGCGAGCGTGCGGCGTTCAGCGCGAAGCGAAGGTCGTGTCATGCAGAGCTCCTGTCAGACGCAAGTCGAAGCGTGGATTGATTGACAGCGCACGTCGCATGGCCTCGCCGCCGACAGCGGCGTCGCCCGCGGCGCGCAGGATGAGGCCGGCGTGGTAGAGCAAGCGTGCGTCGGGTACGCTCGTTGCGAGCAGCTCGCGAGCGAGCGGCAGCGCCTCTCGCAGCTTGCCGTTGCGATACAGAGCGAATGCGAGCGCGTCCTTCGCGTACCAGTCCTGCCGTTCGCGATACGCGCGCTGGGCGAGGCGCAGCGCGGCGCGGTGCTTGCGGTCCTGCGTCGCGTAGAAGAGAGACAGGGTGCGTGGGTCCGAGCGCTCGGCCAGCGCCTCGACGCGCGCGTACGCGGCCTGCGCGCGGGTGCTATCACCGAGAGCGGCGTAGGCATCGCCGAGCCACCAAGCAGTCTCCGGCAGCGGGTGCACGGCCAAGGCCCGCTCCAGAGTACGCGCCGCTTCCACATAACCGGCCCGGTCGCCGCGCACCTCAGCGCTCGCTGCCGCGCCCAGCGGCGCGGGCGTCTGACCCTGCACGCCCGGTGCGAGACCCGCGGACGCGGAGTCGGCGCGCGCCCGACCGCTGCCGCTTGCAGCTGCGCTCAGCTGCGCTCTTCCCAGGCCTTCCAGGGCTGGCGCGTACTCGGGCAGACCCTTCAGCGCGAGCGCGAAGCCGTCGCGTGCGCCCGCGTAGTCGCCCTCGTGCCAGAATACCCAGGCCGCTTGCACGAGCATCCAGAGTCGGGGTTCCGGATCCCGCAGGTGGCGGCCGGCTTCGATCGCCGCGCGGTATAGGCGCTTGGCGGACGCGCGCTCGCCCCTCAACCACGCGAGGTGCGCAGCGCGGCCGTACGCCGCGAGACCCGGCTCGCGGTCCAGCATCTGCTGCACGGCCTCGGTCGCCGCTTCCAGGTTGCCGAGCTCGAGCTCTGCGTCGCTCGTGATCGCCCAGCTCAGCACGTCGTTCGCGTCGCGGTCGAGCAGCTTCTGCGCGATGGCACGCGCGTCGGCGAAGCGGTGCGCGTTCAGCGCCGACATGGCTCGCAGGCGCAGCGCCGCGGGGGCGTGCGCCTCGAGGCCGAGCGCGCGCTCGGCGCAGTCGTCCGCCGCAGAGAAGAGCTCGGGCCGAGCGTACGTGCGGGCCACGCGCAGCCAGACTTCGCCCGTCGTGACCCATGCGTTCGCGTCGTTCGGTGTGGCGCTGGCGCCGCGCTGCGAGCGCTGCAGGGCGGCGTGCGCCGCAGACTCGCCGCTCTCAGCGTCAAGGCAGGCGCGCGCTGCCTGCGTCCGAACCTCGCCGCGCGCACTGCAGGCGGCGGCGAGGCACAGCGGCAAGAGCAGCGTCGCGCGCAGCGCATGTGTCGCTCGGGGGCGCGCGCAGCCATGCGCGGCTGCGACCAGGGCAGAGAGTGTTCGTGTCAGGTGTAGATCGCGCATGGCTGTGGTCTCCCCTTCGAGCCGAGATCAGGGAGCGGGTATGCCGTGACCTTCGTCGAAGCCCTGGTGGGGCAGCGGCAGGTACGGGAACTCTTTCAGGAAGTCCTTGTCGTTGCTGTTGACGCGGTCGCCGACCGGCAGCGCGCCGCCGCTCAAGATCAAGGTGAGCAGCGCATCGGTCACGTCGGCCTGCTCCTGGTTCGACTGCTTGCCGCCCACGAGCGGGCGTCCGTTCGGGAACGCTGAGTCGATGCCCATGTCCACGCGCAGCACGTCACCGATCGTCTTGATGTCGTGTGCGCCCTTCTGCGGGAAGTTCTTCAGGTTGATGGCGTCGATGATGTCGAAGCGGCCCTGCCCATCCGGTCCACGCTTGAGCGCCTCGACCGTCGCGTCGTCCACGCCGAGCTCCTTGTAGATGCCCACGGCGGCGGCGTTGCGCACGATCACAGGGAACAGGAAGTACTGGCCGTACTCTTCGAGATCATCGCTCGGGGTGGAGCGGTTCCAGCGATCCTTGTCCTGCAGGCCGATCATGGCCTCATTGATCAGCGGCAGACCGAGCCGTGAGACTTGTACCCAGGGACCGAAGCGCTGATCTTCGTCGTAGCGGCGAATGGTCACCTTGCGGCGACTGGCTGCGGCCCACACGCCCAGAGTCTGGGAGTCGCTCGCGCCTGAGGTCGGCGCCTTGCCGGTGCCGGTGAGCTCCGAGGTCGGGATCTCGAGCGCGATCGAGTGCACGTTGTAGCCGGCCACTCCGTCGGTCGGCTTCTTGCGACCGGACGTGATGTTCGCCAGATCGAACACACCGCCCAGATCCACGTAGAAGCCGTCGTCGCGCGGACCGGCGAACACGCGCCCTCCCCCCTTCAGCTTGCGGATGAAGGTCGCCGCGAAGCTGTCGTCGTACGTGCTCTTGTACACGATGGAGTCGGTGCGCGGACCGATGTTGGCCGGAGCCACGGGCGCGTCCTCGATCAGGACGGTCTCCTTGTGCTTCTCGACCTTCGTCACCGTGTAGGTCTGCTGCGGTGGCGGCGCGGAGATCTGGGCGAAGAACTGGATGCCATTGAAGAGCTCTTCGTTGTCGCCGATCTCGTCGCTCGGAACGCGCGTGACCTCGCGGTTCTTGAAGCGAATGTAGTAGGTCACGGCGTCCGCCAGACTGTCAGGGCCGCGCGCGATGTGGATCTCGTAGCGCACGGCCGGATCGAACTGGTGAAAGTTCGGGCCGCCTGCGGGCTCTTCGAGCGGGATCCAATTCGCCACGACGTAGAGCTTGTCGTGCGTGCCGGGCGTCACCCAGGCGTACACGTCCGTGTTGTCCGCTGCGGGATCGAGGCCGATGGCCGGCGCTTCGCGGTGGCTGGACGCGTGGACGGAACCTGCCAGCCCACACAAGAGTGAGGTCAGTGTCAGATAGGACTTCCAGTGCTTGATGCGTGACATGTGTAGCTCCATAACAAGTGTCAGAGTTTGATCATGAAGACGGTGCCCGAGCCCCTGGCGCGGCTGTCCGCCCAGGCGAACACGTCCGTGTCGTGCGCGCGGTGTAGGCCCGCGGCCTCCGAGAAGCCGCCGACGACTTGCGTCAGCTGCGAGAGCTTGCCGCTCGCGACCTCGACGAAGTACACGACGTCGTGTTTGGTGACGGGGTCGAGACCCGACACGATCAAGGTGGCCTCGTTGCGCGTGAGCGTGATGCCCGCGGGAAAGCCCACGCCGATGCCGGTGACGAACGGCTCGGCCTGGCCTCCGCGCACGCGCAGCACGCTCGCGGAGTGTTCGCCCTGGTCCACCACGTACGCGTCGCCGCCCGCGCTCACGGTCACGCCACCGGGCTGCGTGAACAGCGCGCCCGAAGCCTCGACTTGCGGTGCGCCGCCCGAGGCCGGCATGCTGAACAGGCCCGCCTCGCCGCTCTGTGGATCGCGGCCGGTGAAGTACACGCGCTCCTCCTGCTTGCGCTTCGCCACGGTGACGCCTGCGGGCGCGTAGCCATGCGTGCCTCCGAGCGTGCTCGGCGTGCCGCCCGAGCTCTGCAGGCTGAACACGGCGGACGCTGCCGTGTCGGCCACGAACAGCGACTTGCCGTCGAGCGAGGTCGCGATGCCCACCGGCGTGACGAACGGCGCCCCGTGCGCCACGGTCTCCGGCGCCGACCTGCCGCCATCAGCTGCAACCGTGAACACGCCTGCGGACTCTTCGCCCAGCTCGTCGGCCGCGGTGGCCAGATAATAGATGCGCGCGCCGTCCGGGCTGGGCGTCGCGTCGAGCGGCGCGCGCGTGCGCTCGTCGTTCGCAGCCACCTCGATCGCGGGCGGCTCCGCTTCGGGCAGCTTGTCGAGCGCACCGCTGCCGGGCTGTGCGACGGGCGCGCTGCTCCCATCGCCACACCCGGCCGTCAAAAGCACGAACGTTCCCAGGCATCGCGAAGCGCGACGCCAGCTCCTGTGGTCCATCACCAAGTTCCTTTCGTTTGCGTCCCCGACGGCACCGCAGCGCCATCACGCAAATCTCTACGCCCACCAGCCGCGGCCGGTTCGAAAGGAAAAGGCGCACTGGCCCGGCGGACCGGCCGGAAGAGCTGTGATTCGTCTGGCGCGTTGGGCGAGCGCCGAATCGGTTACGGTTAGGGTTACGTGAAATTACTCGGGGTCCGGCTCTCGAACCCCATACGCCGCTGAGAGCGGCAGGGACGCTCATCACCCGCGTTCTCAGGAGCTAACTTCACGTAACCGTAACCGTAACCGTAACCGTAACCGATTTCTCACGCCGCAAACGCCGGAGACCTAACGCGGCGAATACACCTGTTCGCCGATGCGCAAGCCCACCTGCGTCACGGACAACATCACGAGATCCGGCCCACCCTCCGGCACCACGTAATCATGCGCCGTACCGGGTGCCATCACGTCCACATCCCCCGGCACGAACACGCGCCCGCGCCCCGGATCGGAGTAGCTGCCCTGGATCACCAGCACCTGCTCTTCACCCAAATGCGCATGCTCCGGAAAGTGCGTGCCCGCGGCCACACGCACGAACCCGCGCACGGCGTTCGCCACACGCGGACCGCCTTCGACCCAGCACAGCGCGATGCCCGGCATCTCCATCGAAAACTGCGAGGCGTCGTCCAGCTTGTCCAGCAGCGCGCGCGCTCGCTCCACGCTCAGGTCCAGGAGCTGCGCCACCTTCGCTGCGAAACGCTCGTACCGACCGTGCGCGGGCACCGCCGCCATCAGCCGCGCGCGCGAATCGGCCGACGGAGCTACGGGCTCGAGCGCCTCGGACAACGTCGTGAGGCCCAGACCCACGAGCTCCGGCGCATCTTCCAGCTCCTCCAGGTCGCGCAAGAAGGCATCCAGCTCCAGATCGCGAGGTTCGGTGCTCATGAGGCCTCCTTTCTTCCGCTCACGCCGAGGTCGGTCCGGAGCTTGGTCATGGCCGCGGACACACGCGACTTGACCGTGCCGATGGGAATCTCGAGCCGCGCCGCGATCTCCGAGAACGACAGACCTTCGATGTACCCGAGCTCCAGGACCTCACGCTGAGCCGACGGCAGCTGCTCGAGCAACGCACGTGCCCGCGCTCCGTCCAGTCTGCGCTCGTGACGTTCGGCCGCTCCCCCTCGCGCCGGCTCGTGCTCCAGCGGAGCCGAGCGCGAGAAGCCGTGCGAGCGCACGCGGTCGAGGCAGCGCGAGCGCATGCGCAGCAGTAGCCACGTCTTCACGCTGCCGCGCTCCGCCCGGTAGTCCCCCGCGTGCCGCCAAACCTCGAGAAATACATCGTGCACGAGGTCTTCGGCCTCGCGCCGCAGGCCCACGATGCGCAGCCCGAGGGCGAGCAAGATTCCGGCGTGGCGATCGTACAGCACGCCCAGCGCAGCTCTCTCCCCCGCCGCCAAGCGCTGCAAGACGGCGCTATCTGGCTCCTCCGGCTCCGACACGGCCGCAGTCTGTATGATCTGTTTTTGCCACACAACCGCCCGCTCGGGCATTTTTGCACCATGTCCGGCGCTGCGCGCACCGGAACCTGCGAAAGCACGTAGAAGTCCTGCCCGATAGTACGTATGAGCTCGGCGATCGGTTCGCACCAACCGCGAATTTTAGCCGCCCTTGACGCGCTCGATGCTCGCACCCAACTTGCGCAGCCGCTCGTCGATGCGCTCGTAGCCGCGGTCGATTTGCTGAGCATTCTGGATGACGCTGCGGCCTTCCGCGACCAGTGCAGCCAACAGCAGCGCCATGCCAGCGCGGATGTCCGGGCTCGACACACTCTGGCCGTACAGCTTGGCCGGGCCAGTCACGAGCGCGCGGTGTGGGTCGCACACGATGACGCGCGCACCCATCGAGATCAGGCGATCCACCCAGTACAGCCTGCTCTCGTACATCCACTCGTGGATCAAGCAACTGCCATGGGCCTGGGTCGCAAGCACCAGCGCGATCGACGTCAGGTCGGCGGGGAACCCCGGCCACGGCGCATCGTGGATGCGCGCCACTGCGCCGTGCAGGCCCTCCCGTGCCACGAGCCGGTCGTGACGCGGCACGAAGATGTCATCGCCCCGGACCTCCCAGTGCACGCCCAGCTTGCCGTAGGCCACCGCGGTCATGCGGTGCTCCTCGGGTCGCGCCCCGCGGATCAGCACCTCGCCGCCGCTCAGAGCGGCGAGCGCGATGAAGCTACCGACCTCCAGATAATCCGGCCCGACGCGCGCGCTACCGCCGTGCAGCTCCGGCACGCCCTCGATGGTCAATGTGTGCGAGCCGATGCCGTCGATGCGCGCGCCCATGGCCGTGAGCATGCGGCACAGGTCCTGAACGTGCGGCTCCGAGGCCGCGTTGCGCAGCACCGTCGTGCCGCGCGCCATGGTCGCAGCCATGAGCGCGTTCTCCGTGGCCATCACGCTCATCTCCGACAGGAAGATGTCGCAGCCCGTGAGCCCGCGCGGCGCTCGCAGCGCGTAGCGATCGGGCTTTACGTCGACCTCGGCGCCCAACGAGACGAAGGCCTCGATGTGCGTGTCGAGCGGCCGGCGTCCGATCTTGTCGCCGCCCGGCAACGGCAGCTCCGCGCGGCCAGCGCGCGCGAGCAGCGGTCCCGCCAGCACGAAGCTCGCGCGCATCTCCTGGCAGATGTTGAACGCGGGCGAGGTCTTCTTCAGCTCCGCGATCTGCAGCCGCAAGCGGCCACGGCCTTCCTGCGCGATGCTCGCGCCGAGATCGGCGAGCGCGCGCTGCATGGTCAGCACGTCGCGGATCTCGGGCACGTGCTCGAGGGTGACTGGCTCTGCCGTGAGCAGCGTGGCCGCGAGCATCGGCAAGGCTGCGTTCTTGTTGCCGGCGACGCTGATCTCGCCCGACAGCTCCTTTTGTCCTTCGATCACGAAACTGTCCACGTCACCTCTTGCGATGTGTGCGACTGCACTCTGCAGCTGCAGATGGTACGAACTGCTGCGCTCGTGCGATAGATACTTTGGCAGCGGAGCCCTTAGGAAATTCGCGACATGGAAGAAGCCCACAACTCGCAGCCGCCGCCAGGCCCCGCCCCGGCCGTCGACGACGCGGCGCCTGCAGCGAGCGAGCCGCCTCAGCGCAAGTTTGCCGCGCTGCGACAGCGTGCGCTGTCTCGCGCGCGCGTGCTGGCACCGTGGTTTTCGCTCTCCGTCGGCGTGCTGAGCGCCTTGATCATGGAGCGCGGGACCAAGGCGGGCGGGCGCATCGCGGCGGCGGCCATCGCCGTGTGGCTCCTGCTCCTGCTGCAGCGCTGGCTCGCCGGCATTCCACAGCCACAGCGCCCGTGGCTCGTGCGGCTGACACACGCTGCGCGCCGCTCGTCGCTCATGCTGACGCAGTCACTGCTGCAGATGAAGCTATTCTTTGCGCTGCCGTTCTTCGTGCAGGCCGCCGACATCACCGAGCCTCCGCACGCAGCGTTCTTGCTCGTGTTGGTCGCCATGTGCGGCGCCTCGCTGTGGGACCCGCTCACGGAGCGTTGGTTGTCGCGTCGCTACATCGCCAGCTTGCTGCCGGCCACGGCGAGCTTCGTCGCGCTCTGCGCGGTCTTGCCCGGGCTCGGCCTCTCCACGTTCGCGAGCATGTGGATCGCGGCATGTGTGGGCGGCGCAGGCGCGGCGCTCTTGATGATCGTGCACGCGCCGCCGGGCCAGCGATTGTCGCGCGTGCCGTACGCCGTGTTGGTTGCGTTGGCGCTGCCAGCGGCGCTCGCGCTCGGCGCCAGCCGCTTCGTGCCGGCCGCACCGCTGCGCCTCGTGAAGATCGAGTTCGGCAATCAGCTGCGCGATCACTGGATCGTCCAGCCGCTGAAGCGCGGCGGCAGCGCACCCGCGCGCCTATTCTGCGCCACCGCCATCGCTTCGCCGCTAGGTGTCCGCGATCGCTTGTTCCACGTCTGGCGCAAAGATGGAGTCGTGCGTGCGCGCATCGAGCTGGAGGTCCGCGGCGGACGCGAGGCCGGCTATCGCACGGCGTCGCGCATCCCGCTCGGACCCGCGGAATCCGGGCGTTTCAAGTGCACGGTCGAGACCGCGGGCGGACAGCTGCTCGGTGGCAAGAGCATCCGGCTCACGGCGCGAGAGGACCGCACCTGACCGGGAACCCCGTGCACCCGCGGGCGCCATCTCGTATAGTTGGGGGTCGTGGCAGCCAAGCCCAAAGCCAGTCCCAAGCACGACGTCGAGGCGCACTGCGCGATGATTCGCGGTGCCGGGCTGCGCGTGACGCAACCACGCCTCGCGGTGCTGCAGGTGCTCTCGGAGCAGACGGCGCCGCTCAGCCACGCCGACCTGATCGAGGCGCTCGCCGGACAGGGCTTCGACCGTGTGACCTTGTACCGTAACCTGAACGATCTGGCGGACGCTGGCATCGTGGCGCGCACCGAGCTCGGCGATCACGTGTGGCGCTTCGAGCTGCGCTCCGGTGAAGACGCGCACTCGGGCCTGCATCCCCACTTCACGTGCACGGACTGCGGCAGCGTCTCCTGCCTGCCGGATGACGTGGTGCGCATCAACAAGTCCGGGCGCCTGCCGCGCGCCCTGCGCGAGCAGACCGTGGAGGTCTCCCTGCGCGGCGTGTGCGATCGCTGCAGCTGACAGCCGCGCTCAGAACCGCCCGCCGAGCTGCAGCTGCATGCCGTTGCCGGACACGTGGCCCACGCTGAGCGACACCTGCGACTCGTTCAGCGGCACACGCTCACGCGCGAGGTACATGATGGGCAAGCTCAGGAACGGGATCGCGAGCGAGCCGACCATCGGAGCGAACATCTCGTCGGACGTGACGCGCTGGCAATCCCAGCTCGTGTCGATGACCTCGCAGTGCGGAGCGAGGGTCGCGAGGCCCACCGCGGTGATCGCGACGGCCACACCCACCGCGCCGCCAGCCCACGCCCACGCGGGCACGCCGGGGTCGTCAGGGAGCCAGAACGCCTGCGCGATCGTGAACATCACGGCGCTCGCAGCGGAGATGCCCACCGCGATCGCACCTTGCGTACGCATGGTCGACAGCTCGCCTTGATCGATATCCGCAGGTGCATCAAAGGGCGCATTCACTTGCGTGTACCACAGCGACCATCGACCCTTGTGGTGTAGATCGTAGAAGAGCCAACCCGCCGTCATACCGGCGAGGCCCACGCCCACCAGCGCGGCGGCGACACCGGGCGACTGCTCGCCGAGGCTGAGATCAGTCTCGGATGCGGCTGCTGCTGTGGGCTGCAAGGCCCGCGCGGGCGCGGCCAGCTCGCCGGGCGTCTGCGGCTCCGCCACCTCGGCCACCTCGTTCGGCAAGGGAGAATCAGAGGGGAGCTCCACGCGCAGATGCATGGGCCGGCCGGCCTCCGCGAGAAAGCTGCGATGCTGCGAGCGGTAGCCCGGCGCGGACGCATCCAGCTGATGCTCGCCAGGGTCGAGCAGCACCGAGCCGTCGTAGCGGCGCTCGAGCTGACGGTCGTCGACGGTCACCGTGGCACCGTCTGGCGTGACGGTGATGTAGGCGTGCGTCACGAAGCGCTTGGCCTGCTCCAGAATGTTGCGCGCTTCGGCGGCGAGCTTGTCCGTGAGCGGCTGGGTCTGACTATCGAGCGCCTGCTCCAGGAACTGAATTGCCTCGACGTAGCTGCGTGCCTCGTAGCAGGTCATGCCGAGGCCGCGGAAGGTACGCGCGTTCGGCCAGAGCTGGTGCGCGTCCGAAAAGAAGACGCGGGCTTCCGGCCAGTGACCGAGCGAATACTCCTGCAGCGCCTTGGCGATGAGCTCCCGATAGCGCGACTGCTGCGCCTTGGAGAGCGAGTTTTGCGCCCATGCGGGCGCTGGTGCCAGCATGAGCACCAACCAAAGAATCGAAGCGAGTCGCATTCCGACACTCCCGCGACGGACTCCAAACATAAGGGTACCTGGCAGGTGCTTCGGCCGCTCGCACCCCGGGTTGCGTACAAACCATTCGCGGCGCACCACTTTGCGCGCGAACGCTTGCTGCGAGCGGGCGCAGCATATCCTCGTTCCGCGTACCCGCAACGGGATTTGTGCTTGCCGGCTGCGGCGGCAGCAGGCAACCTCGGACACCCCTCACGTCCTGAAATTCGCGCAGAACGTCGCCACGCGTAGGTCCATCATGCCGCCGAAACTGACGCCGTGTGCCCCTCTCATGCGCGCTCCCGCCGTGCGCGGCATCCCGGCTCGATGGCTCTAGTCGCGCGCACGGTGGCCCAGGCGAAACGCGTCTGGGGCAGCCGGAGCTCGCGTACGCGGCTCGGCTGGCTGCTCGGGAGCCTCGTCGCAGGCGCCGCCTACGTGCTCATCTTCGAGCGCCTCGCGCCGCTTCCGAAAGCCGAAATCAACTACCGCGATGACGCGGTCATCACGCTGAGCCACGCTAAGAACCTGGTCGACTACGGCAGCATCGGCGTGGATGCCGCGGGCGCGCGCGTGGAAGGATTCTCGACGCCGCTGCAGTTCTGGGTGTTCTTTCTGGCGTACGCGCTCACGCGCTGCGGCTATCCCGCGTTTCTCGACTGCCAGGTGACGTGCTGCAACTTCCTGCTCGGCGTCGCCGTGCTCGCGCTGTTTCGCCCGCGCCTGGGCTCGGGCCTCTTGCTCACGCTCGGCGTCGGAGTGTGGCTCACGACGAGCCTGCGGTTTTTCGGCTGGCACGGCTCCGGCATGGAGAACTCGTACATGCACGTGCTGTTCGTCGCGCTGCTCGCCGGCTGCGCGCGCTCGCTGACGCGGCGTGTGGTGCCGGCCTGGCTGCTCGTATGTGCGCTGCTCGCGAGCCTGTGCCGCCTCGAGAGCATCGTGCACGTGGCACCCGTACTCGTGCTGTGGTCTGCCGCGTATTACGCCGAGCAGCGCAGCTTCGCCGCCATGCGCGGCAGCGCCCTCGTGCTGCTGGGCTGGGCCGTGTACCAGGGGCTGCGCGTGGGGTACTTCGGCAGCTTCACCCCCAACACGGCCATCGCGGAAGGCGTGGACGTGCTGGCCTGCCTGCGCGGCTTGATCAGCGGCAAGCTGCCGGATCAGGCCAAACAGCTGGCAGCGCTGCGCCAGATCGCGGGCGAGCACCGCGCTTACCTCGCGATCGCGGGGCTGCCGCTCCTGGCGTTTGGGCGGCGCGATCGCACGCGCAGCACCCTGGTGTTGATGTTGGTGTCGCTTGCGACCACGGGGCTCCTGCACCCGCTGTTGTTCGGGCCCGCGCGCCTCGATGCCGTGCGCACCACGAGCCACGTGGCCTTGATCGCGCCGCTGCTGATCGCGACGCAGTGGTGTGAGCTGCCGCGTTGGTCCGGGCGGGCGCTCGTGAGCCTGGCGCTCGCGCCGCTCGGCTATCTGTATCTGCGCTTCGAGCCGCCGTCGGACAAGTTCTTCTGCTGTCCGATCGTGCGCGCCGATCGCATCACGGACACGTGCGTGAAGCATGCAGAGCGCCAGGCCGTCGTGCGGCCGAGCCTCGCGAATCCGGATCTCGGTCGCGTGAGCTTCCGCAAGCAGCTCTTGTTGTTCGACGTGGGCTTGCTCGGCAGTCCACCGCTCGCCCGACTGAAGGGCGACCGCGAAGCCACGGCGCGCTACCTGCTCGACTTCGCGCAGCCCGACTTCGTGGAGCTGCACGGCGGCTGGAGCTGCGAGTACGAGTACGTGCTGCGCGACCCGCGCTTTCGCGAGCGCTGGGCCGTCGTGCCCGAGGCGCAGAAGCTCGGCCTCGGCACCGGCTGCCGGGGTGGAGCGGGCATCTGGTTCCGCAAGGACATGGAGAAGGACAGCCGCAGCCCCGAGCGGCAGCTGCACGACGCTCTGCGTGCGACGCTCGACCCGGAGCGCATCGCGGCGGAGCTCTCGCAGTGCGATGCGCAGAGCGACCGGCTCGCGTGCGCGTACGTGGTGCGCAGCGCGTATCGCTTCCTGCCGGAGCTCAGCGCACAGGGCAAGCTGGAGCGGGTGCTGCGCTCGTTCGAGGGAACGAAAGTGGGGCCGTACGCGCGGGGGGTGCTGAGCGCGCGTGGGGATGGCAAGTGGTACGTGCCGGTGGTGGACTTCGTGCGCGCGCGGTGAGCGCGTG